>ERZ857757.77-NODE-77-length-121567-cov-18.985623_pt1 | contig 121567 bp, 106 predicted proteins | sample MGYA00519764_ERZ857757 | MGnify/ENA primary metagenome ERZ857757 (study PRJEB31778, sample SAMEA3449359) | human gut metagenome | biome: human gut; feature: human-associated habitat; material: faeces | place: United Kingdom | collected 2010/2012 ...
TCCTGGAGGACGGCATCGTCACCGACTCTCAGGGCCGCCGTGTGGACTTCAAGAATACCATCATCGTCATGACCAGCAACGTGGGCGCCCGGAACATCACCTCTGCCGACAAGCCGCTGGGCTTTGACGGCCGGGAGACCGAGGCCGATGAAAAGGCCCGCTTCGACCGCATCAAGCAGGCCGTGATGGAGGAGCTGCGCCGGACCTTTAAGCCCGAGTTCCTGAACCGTATTGACGAGACCATCGTGTTCCGTCAGCTGACGGAGGAGGATATCCGCCACATCGCCCAGCGCATGCTGGAGATCACCGGTAAGCGCATGGCCCAGCAGGACATCACCCTGCTGGCGGATGACGATGCCGTCACCGCTCTAGCCAAGGACGGCTTCGATCCGCAGTATGGCGCCCGTCCCCTGCGCCGGGCTATCCAAAACGAGGTGGAGGATGCCGTGGCCGAGCTGATGCTGGAGGGCAAGCTGCAAAGCGGCGACACCGCTCGCATCTGCCTGCGGGATGGCAAGGTCACCATTGAGAAGGAGGCTTCTCCCGCAAAGGCGGAGCAATCCGAGGATGCAACGGTGTAAACGCTGTAATACAATAGTGGTGGGAGGCTGTGAAGCCTCCCACCACTATTGCTGTACTTGTGTCCGGCTGCGGGGTCTGCTCCAATCTGTCCGCTGGTGAATATAAGCTCACCGTGCCTATCATAGGGCCCGATAGCAGCCGGGGCTTTTGAAGTATGAATTACATTCATAAAAACCTCCTATAGTCATTCCCTTTTACATGGAATGCATATTCACCGCAACACTCTGCGCTATCGATTAGACCGCATTTGTGAGATCGCCCAGCTGAACATGAAGGATGAGCAGCTGAAAAAGCAGATGCTTCCGAGCATTTACTGCTTTGACCTGTTTCCAAGGATCCAGGGCATGTCGCATCTTTCTCCACGGGGTATAGCGGCAAAATAAGGGCTTACAAATCCTCCCGAAAAGAGAGCAGCAACCCCATTCGGGCCCGCTGCCATCAAGAATCGGCACGGTTACCATCCAAACCTATACGGCGTAGAGCTTATCCGATAATCAAAACCTCCGGCTTGGCCGGAGGTTTTGATATATGATCGTATCAGCGCACCACACCAAAGCGGAACAGGTAATCCCGCCAAAGGGGATAATATGCGGCCTTCACATGCACACCGTCGCCGGAATAGTCCGCCCGCAGGGCGCCGCCGGCATCGTCAAAGATCGGATTGCAGTCGATGAAAAACACGTTTACACCATCGGCCAGTTTCTGCAGCTCCGCATTGCGGGCGTTGATGGTGGAGTTTGTGTAGAAGGTGGAGTCCGATTTTTCCTGCGTGGTGTGGAAGATGGCCTGCAAGAATACGATGGCATCGGGCTGCAGGCTGCGGACCTGCTCCAGCAGGACCTTGTACTGGGCTGCCCAGCTCTCTGCCGAGCCCGTGCCCAGCTCGTTGATGCCCAGCATCATGTAGATCTTGCCGTAATGCTTGCCCGACAGGGCCTGGGCCAGGGTCTGGCCGCCCGGAAACGCCGCATCCTCCGCCGCCGACCAGACCGTCAGCCCGGTGTGGCAGAGATAGTGGGCGTTGGGCAGCCCCGCGTAATCCATAAAGCCGTCTGTATGGGAGTCACCGATGAATACCGCGTCATCAAAATAGGATGCGTCCACCTGAGTAAATCGGGAGTCCGGCTCCGGGACGGGAGCGGGTCCGGGTTCGGGCTGCGGCTGCGGCTGCGGTTGCGGTTCCGGCTCCGGCTCGGGCTCGGGCACCGGTGCAGGCTCAGGCTCCGGAGTTGGCTCCGGCTGCGGCTGCGGCGTAGGCTGAGGTGCCGGGCCATTGGCTTGCTGTGTGCTCCAGGGATACACTCCATCTGCCAGGGCTGTGGCCATGGCCGCCACCGGCGGTGTCATGGGCGCCAGCTTTTCCAGGTACCTCCGGTAAACCCCGGTGGGGTCCACGGCGGCGTACACATTCAGCAAAATGGCGCTTACAAGGCATAGCGGCAGGAGCAGATAAGCTTTTCGGAAGGCCATGATCGATCACCTCAAAAACGGGAATAGAGAAATGCGCTGCCCGAGGAGGTGGCAATGAAATACACGCACACCCAAAGGAGCAGAAACAGGGATACCTGCATCCACAGACACCGCCGGTATCTCTCAAAGAAGCGGCGGGGCTGCGGCAGGCAGAGAAGAATGCTCACCAGCAGGAGCCACCAATAGGAGGCCAGCTGCTTGGCTGCATCCTGGGCGGAAACGGCGCCCGGCGTCCCGAAAAACGGGAACAGCCGGGAAAAGTACGCGCCCAGGTCCCGCAGATCCGTAATGCGGAAGATGACCCAGGTCAGCGGAATTACCACCAGCAGGTAGACGTGGGAGAGGATCCTGTGACGCTTCAAAAAGCCGCCGATGCAGAACTTCTCCAACAGAATGAAGCCCAGCAGCGCGGCGCCCCACAGGACAAAGCTCCAGCTGGCCCCGTGCCACAGGCCTGTGCAGAGCCATACCACTGCCAGCGCCAGGACTGTGCGGGCCTTGCCCCGGCGGCTGCCGCCCAGAGGGATATACAGGTAATCCCGGAACCAGGTGCCCAGGGTGATATGCCAGCGGCGGTAAAATTCGCTCACCGAGCGAGCGGTGTAGGGCAGGTCAAAGTTGCGGGGCACAGGCAGGCCCAGCAGCTGTCCCAGGCCCATAGCCATAAGGGAGTAGCCGGAAAAGTCGAGATACAGCTGCAGGCTGTAGCTCACTGCGCCCAGCCAGGCCAGGGGTGTAGAGAGGTATTCATAGCCGATGCGTTCTATAGACGCCCACAGCGGTGCCAGCTGGTCGGCCAGCAGCACCTTGCAGCTAAGGCCCACAATAAAGTACTCCAGGCCATCCAAAACATCCTGCCGTCCGACGGTCCGCTCCTTCAGCGGGCCGCGCCAATCGCGCCAGCGCAGGATGGGCCCCATGGTCAGCTGGGGAAAAGCCAGGGTGAAGGCGGCGTAGTCTATGATATTTCGCTCCGGCTTCTCGCCCCGGTACACATCTATCAGATAGCCCATGCTCTGAAAGAGGTAGAAGCTCACGCCCAAAGGCAGAGCAATCCGGGGCAGGGGGATCGTCTGGCCGGTCAGGCCGTTCCAGTTCTCCAGGAAGAAGGCGGCATATTTGGAATACACCAGGCACAGCAGGTCCGCCGCCAGGGCCGCAGTCAGCAAGGCTTTGCGCAGAGCCCGGCTCCTCCCGGCCATGAGCCGGGCCAGGCCGTAGTGCAGCAAAATAACGGCGCCCAGCAGCAGCGCGTCCTGCGCCCCCGCGCCCCAAAAATAGAACAATGCGCTGCCCAGCACCAGGCCCGCGTTTTTAAACCGAAAGGGAAGCAAATAATAAGCCGCGAAAAACAGCGGCAGAAAATAAAACAAAAACTGCAGATTAGAAAAGCTCACGGGGAAACTCCTATTCTTCATATATTCGGCTCGGATTTCATCGCACCTGCGCCGGATAGTATCTCGATCATAAGTGATAACGAGCCGAGCTTCAACGCTATATGGGTAACAATCCGGATTCTATTTTGTAACCGAATGCCTGCTGCAGGCCCTGCGTGAGAAATACCTGCCGCTTGGGGGATCGTTCGGGGAGATTTCTAAAAGTATTTCCCGTTTCTACAAAAAGCAACAAGGAATAATTTTGGGCAGTGGTCAAAGTACACAAAAACATTGACAATAATTCTACAATCACAGGCGTTAAGAAATCATGATTCCGGTTGATTATCACGGCGATCTACGTTAAAATATTGTCAATCCGCCCGACGGATCGGCGGAAATAACATGCTTGTTGTGAAGAAAAAGGAGAGTGACGCTGTGTTTAAGAGATTCACCAATGGCTGCGTGCGCGTTGTTAACCGCTGGCTGCCCGACGCATTCCTGTTCGCCATCATCCTGACCATCATTACCTTTATCGGTTCGCTGCTGGCCACCAAGATGAGTGTCATTGAGGTTCTGTCCGCCTGGGGCGACCAAAAGAGCGGCTTTTGGGGCCTGCTGAGCTTTTCCATGCAGATGGCCCTGGTGCTGGTTTTCGGTTCTGCCATGGCATCCGCCCGCCCCTGCAAGAAGGCGCTGCGCGCTGTGGCCGGTCTGTGTCACAACAACAAGCAGGCCATCCTGGTCACCACCTTCGTGTCCACCGCCTGCTGCTGGCTGAACTGGGGCTTCGGTCTGGTCATCGGCGCCCTGCTTGCCAAGGAAGTGGTGCGCCGCGTTCCCACAGTGGATTATCCGCTGCTCATCGCCTCCGCCTACTCCGGCTTTGTCATTTGGCATGCGGGCCTGTCCGGTTCCATTCCTCTGGACCTGGTGGCCGGCAAAGCCTTTGGCGAGGTGACCTATCAGGCGCCCATCACCGCCACCGTGTTCCACCCCATGAACCTCATCATGTGCGGCGTGATCCTGATCCTCATGCCCCTGGTCAACTACGCCATGCATCCCCATAAGGAGCACACCGTTACCGTGGATCCCGCCCTGCTGGTAGACGAGGAGGAGCGCACCTATGTAAAGGATACCCCTGCCGAGAAGATGGAGCACTCCAAGATTCTGTGGGCCATCACCCTGGTCCTGGGCTTCGGCTACATTGTGTACTACTTCGTGGAGAACGGCTTCACCCTGGGGCTCAACATCGTGAACATGATCTTCCTGTTCCTGGGCCTGCTGCTCCACGGCGACCTACGCCGCTATGTGGACGCCATTTCCGATGCTGCCGCCGGTGCCGCCGGCATCCTGCTGCAGTTCCCGTTCTACGCGGGCATTATGGGCCTGATGGTGGCCGCCAACGATCAGGGCGTGTCTTTGGCCAGTGTCATCTCCGAGTTCTTCGTGAGCATCTCCACCAATGTGACCTTCCCCATGCTGTCCTTCCTGGCGGCCGGCGTGGTGAACTTCTTCGTTCCTTCCGGCGGTGGCCAGTGGGCGGTCCAGGGTCCCATCATGATGCCCGCCGGCGCGGAAATGGGCATCGATGCCGGCCGCACCGCCATGGCCATTGCCTGGGGCGACCAGTGGACCAACATGATCCAGCCCTTCTGGGCCCTGCCGGCGCTGGGTATTGCCAAGCTCTCTGCCCGTGATATTATGGGCTACCTGGTGATTGTGCTGCTGTTCACCGGTGCGGTGGCCTGCCTGGGCTTCCTGGGCTGGGCGCTGCTGTTCTGACGACTATCAAAGCGATTCCGAGACAGCAAAAGCCCTCTGCTCTGCCGGCGGCAGCTGCATAAGGCGGGTATATGCTTTAAGAGAGAACAGCGTGTCATAAGGCACGCTGTTCTTCCCTTTGCTGTGCGGGCGAGCATTCCGGCAATGCTTTTCTCCGGCTGAAAGCCAATGCCGGCAAGGCGGATATGCCCATCCTATGCTCCCATGTCCGTTGCTCTTGCCGGGGGCGAAGCCCTGCGAAAAACCCGTTTCCGTTCTAACGAAGCTTGCGTTTTTGCTTTAATTCTTATAAAATATAGAACAGGTAGAGACAAATCAGAATCCGCCATGCTTAGGAGGGCTGTATATGGCCTTATACACAAAGAAGCTCATCATGTCCACATTTCAGGAAATGCTGGAGGAGCTCCCCTTTGACAAGATCACCGTTGCGGCGCTGGTGAAGCGGGCGGGTATCAGCCCCAATACATTTTACTATCATTATCAGGATATCTATGCTTTGCTGGATGCTTGGTTTCGGGAAAGGGCAGAAGCATTTATCCCCAGTGGTGCCCCAATTGAGTGGAAAAGCACCACCAAGGCGGTGCTGCATCAATGCAAGGCGCATCCGAAAACAGTTTATCATGTGTTCGACGGTCTTTCCCGTGACCGCTTGGAGCGGTACATCTTCTCTTTAACGGATGATGTTTTTATGAAAGTAGTGCAGCAGGCCGCAGAGGGGCGATTGCTTTCGGATGATCGCCTTCGCAGCATTGCGGCCTTTTGCCGCTATGCTTATATTGGCTTTGTCATGCAGTTTTTTTGGAACCACATGGACAATGCTATTGATGAGAGCGTAGACCGCTTAGGCGTACTTTTTGATACCTTTTTGGCCAACGCCGTTCAGACTGCCGACTAAGAAAAGGCAATCAAGCTGTAGAGAAAAGCTGCAAAACCGATAATATAAGGAGGAAGCAAACCGCTATGTCACAGGTAACAAAGCGAGCCTTGGAGCAATCGCTGAAAAATTTGCTGCTGAAAAAGCCGCTGACCAAAATTACCATCAATGATATCGCTGACGACTGCGGTATCAATCGCATGACCTTTTATTACCATTTTAAGGATATTTACGACCTGGTGGAATGGTCCTGCCTGGAGGATGCCAAGCGGGCCCTGGACGAGAATAAGACTTATGAAACATGGCAGCAGGGATTTTTGCAGATTTTTGAGGCGGTACAGGATAACAAGCCGTTTATTTTGAATGTGTACCGCTGCGTTCATAGAGAGCAGGTGGAAAAATATCTGCAGCCCCTGGTAGACCGGCTCTTGCTGGATGTGATTAATGAAGAAGCCGGCGAAATGAAAGTCCGTGACGAGGACAAGCAGTTTATCGCCCAAATTTATTCGTACATATTTATCGGACTCATGCTCGATTGGATTAAGGACGACATGCGTGAGGATCCACAGCAGATCGTGGATAGGCTTGCCAAGCTGATCAAGGGCTCTGTATCAGCGGCGCTCTCCCGATTCCAATTCTGATTTTATCATTTTTACAAATTTGATAATATTTTTTACACATTCCGCCCCCGTGATAAGACTTTTATCACGGGGGTTTTTCTGCTTATGGTAAACCTGAAAGCAGCGGGTATAATAAGGGCATAAAAAGAAAAACACAGGAGGTATTTGTTATGTATTACTCTGCCGGAACTTATGAAGCCTTTGCTCATCCCGAAAAGCCCAAGGATGTGGATAAAAAGTCAGCCTATATCATCGGCACCGGTTTGGCCGGCCTGACCGCGGCCTTCTACCTGGTCCGCGACGGGCAGATGAAGGGCGAGCATATCCATGTATTTGAAAAGCTGGATCTGGCCGGCGGCAGCTGCGACGGCCGCAAGGATATTACCAAGGGCTTCTTCATGCGGGGCGGCCGTGAGATGGATAACCATTTCGAGGTCATGTGGGACACCTTCCGGGATGTGCCCTCCATTGAGACGCCGGGTGTTTCCGTGCTGGATGAGTATTACTGGCTCAATAAGCACGACCCCAACTACTCTCTGTGCCGTGCCAGCATAAACTGCGGTGAGGATGCCCACACCGACAAGCAGTTTAAGCTGGATAAAGCCTCCGCCATGGCCCTTTCCCGGCTGTTCATGACCCCGGAAAAGGATCTGGAGGACAAGAAGATCTCCGATGTGCTGCCGGATTCCTTCTGGAGCACCAATTTCTGGCTGTATTGGCAGACCATGTTCGCCTTCCAGCGCTGGTCCAGTGCCCTGGAGATGAAGCGGTATCTGTGCCGTTATGTCCACCACATCGACGGCCTGCCTGATTTCAGCGCCCTGCGCTTTACCAAGTATAACCAGTATGAGAGCATGATCCTGCCGCTGGTGAAATATTTGGAGTCTCATGGGGTGCGCATCGAATACGGCATGGATGTGAAGAATGTCATCATCGAAACCGTGGGCGACAAGAAGCTTGCCCGTCAGATCGTCTATGTCAAGGACGGCCGGGAACAAACCATTGACCTGATCGAGGATGACCTGGTGTTCATCACCAACGGCTGCTGCACCGATACCTCTTGCTATGGCGACCAGACCCATGCGCCGGACCTGTCCGGTGTGAAAAACGGCTGCGGCGAATCCTGGGATATGTGGAAAGCCATTGCTGCCCAGGCTGAGCACGGCGAATACGGCAATCCGGATAAATTCTGCTCCGATGTAGACGCCACCAACTGGATGAGTGCCACCGTGGCCACCTCCAACGAGGAGATCATCCGGCACATTATGAACATCTGCAAGCGTGACCCCCGTTCCGGCAAGGTGACCACCGGCGGCATCGTCACCGTCATGGACAGCACCGACAACTGGTATCTCTCCTGGACCATCAACCGCCAGCCTCAGTTCAAGTCTCAGGACAAGAACATGGTGCTTGTGTGGCTGTATTCGCTGAACACCAATAAGGAGGGCAACTTCGTGAAGAAGGCCATGCGGGATTGCACCGGCGAGGAGGTTTGCTGCGAGTGGCTGTACCACATCGGTGTGCCCACCGAAAAGATCCATGCGCTGGCACATGATGCCTGCAACACCACCACCTGCTTCATGCCCTATATCAACGCCTTCTTCCAGCCCCGCAAGGAAACCGACCGGCCCAAGGTCGTGCCCGATGGCGCCGTGAATTTTGCCTTCATCGGCCAGTTCGCCGAGACGCCCCGGGACACCATCTTCACCACGGAGTATTCCATGCGCACCGGCATGGAGTCGGTCTACACGCTGCTGGATATTGACCGCGGTGTGCCGGAGGTTTGGGGCAGCAAGTACGATGTGCGGGAGCTGCTGCGTGCCTGCTATTACGCCATTGATAAAAAGCCCATCAGCGAAGCGCCCCTGTCCTTTAAGGAGAAGGAGCTGCTCAAGCTCGTCCTGAAGAAGGTCAAGGGCACCGATATTGAGATCCTGCTGAAGGAAAGCGGTCTCATCAAGTAAATAATCTATTTCAGTGGATGGCTGCCGACGCTTGTTTGGTGTCGGCAGCCGCTTTTTTTGTAAAAAGGGGAATATGCGCAAATATTTGTATTAACGGCTTTTCTGAAATTCGAGGCGTCGACTTTTTCCGCCATAGTTTTTGCGCGAGGATTTTGCTAAGATTTGCAGCGCCCTATATTAACGCTCACTGTTTAGCCTTGATAAAGGAGGGCTTTTGATTTTTTACTTATTGTTTAATTAAAACTTTTTGTTTTTTTAAACTTATTCTAAGGTGCGCTCCGTATACTGCCCCCAACAACAAGGAAAGGAGTGATCTCCTTGCAATATCGCCACGAGTGGAAACACGAGATCAGCGTCTTCGATGTTCTGTGCCTGCGCCAGCGTCTTTCATCCGTAATGACTCCGGACCCCCATGCCCGGGGCGGCCGCTATTCTGTCCGCAGCCTGTATTTCGATGACCTCCGGGACACGGCCCTGCGGGAGAAGCTGGACGGCGTCAGCCGCCGGGAAAAGTTCCGTTTGCGCTGTTATAACGGCGACGACAGCTACCTGGTACTGGAGAAAAAGAGCAAGGTGGGCGGCCTGTGCGCCAAGGAGCAGACCTGCCTCACTCGTCCCCAGGCCCAGGCGCTGCTGGTCTGCGATTTCGAGACCCTGGCCGCCGACCCCGCACCCCTGATGCAGGAGCTGCTATGGAAGATGCTCACCCGGGGCCTGCGGCCCAAGACTATTGTGGACTATACCCGGGAGCCCTTTGTCTTTGCCCCCGGCAATGTCCGGGTGACGCTGGACTATGAGATTCACACAGGCCTAAGCAGCACGGACTTTTTCGATTTTCGCTGTCCCACCATCCCAGCCGGGGATACTGCGGCAGTGCTGGAGGTAAAGTGGGACGAATACCTTCCGGCCGTGATTCGGGATCTGGTGCAGGTGCCCTCCGCAAGAACCGGTGCCTTTTCCAAATACGCCATCTGCCGGGTGTACGGATAACATGATGGTGCGGTACAAGGGGGGGCGCCGGGGACGCCGCCCCCCTTGCAAAAAACAATGTCATTGCGAGGCCGGAGCGCACACGGGCTGCGGCAAGCCGCACCCCGCCCCCCAGAAAATAAATCAAAAAAGGAGAATCCATTATGACCTTCTCAGATATTTTCAAATCCAGCTTTTTGAAAAATGTGACCAGCGTTTCTGTCCTGGACATGGTGCTGGCCCTGGGTCTGGCCTTTGCCATAGGCCTTTTCATCTTTCTCATCTACCGCAAGACCTATGCCGGGGTCATGTATTCCTCCAGCTTTGGCGTGACATTGGTGGGCCTGACCATGATCTCCACCTTTGTCATTCTGGCCGTCACCTCCAATGTGGTGCTTTCCCTGGGCATGGTAGGCGCTTTGTCCATCGTCCGTTTCAGAACAGCCATCAAGGAGCCCCTGGACATCACCTTCCTCTTCTGGGCCATCGCCGCGGGCATCGTTCTGGCCGCCGGCATGATCCCCCTGGCGGTGCTGGGCAGCGTGTTCATCGGCCTGGTGCTGCTGGTGTTCGCCAATAAAAAGAGCCATGTGGCCCCCTATATGGTGGTTCTCCACTGCGCCAATCAGGATGCCGAGAAGCACGCCATAGATTTCCTTCAGACCAAGGTGAAAAAGTGCGTCGTCAAGAGTAAGACCGTCCAGGCCGATGCCGTGGAGCTCAACGCCGAAATTCGCCTGCAGGATGAAAACACCGGCTTTGTCAATGCCCTGTCCCAGATCCCCGGCGTTGAAAGCGCCGTTCTGGTCAGCTACAACGGCGAGTACATGGGCTAAAGGAGATGCCCTATGTCCACAAGCAAGTATTTTTCCGCCGTTTGTGCCTTGGTGTTCGTGCTGGCCTTGATCGTCACGGTGTTGTTCATGAATGGCGAAAGGCTGGGCATCCGGGTCATCCGGGATGAGGATGCGGAGGAGAGCGAAGCCTCCCAGTACTTCACCTCTAACGACCAAAACACCGACTGGGCGGCCACAGCCACTATTACCCTCAGCGGCGAAACCGCCACCGTCAGCGGCCCCGGGGCCTATGTAAATGGCGGCAGCGTTACCATCGCCTCCGCCGGGTACTACGACGTCAGCGGCACCCTTACAGACGGCAGCCTTACGGTAGATGCCGAAAAGAACGCCAAGGTGTTCATCCGCTTAAACGGCGTATCCATCACCTGCTCCAACGATGCCGCCATCCGTATAAACCAGGCGGATAAGGTCTTTTTGACCCTGGCCGCCGGCGCGGAAAACACCGTCACCTCCGGCGAGACCTACAGCGCCGCCGCCCTGGCGGATAAGACCGACGGCGCCATCTTCTCCCATGACGACCTGACTATCAACGGCTCCGGAGCTCTCACGGTCACCGCCGCCTATAAACACGGCATCGCCGCCAATGACAGCCTGCGCATCGCCGGCGGCACCATCACCGTCACCGCTCCTTCGGACACCATCCATGTCAACGACAGCCTCCACATCACCGGTGCGTCCCTCACCCTCAGCGCCGGAGACGATGCCCTCCGCTGCGATACCTCCATTGCCATTCTCGGCGGCAGCATCACTGTCAATAGCTGCAGCGAGGGCATTGAGTCCCCGGAAATTCTCATAGAGGACGGCGGCATCACTGTCACCTCTACCGATGACGGCATCAACGCCTGCGGCACGGAGACCTCCGATGGCAGTCTCCTCGGCGTCACCATCAACGGCGGAACCGTAACGCTGCTGAACCCCTCCGGCCGGGACGCCGATGGCATTGACTCCAACGGCAATATCGATATAAACGGCGGCCTGGTCTATATTAGCCTCGTAGGTGACGGCAGTAACTGCGCCCTGGACTATGGCAGCGAAAACGGCGGTGTTTGCCGCATAAACGGCGGCACTGTGGTGGCCTGCGGCGGCTCCACCATGCTGGAGGCCATGTCCGAGAACTCCGCCCAGCCCTCCCTGCTTTATGCCGGGGCCACCCAAGCGGCGGGGACGGAGATTGCCCTGCAAGCTGCCGACGGCAAAACACTTCTCACCTTCGCCGCACCCAACAGCTTCTCTGCCGTGCTGGTCAGCTGCCCCGAGATGCAGCTCGGCAGCACCTACACCCTGACCCTGGGTGCCACCTCCCAGGAGATTACCCTCACCCAGGTGGCTGATTCCTATGGCGTTAGCGGGGGCATGGGCCAGGGCGGCGGCCCCGGCGGTATGGATAGCGGTATAAACGGCCAGGGTGCGCCCGGGAGTTCGGGCGTTACAAGCGGTGGCTTCGGCGACTCCGATAGCACTCCACCCACACCGCCGGACGGCAATACCGACTTCCAGCCCTCCGGCGATCCCCCTACCCGCCCGGATGGGAAAGGGGCTACCGCCGGTCGTCCCTCCCCGTCCCCCGGTGACAGCAATGCCGGTGCGGAGCCGCCCGCATTGCCCGATGGCAGCACCGCCCCCTCCGGTCAACCGACAGACTCACAGGACGGGCAGACCCCGTCCGCAGATGTCCGGCAGATAAAGGAGGAATCCTTCGCCCTGGATGAAAACGGCAAGCGGCTGCTCATGGCCAGCGCCGCCGCCCTGGCCCTGGGCCTGATCATAGCCATGGCTTACCGCAAAAAGGGCTGACACCCCCTATTGACAGCAATTTTCTCTCTTTGCTATAATGGACCCACCAAGTCAAAGGAGGACGCACCCATGAAGCGTATTGACACCTGCACAAAAACCGATCTCTTGGTGGGCCTGCTCCTTGCGGGCATCGTGTCGGTGCTGCTGGCTTACCGCATCTTTGCCTACCTCTGCGAGGTGACGGCCTTTCAGTGGTGGATGATCCTCCTGGGCCTTCTCTGCGCCGCTCTGGCCATCGGCGGCTTCCTGGTAGCCCGCCGGGCCTGGAAGCGCCTGCAATATCTGCGGGACCACCCTTGAGATCCCTGTCGAAAATTCCTTTGGAATTTTCCGACAAAAAGGTTGCAGTCTGCTGCGCGCATAATTTGTTCGCCGCAGGCGAATAAATTCCACACTTGCAGCCTGAGAGGTATTTTCCCCCACGCACATGTCGCGGTGAAAAATGATTGAAAATTTTTTGCGTCTGCGGACGCAAACTCTGCGAGGCTATTGAATAGGCACCACCCCCGGCGGAAAGCCGGGGGTGGTGTTTTGTGGAAAGCCTTGTTTTACCCGTTAAAAATGTGTTATACTTTTTATATAGATTTCTGCAATCCCCTGCAAAGGAGACTTCATCATGCGAAAATTTACCGCCGATCCCCAGGCGCTGTTCCGGTATCGGGGCCTGCCGCCTGTGGGCCTCACCGTCTCCATGGCCCTGCAGCATTTGGTTTCCATGATCGTAGGCTGCGTCACCCCGGCCATTATCATCGCCCACGCCGCCGCGCTCACTCACCATGAGCAGGTGCTGCTGATCCAGGCGTCCTTGGTGCTGTCCGCCGTTACAACGCTCCTGCAGCTTTTCCCCATCGGGGGCCGCTTTGGCTCGGGCCTGCCGGTGATCTTCGGCGTCAGCTTTGCGTACCTGCCCAGCATGCAGGCCATTGCCACCGGGAGGGGCGGCATGGCGGCGGTGGCCGGGGCCATGCTGGTGGGCGGCGTCATCGCCACCCTGGTGGGCCTTTTCATAAAGCCCATCCGCCGTCTTTTCCCGCCCGTCATCACCGGCACCGTGGTCTTTACCATCGGTCTATCCCTCTATCCCACCGCTATTAACTATATGGCCGGGGGCGCCGGCAACACTTATCAATCCGTGGTAGAGGAGCGCGGCCTCACTGAGGCCCTGGTCTACGGCTCCTGGCAAAACTGGGCCATTGCCGCCTTCACCCTGGCGGTGGTGTTGCTGCTGACCAATCATGGCCGGGGTATATGCAAGCTGGCCTCCATTCTCCTGGGCATCCTGGCCGGGTATGCAGTGGCGTTTGCGGCCGGGATGGTGGACCTCTCCGGCGTCGCCGGGGCCGGTTGGTTCTCCCTGCCCCGTCCTGTGCCCTTCGGGGTGACCTTTGAGCTCTCCGGCTGTGTGGCCCTGGGCCTGCTGTTTGCCATCAATTCCATCCAGGCCATCGGCGACTTCACCGCCACCACCGTGGGCGGCATGGACCGGGAGCCCACCACCCGGGAGCTTCAGGGGGGCATCGTGGCCTATGGCGTATCCAATGTTATAACGGCGCTGCTGGGCGGCCTGCCCACGGCCACTTATTCCCAGAATGTGGGAATCGTGGCCACCAATAAGGTGGTCAACCGCTGGGTCTTTGCCCTCACCGGCGCCTTCCTCCTTCTGGCGGGTGTGGTGCCGAAATTCTCCGCCGCCCTCACCACCATTCCCCAGTGCGTTTTGGGTGGGGCCACCGTGGCGGTGTTCTCCACCATTGCCATGACCGGCATGAAGCTCATCGCCGCCGAGGGCATCACCGCCCGTAATACCACCATCGTGGGCCTGTCTGCGGCCCTGGGCGTGGGCATCTCCCAGGCCTCCGCCGCCCTGGCCCAGTTCCCCGAGGCCGTGACCACCATCTTCGGCAAGTCCCCGGTGGTCATCGCCACCCTCATGGCTGTGTTCCTGAATTTGGTTTTGCCCAAGGAGGAGAAATAACGTCCCCGGTAAAGCCCTTGTCATTGCGAAGCCAGTGCGCACACTGGCTGTGGCAATCCGTACTCCCTAACCTACCACAAAAAATGACCGCCCTCGGCGGTCATTTTTCACGCAAAAATTCACTTATCCTCTACCCCATGAAACCGCTCATACACCGCCAAGGCCACGGCCTTGGGCAGGGCCGCCTCCAGCTCCGGCAGCTCCGCCTGCATCACGGCCTTCACCGTGCCGAATTGCTGCAGCAGCTTCTTTCGCCGCACCTCCCCCAGCCCGGAGATGCCCTCCAGCCGGGACCGCGTGGCGCTGCGGCTGTGCTTTTTCCGGTGGTAGGTGATGGCAAAGCGGTGGACCTCCTCCTGCACCTGTCCCACCAGGGCAAAAAGCGGCGGGCTCTGCTGTATGCCCAGCTCCTGCCCCCGGGCCGTCATCAGCGCCCGGGTCCGGTGCCTGTCGTCCTTCACCATGCCCAAAACCGGCACGGAAAGTCCCTTTTCCGCCAAGGCCTGCTCCGCCACGGCGGCGTGCTGCTGGCCGCCATCCATTAAGATGAGGTCCGGCAGCGGACAAAACTTTTCGTCCCCATCCAAATACCGCTGGAGCCGCCGCCCCAAAATTTCCTCCATGGCTCCGTAGTCGTCCGGATGATCCAAGGTCTTCACCTGGAATTTCCGATAGTCCCGCTTCAGAGGCCTGCCGTCCTGAAAAACCACCATAGAGGCCACCATGTCGGCACTGCCGGTGTTGGAAATGTCGTAGGCCTCTATGCGGTGGGGCCCGGCGGAAAGCCCCGCCAGGGCGCCCAGCTGCTCCAAGGTTTTGTTCACCCGCTCCGCCTCGGAGGTAATGCGCTCCGTCTCCTCCCGGGCGTTGTTTTGGGCCATGCGCAGCAGCTCCGCCCGCTGGCCCCGCTGGGGCACCCGCAGATTAACCCGGTGGCCGCAGTCCCGGCTCAGCAGCTGCTCCAGAGCCTCCGCGTCCTCCGGCAGCGACGCCACGCAGATTTCCTTGGGTGCTGCGCCCCGGCCTGCGTAATATTGCCGCAGCACGGCGGAGAGGGTCTCCCCCTCGTCCTCCTCGGCTCCGGCGGAGAGGACCTTTACCTCCCGGCCCAGGAGATTTCCCTCCTCCAGGTGCAGCACGCCGAAGCCCCAGCGCACCTGGCCCCGGTACAGGCCCCATACATCCGTGTCGGCGCATACCCCGGCAATGACCCCCTGGGTCTTGCCCAGCACGCTCACCGCCCGAATGCGGTCCCGCAGGGCGGCGGCCCGTTCAAAGTCCAGCTCCTCCGCCGCCTGCGCCATCTCCTGCTCCATCTCCCGGGTCAGGGCCCGGTAGTGCCCGCTGAATATCCGCGCCGCCTGCTCAATGCGCCGCTGATACTCCGCCTGTCCCGGCCCCTCCGGGCGGCAGAAGCCGTCACACTTTCCGATGTGCAGATTCAGGCAGGGCCGCTCTTTTCCGATGTCCCGGGGAAATTTCCGGCTGCAGGTGGGGAGCTTCAGCGCCCCGCACACCGCCTCAATGGCCAGCCTGGTCTCCCGCCGCCCGCCAAAGGGCCCGAAGTACCGGGCCCCGTCCTCCTCCGCCCGGCTCACCAGACTAAACCGGGGGTACGCCGCCCCCTTGTCCAGGCGCACAAAGGGGTAGCCCTTGTCGTCCTTTAGGAGGATGTTAAACCGGGGCATATGGTGCTTGATCAGCGAGTTTTCCAGCACCAGGGCCTCAAACTCCGACCGCACCAAAATAGTGTCGAACCGGTCCACCTGGGACACCATCATTTTTGTTTTGCTGTTGTGGGAGGCGGTGTCCTGAAAATACTGGCTCACCCGGTTTTTCAGCTTCTTGGCCTTGCCCACATAGATCACCTGCCCGCCGCTGTCCATCATCAGATAGACCCCCGGCGCCAGCGGCAGGTCATTGGCCTTCTCCCGCAATTCGTCCTTGGTCACGGAGACCCCTCCTTCCCGGCAAAAATCACATTGCGCCCCTTAGTATACCACGCCCCGCCCCCCGGGGCAAGGGCCGCCCGATCCCTTACAGGGAATGCAGATACACCTCCAAAAGCCGCAGAGCCGTCTCCTGCTGGGCCGGGCTGCAGTGAGCCAGCCGCCGCAAAAGCTCCTCCTGCCGCAGGGCCACCGAGGAATGCTCCTCCGTCAGGATGTCGTCCGGGGAGACGGCTAAGGTCTGGCATATCCGCAGAAAGGTCTCGATCCGCATATTCACCCCGCCCCGCTCGATGTCGGCATAGGTGCGGTCCGAGAGCCCGGCCCGCTCGGCCACCTCCGCCTGGGTCATCCCCAGCCGCTTCCGGGCCGCCAGCAGCCGGTTTCCAATGGTCATCATGTCAAATAGCAGCATCATTCTTCCACTCCTATATCATATATAGGAATTTTACCTCCTATATTCCTTGACAAGTAGGAAGAAAAGGTGTATTTTATAGGAAGAAAAGTTCCTATATGTAGGAGGAAAGGGTGGGAATATGCGTAGTAAATCTACTCGGATCATCTGTGGTAACTGCGAATACTGGACGGGAGGGCGTAGCTTAGGCCCGCTCAGCGAAAGCGGGGAGGCACAAACCGACCATAAGGGCTTCGGCAAGTGTCTGTGCCGGGAGAGCCGCTTCATAGACATTGAGCGCAAAAGTGACCAAAGATGCAAGAATTTCCACCGCTGGGCGGTGATTTGTCAAAAGCCATGAAAAGAGGAAAACGGGCCGCCGCCCGCCGCCGCTGGCCCCTCATTTTGCTGCTGGCAGTCCTGGCCCTGCTGGCCGCGCCGCTTTTCCTGCGTGGCCGCACCGCCCCGGAGCCACCCGCCCCGACGGAGGAGGACACCCCTGCCCAAATCGCCATTCCCGGCTACGAGGGCCTCACCCTGCAGGCCGGGGCCAAAAAACAGTCCCTCCGCCTGCCCAACCCCGCAGAAAACCACTGCTATTTTCAGATTTCCCTGTACCTGGCGGATGATACCCTCCTTTGGCAGTCAGACCTCATAAAGCCCGGCAAAACCTCCGCCCCCATCACCCTCTCCCGGCCCCTGGACCCGGGCGTCTACCCCGGAGCCACCCTGCGCTACGCCTGCTTCCGCCTGGACCGGGAGAAAACGCCTCTCAACGGCGCCGAAACGAAATTGACCCTCTGGGTTCAATAAAAAATGAAAAGGAGAAATTCACCATGAAAAAGCTCACCACCCTGGTGCTGGCCCTGGCCTTGGCCGCCTCTCTGGCCGTCCCGGCTTTTGCCGCCAACACCACTACCCTTACCACCACCGTCCCCGCCGCCACCTACACCTTGAATATCCCGGCGGACCAGGAGATTCCCTTCGGGAAGACCAGCACCAACATCGGCAGTATCAGCGTAACCGATGGCGTGGGTTTTGCCAGCGGAAAAGACCTCAAAGTCACACTGACTTATGATGCATTTGCATCGGAAACCGTTGCTACAACAATTCCGTTTTCTATTGGACTGGGAACGGAGGGTACAGCTGATTTGATACAGGTCAAAGCCGGGGATTCTCTGACATTTAAAGGTGAATCCAGCGGGACAACTAACGAGTTTGCAAAGATAGGGTTTAGTAGCGGTACGACCTATAGTGACGCAACTAAGACCCTTGTGACCATCTCCAGCACCGACTGGGGCAAGGCCCTGGCCGGCAACTACTCCGCCACCATCACCTTCACCGCCGAAGTGGTTTCCGGCTGAGGCGAAAGGCGGCCTGCATGAACAAGAAAACGGCCTCCCTGCTGCTGACCCTGCTGGCGGCTGTTTTGCTGGCCCTCCCGGGCCGGGCCTGGGCGGCGGACACCACCCTGACTGCGCGGGTGCCCGCTTCCCACACCCTGACCCTGGCCCTGGATGCGGGCGTCCGGGTGACGGTGGACGGCGTGTCCTATAAAAACGGGGCTCGTATCGCCATCCCCCGGCACCAAAGCCCCACCCTGACCCTCCGCCTCCCGGCGGGGGCCGTCCTGGAAAAAGCTGACTACAACGGCCGGGATGTGACCCGGGCCCTGCAAGAAGGCCCCTACCGTCTGCCGCCCATGGAGTCAGACGGCCTCCTGACGGTGACACTCCGGCCGGGGACCGCCCAGCCTGCCACCGGCGACAGCGGCGCAGCTCTATATGTCCTGTGCGCATCCCTGGCCGCCGGGGCTCTCCTGACCTTGGGCCGCAGCCGCAAGAAACACCTATAAAAAAGACACGGGAAGCGCATGCTTTCCGTGTCTTTTCATCGTGTCCCAAAGCCTCGCAGAGTTCGCGCAGCAGACTGCAATCCCTTTGGCAGAAAATTCCGCAGGAATTTTCGCCAGATTCAGTTTAATCCCTCCGCCTTCACCGCGAACAGCGTCTCGATCCTTGCCCGCAGCGCTCCGCTCTCGGGCTTTTCCAGCGCAGGGTCCTGGGCCATCCAGCCCTTCGCCGCCTGCTGGGCCTCATCCAATAGCGCCATGTCGCAGCTGAGGTCGGCAATCTTCAGCGCCGGCAGCCCGTGCTGGCGCTGGCCGAAGAAGTCGCCGGGCCCCCGGAGGGCCAGATCCTCCCGGGAGATTTCAAATCCGTCGTTGGTCTTGGCCATCACCTTCAGCCGCCGCTTCGTCTCCTCCGACGGGTGCTCCGAGAGCAGAATGCAGTAGCTCTTTGCCTGCCCCCGGCCCACCCGGCCCCGGAGCTGGTGCAGCTGGCTTAGGCCGAAGCGCTCGGCGTTCTCCACCACCATGCAGGTGGCGTTGGGCACATCCACGCCCACCTCCACCACCGTAGTGGCCACCAAAATGTCCCCGTTTCCGGCGGCAAAGTCCTCCATAACCTTTTCCTTTTCCTTGGGCTTCATCTTCCCGTGGAGCAGGCAGACCCGCAAATCCGGGAATACCTCCTCCCGCAGCTTTTTGGCGTAGGCTGCGGCGGCCTTGCGCTCGTCGGGGATGTGGTCCTCCTGGCCCACCAGCGGACATACGATGAATACCTGATGCCCCGCCTCCACCTGCTTGCGGATGAATTGGTTCACCCGCTGCCGGTAGCTCTCGCCCACGGCGAAGGTGTCCACCTTTTGCCGCCCCGGGGGCAGCTCGTTCATCACCGACACATCCAAATCGCCGTAAATGATCAGCGCCAGGGTCCGGGGAATAGGCGTGGCGGACAGCACCAGCATGTGGGGATTTTCCGCCTTCTGCCCCAGGGCTGCCCGCTGGTTCACCCCGAAGCGGTGCTGCTCATCGGTAATCACCAGCCCCAGCCGGGCGTAAGACACATCCTCCGTCAGCAGGGCGTGGGTGCCGATGCACAGATCAATGCTCCCCAGGGCCAGATTTTCCAAAATATCCCGCCGCTCCCTGGCCTTGGTGGACCCGGTGAGCAGGGCGCACCGGAGACCGAATTTTTCAAACAGCGGCGTGAGATTTTCATAGTGCTGCCGAGCCAGAATTTCCGTAGGGGCCATCAGGGCCGACTGCCACCCGCTTTGGGCGGCGAACCACACGCACCCCGCCGCCACCATGGTCTTGCCGCTGCCCACATCCCCCTGGCACAGCCGGTTCATGGGCCGCCCGGATCGCATGTCCGACACCGCCTCCGTAATGGCCCTGCGCTGGGCCTTCGTAAGGGGGAAGGGGAGGGCCCGGTAAAATTCCTCCATGTCTGCCGCCTTGCAGGCAGGCCCCGCCACATCCGTGCGCCGGGAGCGGAGCATCTGCAGCCCGCAGGAGAGGATAAACAGCTCCTCAAACACCATCCGCCGCCGGGCCAGGTTCAGCGCCTCCGCATCCGCCGGAAAGTGGATGTTCTCGTAGGCATATCCGCTGTGGCAGAGCCGGTGTGCCTGCCGCACCGCATCCGGCAGGCAGTCCGTCAGCAGGTGGCGGCAGGCCGTAAGCCCCTGGCCCACGGCCTTATATAGAAGATTTTGGCTCACCCCGGCGGTGAGGGGATAAATGGGCACAATATGCCCCGTAAGCGCCTGCTGTCCCTCCTGCTCCACAATGGGGTTGATCATCCGCCGGGCCAGCAGATTCCCCTCCACCTTGCCGCAGAAAATATAGGTCTCGCCCCGGTGCAGGCTGTTTTTTCGGTACTCCTGGTTAAAAAATGTCAGGTCCAAGACGCCGCTGTCATCCACGGCCCGGGCCTTCACCACCGTGCGCCCGCCGGAAATGCGGCTGGCCACGGGATCGTTTGCGATTATAGCCCGGACGCACACCGTCTCCCCGAGCTCCAATTCCCGGATGGTCCGGGTCATGGTGCGGTCCTCGTACCGCCGGGGAAAGTAGCCGATCAGGTCCTGCAGCGTGGCAATGCCCAGCTTAGACAGGGCCTTGGCCCGGGCCTCGCCGATACCCTTTATATAGCGCACATCCGTCTGCAAATCAGCCATGTCAGCCACCTCACTTCATGTCCCGCTCCGCCCAATCCGACAGGGCCTCCAGGATGGGCAGCAGCGTCCGGCACCGCTCCGTGGGGCGGTATTCCACCCGCACCGGCACCTCCAGAAACTCCTGCCGCTGGATAAGTCCGTCCCGCTCCAGCTCCTTGAGAGCCGAGGACAGCACCGTGTTGCTCACCCCGTCCAGCTTTCCCCGCAGGGCGTTGTAGCGGATAGACCCGGCATTGCACACCGCGCAGAGGATCTGCACCTTCCACTTGCCGCCAATGAGCAGCATGGCGTGCTGCAGGGGGCATTTTTCCATACAGGGGCAGTCATAGTGACCCATAAGTAAGCTCCTCCTTACCTGCACAGGATAATCTGCGTTCTTGCATTTTTCCCGAAATGCTCTATACTGATTATACCAAGTAAGAAAAGAGGAGTAAATAGGGAATTATGAACATCTATCTCCAGGGCCTCACCATGGGCCTTGCGTATGTGGCCCCCATCGGCCTGCAAAACCTGTTTGTCATCAACTCCGCCCTGACCCAAAAGCGCAGCCGGGTGTATATCACGGCCCTCATCGTCATTTTGTGGGATGTGTCCCTGGGCGTTGCGTGCTTCTTGGGTGCGGGGGCTCTGATGCAGGCGGTGCCGTGGCTGCAGAAGGTCATTTTAGGCCTGGGTAGCCTCATCGTCATCTATATCGGCGTCGGGCTTCTGCGTGCCAAGGCCAGCTTAGAGGGCGGCAAGGATGTAAATATTCCCATTTGGAAGCTGTTCACCACCGCCTTCGTGGTCACCTGGATGAACCCCCAGGCCCTGATCGACGGCACCATGATGCTGGGTGCCTTCCGGGCCACCCTCCCGGCGGGGGGCGACCTGCCCTTCATCTTCGGCTTCGGCAGCGCCTCGATCCTGTGGTTTTTGACCCTGTCCACGGTGGTGTCGCTGCTGGGCAGCAAGTTCAATGAGAAAATTCTCAATATCATCAATAAGGTCTGCGGCGCGGTAATTATCTTCTACGGCTGCAAGCTCCTGTGGAGCTTTGTAAAGCTCATGGGGTGGCTGTAAATTAAGTCTGTTCAAACCCCTCCGTTTCTGCTATGATTATAATTAGATGGAAATGCGAGCTATGAGAGGAAGAAGATATATGCTTCTTACATTGGGAGAAATGGATTTTTTGTCCAAGACAACCGAGGAAGATACTGATGGGCTGCTTGTTGCCAAACCTGGACTATCACAAGAGGAAAAGAAGCGGCTTTTGGACATTGACGAAAGAAATCTTATAACTTACGGCAAGCATTTGATTAAGATGGGTCAGTGGTTGGAAACGGAGGGGCATTTTATGGAGAAAAATTACAAGCTGACCATCGCCTACGACGGCACTCGCTTTTTCGGCTGGGAGCATCAGCCGGACAAAGAAACCATACAAGGCAAGTTGGAAACCGTCCTGGAGCGTCTTCAGGGTCACCCGGTGGACCTCATCGGCGCTGGGCGCACCGATGCCGGGGTCCACGCCCGGGCCATGGTGGCCAGCGTCCGCCTGGATGTGCGCCGGTCCCCGGAGGAGATTCGGGATTATATGAATCGCTACCTTCCCGACGCCATCGCCGTCCGAGAGGTGAAGGAGGCATCTGACCGCTTCCACGCCCGCTATAACGCCCTGGGCAAGACCTATCGCTACACCTGCTTCATCGGCCCCGTAAAGCCCGTGTTCGACCGCAAATATGTCACCCTGCTGGACTTCTCCCCGGACATAGAAAAGATGCGCCGTGCGGCGGAAATACTCCAGGGTGAGCACGATTTCCGGGCCTTTTGCGGCAATCCCCGGATGAAAAAATCCACCGTCCGCCTGGTGGACACCATCCAAATCGAGGAGCGCAAGGACCGTATCCTTTTCACCTTCCACGGCACCGGCTTTTTGCAGAACATGGTCCGCATCCTGGTAGGCACCCTGCTGGAGGTGGGCCGTGGCCGCTGGGAGCCGGAGTATGTGCAGGAAATTTTGGATGGCAAGGACCGCAAGCTGGCGGGCCCCACCGCCCCCCCGGAGGGCCTGTGCCTGATGAAGGTGGATTATTAAAAGAAACGGATGAGCCGCGGCTCATCCGTTTCTTATTTCAGATCCCGCTTGATGCCCTCGGTGATGCGGTCCACATCCTCCAGGGTGTTCATGCGCACGATCTGTTCCTTATAATAGTTGGCGTGGGGCACGCCCTTTAGGTACCAGGCGTACTGCTTCCGGGCCTCTAAAATGGCGATATGCTCCCCCTTGTCCTCCGCAGCCCAGCGGATCTGCCGCACAGCCGTGTCGCACCGGTCGGCCAGCGGCGGCAGTGGGGGAATCTCCCGGCCCTCCAGGGCCGCCAGGGCCTGCTGGAACAGCCAGGGGTTTCCGAAGGCTCCCCGGCCGATCATGGCCAGATCCGCCCCGGTAAACTGCAGGATTTTCACCGCATCCCGGGGAGCGAAGATGTCCCCGTTGGCCATCACCGGGATCTTGACTGCCTGCTTCACCTGCCGGATGGTCACCCAATCGGCGGCTCCGGCGTACATCTGTGCCCTTGTGCGTCCGTGAACGGCCACAGCGGCTACACCCACCTGCTCCAGCATTTTCGCCAGCTCTACAGCGTTGATGCTGCCCTTGTCCCAGCCCCGGCGCATTTTCACCGTCACCGGCACCCCTGCGGCCTTCACCACCGCCTCGGCGATGCGCGCCGCCTTTTCCGGGTCCTTCATCAGTGCTGAGCCGTCACCGTTGGAAACCACCTTTCCCACCGGGCAGCCCATGTTGATGTCAATGATGTCCGCCCCGCTGATCTCCCGGGCGATCTGCGCCGCCTCGGCCATGCAGACCGGGTCGCTGCCGAAGATCTGTGCGCTGACCGGGTGCTCCCCCGGGCCTATTTTCAGCAGCCCCCGGCTTTTCCGGTCCTGATAGCACAGGGCCTTGGCGCTGACCATTTCCGTCACCGTCAGGCCAGCGCCAAGCTCCCGGCAGGTGCGGCGAAAGGCCAGGTCCGTCACCCCCGCCATAGGGGCCAGCACCAGGGGATTGGGGATAAAAACATTACCTATATACATAGCGTTTCCTCGCTTCATCGCAGTTTTCCCCAGTATAGCACAAAATTCCCCCGCCGAAAAGCAAAAAAGCCGGGCGACCGGTAAGGCCGCCCGTAAGTGAGGAGAAAAAATGGTAGAAAAGCACAAATAAGCATTACAAAAGCGCCACGACTAACCATACCAGCCCCATGAGTCCGCCGCCCAGTATGGCGGCAATGGCCGGTGTCAACCGGTGCCTTTTGGGAGGGGGAAGTCCCTGGCAGCGGGTATAGCTTTTGGCAATGCGGACCGCCTGGTCCACCAGCTGCCGGGAGGAAACGCCGTCTCCCTCCAGCACATCGTTGCGCAGAATAAAAATTGCCTGATCGAACACCCGGGGATCCGGAGAATCCACCACGATGACGCGCCTGGAAATACCCTTGACCAAGTCCTTTGCCCTCCTTCACTGGTTCGGATGCTTTCAGTATGGGCAAACCGGCTGGAAATTATACACCGCTGAACCATCAAAAACCACATAGCGCACTGCGAAAAAATAGTTGTTGCGGCCCGGGCAAGATCTGCAAAGCAATACGTGCGGCGGGGCGTCCTCACCCCGCCGCACCGGACTTGTAAAGTATCCCCTGCTTTCGCGTAGGGCCCGATGCCCACATCGTCCCGCCTGACGGCGCCGCCTGCAGCCTCCCGTCACCCGTTCACACTGCTGTTTTCCGGTTTTCTCCTGCGAAGGGCAGGTGCAGCACCGCCACGGCACAATCGTCTGCCAGGCCCTTTCTGCTCCGAGATTCTGCCAGGATCAGTGCCGTCAGCTCGTCCGGATCGCATCCGTTCCACCCTGCCAGCAGATTCAGCAGCCACTCGTCGCAGCTCTGGTCGGCGATGCCGTCGCTGATGAGCACAAGGTAGTCCCCTGCCTGCACAGGGATGTGTACCTGATCCGGCGGTAGGGGCGAGCTTGACAGCCCCGTGGGCGGCGCGTCGGAGCAGAACCGCCGCACACTGCCGCCCCGCTTGAGATACGAGGGAGCGGCCCCGCATTTGTACAGCTCCACGCAGCCGCTCTGCCGCTGCATCAGTGCCAGGTCCACAGTGGAAAAGCCCCCCTGTGTTTCCCCCCGCAGCTTCATGGCGGCGTTCAGGGTCTTCAGCGCCGGCCCCGGCTGGATACCCGCCTCCAGAAACTGCCGCAGCAGCCGGGCGGTCATGGCCGCCTCCCGGTGGGCCTCCTGGCCGCTGCCCATGCCATCACACAGCAGCAGATATACGCCGTCGCCCACCTCAAATTGTTCCACCTGGTCACCGCACAGCTGCTCTCCGGCCTGAGGCCGCAGGGCGGAGCTGACCCGGTAGCCGATGCCGCTGCCGCCGGCCGCCGGCACCGCCGTCTGGTCCAGCAGCTCCGAAAAGCAGGCATATTGCTCCCGGGCGCTGGCCTGGACCTCCTGCAGCTGCCGGTGGAACTGCCGCCGCAGGAGGTAATCGTGGGTCTGCCGGTCAATGGCCTGCAGCAGAGCCGGAAAGTGTACACACCGAGATGAAAAGTGCAGTGGGAAGTCCGACGCCTCAGCCCGCCCCCGGCGCAGCAGCCGGGGGCAGGCGTCATTGAAGGCACTGTAGGTCTCGCCGTAATGCTTTTGCCAGCAATCCGTGCGCAGCACGCAGCCGCTGCATACCTCGTTTGCGGCCCGGTCGAATAATACCGAGGGGTTCTCCGAGGGCTGGGGCTGCTCCCCCCGGAAGAAGCTATCATACAGGGCCCGCAGTGCCGCCGCCGGACGGGCGTAGGGCATCGGCTGGGGCGCACCTTCGGTCCGCTTTCCGGCGGTGTATCGCTTGGGCAACCACTTTTCCGGGATGAATGTGTACAGCATCGCCCCGGCCAGGCTTTCCCACAGGGTCACCGGCATAACCTCCTGCCCAAATAGCAGGCCTAATCCGCCGCATACCCCTGCGGCGCACAGGCCCTGAACGGGACGAGGCAGCCGCCGCAGCAGCCCCCCAACGGCACCGCCTGCGCCCCATATCACAGTGTATAATACCGTGGGCTGCGCCGCCGTCAGGTCTGTCAGCAGGCCAAGGCAGCCGCCCAGCGCTGCGCATTGAGAGATGCCGCATCCCCGGCACAGGGCCAGCAGCAGCGCCATCATCAGTGCCCGCCCCACGGAGAAGGAGAAGGCCGTTACAGGGACGGCCGCCAGGACCAGGCCGCACAAAACGCCCCATTTTCCCTGGCGGATTACCGTCAGCCAGGCTGCGCCCGCCGCCGTCGCGGCGGCACACAGGGCCAGAAGCCAGCTCTGCCCGCTGCGGCCCAGCAGATAGATGCTCTGCACCAGCAGGAGGAAAATTGCCGCGCAGGCCGGGCGGAAATACGGTTTTTTGTACACCGCCGTGTCATACAGCGCCGTATTGGCGGCAAAGATGAGGATGGCCGCCGCCGTACACCGCAGGCCCGATTGGAAATCCATAAATAAAAATGCCCCGCCGGCCACGCCCATCACGGCAGCCAGACCCGGCAGCCCGATCCCTGCCGCCGTCACGGCGGCCAAGGCGAAGGGGGCGTATACCCCGGCCATCTGCCCGGCACACAGCAAAAAGCCCAGCACCGGCCATCTCAGCCGAGCCGCCGCCTTTTTTATTCTCGGCGGCAGGGCAATGGCCTGTCTTTTTTTCACGCAATCCCCTCCTTTTTTCTCCATTGTAGGCTTTCAGCCCGGGAGAAAATCGTCGGGAAATCACCGAAAAAGCAGCGCGGCGAAAATTTTTCATTTTCGCCGCGCCTATATTTATTCTATGCAGCTTTCCCGGAAATATGCCCGGGTCTGCTCAATGTTTTTTCGAATCATGTCCCGCAGCTGCTCCAGAGACCCGAACTTCTCCTCGTCCCGCAGCCGCCGGCAGTATTCCAAACGAATCCGCTGTCCATAGAGGTCTCCCTGAAAATCCAGCAGGAAGGTCTCCACGGATACGGTGCAGCTGTCGCTCACCGTGGGCCGGGTGCCCACATTGGTAACCCCGGCATAGCTCTTTCCCCCCGGCAGGTAGACCCGGCTCACATATACCCCATGCTTTGGTACCAGCACATGGCCCGGCACCGCGAGATTCACCGTGGGGATGCCGATGGTCCGGCCGATGCGCTGGCCGTGGCCCACGGTTTGGGTCATGCAGTGGCGGTGCCCCAAAAAGTGCGCCGCACGCTCCACATCGCCGCTCTCCACCAGCTGGCGGATGTAGGTGGAGCTGACGGTGATGCCGTCCACCTCCACCTTGGGAATGATATCGCAGCCCAAGCCCAGCTCCCGGCACTTTTCCTGCAGCAGCTGGGGGTCACCCTGGTTTTTGTAGCCGAAATGGTAGTCGTGCCCGGCCACCAGATGCACGGCGTTCAGGTCCCGCACCAGCTTTTGTTCCACAAAAGCATCCCAGGGCAGGGTCATCATCTCCCGGTCAAAGGGAGCCAGAAGGACCCGGTCAATGCCGTAGATTCGCTTCATCAGCTCCTGTCGATCCTCAGGGGAGTTGAGAAGGAATACCGGCTTTCCCGTCACCACCTCTTTCGGCGGCCGGTCAAAGGTGAATACCACCGGCTCTGCGCCCAATTCTTGGGCCCGCTGTACGGTTTTATCCAGCAGGGCGCCGTGGCCCCGATGTACCCCATCAAAAAATCCCAGGGCAATGACTGTTTGGTTCAAAATCTCTCACGCTCCGAAAAAATTTTTCAGGGAGGTCATGGTGTCCCCCTGCAGGCGGCTCAGGCAGAGGAAATCCCCCTCCCGGCCATAAATGCGGTAAGTCCCCTCCGGCAGGCTCTCCTTGATAAAAAAGGGATTGCCGTTGCGACACCGCTCCTCCTGCCTTGCGGTTTTCAGCCGGTATTCCGGGTGCTCCCGAAACAGGCTGTCCGTAGGCCGCAGCAGCTTTTCACCCAGCTCCTGCACCTGCTCCAAGGTCACACTTTCGCCCAGGGTGAACCCGGCGGCCATGGTGCGCCGCAGGGAAAACATGCATCCTCCGCAGCCCAGGACCTGTCCGATGTCGTGGCACAGGGTTCGCACATAGGTGCCCTTGGAGCAGCGAATACGCAGAATATAGTCCGTTTCGGACAGTCGCTCCACCACCTCCAGGGCAAAAATAGTCACCCCTCGGGGGCGGCGTTCCACCTCCCTGCCCTGTCTGGCCAGGTCGTAGAGCTTTTGCCCGTTTATCTTGATGGCAGAAAACATAGGCGGGATTTGGCTGATTTCCCCGGTAAATCGGGGCAGCACCGCCTCCAGCTCCTCCTGTCCCACCGCAACGGGAGCCTGGGTCAGAGCCTGCCCCTCCGTGTCCTGGGTGTTGGTGGTGAGCCCCAGGCGCAGCCCGGCGATGTATTCCTTCTCTCCGCCCTCGGCGAAGCTGACCGCCCGGGTGGCCTGTCCCACAAAAACCGGCAGCACTCCGGTGGCCATGGGATCCAGAGTCCCGGCGTGGCCGATCTTTTTGGTTTTCAGTATGCCCCGCAGCTTGGCGCACACATCCATGCTGGTCCAGCCGGCAGGCTTGTCAATAATAACGATGCCGTTTGCCATACAGGCACTCCCTTTCTCTGTGTGCGCATCGCACCAAGTGGTGCGTACAAGCGTTTTTCCATGGGAAAAACCTTGCCGCAGGCGGAATTCACTTCCGCCGAGGAATTAAAATCCGTGCGAGGGGCCCCCACAAAATGCCCCATCATTTTGCGGGGACGGGCACACATCCACGCCGGTCCAGCCTTGAGGCTTGTCAATAATAACGATTCCGTTTGCCATTTATTCGCCCACCACCATGTCGATGGCCTGCAAAACGGCCTGCTTGGCCTCGCTGAGGGTGGCGCTGAGGGTAGCCCCCGCCGCCGCGGCATGTCCGCCGCCGCCCAGCAGGGCGCACACCTTTGTTGCATTGACTCGCGGCCCGGTGCGCAGGGAGATCTTCACCTTCCCCGGCTCCAGCTCCCGGAGCGTCACGCCGCAATCGGTGCCCGCCACCAGGGCCGCCAGGCTGGACAGCTCCTCCACATCCGCCTCGGTTGCCTTGTAGTCCAGGCACAGGGAACGGGGAATCTGCATAATCACCACCCGGTCGTTGTCGTAGTATTCCGCCCACTCCGCCATCCAGGCCTCCATAGCCAGACGGGTGCGGCTCTTGGTGCGAAACAGCGCCTTATTCACCCCGGCCACGGCGATGCCCGTCTCCATCAGGGCCGCCGCCACCCGGTGGGTGTGGGCCGTGGTGTTGGCGTATACAAAGCAGCCGGTGTCCGTGGAAACGGCTACATACAGAGGCAAAGCGATCTCCGCCGTCATCGGCGTCATAAGACCCGCGATCTCATAGATGATCTCCCCGCAGGCCGCCATTTCCGCCAGCACACAGCTTTCCTTGGCAAAGCCCTCGTTGGAGGGGTGATGGTCAATAGCCAGGTCAATGCACGAGGCATATTTCTTGGCGTTCTCCGGCAGCAGGCTCAGGGCCGCAATGTCCACCGCCACCACGAAATCAGGTGTGAAACCCTCCTCAGCCCAGTAGGGTGCGGCGTAGCTCTCATAGGTCTCCGTGATGCCCGGATTCGGCAGCAGGTAAGCGGTCTTGCCCAGATCCCGCAGGGCCCGGCACAGGGCGGCGGCGGAGCCGATGGTGTCCCCGTCCGGGCGCACATGGGTCAGTAGCAGCACCCGGTCCATGGTTTGCAGCAGGGCTGCGGTCTCCTGAATGGTCATTTGATATCCTCCGGCAGCACGATGTTCTCGTTTTCGGGGTTGGCGGGCTTCACATGGTTCAGCATGTCCAGAATGTGCGCCCCGTAGGCAATGGAGTCATCGGCGATGAACTGCAGCTCCGGGGTGTAGCGCAGATCCACCCGGCTGCCCAGCTCCCGGCGCAGAAAGCCTGCGGCGGACTTGAGACCCTTCATCAGGTCCTTTTCGTCCTTGCAGTTCAGGGCGCTGACATAGACCTTACACTGGCGCAGGTCCGGGGTGGTGTCCACATGGGTGATGGTGAGCATAGCCTCTGCCACCCGGGGGTCCTTCACAGTGCGCAGCAGCGCCGAAAGCTCCTTGCGGATCTCCTCGTTGATGCGTCCGATACGATTGGATGCCATAATAAGATACATCCTCCTTTCAATAACTGGCGAAAATTCCTGCGGATTTTCTGCCAAAAGGATTGTAGTCTACTTTCAAAAAACGGGGCGGGCGAAACGCCCGCCCCGCGGCTTAGTTACTGTGTTCCGAAAAACTGTCATTCCGAAACCAGTGCGCACACTGGTTGCGGGAATCCGTTCTTCCTTGGTTCTCCTTTTACTGGGGAATCTCCTCCATAGTAAAGGCCTCGATAATGGCGCCTCTCCCCATGAAACAGGGTTTCATGGGGGCCCCGGATTCAATCCCCTTTGGCAGAAGTGAATTCCGCCAAAGCAAGGTTTTGCGCTGCAAAACACTTGTACGCACGACCTGCGGCGCAGCCGTGCTGCGCAGGAAGGCGACCGGGGGCGGCAGCTATCTATAAGCCCCTCCGATTACTGGGGAATCTCCTCCATGGTAAAGGCCTCTATAATGTCGCCTTCCTTGATATCATTGAACTTTTCAATGGTCATGCCGCACTCGTAGCCGGAGGCGACCTCCTTCACCTGGTCCTTAAACCGCTGCAGGGAGGCCAGCACGCCCTCGTGAATAACGATGCCGTCCCGCACCAGGCGCACCTGGCAGTCCTTGCGCTGGATCTTGCCGTCCTGGACATAGCAGCCCGCCACGGTGCCCACGCCCGAGACCTTGTAGGTCTGGCGCACCTCGGCGTGGCCCAGCAGGGCCTCCCGATACTTGGGGGCCAGCATGCCCTTCATAGCGGCCTCGATCTCGTTGATGGCGTCGTAAATGACCCGATACATCCGCATATCCACGTTGGCCCGGGCAGCGCTTTCACGCGCGGCCGCATCAGGCCGCACATTGAAGCCCACGATGATAGCCTGAGAGGTGGATGCCAGCATCACATCGGATTCATTGATGGCGCCCACACCGCCGTGGATTACCCGCACCCGCACCTCATCGTTGCTGAGCTTCTCCAGGGATGCCTTCACGGCCTCCACGCTGCCCTGGACATCGGCCTTGACAATGAGGTTCAGGTTCTTCATTTCGCCCGCCTGGATCTGGCTGAACAGGTCCTCCAGGGACACCTTGCTCACCGGGGCGTTTGCCTTGGCCTTCTCCTCGGCCTTGCGCTGCTCCACCAGCTCACGGGCCAGCTTTTCATCGGCCACGGCGTTGAAGGTGGCACCGGCAGAGGGGGCCTCCGAAAGGCCCGTGATCTCCACAGGCACGGAGGGACCGGCGGAGTTGATCTTCTGGCCCTTGTCGCTGACCATGGCCCGCACGCGGCCTACGCTGGTGCCGGCGATGATAATGTCGCCCTGGTGCAGGGTACCGTTCTGCACCAGCAGAGTGGCCACGGGGCCCCGGCCCTTATCCAGCCGCGCCTCGATGACCGTGCCCTGGGCGGCGCGGTTGGGATTTGCCTTCAGCTCGCCCACCTCGGCGGTAAGGACGAGCATTTCCAGCAGATTGTCCACGCCCATGCCCGTTTTGGCGGAGATGGGGCACACGATGGTGTCGCCGCCCCAATCCTCGCACACCAGGCCGTACTCGGTGAGCTGCTGCTTGATGCGCTCGGGGTTTGCCTCAGGCTTATCCATCTTGTTGATGGCCACGATGATGGGGATCCCTGCGGCCTTGGCATGGTTGATGGACTCCACGGTCTGGGGCATGATGCCGTCCTCTGCAGCCACCACCAGAATGGCGATGTCCGTGACCATGGCGCCCCGGGCACGCATGGAGGTAAAGGCCTCGTGGCCCGGGGTATCCAAAAAGGTGATGGGCTTGCCGTTTACCATCACCTGGTAAGCGCCGATATGCTGGGTGATGCCGCCGGCTTCGCCGCTGGCCACATGGGCATGGCGGATGTAGTCCAGCAAGCTGGTCTTGCCGTGGTCCACGTGACCCATGACCACCACAACCGGGGCCCGGGGCACCAGATCCTCAGCCTTATCCTCGTGGTCGTCAATAAGCTTTTCCTCAATGGTGACCACCACTTCCTTCTCCACCTTGCAGCCCATTTCCTCGGCGATAATGGCAGCGGTGTCAAAGTCGATCATCTGGCTTAGGGAGGCCATAACGCCGTTTTTCATCAGGCACTTGACCACCTCGGCGCCGGTCTTTTTCATCCGGCTGGCCAACTCGCCCACGCTGATCTCGTCAGGGATCTGCACGGTAACGGGGGTCTTTTTAATAACCTCCAGCCGCAGGCGGCGCAGACGGTCTGCCTCCTCCTGCTTGCGCTTGTTGCTGACAAAGTTGTTGTCCCGGCGCTGTTTGCTGTTGCGGAACTTCTCCTTGCCCTGGGTCTGCTGCTGATCCCGGCGGCCGCGGCTGCGGGCGTCGGCCATATCCTGCAGCTTTTCATCGTACTTGGCAAGGTTGATGTTGGTGGCCTTGCTGGTGTCCACCACCTTGGTCTTGGGCACCCGGCTCACCGGCTGGGCGGGCTTGGCCTCCGCCTTCTTCTGCGCAGGCTCTGCCTTGGGGGCGGCGGCGCCCTTGGCGGCTTCCTTCTTGGGCTCCGCCTTCTTCTCGGGGGCAGGCTCGGCCTTTTTCTCCGCGGCGGGCTTCATGCCCTCGGCGAAAATCACCTGTATACCGGACACCGGGTTGTGCTGGGTCAGATACTCAAAGATCAGCGAAAGCTCGTGGTCCTCCAGCACCTGCATGTGATTTTTGGGTGTCTGTGCGTACTCCGTCAGGATCTCCGTGATCTGTTTGGTGGGCAGGCCAAAGTCCTTTGCCACCTCATGCACCCTGTATTTGTTCCCGATATTAGCCAAATAAAGCCACCTCCATCAATGTGATACGAATCAGCGTGTCAAAAAAATCTTTTCGCCCCGCTGCCTAAGCTTTTAAAATCATGAAAATGCAAAAACTACTGATTCCAATGGCAAGGCCACCTCTCTTAGGCTTTCCTCACACACGCTTCCTTACAGTTATCGTAATTTTACCACTTTATCGGTAGTCTGTACACCTGCATATTATGCGCGCAGTAGTTTACGGATTTTTACGCCCGGAGCCCTTGCCCTTCTTCACGGGCTTACTGCCCTGAAATCGAGTCCGTGCCTGGTTCTTTTTCTGTGTTCTCGCCGCCGCGCCCCGCTCCTTGGAGCCGGGCCGTGCCGGCTTTCTCTTTCCCTTGCCGGGCCGGGCCTCTTGTTCCGGCGGCGCGTTTTTATCCGTCGGAGCTTTCCTTTCCGGGGGCTTTGGCAGGCGCTTTTTCCCCATGTGCACATTTTTCTCGTGGGCCAGCTGCTCCTGCCGGCGCTCCCGGGCCCGCTGCGCCTTCACGGTCATGCGCTGGGCGGCGCTTTGGAACTTTTCCGGGTCCAGCGCTGCCAGCTTGCCGGTCACAGCGTCGGCAAAGCCGATGTCCGTCACCGCCGCCATGGCGCAGCTGGTGCGGCCCAGCGCCCTTCCCAGCTGCTCCTTCGCGGCCGGGATCACCAGGCACAGGCAGCTTCCGGTGTTTGCAAAGCCCATAGCCCGGCGCACGGAGCTGGCTGCAGCGTCCCCGGCCACCAGGATGATCCTGGCCTTCTTAGCCCGGGCCGCGGAGCCCACCGGCTCCTCACCGATCTCCACCCGGCCCGCCTTGTGAGCCAGGCCGAGCAATGATAGAATCCTCTCCATGCTTACCCCTCGATCTGCGCCTGCAGCGCCGCGTAAATGTCCTCTCCGATGGCCGTCTCAAAGGCCCGCTCCAGGGCCCGAGACTTTCTGGCCTTTTGCAGACACTGGGCATCAGGGCAGATATAGGCCCCCCGTCCGGACTTCTTGCCGGTGGCATCCACGCAGATCTCCCCCTCCGGGGTCTTTACGATGCGCACCAGCGCCTTTTTATCCTTCATAGTGCGGCACCCCACGCACTGCCGCTGGGGAATTTTCCGCTGCTTCTGCATGGCGTACCCTCCCTCGTAATAGCTGCCGAAAAGCCCTTGATTTTTCTGTGGTTGTCAATAAAGTCTGTCATTGCGAAGCCAGTGCGCACACCGGCTGTGGCAATCCGTTTTTAAAATTCAAATTCCGCGTCTGCGGACGCGAACTCTGCGAGGCTTCTTACTCAGCCGCCGCTTCCTCGTGATAGGAGGCGGGCTTGATGTCGATCTTATAGCCGGTGAGCCGGGCGGCCAGGCGGGCATTCTGCCCCTCCTTACCGATGGCCAGGCTCAGCTGGTCGTCGGGCACGATGGCCCGGCAGGCCTTGCCCTCCTCGGCCAGCTGTACGCTGATGACATCTGCCGGAGCCAGGGCCGAGGCCACGAACTGTGCCGGGTCCTCGCTGAAGGGGACGATGTCGATCTTCTCGCCCCGGAGCTCCTCCACAATGGCGTTCACCCGCTGGCCCCGGGGGCCCACGCAGGCGCCGATGGGATCCACGTTTTCATCGGAGGAATACACCGCCATCTTGGTGCGGCTGCCAGCCTCCCGGGCGATGGAGCGAATCTCCACCGTGCCGTCAAAGATCTCCGGCACTTCCAGCTCAAACAGGCGCTTCACCAGCCCCGGATGGGTCCGGGAGATGAGCATCTGGGGGCCCCGGCTGCCCCGGCGCACATCCATCAGATAGACCTTCAGCAGCTGCCCCTCATAGTATTCCTCTCCACTGACCTGCTCGCCCAGAGGCAGCACGGCGTCGGTGGCGTCCGCACCGGAGCCCAGGCGCACGGTAACGCTGCCGCTGCGCTGGTCGATACGCACCACGGTACCGGTGAGGATCTCGTGCTGCTTGGAGTTGAACTCGTCATAGATCATGCCGTGCTCGGCCTCCCGCAGGCCCTGGATGATGACCTGCTTGCCGTTGCCGGCGGCGATGCGGCCAAAGTCCACATTCTTCACCGGGAAGCGAACGGTGTCGCCCACATGGTACTTGGCGGAGAGAGCCTTTGCCTCCTCAGCAGAGATCTCCGCTGCCGGGTTCTCCACCTCCTCCACCACTGTCTTTTCCACGAACATTTTCAGGTCATGCTTTTCCTCGTTCACGTCCACCACCACGTTTTCCACGTCCTCGTGATCCCGCTTATAGGCGGTGACCAGGGCCTGCACGATCTTTTCCAGCATAAAATCCTGGGGAATGCCGCGTTCCTTTTCCAGCAGCGCCAGAGCGGCAAAGATTTCTTCACATTTCATAGCCGAATCTCCTGTTCTGTATAAGAAAAATCTATAATAACAAAATTAAACCACAAAAAATATTGTATCTTAGAAAGCCTATCAGAGCTTGCCGCCCCCAGGCCGTTTCGCCAGCTTAAAAAACTATGCGCAGCCGCACCATAGCGACTTCATTTTTTTCAAACCGCAGCTCCTGCTTACCCATTTCCAGTACCACTGCGCCGCCGTCGTACTCCTTCAGCACGCCGGGGAATTCCTTCCGCCCGTCGCGATTCTGGTAGGTTTTCAGCAGCACGGGGCTACCCAGAAATTTTTCAAAATCAGATGGCCGCTTCAGCTGCCGCTCGGCCCCGGCAGAGGACACCTCAAAGATATAGCTGCCCTCGATGGGATCCGCCTCGTCCAGCAGGTCGCTGACCCTCCGGCTCACGTTTTCGCAATCCAGGATGTCCACGCCGCCGTCCTTGTCCAGATACAGCCGCAGAAACCACTGGCCGGCTTCCCGGACATATTCCGTGTCCCACAGCTCGCAGCCGAACTCCGCAGCCACGGGAGCGGCCAGCTCCGCCACGATTTCCGTTACTTTTTTCATCGAATATCCTCGCATTTCCGCAATTTTAAGGATCGCAAATTAGCCAACAAAAAGAGCGGACCGGGAAGTCCACTCTGCGAAAATAACCTTACATCCCATACTATATCATATGTTGTCAAGCAATGCAAGCTTTTTTTCAGGCCAAAAGCTGATCCAAGGCAAGCGCCCGTAAACCGCCGCCTGTTGCCGGCGAACTCTGCAGAGCCTTTTAGGCGAACAAAAGCGAAGCGGCTTTGGCCGCTTCGCTTTTGTTGTGATTTATTCGCCGAAATTGCTGTTGATGAGCTCGGCCAGCGCAGCCACAGCTTCCTTCTCGTCGGAGCCGTCTGCAATGAGGGTAATGGTGGTGCCGCCCACGATGCCCAGGCTCAGCACGCCCAGCAGACTCTTGGCGTTTACGCGGCGCTCATCCTTCTCCACCCAAATGCCGCACTTGAACTCATTGGCCTTCTGAATGAAATAGGTGGCGGGTCTGGCGTGCAGCCCGACCTCGTTTTTCACGGTAATTTCCTGTGTATACATATCCTCTTCTCCTTTACGCACAGCAGTTATTCGGAAAAACTTCTTCCTAACCACTTCTAATTATACGGAAAGAGGCGGGGATTGCAATGGCAAAAACCACGAAAAAAGCGAGAAACCCCGGTGTTACGCGGGCGATTTTTTACTTTTCCCACAAAAATGACCCGCTTCGTTTCCCCACAATCACCGATTTTCGCGGCAAGCAACTCTCCCACCCGGCGCCATCACTTCAGCTCCACCACCGTCACGCCGGCCTCGCCCTCGCCGTAGCGGCCCAGCCGGAAGCTCTTGACCACCTTGCTGCGCCTCAATATCTCATGCACCGCCTTGCGCAGGGCTCCGGTGCCCTTGCCGTGGATAATGGTCACCGTCTCCAGCTTGGCCATAACGGCTGCGTCCAGGTAGTTTTCCACCACGCTCTCAGCCTCCAGGGTCTCGTAGCCCCGAATATCCAGCTCTGAGGACGCCCGCCGCTCCAGATGCAGCGTGGGCGCAGGTCCCGTTTTAGGCGCAGCCGCCCGCTTCTTCGGCTGGGGCTGTCCCTCTATGAGCCGCACCTGCCCGGGTTTTGCGGTCATTTTCATCTTTCCCGCCTGCAGCACCAGGCTCCCGTCGCCGTTTACCTGCACCACCGTGGCGGCGGTGCGCACGCCGGGCAGCTCCACCCGGTCTCCGGCCACAATAGGCCGGGACGGAGTCTCCGGCTCCGGAGTCTCCTCCCGCAGGTGCAGGGCCTCCTGGGCGGCGTTCATGTGCTTCCTCGCCGATACCTTTGCGTCGTTGATGGCCTGGAAATCTGCCTGCTGCTGCATTTTCCTGCGCAGCTCGTCCAGCTCGGCGAATATTTCGTCCACCTGCTGCTGGGCCTGCCGCACAATGCGCCGGGCCTCGTTTTCGCCCTTACTCCGGGCGTTTTCCTTGGCCTTTTCCATCTGCTCCCGGAAGGTCCGTGCCTTTCGGGCATCCTCCTGGCTCTGCTGCCACAGCCGGTCCGCCTCGCCCTGGGCCTTTTCCAGCCGCTGGCGCTTCTCCTCCAACTGGGTCAGCACATCCTCAAAGCGGATGGACTCGCTGTCCATCTGGGCCTTAGCGGCGGCAATGACCTCCTCATCAAGCCCCAATCGCCGGGAAATTGCAAAGGCGTTGGACTTGCCGGGGATGCCGATGAGCAGCCGATAGGTGGGCCGCAGGGTGGCCACATCGAACTCACAGCTGGCGTTTTCCACCCCAGCGGTGGTCATGGCAAAGGTTTTCATCTCCGCATAATGGGTGGTGGCGGCAATAAGGGCGCCCTTGCTGCGCCCATTTTGAATGATGGCAATAGCCAGGGCCGCCCCCTCCACCGGGTCGGTGCCCGCCCCCAGCTCGTCAAAGAGCAGGAGGCTGTTCTCGTCCGCCTGATGCAGAATTTCCACGGTGTTGGACATATGCGCCGAGAAGGTGGACAGGCTCTGCTCGATGCTCTGCTCATCGCCCACATCCGCCAGCACCCGGTCAAAGACCCGCAGCCTGCAGCCGTCGTCAGCGGGGATCTGCAGCCCGCACTGGGCCATGAGCGTCAGCAGCCCGATGGTTTTCAGCGTCACCGTTTTGCCGCCGGTATTGGGGCCGGTGATGACCAGGGTGTCATAGGAATTGCCCAACTCCAGGGAAATAGGCACTGCCTTGGCCTGGTCCAGCAGCGGATGCCTGGCCCGGCGCAGCACGATGCCGCCTCTCCGGGCCAAAATAGGCTTGGCCGCGTTCATCCGGTAGCTCAGCTGCCCCCGGGCAAAGATCACATCCAGGTGCACCAAAATATCATAGTCATAGAGGATGTTCATCATCTGGGCCGCGCACTCCCCGGAGAGGATGCGCAAGATGCGGTCGATCTCCTTTTCCTCCCGGGCCTGCAGCTCCTTCAGCTCGTTGTTGGCCTGCACCACGCCCATGGGCTCCACAAACAGCGTGGCCCCGGAGGAAGAAATATCATGCACCAGCCCCGGGATGCTCCCCTTGCACTCGGCCTTCACCGGCACCACAAACCGCCCGTCCCGCTGGGTAATAAGGGCTTCCTGCAGGACCTTGGCGTAGGAGGGGGAGGAGATGATCCGCTGCAGAATTTGCCGGCCCTTGCTGGCCGCCAGACGCATCTTACGCCGGATGTCGGCAAGCTCGGGGCTGGCGGAGTCGGCAATGGTTTCCTCGTCCAAAATGGCTCCGTGGATCTTGTCTTCTAAGAATTTGTTGGTGTGCAGGGCGGAGAACAGGTGGTCCAGCACGGTTTTCTCCCCCTGCCGGTCCCGGTCGTATTCCGAAACCCGGCGGGAGGCCGTCAGCAGGTCTGCCACATCCAGCAGCTCCCTTGTGTTCAGCACCCCGCCGTGGTCGGCCCGGTTCAGCGCCCGGGACACATCCTTCACCCCCGAAAAGCTGGGACTGCCGTAAAGCCCCAGCCGTTCCCGGGCGCTCTGGGTCTCCTCCTGCAATCGTGCAGCCTCCTCCAGGTCACACACCGGCAGAAGCTGGCGGCACTTCTCCTTGGCCGCCTCGCTCACTGCCAGAGACGCCAGCATCTCCAAAACCACCGGCAGCTCCAACGTCCGTATGGATTTTTCAAACAATGTATTCATGAATCTTCCTCTTTTGCCTTGGAAATATAAATTTTCCTATGTAAATAAAGCCAAAATGATCCCGTAGGGGCGAACGACCCTGTCCGCCCGCCGGCCTTGCACCGGCTCCTTGCAAAAACCATGTCATTGCGAGGCCAGTTCGCAAACTGGCTGTGGCAATCCGCATCCCCCGTCCCCTTGGCCCCCTTGCCTAAAGGGGGCTGGCACGGCGAAGCCGTGACTGGGGGATTCTTCACCTCACCGCACCTCTTGCAACCCTTTCGTAGGGGCGGGGTTCTACCCCGCCCGTTCTTCCGCGCCCCTTGTAACGGACGCGAGGCGATGTGGGCATCGCCCCCTACAAAATCCTGTCGGTAAACACTCCGTAGGGGCCGATGCCCACATCGGCCCGAACCGGGCTTGCACAAATTTCCTTGTCATCCGTAGGCCCGGACGCCCCTGTCCGCCCGTTCTCTTAAATAAGTATCGCCTTATAGTACCCCAGCGTCCGGAAGCTCCGCTCCAGCTGTGCCGCGGCGAACCCCTCCGCCGCCCTATCCAGCAGTCTCAGGTCCTCCGGCATCAAGGTAAAGCTATAGAGCTTCCTGTCCGGCCCATGGAGAATGTGCTCCAGCGCCGTCATGCACGCCGCCGACAGGGGAAAGCTTTCTCCCCCCGGGCCGCCGCATTTGCGGCAGTGCACCACGCCCTGCACCACGTCCAGCACCGGGCTCAGGGCTGTCTCCGCCCCGCACACGGCACAGCCGTCGATCATGGGCTCAAAGCCAGCCAGGGCCAGCAGCCGGAAGGTAAACGCCGGCTTCACCAGCGCCGGGTCTTTGTTTAGTTTTGCCAAAGCGTACAGCCCGTTGAGCAGCAGCCGCAGCAGCTCCGGGGCGGGGTTTTCCTCCCCGGTCACAAACTCCGTCAGCTCCGCCAGATAGGCCGCCAGGGCAAAGCGCACCAGGTCTTTTTGCAGTCCTGCAAACAGCTCCTCGGGGTCCGCCGAGTCCAGATAGTACCAGTTTCCTCGCTTATATAGGGTCATTTCCGACCACGCGAACAGCTGGCAGGCCGCCGCCAGGCGGCTGTTTTTCCGCCGGGCACCCCGGGCGATGACGGGGATTTTTCCCATCTCCGCCGTAAGCACGGTGAGGATTTTGTCCGTTTCTTTTGTCTCTGTTTCCCGCAGGATCAATCCGTGGGCAACGGTTTTTCCTTGTTCTCCCGGCATTTCTCATCCTCCCGGACCCGGTGCAGCATATACAGCTCCGGTGCCCCCGTCTCCCAAAACAAACTCCAGTAGTCCTCCATAGCCGCCGCCTCCTTTTTCAGGTAGCTTGCCATGGGCCTCTATTTTCATCCGTGGAAAGTTCTGGCTTTCTGCCCTTTGCCGCAGCAAAAAGCCCCGCAGAGATTGCCCCCCGCAGGCGGTAAACTTATGCGCGCAGCAGGCTGGGGGCCTTTTGGCAGAAAAATCGAAGATTTTTCACCAGTTCAGTTCTCGTTGTACCCCTGGCTGCGGATAAAATTCACATTGTCCCGTCAGTTTTCCCCACCCGATGTTCCATCGGCCGGGGGCCCCGTATTAAACCGCTTAACGGCGGAAGTGAATTCCGCCTACGGAATTCTTCGAATTCACGCCATAAAATGGCGGCTCACTTACGCTCGCAGGAAAACCGGCCGAAACCCCCCTGCTTTTCACCGGCTTAGTTCTCGTTGTACCCCTGGCTGCGGATAAAATTCACATTGTCCCGCCAGTTTTCCTTTACCTTCACCCAAGTCTCCATATACACCTTCGTGCCCATGAATTTTTCAATGTCTCGCCGGGCTAACGTGCTGATGCGCTTGATCATCTCCCCGTTTTTGCCGATGATAATGCCCTTGTGGCTGGCCTTTTCGCAGTATATGGTCACATCCAGGTCGATAATGCCGTTATCCCGCTCGGAAAAACGGGTCACCTCCACTGCAGTGCCGTGGGGGATCTCCTTGTCCAAGCATAAAAGCATCTTCTCCCGCACCGTCTCGGCGCAGACCTGGCTGTCGGCCTGGTCGGTGGTCATGCCGTCGGGGAAAAGCTGCGGCCCCTCCTGGGCATAGCCCGCCAATAGGCCCATCAGCTCCTCCAATCCGTCACCCTTTCGCGCCGAGATAGGCACGATAGCCGCAAAGTCTGGATATGCCTGGCTATATGCGTCGATCACCGCCAGCAGCTCGTCCTTTTTGGCAACGGTGTCGATTTTGTTGATGCACAGGATGCACGGCAGCTTCTCCTCCCGGATGCGCTCCAGCAGGATCTTCTCCGGCTCTCCCACGTGGGCGATGGGCTCCACCAGCAGCACCGCGCACTCCACATCCGCCAGGCTCTCCCGCACAACTTTTACCATGTAGTCCCCCAGCCGGGACCGGGGCTTGTGCAGCCCCGGGGTATCCAGCAGCACGAGCTGCGTGTCCCCCCGGTTCACCACGCCGTAAATGCGGTTGCGGGTGGTCTGGGGCTTGCTCGACACGATGGTGATCTTCTCCCCCACCAGGGCGTTGGTCAGGCTGGACTTGCCCACATTGGGCCGCCCGCACACGGTGACCATAGCTGTTTTTTTGATTTCATTCATAGGTGATCCTCAACTTTCGTTCAAACTGGCGAAAAATCTTCGATTTTTCTGCCAAAAGGCCCCCAGTCTGCTGCGCGCATAATTTTTGCGCGCAGCGCAAAAATTCCACACCGGCAGCCTGCGAGGTATTTTTCCCCACGCACATGTCGCAAGAGAAAATGGTCTCAATTTTCGCGTCTGCGGACGCGAACTCTGCGAGGCTTTCTCTGCATATATCAGCCCAGCTTGTCTCCGTTTTTGACCCTTCTGTCCGGGGCGATCAGTACCACGCCCCCGTCACTGTATGTGCCCAGCACCAAAATCTCGGACATAAAATCCGCGATCTGCCGCGGCGGGAAATTCACCACGGCCAGCACCTGCTTGCCGACGAGGTCTTCCGGCTTGTAGTAGTCCGTGATCTGAGCGGAGGTTTTTTTCACGCCGATCTCCTCGCCCAGATCCACCCATAGCTGGTAGGCCGGCCTCCGGGCCTTTTCAAAGGTCTTTGCCTCCGTGATGGTGCCCACCCGGATATCCAGCTTCATAAAATCATCAAAAGTAGCCATAAATTCCTCCCCTTCTCAGCTGATTCTATAATGCGCCACAAGGTCGTTCCGGAGCTCCAGGATGTCCTCCTCATAGTACCGCTGGTACGGATTGCCGTTGTGCAGCACGAAGGCGATGCCCTTTCCGTTGCGCTTGTCCGACACAATGCCGATGTGATTTTCAAAAATTACAATGTCCCCGCCCTGCCACTGGTCGATGTCGTGAATGTCCGTGGTCAGAGCAATAGCGGTGTTTTTAAAGTAAACCTTCAGATTCCGCACCCGGCGAAAGTCGATGTTTTTGTCCACCGGGTCAATGTCGTAGCGGTCTCCGTGGGTCATTACATCCTCATGCAGCAGCTCCATCAGGTCGTACCCGGCCCCCAACAGCCCAAAGGCCACCACGTCCGTGCATACCCCATACCCGTCGTCCGGATAGCCGGTGGCGTAATACTTGCTCTTGTACTTGGGTCGGGTGTCCAGATATGCCCGGACGGACTGCAGAATGTCCGTCTGATCGTCCACCCCGTCCCCATCCCGGTCCACTTGGCTCCTGTAGGTCTCGATGCCGAATTTCTCGTTAGAATACTTCGGGTGGGGCAGATAGTTAAAGCGGTACAGCACACAAATCAAAGCCAGCGCAAAAACCGCCAGAGAACCCAGCAGGATCCCTTTCTTCTTCGCCATACCTCCGCCCTTTCTCCGCATCTTTTGTAAATGTGCAAGGATTTGTCATTGTGAGGGCGCACCGCGCCCGTGGCAAAGCGGGGCGTCGGGGACGCCGCCCCCTACAAAGTTCTATCGGCAAATGGCGTGTAGGGGCCGGCCTCCCGGGCGACCCGCCCGGCCTTGCACCGACTCCTTGCAAAAAACCTGTCATTGCGAGGCCGGTGCGCGCACCGGCTGTGGAAATCCGCCCTCCTTACCTTTCCAGCCCCAGCAGGCCCATGATGGCCTCCTCCCGCCAGCGCATCTGCTTTTTCATGGCCCCCTCGTCCAGGTGGTCATACCCCAGCAGATGCAGCACCGAGTGGGTCACCAGGTACGCAAGCTCCCGGCGCCTCGAGTGGCCGTACTCCTTGGCCTGGGCCGCCACCCGCTCCATGGACAGCACCATGTCCCCCAGGGGAATAAGTCCCGTCCCCGGGTCTGCGTCCTCCGCCGCGGGCAGCTCCCCCGGCCTCAGGTCAAACTCCGGAAAGCTCAGCACATCCGTGGGCCTGTCCACATTGCGCATGTCCAGGTTGATCTGATGGATCCCCTCATCGCTGGTCAGCAGCACGTCGATCTCACAGGGGAGCTCCATCCCCTCCGCCGCCAGAGCCGTGCGGATGGTTTTGCGGATCAGGGCGCAGTTGCTGTCCGATGCCGCCCCGGGCACGTCGGCGGTAATGGGGATATAGTGGGTCCTTCTCATTTCTTTTTCTTCTCCTCAAACTTGGCGTAGGCCTCAATGATCCGCTGCACCATAATGTGCCGCACCACGTCGTTTTGGGTCAGGCGGCAGATGCCCACACCCTCCACGCCGTCCAGCACCCGCATGGCCTCCTTCAGGCCGCTGGGCTTGTCGCTGGGCAGGTCGATCTGTGTCACGTCGCCGGTGATGACCACCCTGGACCCGAAGCCCATTCTGGTCAGGAACATTTTCATCTGCTCCCGGCTGGTGTTCTGGGCCTCATCCAGGATGATGAAGCTGTCATCCAGAGTCCGCCCGCGCATATAGGCCAAGGGCGCCACCTCAATGTTCCCCTTTTCCAAATACTTCTGATAGGTCTCCGGCCCCAGCATATCGAACAGGGCGTCGTACAGGGGGCGCAGGTAGGGGTCCACCTTGCTCTGCAGGTCTCCGGGCAGAAAGCCCAGCCGCTCTCCGGCCTCCACCGCCGGGCGGGTGAGGATGATACGGCTGACCTCCTTTTCCCGAAAGGCCTTCACCGCCGCCGCCACGGCCAAATAGGTCTTGCCCGTGCCCGCCGGGCCCACGCCGATGGTCACCGGGCAGGCCTGGATGGTCTTTATGTAGTCCTTTTGGCCGATGGTCTTGGGCTTGATGGGCCGGCCCTTGGCGCTGATGCACACCACGTCTCGTGTCAGCTCGTCAATGCGCTCCAATTGTCCGCTGCGGCACAGGCCGATGACATAGCGCACATGCTGCTCGCCCACATTTTCCCCCCGGGAGATAAGCCGCAGCAGGGCCTCAATGGCCTTTTCCGCCAGCATGGTATCCTCGGGCTCACCGGTGATGATGAGCTGCTCCTCCCGGTTTACCACCGATACATGAAATTCATTTTCTAAGATGCGAATATTCTCGTCAAAAGAGCCGAAAAGGCTCACAGCCTCCTCCATGCGTTCCAGGCTGATGCGCTGCTCCATGGGTCTCCTCCTCAGTTTGCTTCCTCTGTCTGCTGCACCTGCACAGGCACGCCGATCTGCTCCAGGCACTCCGCCTGCAGGGTGACCGTCAGATAGTCCCCCTCCTCTGCGGCAGAGAATCTTGTCTCCGTCACAGAGCCGTCCCGGCCCAGCTGGGCCTTGAGCTGCTGCAGCAGGAGGGTTTCCCCCTCCTTCTGTGCCTGCTCTCGGCTGCGGCGGACGCTCTGGCCGTCATAGTATGTCACAGACTCCCGTACCATCGTAATGGGCAGGCGCAGCCCGCCCGGCAGCGACAGCGGATGATAATAAGTTATTTTATCACAGCTTGCGCCGCTTATGCTACCCCTGCCCCACAATTTTATTCTTTTTTTGCCAAAATCTACGGAGAGGGCGGTTTTTTCCCGCCTCCCCCCGCTCTTTTCTGTGATCTCCAGGGGCACCGATACCGACAGCTCATACCAGGTCCGGGCCTCCACGGTGCCCAGGCTGTGGGTCATATAGGTATTGCCCTCCCGGGATTCATACACCCCCGTCACCAGCAGCTCCCCCTCCGTCACGGTGCTGCCCTCCGCCACCAGGGCCTTGCCGTCCAGGGCCCGCACCCGGGTCACCAGGCCGTCCCGGGCAGCCACGATATTCCACACACCCGCCTCGTCCGCAATCTCCGGCGGCCGCTGCCGCTCCACCACCTGCACATAGGCCACGCAGCCCCTCACATTCACCGTCAGCCAGGATACGTCGTGTAGCTCCAGCAGCACATGGTTGCGCATGTCCTCCTGGTCGATCTCCAGCCCCGGGGAGCCGACGGTGATGCCGTAGTTTTCCAATGCCCGCAGCACCGTCTCCGTGGGCACTGTTTCATTGCCGCTGACCCGGAACTCCCATATAAATAAATTCCCGCCGAATAAAAGCAGCCAAAAGACCGCGAACCCCGCCAAAAGCACGTACCGCCTGTGAAACCGTCCCCACAGGACCGGGATCCCCCGGCGCCGCAGCACCGTCATCTCCGCCCCGGTCTGCCCGGCGATTTCCTCCAGGGCCGGCCCCTGTGCCAGCAGCATCCGCAGCCGCAGGCAGATCTCCGATTCCCACTGCAGATCCCAAAACAGGATGCCCTTGGCTCCCAGCAGGTTCAGCACCCGTTCCGGACAGGCGCATTGGATCTGCACCAGCTGGCTGCCCTGTAAATAATGGACGATTCGTTTATACATATATTTACTCCATCAGCTCCACCCGGTCAATGTGGCCCGTCAGCCGCAGCTCCCCGTCGGTCATGGCCGCCAGCTGCAGGTCTTTTCCGATTATGCGCACGGTCATGCTGCCGCCGGATACCGTCACCTCCTCTGTGCTATAGGAGATAACGCCCCTATGTCCCGCCATATAGAGCTGGCGGTTTCCGTACAGCTCCACCTGCGGCACACCCACCGCCGTTTCCGGCGGCAGGTTCAGCCGCTCCACGGCCTCCACGCCCACCTGAGACAGCCTCCGTTTTTGCATGGTCCTGCATCCTCCTGTTCCGCTTGCTGCATCGGCTTCCTGCAGTGCATCCGTAGGGCGGGCCGCCCTCAGCCCGCCACCGTCACACGCTGCACTTCGGCAGGGCGCGCGGGCCCTGCTCTGCAAAGCCTTTCCCTGTACGTCGGGACCCCGTGTGCCCCGCCGCACACCCCTTTCCGCTTGCAAATCCTATGCGCCCACGGAGAAAAACTTGCCTGTCCGGGGAAAAGGGGACGAATCAGGCTGTCGATACAGTGGAGAAAATACGATAGCGGTAAGGAAGGGCCTTCCTTGCCATTCAAAAGCAGGCAAGCCCCGCGCCCCGGCTGCATAGAGTGTAGCCGAGGGGGCGAGGCTGTGAGCAAACGGAAATGGCAGGCCCTGTGCCTGCTGGGCGTCATGGCGGTGCTGCTTGTGAGCAGCGCCGCCGCCGGGGAAGCGGTGCGCCGGGGCCTGTCTCTTTGCGCCCGGTCGGTGGTTCCGGCACTGTTTCCATTTTTTGTAGTGTCAGGGCTTTTCACCTCCCTGGGCTTTGCCGAGGGGATGGGCCGCCGCCTGACCCCGGCAGCGGCGCTGCTGTTTAGGGTAAGCGGGGCCGGGGCCTCCGCCTTTTTCCTGGGCCTTTTGGGGGGCTACCCCGTGGGCGGGCGCACCGTGGGTCAGCTGTACCGGGAGGGCCGCATCTCCTGCGGCGAGGCGGAGCGCCTGCTCTCCTTCTGTAATAATGCGGGGCCATCCTTCATTCTGGGCGTAGTGGGCCTGGGCTGCTTTCAGAGTCTGACAGCCGGCTGGGCTCTGTACCTCATCCACGCAGTGTCCGCCGTTTTGGTGGGGGTGCTGCTGCGGGGAAAGAGATGCCCAAAGCCGGGCCTTTTTCCTCCGCAGCGTCTGCCGGAGAAGATTCTCCCGGCCTTCATCCGGTCCGTGCAGGATTCCGCCCTGGCCATGCTGCGGGTCTGCGGCTTTGTGGTTTTTGCCTTGGTGGTGCAGGCCCTGGTGACGGAGTGGACGGGGGTGAGCCATCCGGCGGCCCTGGGCTTTATTGAGCTTACAGGGGGCGTTATGCGGCTGGGCAGCGGAAGGACGGACTTTGTGTGGGCGGCGGCGCTGCTGGGCTGGGGTGGACTATCCGTCCACGGACAGACCGCAGCCGTGCTGGCGGACACGAATCTGAAAATGGGCCGCTATTTTCTCGGCAAGCTCCTGCAGGCGGCCCTGTCTGCCCTGCTGGCTTATTTGCTGGTATTTTGCTGGTATTCTGTATAGCATAAAGTGGTACATATCCTATGCAAAAATGCAAAACATCCCATGAAGCATACAGCACAGCAGGATGCCCATGGAAAGGGGCAGCAGCATTCCCACCAGGGTCCACTTTTTGCTGCCGGTCTCCTTGAGCAGGGTCAGGCAGGTGGTGCCGCAGGGCAGGTGCATCAGGCACAGCACCGCAGCGCAGACTGCCGTCTGCCAGGACCATCCGTGGAGGGCCAGCACCTGACCTAAGCGGGCTGTCCCGATATCCGCCATAACGGAGGTGGAGAGATACCCCATGGCCAGAACGGGCAGCATGATCTCGTTGGCGGGAAAGGCCAGGAAAAATGCCAGCAGCACCATGCCGTCCAGACCCATGAGGTCCCCCAGAGGCTGGAGAAAGCCGGCCAGGACGGCCAGCAACGGCCGGCCGGAAACGGCGAGGTTGGACAGCAGCCACAGCACTGCCCCGGCGGGCATGGCCACCGTTACCGCCCGGCCCAGGACAAAGAGCGTCCGGTCCAGCAGGGAGCGCACCAGAACCTTGCCGATCTGCGGCAGGCGATAGGGGGGCAGCTCCAGGGAAAAGGAGGACACCTGCCCCCGCAGGAGGGTGCGGGAGAGGAGCTTGGAGGTGAGCAGCGTCATGCCCACGGAAAAGAGGATCACGGCCAAAAACAACCCCGCCCCCAGCAGCCGCCGACCGGGGCCGCGGGTATTTCCCAGGAAAAACAGGGAGATCAGCGCCACCAGTGTGGGAAAGCGGCCGTTGCAGGGGACCAGGGAGTTGGTCAGCTGGGCCGTGAGCCGCTCCCGGGGGGAGTCGATAATGCGGCAGCCGGTGACACCGCAGGCGTTGCATCCGAAGCCCATGCACATGGTCAGGCTCTGCCGCCCGTGACCGCCGCAGCGGCACATAAGGCCGTCTAAGTTAAAGGCCACCCGGGGCAGGTAGCCGGCGTCCTCCAACAGCGTGAACAGGGGGAAGAAAATGGCCATGGGCGGCAGCATCACCGCTACCACCCAAGCGGTGGTGCGGTACAGGCCATCGGCCACAAGGCCCTGAAGCCAGGGCGGTGCGCCCAGGGAGGCAAGGCCGCCCCGAAGGGGCTCCAGCAGGGAAAATAAAGCCCCTTGCAGAAATTCCGAGGGGGCGGAGGAGCCCCAGATGGTCAGGTAAAACACTGCACCCAAAAGCAGCAGCATGGCGGGAATGCCCACAAGCCGCCCCGCCAGCAGCCGGTCCAGCAGCCGGTCCCGCCGGTGGGGCGGCTTTTGAAAGCGCAGGCAGGAGGCACCCATTTCCTCCGCCAAATGCACTCGGGCAGCGGTGACAGCGTCCCGGAGGTCGCGGCCGGTGAGGCCGCCCAAGCTATCTAAAGCCCGGGACAGGGCGGCCGTCTCCTCCGGCTGCGGGGCAAGCTCTCCGCACAGCAGGGCCAGGGCCCTGTATCGGGGACAGGGCAGCAAGGCCAGGGCCTTTTCCACAGGGGCCGGATAGGGAACGCGCCAGGCACCGGGCGGCGCAGTGTATTCCGCTTGGGCTATAATGGCCCGCATCAGCTCCGCCAGGCCCCGGCCCCGGCCGGCGGCGGCGCCCACCACCGGACAGGCGAGCAGCCGGGACAGGGCAGCCAGGTCAATCTCCAGCCCGTCCTTTTCCGCCTCGTCCAGCAGATTTACACACACCACCAGCCGGGAGGTGATCTGCCGGATCTGCAGGATGAGATTCAGGTTTCGGCACAGGCAGGTGGCGTCTGCCACGGCCAGGGTCACATCCGCCGCACCGGAGAGAAGGTAATCCCGGGCCACCTCCTCCTCGGGAGAGCCGGCAGTGAGCGAATAAGTGCCGGGCAGGTCTACCAGATGTACGGAGCAGTCCCCGGCCCGGAGGCTGCCCTCCGCCAGGGCCACCGTTTTGCCCGGCCAGTTTCCCGTGTGCTGGTGCAGCCCCGTCAGGGCGTTGAAAATCGTGGATTTGCCCACATTGGGATTGCCCGCCAGGGCCACCGTGAGCTGCTTCATGTGCGCTCCTCCTTGCCGCAGATATTTCCCCAGTATATGCCCGGGGAATCGGAGCCGTTCCTTCTATTTGGCCGGGCCGGCGCATATACTGCCTGCGTGCTGCGAGGCAGCCGGGAGGAGGAAGCAAAATGAAGATCCATGTGGTGCAAAAGGGGGAGACTCTTTTCTCCATTGCACAGCAGTACGGCGTGTCCGCCCGTCTGCTGCAAAAGCTCAACCAGGCGCCGACGGACGGAGCGCTGGTGCCGGGGCAGACTCTGGTGGTGCTGCTGCCGGAAAGGACCCATGTGGTGCGCCGGGGTGACACGGTGTGGTCCATTGCAAGGGAGCACGGTATATCCACCCGGGAGCTGTACCAAAACAACATCTTTCTTCAGGGGCAGGGGGCATTGATCCCGGGGGAGGAGCTGATCCTGTCCCTGCAGGATGTGCATCGGGAGGGCAGTCTGGGCGTGAACGGCTACGCCTACCCCTTCATAAATGGAGACCTGCTGCGCCAGGTGCTGCCCTACATGACCTATGCCACCCCCTTTACCTACGGCATCGGAGCGGACGGGGGGCTGGCGGCCCTGCGGGACGAGGGAATTTTAGCGGCAGCGGGGCAATACAGCGTGCTGCCGTGGATGCATCTGTCCACCATGACGGAGGAGGGACGGTTCTCCTCCGCCCGGGCAGAGGCGCTGCTGGGCAGCGCCCCCCGGCAGGAGACGCTGCTGGGACAGATCAAGGAAATATTGAAGGAGAAGGGCTACGGCGGGCTGGATGTGGACTTTGAGTACATCCGGCCGGAGCTGGGAGCGGCCTATGCCGCCTTCGTGGACCGGCTGCGCCGGGAGCTGAATCCCCTGGGCTGCAGCGTACTGGTGGCCCTGGCCCCCAAGACCTTCGCCGGGCAGCGGGGCCTGCTGTACGAGGCCCACGACTACGCCGCCCTGGGTCGGGCCGCCAACGGGGTGCTGCTGATGACCTATGAGTGGGGCTATACCGCCGGACCGCCTATGGCCGTGGCTCCCCTGGACAAGGTACGCCAGGTGGTGGACTACGCCCTGACGGAAATCCCGGCAGAGAAGCTGTTTCTGGGCGTGCCGGTATATGGCTACGACTGGCCGCTGCCCTTCCGGGAGGGGGTGACCAGAGGGGAATCCGTCTCACCGCAGGAGGCCCTGGCCCTGGCCCGGCGGCACGGGGCTGAGATACGCTATGACGAAACGGCCCAGGCCCCGTGGTTCCGGTATACAGCGACGGGAGGCAGGGAGCACGAGGTGTGGTTTGAGGATGCCCGGAGCAGCTATGCCAAGTTCCGCCTGGCGGCGGAGAAGGGCCTGCAGGGGGTGGGCCTATGGAATCTGATGCGGCCCGCACCCCAGACGTATCTGGCGCTGCACGGGGGATTTGAGATCGAGGTAATGCGGTAAGAGGACAGAACGCGGGACGAGAGGCACGGTGCAGGGGGACGGATTGCCACACCAGCGACGTCGGTCACTGGCTCGCAATGACAGCTTCGCAAGAGCTGCAGCGCAAGTCCGGCTCGGGTCGCCCGGGAGGCCGACCCCTACGCACCGGTTACCGATAAAAAGCCGTAGGGGGCGATGTGTGCATCGGCCCCTACGGAATAACAACGGAAAACGCAGCGATAAAAGCAAAACAGGCGGCTGACCCATGGTGGGCCAGCCGCCTGTTTTTTAGAAAGAGGAGAGAAAAACACTTTGTACGAGAATACCTTACAGGCTGCGGCGGAAAATGTCAACGGGCGGGGCGCAGGATTCATAATTTGTTTACAAGAATGGGGCAAAATCCCTATTGCATATTCAAAAAATGTGTGCTAATATTTAGTCCTCTAAAAGTTAGCGTGCTAAATTTATAAAAAGGAGGGATGCGGCGTGAAGCGATGTGACGCGCAGCAGGCGCATTTCGGCCCGCTGCTGGGATACTGCGACCACCAGATGATGAAGCTGATGGTGCGCAAGCTGCGGGGATATGATGTGTCGCCTATGCAGTGCCGTACACTGACCTTTCTCTATGAGCAGCAGGGAGATGTGACCCAGAAAAACCTGCAGGAATTTCTGCGGGTGAAGCCGCCCACGGTAAACGGCATCGTGGAACGGCTGGAGGAAAAGCATCTGCTGACCCGGAGCGTTTCTCCCGGGGACGGGCGGTGCAAGCTGCTGCATTTGACCGAGGAGGGCCGGCGCTTTTACCAAGAGTTCATCGCCATTACGGAGGAGGTCCACCGGCAGGCGGAGCAGGGCTTTACAAGGGAAGAAGTGAAGCTGCTGCAGAGCCTCTTGACGCGGGTGGCCGAGAATTTGTCCCGGGAAACGGAGGAAACACACACATGAAGAAAAAAAGACTAATGGACTATACCGCCGGGTACCGGGCGCTCATTGTACTGGGCATCCTGTGCTCGGCGGGAGAGGCCGTGCTGGAGCTGCTGCTGCCCCAGATCATGAGTGACATTGTGGACATCGGCATCAAAAATGCGGACAGGGGCTATATCCTCATGGCCGGGCTGAAGATGGTTATAATGGCCCTGGTGTCTTTGGCTCTGGGCGTAGGGGCGGCGGTGCTTGCCTCCAAAGCCGGCATGGGCTTCGGCGCCAATCTCCGGGCCGCCGAGTATCGGCAGGTGCAGAGGTTCTCCTTTGCCAACATTGAGCATTTTTCCACGGCCTCTCTGATCACCCGGCTGACCAACGATGTGAGCAGCCTGCAGATGACCCTGATGATGGGTATGCGGATGCTGGTGCGGGCCCCGGTGATGCTGGTGACGGCCCTGGTGATGGCCCTTATCATCAGCACACGGCTGAGCCAGGTGTTCCTGGTGGTGATCCCGCTGCTGGTGCTGGGTGTGGTGCTGGTGCTGCGGAGGGTGGGACCGTTCTTCACCTCCCTGCAGGGGGCCACTGACGACCTGAACCTGGTGGTGCAGGAGGATCTGAACGCCATCCGGGTGGTGAAATCCTTCGTGAGGGAGGATGTGGAAAAGGAAAAGTTCGCCGGGCGCAATGAAAAGCTCAAGGCCATGGCGGAAAAGGCCTTCGGCTTTGTGGTGATGTTCATGCCGCTGATCTTTCTGCTCATGGGCGGCACCATTGTAGCCGTGCTGTGGATCGGCGGAAACTATGTGTTTGAGGGGAGCCTGCTCTCCGGCGACCTCATTGCTTTTTTCACCTATGTGTCGGAAATTCTCATGTCGCTGATGATGGTATCCATGGTGATGATGATGCTCACACGGTCCATCGCCTGCGGCAGGCGCGTAATGGCGGTGCTCAACGAGGAGCCGCAGATCACCGATGAAAAGGCCCGGGAGGGGCTGACCGTGGCCAGCGGGTCTATCGACTTTGACCATGTGTATTTCCGTTATAATGAAAACGGCCGGACCTGGAACCTGGAGGACATCGACCTGCACATCCCTTCCGGGGCCACGGTGGGCATCCTGGGCGGTACCGGCAGCGCCAAGACCACCCTGGTGAGCCTGATCCCGAGGCTCTACGAGGCCACAGAGGGCAGCGTGCGCGTGGGCGGACACGATGTGCGGGAATACTCCATGAAGCAGCTGCGAGACGCCTGTGCCATGGTCCTGCAGAAGAACACCCTGTTCTCCGGCACCATCAAGGATAACCTCCGCTGGGGCGATGCCAATGCCACAGACGAGGAGATGCGCAGCGCCTGCCGCATTGCCTGCGCAGAGGAGTTCATTGAGAAAATGCCGGAGGGCTACGACACCTACATTGAGCAGGGAGGCACCAATGTGTCCGGCGGGCAAAAGCAGCGGCTGTGCATCGCCCGGGCCATTCTCAGACGGCCCAAGGTGCTGATCCTGGACGACTCCACCTCGGCGGTGGACACGGCCACGGACGCAGCCATTCGTCAGGGTCTGCGCTCCACCCTGCCGGGGACCACGAAGGTCATTATCGCCCAGCGCATCTCCTCCGTGCAGGACGCGGACATCATCGTGGTGCTGGATGACGGCAAAATATCCGGTGTGGGCAGCCATGCAGAGCTGCTGAAAACCAACGAAATTTACAGGGAAGTGTATGAATCCCAGCAGGGAGGAGGTGCCATTGATGGCTGAAGCAAAACGCAGACCCGGGCCCCACGGCCCCGGCGGCGGTCAGCGCCATGGGTATCAGAAGCCCAAGGACATGAAGGGCACCGTGAAAAAGCTGCTGAAATACATGGGCCGGTATAAGGGCGCTTTGGTGCTGGTAGCACTGTGCCTGCTGGTGAGCAGCGGAGGGTCCATCCTCTCCAGCTACCTGCTCAAGCCCATTATCAACGACTATATTCTGCCGGGGGATTTCCCGGGACTGATCAAAATGCTGTGCCTGCTGGGCGGAGCCTTCGCCCTGTCGGGCCTGTGCTCCTACGCCTATGCGCGGATTATGGTCCACATTGCCCAGAACACCGTAGCGGCCATAAGGCGGGATCTGTTTAACAAGATGCAATCCCTGCCCCTGCGGTACTTTGACACCCACCAATCCGGTGACCTTATGAGCCGGTTTACCAACGACATCGACACCATTTCGGAGATGATCAACTCCAGCTTTGCAAACCTCATCTCCTGCATCCTGACCTTCTTGGGGACCATCGGGATGATGCTGTACCTGAACTGGGTGCTGACGCTTATCACCTTTGCTTTCCTGGCACTGATGCTCCTGACGGTAAAGACCATCGGCGGGCGCAGCCGGGTGAGCTTTCAGCGGCAGCAGGCGGCCCTGGGCGCGGTGAACGGCTATGTGGAGGAGATGATCGAGGGCCAGAAGGTCATTAAGGTCTTTAACCACGAGCAAAAGACTATCGACCAGTTTGACACCCTCAACGAGAGCTATCGGCAGGCGGCCACCGCCGCCCAGGCCTACGCCAGCTCCATGATGCCCGCCATGGGCAACCTCTCCCGCATTGACTACGCCGTGACCTGCTGCGTAGGCGGCCTGCTGGCCATCGGCGGCGTGGGGGACATTGGTTCCCTGGCGGCGTACCTGCTGTATGTAAAGCAGGTATCCCAGCCCATTGCCCAGATGAGCCAGCAGGTGAATACCATCCTGGCCGCCGTGGCCGGCGCAGAGCGCGTATTCGCCGTGATGGAGGAGCAGCCCGAGACGGACGAGGGCAAGACTGTGCTGGTCCGGGCGGAGAAGAAGGATGGGGCGCTCCGGGAGGTGCCCTACCGCACCGGCTGCTGGGCCTGGAAGGCCCCGGACGGCACCATGACGGAGCTGCGGGGCGATGTGCGGTTTGACCATGTGGACTTCGGCTACACCAAGGAAAAGGCCGTGCTGCACGATGTGAGCCTGTATGCCAAGCCCGGGCAGAAGATCGCCTTTGTGGGCTCCACCGGCGCAGGAAAAACCACCGTTACGAACCTCATCAATCGCTTTTATGACATTGATGCGGGGACCATCACCTATGACGGCATTGATGTGCGCAATATTGAGAAAAATTCTCTGCGCCGGTCCCTGGGCATGGTGCTGCAGGATACGCACCTGTTTACCGGCACCGTGGCCGAGAACATCCGCTACGGACGGCCCGACGCCACCGACGAACAGATCGTAGCGGCGGCTAAGCTGGCCAACGCCGACGGCTTTATCCGCCACCTGCCCCAGGGATATGACACCCCTATCACCGGGGACGGCGGCAGCCTGAGCCAGGGCGAGCGGCAGCTGCTGGCCATCGCCCGGGCGGCGGTATCCGATCCGCCGGTGCTGATCCTGGACGAGGCTACCTCCTCCATCGATACCCGGACGGAAAAGCTCATTGAAAAGGGCATGGATTCCCTCATGGCCGGGCGGACGGTATTTGTTATCGCCCACCGGCTCTCCACGGTGCGCAACGCCCAAGCCATCCTGGTGCTGGAGCAGGGACGGATCATCGAGCGGGGGGATCACGAGGAGCTGCTGGAGCAGAAGGGGCGGTATTATCAGCTGTATACGGGACAGAGCGAGCTGTCCTGACCCGGCGGAAAAGCCGGGGGCTGCTGTGGTAAGAATGATTGGATAATTTTTATATCTGTGGGCGCAAATTCTGCGGGGCTGTGTTATAATACAGCTGAGCGGGACGGAAAAATATTGAAGGAGGACATGAGCATGACAGAACAGGATCTGATGCGTCTGGCCGTGGAGATGCTGGACAAGGCCTACGTGCCCTACTCCCACTTTCCCGTGGGCGCGGCCCTGGAGTGCGAGGACGGGACGGTGTATACCGGCTGCAACATCGAAAACGCCGCCTTCCCCTGTACCATCTGCGCCGAGCGGACGGCCATGTTCAAGGCCATCAGCGAGGGGCACAGAAGCTTCCACCGTATCGTGATCGCCGGAAAAAGCGAGGACTTCTGCGTGCCCTGCGGCTCCTGCCGCCAGGTGATGCGGGAGTTTGCCCCGGAGCTGGAGGTCATCTGCCTCAACGGCAAGGGCGAGGCCAAGCACTACACCCTGCGCCAGCTGCTGCCGGAGAGCTTCGGGCCGGAGTATCTGTAACGCCCGGGCCGGGCCGGACATAGAATGAGACAGTCCGTGACGGAGGAGGGCGTTACCCATGGAGAGCGATCTTTCCTGCCTGGGCAGCGGGCAGAGGGGCCTCATCACCGCCCTGCGCTTTTCCGGCGGGAAAAGGCGGCGGCTTATGGAGCTGGGGTTTATCCCCGGGGCTATGGTGACGGCCCTGCAGAGGGCGCCCTTCGGCGGGGCCGTGTCCTATGAGATTATGGGGACGGTCATAGCCCTGCGGAGCGCCGATGCCCGGCGGATCGGGATCGAAATAATCCAATAGCAAGCCAGTATGTCTGTGACTGAATTGCTGAAATAATGGCAGGCACGAAAGTGCCTGCCATTATTTTATCTCTTCAGCCGCACAGATCAGCTGCACAGACCGGTCTTATGCTTTTTATTTCATGCGATTTTTGAAAAACGGCATTTTCGGCAGGCGCCACAGCAGCAGCGAGCCCAGGCCGTAGCAGGCGATCAGCTCGCCCAGGGCCACAGAGGCGGCGTTGAGGGCGAAGGTCACGCCGAAGGCGCCGGTAAAGCCCACCTGCTCCCAGGCCAGCATCCCGCCCACCAGGATCCCATTGCACACCACCGGAGGCAGCGGGGCCAGCCACCGGTTTTTGCACCGGGAGGTGAGAAAGGCCGCCAGGAGAGTGGTCAGAGAGCCCATGACGATGTCCAGCAGGCCGTAGGGGCTGAGAAGGTTGGTGATGAGGCAGCCCACAAACAGGCCCCACACCGTTTCCGGAAAGAAAAAGGGCAGCACGCACAGGGCCTCGGCAAAGCGGCACTGCACCGTGCCGAAGGTCACGCCGAAAACGGACCCGAAGATGGACAGCACCGCATAGACGGCGCCTACGGCGGCGGCGATGGCAAGGTGTTGAACGGTGAATTTTTTCATGGTGATATCCTCCCATTTTTTGTTTAGAGAACGGCCGGGGCCGAACGAACGCCGCACGCGGCGCTTGGACAGGGTGTGGAAACCTGTCGGATGGTAGTATAGCACAAACGAGAGAGAATGCAAGGGGAAAAAGAGGGGCGGTGCAGCAAAAAATCGGGGAATGAGAGGCACCCTTTGCAAAAAATATAGGAGTTTTCGGTAAATGGGCCTTGACTTTTGACAAAAATCAGGTAAAATAATAAGGCTTGCATTATGCGGGCAAATCCTTGCTCTCACCGAATGTGAGGGCCATAAGACCAGAAGGAGGTGCAAAAGTATGGCTAAAATTTCTGCCAACTATGAGGTCGTTTACATCATCGACCCGGCACAGGGTGAGGAGGCTATTGCCGCTACTGTGGCAAAGTTCCAGACTCTGGCTGAGCAGAACGGTTCCGATGTGGTCGTGGACGAGTGGGGCAAGCGCCGTCTTGCTTACGCCATCGACTACAAGACCGAGGGTTACTATGTGCTGATGAGCTTCACCAGCGCGCCCGAGTTCCCCAAGGAGCTGGATCGTATCCTGGGCATTACCGAGGGCATTATGCGTTCCATGATCGTCTGCAAGGACGAGTAAGGGAGGCACGCAAATGCTGAACAAGATTTTTATCATGGGACGTTTGACCCGCGATCCGGAGCTGCGCAGAACTGCCAACTCCACCCCCGTAACCAGCTTCTCGCTGGCGGTGGATCGGGATTTCAAGTCCCAAAGCGGCGAAAAGAGCACGGATTTCATCGATGTGGTCGCCTGGCGCAGCACCGCTGAGTTCGTGGCCAAATACTTCACCAAGGGCCGCATGGCCATTGTGGAGGGCCGTTTGCAGATCCGGGACTGGAAGGACAAGGACGGCAACAACCGCCGCAGCGCGGAGGTGGTGGCCGACAATGTGTATTTCGGCGATTCCAAGCGCGACGGCGCCACCGGCGGCGACTATGCTGCCCCCGCGGGCGGATACGCCGCACCCGTGAACACAACCTCCAGCTTTTCCGAGATCGACGACGAGGACGGCGACCTGCCGTTCTGATCCGTACCCCCGGGGTACACCAATTCTATAAAGGAGGAATTTTTCCATGGCTATGGAACGCGAAAATAGAGCGCCCCGCGGCAACAGCCGCAAGCGCCGCAAGGTCTGCCAGTTCTGCGTGGACAAGTGCGAGCACATCGATTACAAGGACGCCGCCAAGCTGCGCCGCTTCATCAGCGAGCGCTCCAAGATCCTGCCCCGCCGCACCACCGGCACCTGCGCTATGCATCAGCGTCAGCTGACGATGGCCATCAAGCGGGCCCGGCAGATCGCCCTGCTGCCCTTCGTCACCGAATAAGGCAGAGATATATGCAGAATCAAACAGACGCAGCCGTGAGGCTGCGTCTGCTTTTTTTGATGGATGGCAGTGAGGATAAAAAAACTCCTAAAAAACAATACCGTTGCACAAAAAGGGGCAACAAAAAGAGTTTTTGCGCTGCATATGAGGGGTGAAAGTCCCCAAAAGATGTGGTAAAATAAGGAGGAGAACAGAGAGCCGGGGAGGACGAAATGAACGACAAAAATGCTTTTCGCTATATTACGGATGATCCCATTACGCTGGAGCTGACAGGCTGCGGCTCTGTGGGTGAGGTACACGAGCGGATCAAGGAGGCCTTCGGCTTTCCGGATTATTATGGAAAGAACTGGGATGCCATGTGGGACTGTATAGATTTCCTTTTCGATCAGCGGGAGATCGTGATCCGGGGATTTCAGACGATGCCCAAGGATGTGCGGGAATACTGCCGGCCTATGCTGGAAATTTTTGAAGATTTGCATGAGAAGAATCCGAAAAACACTTACCGGATGAAGTAAAAACCAGACGCAGCCGTGAGGCTGCGTCTGGTTTTTTGCTGTTTAAAAGGGGATGGATCGCCATACCGGCGGCAAAGGGGGAACGGATTGCCGCACCAGTGCGCGCACTGATTCGCAATGACAGGCGCAGGGGATGCAGCGACGGACGCAAAAAGGGGCGGACAGAGTCGTCCGCCCCTACAAAACAGGGGTAAGCCTTATCTCACAGCTTCGTTACCATGGGAATGACCATGGGGCTGCGCTTGGTGTGCTTATAGAGATAGCTGCTCACGGCGCTGCGGACGGCCCGGGAGACCTCGCCATCGTCCCGGCGCTTTCGGGCGGACATGGCGTCTACCGTCTTTTGGGCCACGTCCCGGAGCTGATGCAGCAGCTCCTCAGACTCCTTTACATAGACAAAGCCACGGGTGACGATCTCCGGTGGGCACAGGAGCTGATGGTCGTGAGAGGACATGGGCAGCACGACCACCACCATGCCGTCCTCAGCCAGAAGCTTGCGGTCGTTGAGGACCACGGCCCCTACCTCGCCCACGCCGGAGCCATCCACAAACACCTCCCCGGCAGGGACGGAGGTCTCGCACTTGATGTGCTTGCCGGTAATCTCAATGACGGAGCCGTTGTCGGCCACCACGATATTCTTGGGGCTCATGCCCATGGACTCCGCCACGCGCTTGTGGATCTGCAGCATGCGCTGCTCGCCGTGGAGAGGGATGAAGAACCGGGGCTTGGTGAGGGCGTGAATGATCTTCAGCTCCTCCTGGCAGGCGTGGCCGGAGACATGGAGCATATCCGCCTTGTCATACACCACATCCACGCCCTTGCGGAACAGCTCGTTGATGACCCGGCCCACCGTCACCTCGTTGCCGGGAATGGCGGAGGCGGAGATGATGACCTTGTCCGTGGGGCCCACGTCGATCTGCTTATGGGTGGAGAAGGCCATGCGGTACAGGGCGCTCATTTCCTCCCCCTGGGAGCCGGTGGTGACGATGACCTGCTGCTCCGGGGGCAGGTTCTTCAGCCGGTTCAGATCCACCACGGTGCCCTTGGGCACCTTCATATACCCCAGTTCTGTGGAGACCTTCATAATATTCTCCATGCTGCGGCCGGTGACGGCCACCTTGCGCCCACAGGCGTGGGCGGCGTCAATAACCTGCTGGATGCGGTGGACATTGCTGGCAAAGGTGGTGACAATAATGCGCTTTTTGCAGCCGGTAAACTGCCGGACGAAGGTCTTGCCCACGGCCCGCTCGCTCATGGTGTAGCCCGGACGCTCCACATTAGTGGAGTCCGCCAGCAGGGCCAGGACTCCCTCGTGACCCAGGGCACCGAAGCGGGCCAGGTCGATGACCTCCCCATCGATGGGGGTGGAGTCGATCTTAAAGTCGCCGGTGTGGACAACGGTGCCCATGCGGGTGCGGATGGCGAAGGCCACGGAGTCGGCAATGGAGTGGTTCACATGGATGAACTCCACCTGGAACTTGCCGGCCCGGACGGTGCTGCCCGGCTCCACGGTGATGATCTTGGTGGAGTCCAGCAGACGGTGCTCCTGGAGCTTCAGCTTAATAAGTCCGGCGGTGAAGCGGGTGCAGTAGATGGGCATATTCACCTGCTTGAGAACATAGGGAATGGCCCCGATGTGGTCCTCATGGCCGTGGGTGATGAACAGGCCCCGGAGGCGGTTGTGATTCTTGATCAGGTAGCTGACATCGGGAATGACGCAATCGATGCCGTACATATCGTCGCCGGGGAAGGCCATGCCGCAGTCCACTACGATGATCTCGCCGCCGTATTCGTAGGCGGTCATGTTTTTGCCGATCTCATTGAGACCGCCCAGGGGGATGATTTTTAATTTTTCTGCCATAAAAGTATTGATTCTCCTTTTTACTTCCGGGGCCGCGGTGGGCGGAATGAACGCAAAAATGCGCATCAAAACAAAGGCGCCCCGCCTGCGCCGGGCCCTGCATCGCCCTGCGCGGCGGCGGAGGACCGCCTGACCGTGACCGTAGTATGATTTTTTCGGGGGATTAGCCCCGTTTATCGCATCGCGGCATCCACATTGCCCGCGAAAAGATACGAACATAACCAGTGACGACGGTCACTGGTTGCGCAATGACACGTTACAAGGGGTGCGGCGCAAGCCCGGTTCGGGCCGATGCGGGCATCGGCCTCTACACAAAATGGAAAGGTGGGGGTGCCGCCCTACAGCGCATTGCTTGACAGGGGCGAACGGCCATGTCCGCCCGGCGGGGGAAAGGATTTCCCTCTAATTATTTTATAGTATAGCACATTTATTGCCATTTGTACACCCCCAAACGTGCGCCGGGTTTCCGGACTTTTCGACAGGGCGGAAAAAAGTGGCCTGTAGGGGGAAAGAAACGCTTGTGCCCCCCGGGCGAATATGGTATAATATAAAATCAGCAAACTGGGTCACTATCTGCATATGACAAGGGAGGGAAGGCCATGAACGAGAGAATCCGAAAGCTGGTGCGCACCAACACGGTGGCGTATATTCTGCTGCTCCTATTTGCCGCAGTCACGGCGAAGATATCTCTGGCTCTGGCCATCGGCGAGGTGGCCGCTGCCTTGGCGGTGTGGTATATCAGTCACCGGCGGAGTAAGGTTGTGCAGCAGCAGCTGCACCAGTATGTGGAGCGCATAGCCGGCGGAGCCGATACCGCCAAAAACAGCAACATGCTCTTTGCCCCCATGCCCATGATGGTCTTTAATCCCGAGAACGATGACGTGCTTTGGGCCAACGACCTGTTCACGGACCTGCCGGGTGTGGGGAAGGATATTTTCGAGTCCCGGGTGCGGGACGTGGTGGAGGGCTTTGAGACCCACTGGATCCTGGAGGGAAAGTCGGAGTTCCCGGGCCTGTTTACCTGGAACGGACGGCGCTACCGGATATTCGGCTGCCTGTCCCGGCCCGAGGGAACGGGGCATATGGGCGTGCTGGCCACCACCTACTGGATGGATGTGACAGATCTGGAGCATATGCGCACGACCTTGGCCGAGACACGGCCTGTGGTGGCCATCATCATGATCGACAACTATGAGGATCTCATGAGCGCCTGCCCGGAGGGCAAGCGCTCCGCCGTGCGGGCAGCTGTGGAGGAGAAAATGGACCAGTGGCGGGGCGGGAGCGGCGCGCTGCTGATGAAATCCGACCGGGACCGCTATCTGATGGTTTTGGACGAGGCCCGATACGAAAAATTCGCCGCCGGCCGCTTTTCCATCCTGGATGATGTGCGCGCGGTGCAGGCGGGCGAGGGGGTATACGCCACGCTCTCTATCGGCGTGGGCCGGGAGGCGGCGGACTTTGAGGCCCTGTATAAAAACGCCGGCCTTGCTCTGGAGATGGCCCTGAGCCGGGGCGGTGACCAGGCCGTTGTGAAGGACCAGATGAACTTTGAATTTTACGGCGGCCGGGCCAAGACCACGGAAAAACGAACAAAGGTGAAATCCCGGGTCATGGCCAACGCCCTGGGCGACCTGATGGACGACACGGAGCATGTGTACGTTATGGGCCACAAGTATGCCGACATGGACACTCTGGGCGCTGCGGCGGGCATATGTGCCATTGCCCGCAAGCGGGGTAAGACCGCCCGCATTGTGCTGGACATGGAAAATAATTCCGTTGGGCCTATGCTGCGAAAGCTCCGGGCCCTGCCGGAATACAAGGATGTATTCATCGGCGGCGGAGATGCCTTTTTACGGGTGCAGCCGGACACACTCCTGGTGGTGGTGGACACCAACCGCCCGGAGAGCGTGGAGTCCGAGCCGCTGCTGGAAAGCTGCAACCGGGTGGCGGTTATCGACCACCACCGCCGGAGCAGCAGCTACATTGAGAAAATGGCCCTGAACTTTCACGAGCCCTACGCCTCCTCTGCCAGCGAGCTGGTGACGGAGCTGCTGGGGTACCTGCTGGAGACCGGCGACCTGCTGAAAACCGAGGCGGAGGCTCTGCTGGCGGGCATTGTGTTGGATACCAAGAACTTTACCAACCGCACCGGCGGGCGCACCTTTGAGGCGGCGGCGTATTTGCGCCGGGCCGGGGCCGACACCCAGGATGTGCAGCGGATGTTCCAGAGTGATCTGGAATCCATGATCGACCGCTATGCCATCATACGGCGGGCGGTGCTGTACCGGGAGGACCTGGCCATTGCCGCCATTGACGAGCCCTGTGAGCGGGTGACGGCCGCCAAGGCCGCCGATGAGCTGCTGACCCTCAGCGGCGTGCAGGCGTCCTTCGTGTTCTATCCCAAGGATGACGGCGTGTATATCTCTGCCCGGTCCCTGGGTGAGGTGAATGTGCAGGTCATTGTGGAGGCTCTGGGCGGCGGCGGCAACTCCACCAGCGCCGGCGGGCAGCTGCCCGGCGTGACGGTGGAGCAGGTGTGCCAAAAGCTTCAGGAGGCCATTGACAAATACTACGAAAAACCCAACCAAGGAGGAACCAATAAATGAAAGTTATTCTGAAAGCCGATGTGAGAGGCAAGGGCAAAAAGGGCCAAATGATCGAGGTAGCCGAGGGCTACGCCCGGAACTTTCTGCTGCCCAAGGGCCTGGCTGTGCTGGCCACGGCAGACGCCATGAACACCATGCGCCTGCAGGAGAAGGCCAAGGCCAAGGCCGACGCGGAGGCTAAGGCCGCCGCCACAGAGATCGCAGAAAAGCTCAAGGGCCTGCAGGTGAAGGTGGCCTCTAAGGGCGGCGAGGGCGGCAAGCTCTTCGGCGCCGTGACGGGCCGGGAGATCGCCGCCGCTCTGAAGGAGCAGCATGGCGTGGACATCGACAGCAAGAAGCTGGTGCTGGATGAGCCCATCAAGAGCTTCGGCAGCTATCAGGTGAAGGCTAAGCTGGGTTTTGAGATCAGCGGCACGGTGTACGTCATCGTGACGGAGGAAAAATAAGAGGAAGTATCAAACGGAAAGGAGGTTTCCCCTATGCCTATGGATGAGCTGCTGAGCCGGGCCATGCCCCATTCTCCGGAGGCGGAGCAGGCGGTGCTGGGATCCATGCTCATTGATGCCGATTGCATCAAGGACGTGATGGACAAGCTCCAGCCGCAGGACTTCTACCTGCAGCAGAATCGGGAAATCTTCGAGACCATTTATTCCATGTTCATCTATTCCCGGCCCATTGACGGCGTGACCGTGGCCCGGGAAATGGAAAAAAACGGCGTATACCGGGACGATACCCGGGCCTATCTCCTCCAGCTCATGGAGGTGACCCCTACCTCCGCCAATGTGATGGAGTACGCGGGTATCATCCGGGATAAGGCCCTGCTGCGCTCCATGGCCAAGGCGGCGGGGGATATCGCCGCCATGGTGCAGGAGGGTGTGGGCACCGCCGGCGACCTGCTGTCGGCAGCGGAGCAGAAGATCTATGCCATCCGCCAGGGCCGGGGCAGCCAGGAAATGGCTACCGTGGGCGCCGTGCTCAACGATGTTATGGAGCAGCTGGCCAAGCTCACCGCCGGCAGCGAGCCGCCGGGCCTGTCCACGGGCCTGTCCGCGGTGGACCGGAAGATCAACGGCCTGAATAAGTCGGACCTGCTGCTGCTGGCGGCCCGGCCCGGCATGGGCAAGACCAGTATGGCCCTGAATGTGGCCCTGTCGGCGGCCAAGGCCTCCGGCAAAACGGTGGCTATCTTCTCCCTGGAAATGTCCAAGGAGCAGCTGGTGACAAGGCTTTTAGCCAACGAGGGGCTTATTGAAAACACCCGCCTGGCCACCGGCAACCTCCGCGAGAGTGACTGGGAGAAGATTGCCCAGGCGGCCTCTGTGCTCAACCAGACCAACATCCGCATCGACGACAACCCCCTGCTCACCGTGGCAGATATGAACGCCAAGTGCCGCCGCCTGGAAAATCTGGGCCTGGTGGTCATCGACTATCTGCAGCTGATGACCTCCGCCGGGGGCAAGGGCTACAGCGGCGAGAATCGCCAGCAGGCGGTGGCTGATATTTCACGGATGCTGAAGATCATGGCCAAGGAGCTGCAGGTGCCTGTGCTGTGCCTGTCCCAGCTGTCCCGCGCCAACGAAAAGCGGGAGGATAAGCGGCCCATGCTGTCGGATCTGCGTGAGTCCGGCGCTATCGAGCAGGACGCGGACATCGTCATGTTCCTGTATCGGGATGACTATTATAATGAGGACTCCGAAAAGCGGAACATCGCCGAGTGCATCGTGGCCAAGAACCGCCACGGCGAGACCGGCAAGGTGGAGCTGCGCTGGATGCCGGATTACACCGCCTTCAGCACCCTGGAAAACCGCTATGAGGAATAAAGAGCTGGACCTGCTGCCGTTTATGCGGCGGTGGGATATGCTGCCGCCAGAAGGCGGACGCATCCTGTGCGCCGTCAGCGGCGGACGGGACTCCATGTGCCTGCTGCACACCCTGTGGCAGCTGGGACAGAGGGAGAATTTCTCCGTGGCCGCCGTACACATGAACCACGGCCAGCGGGATACGGCCCGGCGGGATGAGCTGTTTGTGCAGAACTTCTGCCGGGAGCGGCGCATCCCCTGCGTGACGGAGCGGGTCAGCGTGCCGGAAAAGGCAAGGCAGTGGGGCGTTGGCATCGAGGAGGCCGGGCGGCGGCTGCGGTATGAGACCTTCCACCGGGCAGCGGAGCTGACCCGGGCGGACCGCATTGCCACGGCCCATCACGCCGCCGACCAGGCGGAGACGGTGCTGCTGAACCTGCTGCGGGGCACGGGCCCCCAGGGACTGGCGGGTATTCCCCCGGTGCGGGGGAGCATCATCCGGCCCCTGCTGGAGACGTCCCGACAGGAGATCGAGGAATATTTGGAGGAAAACGGGATTCCCCATGTAGAGGATGAGACCAACAGCGACCGAAGCATGACCCGGAACCGGCTGCGGCTGGACATCATGCCGCTGCTGAAGGAGCTGTATCCCGGCGCGGAGGGAAGCATCTGCCGCACGGCGGAGATCCTGCGGCGGGAGGAGGAATACTGGCAGGCCCAGGCGGACGCGATCCTGCCCCCGGATGGGGCAGAGCTGGACCGGGAGAGCCTGCTGAGGCTGCCCTATGCCCTGCGGCTGCGTGTCCTGCGGGCACTGACGGAGCGCACACAGGCAGGCCGGAAGGATTTTGGTGCGGTACACTACGAAGCCATGGAGGCACTGCTCCACGGCTGCGGCGGGAGCATTTCCCTGCCCGGCGGTCTGACAGCCGTGTGCCGGGGAGAGAAATTTATCCTGGAGACGGCGAAGAAGGCGCCGCCGGGAGCGGCGCTGAGCCTGGGGACGAACCGGTGGGGGGAATTTACCATCACCTGCCGGATGGAGGGCCGGGACTATTTGCCCGGGACGAATGAGATGGCCCTGGGACGCGATGTAATGAAGCGCCCACTTTTTGTGCAGACATGCCGGGCCGGAGATGGGCTGAAGCTCCCAGGCAGCCGGGGCCGGCGCAGCGTGAAGCGCCTGTGCGCAGATTGGGGGATAGGCCCCGGAGAGCGGGATACGCTGCCTGCGTTTTATGTGGGCGAGAGCCTGGCGGCGGTATGGCCGCTGGGAGTGGACGAGGAATTTCAGCCCCGGGAAACCGATGGCGAGAAAATAATTATTCAGATCAAGAGAGAAATTGCAGGAGGATATAGCAATGGCTAAAAGCAACATGAATCAGGACATTTTGAAGGTGCTGCTGTCTGAGGAGCAGATTCACGCTCGCATCCAGGAGATGGGTGATGAGCTATTTGACCGGTTCAAGGACAGGGATCCCATGTTTGTGGGCGTGCTCAACGGCTGCTTCATGTTCATGGCGGACCTGGTGCGGGCCACCCAGCTCAAGAGCGAGGTGGAGTTCATCAGTTTGTCCTCCTACAAAAACGCTACCAAGAGCTCCGGTGTGGTGGAGATCACCCGGGATCTGCAGCGGGATATTACCGGCCGGGACATCATCGTGGTGGAGGATATCCTGGACTCCGGCAACACCCTGTACTTCCTGGAGGGCTATCTGAAGGCCAAGGGCGCAGAGTCCATCACCATTGTTACCCTGCTGGATAAGCCCTCCCGCCGGGAAAAGCCCATTACCCCCGACCTGGCCGGATTCGAGGTACCGGATGAGTTTGTGGTGGGCTTCGGCCTGGACTACTGCCAGCAGTACCGGAATATGCCTTATATCGGCGTGCTGAAGCCCGAGGTTTACAGCAAGTGAGCCCGCGGGGACAGCGGACGGGAAAGGAGGAGCCCATGGACGAGAATAAAGACGGATTGCAGCCGGCAGACCCGCAGCTTCCTGGCCGGGGCTCCGCCGACAGCTATCCGGGCCGCCGCCTGCAGAAGGAGAGCACAGCCCGCAGACTGTGGAGAGATTACGGCTTTGCGCCTATCACCGTGGCGGTGATGCTGGTGCTGCTCAAGGTGATCCTGCAGATCGCCTGGGTGCCCAGCGGCTCCATGGAGGATACTCTGCCCACCAGGTCCCTGCTGCTTTCGTGGCAAATGCCCTATGTGTTCGCCGATCCCACGCCCCAGCGGGGGGATGTGGTGACCTTCCGGAGCGAGGAGTTGGGCAAGCTCCTGGTCAAGCGGGTCATCGGCCTGCCCGGGGACACGGTAAGCATCAAAAACGGTTATGTATATATTAACGGTGAAAAGCTGGAGGAATCCTACCTGCCCCGGCAGGGCGTCACCGCCGCGGGCAACCAGGAGGAGTATGTGGTGCCGGAGGGATGCCTTTTCTTTTTGGGCGACAACCGCACCAACTCACAGGACGCACGCCTGTGGGATAACCCATATATTCCGGTGGATAAAGTGCGCTCCCACGTGCTGGTGTGTATATCCTTCCTGAAGGAGAACAGCTGGCGGGGTATTCGGGTGGTTTCTTAAAAGGAGATGTGTCTGTGACTGAGAATAGAAGAATACGCCCCGGCAGCCTGCTGCTGTTGCTGCTGGTGGTGTGCGTGTTTATATTGGCACGGAGCATGAACAGCTCCGGCACCGTTGCATACAGCGATATGTGCCGCTATTTCCGGGAGGAGAAGGTGCAATCCTTCACTATCACCGGCGATGTGCTCAAGGCCAAGCTGCAGGACGGCACCCTGGCCGCCTGCACCATCGGCAGCGTGGAGAGCTTTTACAGTGACATGGACGGCCTGATTCAGCAGCAGGTGCAGAGCGGCACCGTGCAGCAGCAGGATTTTGTTCATGCCACCAACTGGGTGACGACACTGCTGCCTTATGTCATGGGTATACTGGGCTTTTTGCTGATCGTGCGGCTTATGGGCCGCATGAACGGCGGCGCTGCAGCCCAAGACAAAATGGCTAAATTCGGCCAGGCCCGGGTGCAGATGCCCGGCCGGGGCGAGGATCGGGTGACCTTTGACCAGGTGGCCGGCGCCGACGAGGAAAAGGAGGAACTGCAGGAGATCGTGGAGTTCCTGCGGGACCCGGATAAGTATCTGCAGCTGGGCGCACACATCCCCAAGGGTGTGCTGCTGGTGGGCCCTCCGGGCACCGGCAAGACACTGCTGGCCAAATCCGTGGCCGGAGAGGCGAACGTGGCATTTTTATCCATCTCCGGCTCCGACTTTGTGGAAATGTATGTGGGCGTGGGCGCCAGCCGCGTCCGTGACCTGTTTGAGCAGGCGAAAAAACAATCCCCCGCCATTGTATTTATCGACGAGATCGACGCCGTGGGCCGTCAGCGCGGCAGCGGACTGGGCGGCGGACACGACGAGCGGGAGCAGACCCTCAACCAGCTCTTGGTGGAAATGGATGGATTTACCGCCAACTCGGGTGTGGTGGTGCTGGCCGCCACCAACCGGGTGGACATCCTGGATCCGGCGCTGCTGCGGCCCGGCCGGTTTGACCGGCAGGTATATGTGGGGCTGCCGGATATCAAGGGCCGGGAGGAGATCCTGAAGGTCCACGCCCGAAACAAGCCTCTGGCGGAGGATGTGGACCTGGCGGAAATTGCCCGGGGTACCGCAGGCTTTACCGGCGCGGATCTGGAGAACCTGCTCAATGAGGCGGCGCTGCTGTCGGGGCGGCGGAATGAGCCGGTGATCCGGCAGAAAACCATTCAGGAATCCATCATCAAGGTCATTGCCGGCCCGGAAAAGCACAGCCGGGTCATCCCTGAGCAGGAACGTAAGCTCACGGCCTTCCATGAGGCCGGCCACGCCGTAGTGATGCACGATCTGCCGGGCCAGGACCCGGTGCATCAGATCACCATCGTTCCCCGGGGACAGGCCGGCGGCATGACCATCAGCCTGCCGGAGGAGGACCGCTCGTACCTGTCCAAGCGATACATGGAGGACGAGATCGTGGCCCTCCTGGGCGGCCGGGCCGCCGAGGAGCTGATGCTGGGAGATATCTCCACCGGCGCCTCCAACGACCTGCAGCGGGCCACCACCATCGCTAGAAAGATGGTGGGCACCTACGGTATGTCCAAGCGCCTGGGCCATGTGGCCTTCAACGCCGGCAGCGACGAGGTGTTCATTGGCAAGAGCATGGGCCACACCCGTCCCTACTCCGAGAAGATTGCCGCCGAGATGGATGACGAGATCCAGCAGATCCTGGCGGACGGCTATGCCCGCTGCACGGAGATCCTGAAGCGGCAGCAGGAGAAGCTGGAGGCGGTGGCGAGCTTCCTGCTGGAGCATGAAACCATGACTGCAGAGGAATTTGAATCTGTTTTTCAAGCGGAAAAAACGTGAGAATTTTGTAAATCGTCCTCTTTGCTCAGCAAAGAGGACGATTTGTTTTTGTTAACAGCAGAAGAGTATTGTGCAAAATCACGAATGGCCTTGTCTGCCAATGGGGGACAGCAAAAGTGTAAAATGGCGGCATGAGGGGCATATAAACGCAATTGTCCACGTATAGCGAACAGTGCCAAAAAGTAAAGGCGGAAAAATCTTTCGGGCAAACCGGAATCGCGGCGGAAATTTAATGCAACATGCTCTCTTGCAATCGAGGGGGTTTTTTAATAAAATATAAAAATAGTCATAGGAACAAATGGAGAGCCTATGACCCAAACCAATTAGGAGGAAGAAAAGATGAAAAAGTTTATTGCACTGCTGTTGGCTCTGATCACGGCACTTTCTTTGGTTGCCTGCGGCAGCAAGGACAATGGCAGCTCCACCGATGGGGACACCGTGAAGATCGGTATCTTTGAGCCCACCTCCGGCCAGAATGGCGCCGGCGGCAAGAAGGAGATCCTGGGCATCGAGTACGCCAACTCCATCAAGCCCACCGTTACCATCAATGGCAAGGAGTACAAGGTCGAGCTGGTGACCGCGGATAACGCATCCGATGCGTCCAAGGCTCCCGCTGCAGCTCAGACTCTGATCTCCAAGGGCGTGTCCGTGGTTATCGGCACCTACGGCTCCGGCTGCGCCATTGCTGCCGGCGACCTGTTCAAGTCTGCAAAAGTTCCTGCTATCGGCACCTCCTGCACCAACCCCAACGTCACCCTGGGCAACGACTACTATTTCCGCATTTCCTACATTGATCCCTTCCAGGGCGCCGTGATGGCCAACTTTGCCAACAAGGAAAAGGGCAGCGTCAACTGCGCACTGATTATCGAGTCCGGTGACGACTACTCCGCCGGCTTCGGCAACTACTTCCAGAAGGAAATGGAGCGCCTGGGCGGTAAGGCTACCGTACTGGAGTTCCAGAAGGGTGAGGCTGACTTCTCCACCATGATGGCCACCATCAAGTCCGCCGGTTATGACGGCATCTTCGCCCCCGTATCCATCGAGACCGCTGCCATGATCATCAGCCAGGCCCGCGACAGCGGCGTCACCTGCCCCATCATGGCCGGCGATACCTGGGATGATATCTCCATCGCCCAGCGTACCGGCGACAAGGCCACTGACATTTATTTCTCCGCCTTCTTCGATGCCGCCGATGAATCCAACGCCGAAGGTAAGAAGTTCGTGGACGGCTTCACCAAGTGGGTCGCCGAGGACAGCACCCGCATCGAGAACAACGGCGGTACCGCCGAGGCCGTTTCCAGCGTGACCCCCTGCGGCTACGACGCCTACATGGCTGCTGTGAACGCCATTGAAAAGGCCGGCTCCACCGAGGGCACCGCCATCCGCGATGCACTGGCTGCCCTGGAGGTCAAGGCTCTGGTCACCGGCGACCTGAAGTTCGACGAGAATGGCGACGCCGTGAAGAACTACGCCGTTATCAAGACCATCAAGGATGGCCAGATCGTGTACTACAGCACCTACAACGGCTGATAAGCACACATCGTTTCTAAAAAACGACATAGAACCTCAGATCGTGAGGGGAGCTATGCTCCCCTCACGATCTGAGGACAGCATATCAAAACAGCGCTTTTGAAGCTCTGATAAAGCTTCAAAAACGATCATTTTGAATGGTGAGGGACGCCCTTCTTGGGTTTCCCTCACGCACCCTTCCTTATCGGTATCAAAAGGATACAGCTTTATTGACAGCCTTTCGGGATTTCTGTACTTTACATTGATGACTCTTGCGTTTTCGGCAGACGAGGGACATCCATTCCCCGAATGCTGAAAGCGCAAGATTCATATTGAAGGAGGTTTCCGTACTTATGCATGACGCAGCTTTCTATATCCAGCTGCTGCTCTCCGGCGTCACGGTGGGCAGTCTGTACGCCCTCATCGCCATTGGCTACACCATGGTCTACGGCATTCTTCGCCTGATTAACTTTGCCCACGGCGACATCTTTATGATGGCGGGCTTTTTTATGGTGTATATCTCTGCCTCCTGCTCCCTGGCGGTGTCTATCCCCCTGGTGCTGCTGCTGACGGTGCTGCTGGGCGTGGCCATCGAAAGAGCGGCGTACAAGCCCCTGCGCACGGCGCCGCGTATGTCCGTGATGATCTCGGCCATCGGTGTCAGCTACCTGCTGCAGAACCTGGCCAACTACATCACCGGCGGTATCGCCCGGGCTTACCCGGACATCCCCTTCTTCACCCAGGTGATGAACGTGGGGGGGCTGAGCATCAAGCGCATTACCATCATCACCCCCATCCTCACCATTGCCCTGGTGGTGGTGCTGGTGATCCTCATCCAAAAAACCAAGATCGGCATGGCCATGCGTGCCGTGTCCCGGGACTTTGAGACCTCGCAGCTCATGGGCATTAAGATCAACAACGTCATTTCCATGACCTTTGTTATCGGCTCGTTCCTGGCTGGCGTGGCCTCTATTCTGTACTTTTCCAACTACGGCCAGGTCAGCCCCATGATCGGCGCTATGCCCGGCCTGAAAGCGTTCGTCGCCGCCGTGTTTGGCGGCATCGGCTCCATCCCCGGCGCTGTCATCGGCGCGTTTATCATTGGTATCTGCGAATCCTTTATTAAGGCTAATGAGACCATCGCCGTGTTCAGCAACGCTTTCACCTTTGCCCTGCTGATCGTGATCTTGCTGTGCAAGCCCAACGGTCTGTTCGGTGAGAAACTGACGGAGAAGGTGTGAGCTATGAAGAATAATAAGAAAAGAAATCTGCTGCTGTCACTGATTTTGGCAGCCGTCTGCATCGCATTCTTGCTGTATGTGGACAAATTCCAGCACTATTCTATGCTGGCCACCGTCCTGAAAAAGGGCGCCATCTACTCTCTGGTGGCGGTATCGCTGAACCTGCTCAACGGCTTCACGGGCCTGTTTTCTCTGGGTCAGGCGGGCTTCATGATGATCGGCGCCTACACCTACAGTATCCTGACCATTCCAGTGGCTGACCGGGCCGGCGTGTACCAATACTTTGACGGCGGCATCGTGCAGTTCTGTGTGCCCATGATCGTGGGCCTGATTTTGGCGGGCATCGTGCCGGCCATCTTCGCCTGGCTCATCGGTCTGCCGGTGCTGAAGCTCAAGAGTGACTATCTGGCCATTGCCACCCTGGGCTTTGCCGAAATTATGCGCGCCATCATCCAGTGGAAGCAGGTGGGCCCCCTGACCAATGCCTCCAACCTGCTGAAGAAGTTCGCCAACTTCGACTCCATTTTGTTCCCGTTTATCGTGTCGGCCATCTGTATCGGCTTTATCGTGCTGCTCATCAACTCCACCTACGGCCGGGCCTTCAAGGCCATCCGGGATGACGAGATCGCCGCCGAAGCCATGGGCATCAACCTGGCCAAGCACAAGATGCAGGCCTTCCTCATCAGCTCCTTCTTTGCCGGCATCAGCGGCGCCCTGCTGGCCATGTTCCAATCCAGCGTCCAGGCCAACACCTTCACCTCCACCATGACCTATGAGATCCTGCTCATCGTGGTCATCGGCGGTATCGGCTCCATCACCGGCTCCATCATTGGCTCGTTCCTCTATATCGCCTGCTCCGAGTGGTGGCTGCGGTTTCTGGATGACCCCGCGCCGTATCTGCACGTCAATATTTCCTTTATGCGGCCCGGCTTCCGGATGCTGGTGTTCTCCGTGGTCATCATGATCGTGGTGCTGTTCTTCCGCAAGGGCATTATGGGCGACCGGGAGTTCTCCTGGGACGGGATCTTCAACTTCTTCAAAAAGCTGTGTAAGAAGAAGGATAAATCCGCAAAGGAGGTGGCCTCCAAATGAAAAACGTACTGAAGCTGGAAAATGTGACCATGCAGTTCGGCGGCGTGGTGGCCGTGGACAACCTGAGCATGGAGGTGGACGAGGGTGAGATCGTTGCCCTCATCGGCCCCAACGGCGCCGGTAAGACCACGGCGTTCAACGTCATCACCGGCGTGTATGCCCCCACCAACGGCCGGGTGTGCTTCAACGAAAAGTGTATCGTGCGCAATCACCCCACCGGCAAGATGAAAAAGGCCTACAAGGGTGAGCATCCCGCCATGTATACCGCGCAGCTTGCCCCGGAGGAGGCCCTGGAGGACGAGGCTCTGAAGGCTTGGAAGGAGGCCCAAAAGGAGCGGGATGAGGATGCCTTCTCTGACCATGTGCTGGCCCCGACGCCGGATAAAATCACGGCTCTGGGAATGGCCCGTACCTTCCAAAATATACGCCTGTGGAAGAGCCAGACGGTATTTGACAATGTACTCATTGCCAAGCATCTGCGCCGCACCAGCAATCTCTTTACCGCCGCCCTCCACCTTAATGCAAAGGAGGAGGCCCGGCAGCGGGCGGAGGTGCTGGAGCTGCTGAAGCTGGTGGGTCTGGAGGATGTGAAGGACGAGCTGGCTACCTCCCTGCCCTACGGCAAGCAGCGCCGGCTGGAGATTGCCCGAGCCTTGGCCACGGATCCCACGCTGCTGCTGCTGGATGAGCCGGCGGCGGGCATGAATCCCCAAGAGACCCTGGAGCTGACGCAATTCATCGGCGAGATCCGCAAGAATTTCCACATGACCATCCTGCTCATCGAGCACCACATGGACCTGGTCATGGACATTGCCGACCGCATCTATGTGCTGGACTTCGGCAAGCTGATCGCCCAGGGTACGCCTGAGGAGATTCAAAGCAACGAACACGTTATCGACGCTTATTTGGGGGTGGTTGAAGATGCTGAAGATTGAGAATCTGCATGTGTCCTACGGCGGCATCAAGGCCCTGCGGGGCATCAGCCTGGAGGTGCCGGACGGCAAGATCGTCACCCTTATCGGCGCCAATGGTGCAGGTAAATCCACCACTCTGCGTACCATATCCGGCCTGGTGAAGGCTGACAGCGGCTCTATCTCCTACGACGGCCAGGAGCTGCTGGGAAAGCCCATTAACAAGATCCTGGAGGCGGGCATCGCCCAATCCCCGGAGGGGCGACGGGTGTTTGCTAACCTGACGGTGCTGGAAAATCTGAAGATCGGCGCCTATCTGCGCAAGGATAAGGACGGCATTGAGAAGGATCTAAAGTGGGTCTATTCGCTGTTTCCCCGGCTGGAGGAGCGGAGCTGGCAGCTGGCAGGCACCCTGTCCGGCGGCGAGCAGCAGATGCTGGCTGTGGGCCGGGCTCTTATGAGTCGGCCCAAGGTCCTGATGATGGATGAGCCGTCCCTGGGTCTGGCGCCCCTGGTGGTGCAGGGCATTTTTGACATCATCCGCACCATCAACAAAGAAGGCGTTACCGTGCTGCTCATTGAGCAAAACGCCAATATGGCCCTGAAGGTGGCTGACTTTGCCTATGTGCTGGAGACCGGTACCATCACCAAATCCGGCACCGGCGCGGAGCTGCTGGCAGATGAGTCCATCAAAGAGGCTTATCTGGGTAAGAGCAAGAAGTAACAAAAAGCGGAGGTTCCTGTCCGGGAGCCTCCGCTTCAGCGTGTCGAAAAAGTCTCCAGGTTAGAGTAAGATAGAGGTTTTCTGACCAAAGCTTACAAAAACAAGGAGACTAATTCATGAAAGAAATTGCTGTAAGTGGTTTAGCACATACCATTTGCTGCTGATTTTATAGTGAAACCAGCGGCTTGATTTGCGGTGTGTTCAGCTGAAAATGGGCAAAAAATAACGGCCACACAATCCAAAGGGACTGTGTGACCGTATTTATATCAGTTGTTTTGCCTACGCTACAAGCGTCAACTTTTTATTGGCGCTGTTCGCGGATGGCAGCCTGTGCGGCGGCCAGACGGGCGATGGGAACACGGAAGGGAGAGCAGGACACATAGTCCAGGCCCACCTTGTGGCAGAACTCCACGCTGCTGGGATCGCCGCCGTGCTCGCCGCAAATGCCCAGGTGGATGTCGGGACGAGTGGCGCGGCCCATTTCAGCGGCCATCTTCACCAGCTTGCCCACGCCAACCTGGTCCAGCTTGGCGAACGGATCGCTCTCATAGATCTTCTTATCATAGTAAGCGCCCAGGAACTTGCCGGCGTCGTCACGGCTGAAGCCGAAGGTCATCTGGGTCAGGTCGTTGGTACCGAAGGAGAAGAACTCCGCCTCGGTGGCGATCTGGTCGGCGGTGAGGGCGGCTCTGGGGATCTCGATCATGGTACCCACCAGGTACTTCATCTCCACACCGGCGGCGGCCAGCTCCTCATCGGCGGTCTTGACCACGATGTCCTTGACGTACTTCAGCTCCTTCACCTCGCCCACCAGGGGGATCATGATCTCGGGGACCATACTCCAGTCAGGATGCTTCTTCTGCACGTTGATGGCGGCGCGGATGACGGCACGGGTCTGCATGGCGGCGATCTCCGGGAAGGTGACGGCCAAGCGGCAGCCGCGGTGACCCATCATGGGGTTGAACTCGTGGAGGGAAGCGATGATGTTCTTGATCTGGGCCACGGTCTTGCCCTGAGCCTTGGCCAGCTTCTCAATATCGGCCTCCTCAGTGGGCACGAACTCGTGCAGAGGGGGATCCAGGAAGCGGATGGTGACGGGGCAGCCTTCCATGGCCTCATAAATGCCCTCGAAGTCACCCTGCTGCATGGGCAGGAGCTTGGCCAGAGCGGCCTCCCGCTCCTCCACGGTGTCGGAGCAGATCATCTCGCGGATGGCATCGATGCGGTTGCCCTCGAAGAACATATGCTCGGTACGGCACAGGCCGATGCCCTGGGCACCCAGCTCACGGGCCTTGGCGGCGTCGTGGGGGGTATCGGCATTGGTGCGGACCTTCAGGCGGCGGAACTTGTCGGCCCAGGCCATGATGCGGCCGAAGTCGCCGCCCACGCTGGCATCCACGGTGGGCATTGCGCCGTCGTAGATATTGCCGGTGGAGCCGTCCAGGCTCAGCCAATCACCCTCGTGATAGGTCTTGCCGGCCAGGGTAAACTGCTTATTGGCCTCGTCCATGCTGATGGCGCCGCAGCCGGAGACGCAGCACTTGCCCATACCGCGGGCCACAACGGCAGCGTGAGAGGTCATACCACCGCGGACGGTGAGGATGCCCTGGGCGGCCTTCATGCCCTCGATGTCCTCGGGAGAAGTCTCCAGACGGACCAGAACCACCTTCTCGCCACGGGCGTCCCAAGCCTTGGCATCCTCGGCGCTGAAGACGATCTTGCCGCAGGCGGCGCCGGGAGAGGCGGGCAGGGCCTTGCCCACAGGCTCAGTAGCCTTCAGAGCCTTGGGGTCAAACTGGGGATGCAGCAGAGTATCCAGGTTGCGGGGATCAATCATGGCCACGGCCTGCTGCTCGGAGATCATGCCCTCGTCCACCAGGTCGCAGGCGATCTTCAGGGCGGCGGGAGCAGTGCGCTTGCCGTTGCGGCACTGCAGCATGTAGAGCTTCCCGTGCTCCACAGTGAACTCCATATCCTGCATGTCGCGATAGTGATCTTCCAGAATGTCGCAGACCTTGACGAACTCGTCATAAGCCTCGGGGAACTTCTCGGCCATCTCAGCGATGGGCATGGGAGTACGCACGCCGGCCACCACGTCCTCGCCCTGGGCGTTGGTCAGGAACTCGCCCATGAGCTTCTTCTCGCCGGTGGCGGGGTCACGGGTGAAGGCAACACCGGTGCCGCAATCATCACCCATATTGCCAAAGGCCATGGATTGAACGTTGACGGCAGTGCCCCAGGAATAGGGGATGTCGTTATCGCGGCGATACACGTTGGCACGGGGGTTATCCCAGGAACGGAACACAGCCTTGATGGCGCCCACCAGCTGCTCCTTAGGATCGGAGGGGAAATCCTCGCCGATCTTGGCCTTGTACTCGGCCTTGAACTGCATGGCCAGCTCCTGCAGGTCGGCAGCATTCAGCTCCACATCCTGGGTGACGCCCTTCTTAGTCTTCATGGCGTCGATAAGCTGCTCAAAGTACTTCTTGCCCACCTCCATGACCACATCGGAGTACATCTGGATGAAACGGCGGTAGCAATCCCAAGCCCAACGGGGATTGTTGGACTTCTTGGCGATGACATCCACCACGTCCTCGTTCAGGCCCAGATTCAGGATGGTGTCCATCATACCGGGCATGGAGGCCCGGGCGCCGGAACGAACGGAGACCAGCAGGGGATTCTCATGATCGCCGAACTTCTTGCCGGTGATCTGCTCCATCTTCTCGATGTACTCCATGATCTCAGCCATGATCTCGGCATTGATCTGGCGGCCATCCTCATAGTACTGAGTGCACGCCTCGGTGGTAATGGTGAAGCCCTGGGGAACAGGCAGACCGATGTTGGTCATCTCAGCCAAGTTGGCACCCTTGCCGCCCAGCAGCTCACGCATGGATGCGTTGCCCTCGGTGAACAGATAGCAGAATTTTTTACTCATAATACCCTCCAAAATACCTCTATATTTGGTAACAATTTATTATAACCATAATAAAAAATAAAAGCAACACAAATCCGGTGTTTTTTTAATTTTTTTATCCTTTTACCTATTTCCTGATGGGATTTCTCGGAGAAATGATGCATATTACAAAAAAAGCGCTGGGGGATGTTGAGAATGTGCGGCGCTCGTGTTATAATATTTAATGTATTTGGTTTTTTAGCAAGGAGGTGCCGCTGATGGATTCCACCCTGGAGCGGAGCATCCGCCGGGCCGGCCGCAGCGGCAAGCTGCCCCACAGCGTGATCTTTTCCGGCAGCGGCGATCTGACGGCGGCTGCGCGATTCTACGCCGCGGCCCTTGAGTGTACACAGCAGGACAGGCCCTGCCTGCACTGCCCCGCCTGCAGCAAGGTCCTGCGCGGCATCCATCCGGATGTCATCACCGCCGGAAACGATGACGGCAAGGACCTGTCTGTAGAGGCTCTGCGAGCCCTGCGCAGTGATGCGTTCATCCAGCCCAATGAGGGCGCATGCAAGGTGTTTCTGTTTCCGGATTGCCGCCGCCTGACGGTGCAGGACCAGAACGTGCTGCTGAAGCTGGTGGAGGAGGGGCCCGGCTATGCGGCATTCCTGTTCTGCGCAGAAAATCCCGGGGTACTGCTGCCCACGGTGCGCTCGCGGTGCGTGGAGCTCGCGGTGCGCCCTACGGGGGAGGAGAATATCCAGCTGCTGCCCCAGGCCCGGACATTGCTGGAGGCTATGGCCGGAGGAGAGCGCCAGGACATGATACGCGCGCTGGTAGGCCTTGAAAACGGGAAAATCACACGGGAGGCTCTGCGGCAGGTGCTGCTGCAGGCCCGCGCGGGCGCGCAGCAGGCCCTGCGCCTGCGCTATGGCGTGCCGGCAGAGGAGCCCTATGCCGCGGCGGCCGGACCCCTGAGCCGCCGATTGGGAGAAAAACAGCTCATAGAGCTGTGCGAAATGCTGGGCAGATTTGCCCAAGAATGTGAATGGAATGTGGCGGTGGGCCAGGTTTTGGGCGCCATCGCTGCGGAATGGGAGGAGACCCTATGACAGAAGTCATCAGCGTCCGCTTTCGCAGCGGATGCAAAACCTATTACTTTAGTCCCGGACAACTGCACATTGAGGCAGGCCAGGACGTGATCGTGGAAACGGCCCAGGGTGCAGAATATGTGACGTGTACGGAGGGCAACCACCCGGTGGAGGACCACCAGGTGGTGGAGCCCCTGCGCCGAGTGCTGCGCTTGGCCACGGAAAACGACCGACGCAGCCTGCAGCTGGCCCGGGAAAGGGAGAAGGATGCCTTCGCCGTTTGCCAGAAGAAAATCGCCCAGCACGGGCTGGAGATGAAGCTGGTGCGGGTGGAATGCTCCTTTGACAGCAACAAGATCCTGTTTTTCTTTACCGCCGATGGCCGGGTGGATTTCCGGGAGCTGGTGAAGGATCTGGCTGCCGCCTTCCACGCCCGCATTGAGCTGCGGCAGATCGGTGTGCGGGACGAGGCGAAAATGCTGGGTGGCCTGGGCATCTGCGGCAGACCCTTCTGCTGCAATCAGTTCATGGACGACTTTATCCCCGTATCCATCAAAATGGCCAAAACCCAAAACCTGTCCCTGAACCCCGCAAAGATCTCCGGCACCTGCGGGCGGCTCATGTGCTGCCTGAAATACGAGCAGGATGCCTACGAGGACGCCGTGCGGCGGATGCCTAAGAATGAATCCTTCGTGCAGACGCCCGACGGGCCCGGCAACGTCAGCGCAGTGAATCTGCTGAAGGAGCAGGTCACCGTGCGGCTGGACAGCCAGCCCGACGCCCCCCGTTGCTACCACAATTGCGAGGTGTGTGTACTGCGCAACGGCAAGGGCAGCCGGGACGGTATCCAGGTGCCCCAGGAGCGGCCCGCACGCCTGGTGGCAGAGGAGAAGCAGGAGGACTTTCCTGCGGTGGTATCCGACTTCCACTTTACCCCACCAGAGGCGGTGAGCGCCGCACTTAATGGGGAAAAAGAGGAGGGACGGGCCTCCCGCAATCGCCGGCGCAGAGGTGGACGCGGACACAGCAGCGACGAGGAGCGCAGCGCCGAAAAGAAGGCGGCGGAGCAGGCAGAAAAACAGAGCCGGATCGAAAAATCCCGGCCTCCCCGCCGCAGAGGCGGCAAAAAGCCGGAGGGCGGGGCGGCCTCTGTGGCCCAACAGCCTAAGCCCCAGCCGCCGAAAGTCCAGCAGCCCAAGTCCCAGCCCGGCACCGGGGATCCGGCGGCTGCCAAAAAGAGCCGCCACCGAGGCGGGCGGCGCCACAGCAGACGCAGCGGCGCAGGCGGCAGCGGCAAGGCGGAGGCATGACACATGGGAAAGTTTGACGGTGTACTGCTTCTTAGCGATTTTGATAACACCCTGGTCTACACCGAAGACGCGCTGTTAAGCGGCGGCAGATTGCCGCCGCTTAACAGCGCAAACCGGGAGGCCATCCACTATTTCATGGCCGAGGGCGGCATCTTCTCCGTGGCCACAGGCCGGGCCCTGCCCAGCTTTGCTCCCATTGCCCCCACACTGCCCATGAACGGGCCGACCATCCTTTTCAATGGAGCCGCCCTTTATGACTTTGCCCGGGAGGAGTACCTGGAAACAGCGTTCCTGCCGGAGGATATACGGGAAAAGCTGATCCCCGTGGAGGAGGCTTTTCCCGGCCTGGTCTGCGAGATCTATCACGACGACAGCACCATCCACACCCTGCATCCCAGCGAACTGACGCGCAATCACCTGCGCCTGACAGGCTCCCCGGCTGTGGAGGTGCGCTCCATTGGGGAGGTCCCTCCGCCCATCAGCAAGGTGCTGTTTGAGGAGACCGGCCAGCGGGGCGACGCCCTGGAGCAATTCGTGCGCAGCCGGAGTTGGGCGGGGGAGTTTGAGATCGTTCGGTCCGGGAAATTCTTTCTGGAAATCACCGCCAAGGGTGCCACCAAGGGTGGCATGGCAAAAAAGCTGACGGAGCTGCTGCACATCCGCCCGGAGGATGTCTGCTGCGTGGGTGACCAGGCCAACGACCTGTCCATGCTGCGGCTTGCCGGCCATGCCTTTGCCCCGGCCAATGCCATTGAGGCCGTGCGCCGGGCTCCGGGGGTGGAGCTGCTGCCGGACTGCCGGGAGGATGCCCTGGCGGCGCTGATAGGCCGGCTGGACGGTCTTTATGCCTGACTCGGCAGAAAATTGCGGCGGAAATGCACCTTTTTCATCAAAAAAACAATTTACATCCACCTAAAGCATGGTGTATAATATAAACATTATGATTGAAACGGTTCTGCGTTTTATCTTATAATTTTGAAGCCTCAGGAGGAAATCACTATGTCTAATTACATTCTTGTTATCAACCCCGGCTCCACCTCTACCAAGATCGGCGTGTTTGAAAATGGCACCCTGCTCTTTGACAAGACCCTGCGTCATCCCGCCGAGGAGATCGCAAAATTTGCCACCATTCCCGACCAGAAAAGCTGGCGTAAGGAGCTGGTGGAGCAGGCCCTGACCGAGAACAACTTTGACCTGAAGAAGCTCACGGCCATCTGCGCCCGGGGCGGCCTGGTAAAGCCCATTCGTGGCGGCACCTACGCCACCTCCGATGCCCTGCTGGCCGACTGCGTAGCAGGCGTCCAGGGTCAGCACGCCTGCAATCTGGGCGGCCTCATCGCCCGGGAGATCGGGGACGAGCTGGGCATCCCCTCCTTCATTGCCGACCCCCCCGTGGTGGACGAGCTGCAGGCCATTGCCCGCTATTCCGGCCATCCCCTGATTCAGCGGGTCAGCAAGTTCCACGCCCTGAACCAGAAGGCCGTGGCCAAGCGCTACGCCAAGGAGGTGGGCAAGAAATACGAGGAGCTGAATCTCATCGTCTGCCATATGGGCGGCGGCGTGTCTGTGGGTGCCCATGTGAAGGGCAGCGTGGTGGACACCGAGAACGCTTTGGACGGCGAGGGTCCCTTCTCCCCCGAGCGCTCCGGCAGCCTCCCCACCGACGCCGTGATGAGACTGTGCTTCTCCGGGGACTATACCGAGGCGGAGCTGCGGAAGATGTTCGTGGGCCGCGGCGGTCTGGTGGCCTATGCCGGCAGCACCGATATGCGCGACCTGCTGAAGATGGCCGAGACCGATGCCAAGGTAGCCGAGGTCATCGACGCCTTCCACTATCAGATCGGCAAGGAGATCGGCGCCATGGCCGCCGCTATGCACGGCCAGGTAGATCAGATCATTCTCACCGGCGGCATCGCCTACGGCAAGGAGACCGTCCACGCCCTGAAGGATATGGTGGAGTGGATTGCCCCCGTCACCGTCTATCCCGGCGAGGACGAGCTGCTGGCCCTGGCCCAGGCTGCCCTCCGGGTCCTCAACGGCGAGGAGCAGGCAAAGGAATATTGATCCCTCTGAACGGTCGAAATAACCTCCGGATTTTTCGGCAAAAGGCTTGCAGCCTGCTGCGCGCATAATTTGTGTGCCGTAGGCGCACAAATTGCACACTGGCAGCCTGAGGGATATTTTTCCCCCACGCACATGTCGCAACAGAAAATGATCTGACAGCTTTGCCGCCTGCGGGCGGCAAGCTCTGCGAGGCTTTTTAACACGCCGAAGGGCGGCAGGATGTTCCTGCCGCCCTCTTTCTGCAAAAACGGCCGCCCGATGGGATATTTCCCCGCCGGGCGGCTGCTTTTTCTTTTATTACTTGGCGGCGGGCTTTTTCATCGCGAAGGACTTGCCGTCCACGGCGCGCATGGTGGCCAGAACACCGTTGAGATGGTCATACTCGTGCTGGATCAGCTCCGATAGATAGTCCTCACAGGCAAGCTCCTGTACCTGCCAGTTTTCATCCCGGTAGCGGACAATGCAGCGGCGGTTGCGCCGCACCTTCACCAGCAGCCCGGGGAAGCACAGGCAATCATCCATAAGCTCCATAGTCTCGCTGCCCACCAGCTCCAGGGTGGGGTTCACGATGACCCGGCGCACGCCGTCCAGGTCCAGACAAATCAGGCGCTTGAGGATGCCGATCTGCGGGGCCGAGATGCCGTGGCCAAAGCCCGCATCCTGCAGGCACTCAAACATATCCTCAATATCCGGGCGCAGCTGCTCCAGCTCTCCCCGGGTGACGGCGGTGCTGACCTCGTACAGAGCCGGGTCGCCCAACAGCAATACTTCGCGTTTCATTTCCGTTCTCCTCTCACTTTTGCACAATGCCATCGATCCACAGGATCCATGGTACCTATATTATACAGCTGTTTTCCCCTGCTGTCCAGTTCCCCGAGATGGAGTCTTTCTTTTTATTCAAAAAAGATATAGGACGCCGCCCCGCAGGTCTGAATTCTGTTCATCCGCCGTGCTCTCCTCCAGCTTCAGCACTGCCATGAAGGCCTCTGTGGGCACCTGGACAGTGCCCAAATTCCGCATCTTCTTTTTGCCTGTGAAAGGATCTTTGATCCTCTCACAGGTGAGTTTTATTTCATTTCACGCCGCACAGCGCCGGGCGCGCTGCCCCGCGCCGGAAGGCAAAAAGATCAGTCACTATCCAGCTTCAGCACCGCCATGAAGGCCTCTGTGGGCACCTGAACGGTGCCGAGATTCCGCATCTTCTTTTTGCCTTCCTTCTGCTTCTCCAGCAGCTTCTTCTTGCGGGTGATATCGCCGCCGTAGCACTTGGCCAGGACGTCCTTGCGCATGGCCTTCACCGTTTCCCGGGCGATGATGCGGCCGCCGATGGCCGCCTGGATGGGCACCTCAAAGAGCTGGCGGGGAATATTATCCTTCAGCTTTTCGCACAGGCGGCGGGCCCGGGGATAGGCCTTATCCTTATGGGCAATAAAGCTCAGGGCATCCACGCCGTCACCGTTTAGGAGCAGGTCCACCTTCACCAGGTCGCTGGGCCGGTAGCCGGAGAGCTCATAGTCCAGGCTGGCGTAGCCCTTGGTATTGGCCTTGAGGGTATCAAAGAAGTCGTAGATGATCTCATTCAGGGGCATCTGATAGTGCAGCTCTACCAGGTGGGTGTCCAGATACTGCATATCCTTGAACTCACCCCGGCGGTCCTGGCACATGGGCATGATATTGCCCACATACTCGTTGGGGGCGATGATGGAGACCTTCACATAGGGCTCCTCGGCATGCTCGATAACAGCGGGGTCGGGATAATTATGGGGGTTATCCACCTTTACCAGGGTGCCGTCGGTCTTATATACATGGTAAATAACGGAGGGGAGAGTGGTGACCAGATCCAGGTTGAACTCCCGCTCCAGGCGCTCCTGGATGATCTCCATATGGAGCATCCCCAAAAAGCCGCAGCGGAAGCCGAAGCCCAGAGCCACGGAGCTTTCCGGCTCAAAGGTCAGGGAGGCATCGTTGAGCTGGAGCTTTTCCAGGGCGTCCCGCAGGTCCGGATACTTGCTGCCGTCCTCGGTGTAGATGCCGCAGTAGACCATAGACTGGGCGGGCCGGTAGCCGGGCAGAGGCTCCGGGGCGGGGTTTTCGGCGTCGGTAACGGTGTCGCCCACCTGGGTGTCCTTGACGGTCTTGATGGAGGCGGTGAAGTAGCCCACCTCCCCGGCCTGCAATGCGTCTGTGGGCTCGTTGCCTAGGGGCTTTAGGTAGCCGCACTCCAGGATGGTATACTGGGCGCCGGTGGCCATGAGGCGAATGGTCTGGCCCTTGCGCAAGGTACCCTGCCGGATACGGAAATACACCACCACGCCCACATAGGGGTCATACTGGCTGTCAAACACCAGGGCCTGGAGGGGGGCGTTGGGGTCGCCGCTGGGGGCGGGGACGTTTGCAACGATGTCCTCCAGGACAGCATCGATATTCACGCCGTTTTTGGCGGAAATCTCCGGGGCATCCAGGGCCGGCAGGCCGATGATGTCCTCCACCTCCTGCTTGGCCTTCAGGGGGTCGGCGGCAGGGAGGTCGATCTTGTTGAAAACCGGGAGGATCTCCAGGTCGTGGTCCAGGGCCAGGTAGGTATTGGCCAGGGTCTGGGCCTCTACGCCCTGGGTGGCATCCACCACCAGCACCGCACCCTCGCAGGCGGCCAGGGAGCGGGAGACCTCATAATTGAAGTCCACATGGCCCGGGGTATCGATGAGGTTCAGGGCATAGGTCTCGCCGTTTTTCGCTTTATAATACAGGTGGACGGCCCGGGATTTGATGGTGATGCCCCGCTCGCGCTCCAGGTCCATGTTGTCCAGGAGCTGGTTCTCCATCTCCCGCTCGGGCACGGCGTCACACAGCTCCAGCAGGCGGTCTGCCAGGGTGGATTTTCCATGGTCAATGTGAGCGATGATAGAAAAGTTGCGGATGTGGGATTGATCGTACATATTTAAATGCCTCCTTTGGTAAATCCACGCTGCCCGCGCGGTGCGCGTACAAGCGTTTTGCGCAGCAAAACCTTGCCGCAGGCGGAATTCACTTCCGCCGAGGAATATAAATCCATTGGGGTCCCCGGTTTGCTCTCAGGCAAACTGGGGATTGGATTTGCCGTGGTCAATGTGAGCGATGATGGAAAAGTTGCGGATATGGGATTGATCGTACATACACTATGACCTCCGATGATGGGAATTTGTTTTTAGTATTACGGATTGCCACGGGCGCAGTGCGCCCTCGCAATGACATGGTTTTTTGCATGAGGTGCGGTGCAAGCCCGGTTTCAAGTCGTCCGGGAGGCCGACCCCTGTGCGCCGTTTACCGATAGACCTCCGTAGGGCGGCGTCCCCTCACGCCGCCCCACGGCAGACGCAGAGGTTTCCCCCGTCCCGCCAGGCCAGCACAAGCGCAGAGCGCGTCGCGGATGGAGACGCAGAGACTATGCGAAAGCAAGGTGCGAATTTTGCAGTGCTAAGTTCGCGTGGTTAGAGAGTTCCGGATCTTGCTGTATCCTGTCCGCGAAAAGGATTTCAAAACCATTGGTTTTGGCGGCGTTCTTTCCTCCCTTTCTTTCGCCGCAGAAAGAAAGGGAGCCGCCGGAGGCAAGACCGTAGTCGGGAAGCGCGGATTGCCACGGGCGCGGTGCGCCCTCGCAATGACATGGTTTTTTGCATGAGGTGCGGCGCAAGCCTGGTTTCAGGTCGTCCGGGAGGCCGACCCCTGTGCGCCGTTTACCGATAGACCTCCGTAGGGAAATTTGCACAAGCCTGGTTTGGGCGGACAGGGCCGTCCGCCCCTGTAAATTCATAATGACACCTTACGCTATATCTCCGACAGCTTTTTGCAGCGCTCATCGGTGTTATGCACTACCTGGGCCACACTCTGTCCCAGGCCCGGATAGGCGGTGAGGGACTCAGCCGTCAGGCTGGGACACTGGCTGTCCGCCCCGTGCAGGGCCAGCTGATAGTGCATGCGGCTGGCAGCCATATCCGCCTCCACCGCGCCGGCATCGAAGGCATCGGCAGCCACGCCGAACAGCTCCTCATTGCCCCCGCCTCGGCGGTACAGGTGCCGCAGCAGCAGGTAAAGCCCCCCGCTGAGATAGTCGCCTGCGGCGGTGATGGCGCCGCGGTTGCCCGTTTTGCCCAGCAGGTCAAAGAGCAGGTTGGTGGTGTTTACCACCAGCTTTTTCTGCAGGGTGGCCATGATGCTGCCCCGAAGGTTGCCCTTTTCGTCCGTGGAATCATACAGGTCGTCCGCCACGATAATGGCGCCGTCCCGGCTCAAGGTGCGGCCCAGCAGATAGTCCGCCGACACACGGTAATAGTCACATGCCTTCACCACAAAAGCAAGGCCCGGCTCGCGGATGCCGTTTTCATAGTGGCTCAGCAGCGCCTGGGATATGCCCAGCTGCGAGGCCGCCTTGCGCTGGGATATGCCCCGCTCTTGCCGCAGCAGACTCAAGGTCCGGGAAAAATCAGTTACCATCAGGTTGTCCCTTCCTCTCCTTTTCTTATACAAGGAGTAAATTATACCGCATTTTATACGAATTGTAAACGGGTATTTTTTACTTTTACCATAAAAAAGGCAGATCTTCCGGTCTTTTTGCCTTGACGTGGAACGCAAAATGCGGTATAGTTATTTTGTAACTATTTTGTAACCTTTAGGATGGTTTTTTTATATGAGAATTTTGGAGCGGCTTTTGGAAGGGCCGAAAAAAATATTATGGTATTTGGGCGAGCACCCGGACCTGCTGCAGCGCTATACGGATCTGCAGGGTCTGGCCCGCCGGACGGTGCAGCTGCTGCGGCGGAAATGGGAACAGCTGCGGCAGGCCCTGCGCTTTATGGTGCGGGAGCGGAGAGCCCGGCGCTTTCCGGAGTCGGACCACAAGCTGGCCCAGGCCATACTCTTCATTTGGGGCAATATCCCCCGGTTTGCCAGCCGCTTCCGGGAACGGCTGTACCGTATTCGCCGCTTCCGCATCCGGACCGGAAACCGCTGGCGGGTGCTGTTTGAGCGGATCAAGCTGCACCCGGCCTGGTTTTTAGGCTCCGCTGTGGCCGTGGCCGCCATCGCCGTGACCCTGAGTCTGTACACCATCGGCGTAACGGTAAGCTATGACGGCATGAATCTGGGCACTGTGGCCTCCGGCCGGGTCGTGCGCCAGGCGGCAGCGGATATTGAGGACGTTACCTGCCAGACCCTTGGCTACGACAGCTACACCGTGGACACCTCCCTGCTGACCCGAAAGACCCGCATCGTGCCCCGCAGCACCGTGCAGACCAAGCAGGAGTTTGAGGCAAAGCTCTCCCGGCAGCTGGGAGAGGTGGCCTACGGCTATGTACTGTATGTGGATGACGAGCCTGTGGCAGCCACGGAGTATGAGGGCGCCATGGAGGAGCTGCTGGAGCAGCTGAAAACCGGCTACATCACCGACCAGACCGTGGAGTGCTATTTCGTGGAGAATGTGGACATTCGTCAGGAGTATGTGTCCGCCGACCTGATGATGAACCTGGGCTACATTGCCGAAAAGCTTAACGCCACCAAGGAGGGCGCCGTGACCTACACCGTGCAGAGCGGGGACACGTTCTTTGACATCGCCCTGGAGCATGAGATGAGCGTGGAACGGCTCCTGAGTCTGAACCCCGGCTACCAATCCGACCTGATCCACGCCGGCGATACGCTGACCATCAGCAACGCTGTTCCCTACCTGACAGTGGTGGATGTGGAGCGGCAGAGCTATCTGCAGGATGTGGCCTACAGCGTAGAATACCAGGATGACCCGTCCATCTATGAGGGTGACTACGAGGTGCTGGAGCCCGGCGTATACGGCAAGGAGGACGTTACCGCCAACGTCACCTATATCAACGGCGCCGAGGTGAACCGGGATGTGGTGGCAGCGGTCACCCTGAGCCAGCCCACTCCGGAGCTGCAGGCCCGGGGCACCAAGGAGCGGCCCTCCTGGGCGGCTACGGGCAGCCTGCGCTGGCCCTGCAGCGGCATTATTACCTCCTATTTCGGCTACCGGGATATCGGCGTGGCCGGGGCCTCCTCCAACCACGGCGCCCTGGACATCGCAGCCAGGTACGGCACGCCCATCTACGCCGCCGACGGCGGCACCGTGGTTGCCTCCGGATGGGATGGCGGCTACGGCTACCGGATCCGCATTGACCACGGCAACGGCATGGTGACCCTGTACGCCCACTGCAGCAGCCTGCTGGTTGGCTCCGGTGAGCATGTGTACAAGGGCCAGCTCATCGCCTACATGGGCTCCACCGGCATCAGCACCGGCAGCCACTGCCACTTTGGCGTATATGTCAACGGCACCGCCGTGGATCCGCTGAACTATCTGTAAAATACCGCGCGCTGTGCGGCAAAAAGCGTCCGGGACCTGAGGGTCCCGGACGCTTTTTCATGAGGACGGAGTGCGGCAGAAGCTTGGTGCCCGCCGCATGTCTTTTGTTACTCAAACAGGCTGGCCTGGTAGGGCAGGTCGCCCCGCCCGGTCTGCCGGAGCTGGCGGGCATTCTCCTCGGTCAGAGCGTCCACGATGGCCATTTTACGGATGATGTTCTGCACGGTGCTCTCCAGGGCCGTGCCCGCCCGATAGTCCGCAGGGAAAATGAAATCCACCCGACCCTTGCTCAGCAGATCCTCCACCCCCTGGCGGTTCTCCTCCTGATACACGGCAATGGCCTCACCGCCGTAGGACCGCATCATCTTCATGCAGGGTACGTCGGATAGGCCGTCGCCAATGTAGATCATGTTGGTAAAGGGGATGCGCTTGCTGTCATCGGGCATGGAGGCGTTAAGGGTACGGTCGTCGGACACGTCCAGCACACCCTTATTGATGCGGTAGACAAACTGGGTCTTATTGGTGAAATTAACATCCAGCTTGGGCCAGGAGGCCAGACCTTTCTCATTATAGAAAAACTCGCAGGCGTAAATCTCCTTAAACTCGTGGCTGATGCCGCTGCCCTCGATGATCTCACGCAGGCCGGAGGAGATGACATAGTGCTCCACATCCACACCCAAGCTCCGGCCGAAGGCGTTAATGCGGCCAAACCAATCCTTCACCCCGGGGAACAGCTCTATGCCGTGGCCGCAGCGCACCAGGAAATCACGATCCAGGCGAATATTTTGCGCCCGGCACTCCTCGATCATGGTATACATATAGGCCAGCAGGCCGTCCATACGGTTGGTGAAGCCAAAGGTATTGGCCTTTTTCCAGAACTCGGCGGGCTGATAGCCCAGGGCAGGAATAAAGGTATAGTCCTCCATGTCGGTGGTGCAGAGGGTTTTATCAAAGTCGTACAGCAGGGCAATGATGGGTTTTTCCATGGGGGGATCTCCTTTTGGTTGTGATAGGGGGTACGGCGCACGCAGTACAGAGGGTGTTGCGGATTGCCGCGCCAGTGACGCCGGCCAACGGCTCACAATGACATCGTTTGCAAAATGTGCGGCATATGTCCGGGGGTGGGGCAGGACCCCACCTCTACGCAAAGTCGGGGAGTACTATGAAAATCCGGGGCAGCAGGACACGAAGGCGGAATGAACCATGCAGAGGCTTGCGCTGCGAGCCTCTGCATGGCGTGATTTCCCGTTTATTTATCAGGCTCGTAGTTGCGGCCGAACTTCAGCTCGTCTAAATCCAGCTTGAACTCGGAGCGAAAATCCGTGTCCGCAGGCAGCGGCTGGGCGGGCTTTTCCTCGTCGTAGGCCGCCAGAATATCCTTTTCGGTCAACTGGACGGCATCCTGGCTGGGGGCCGGCTCCCAGGCGGGGTTTTCCTCCGGTGCAGTCTCCTGGAGCGCCTCGCCCTCAGCAGGTTGCTCCGGGGCCGGGGCCGCCTCTGCCGCCGGCTCCTGGTCGGCAGGCTCCTGAGCAGGGGCCTGGGCCGCAGGCAGCTCACTATGGGGCAGCTTTTCCAGGTAATCCACCTGGTCCAGGCACATGGCAAGGCTCTTAGCAATGTAATCCTTCATGGCCGTTTCGGCAGCGCTTAGCTTCTGCCGGGCCGCTTCCGTCTTGCGGGCCAGATCCCGGTTGAGCTCGTCGGCGGCGTTTCGTGCGTCGGTCAGGAGCCTCTCGCTCTCCTGCCGGGCATCTGCCAGGGTCTTTTCGCCCTTTTCCTTGGCCTCCTCGGTCATAGAGGCTGCCATCTTCTGAGCGGCCAGCAGCATGGAGCGCATGGTGTCCTCAGTGGCGCGATATTCCTCCACCTTTTCCGCCAGGATCTTCAGTTTGGTTTTCAGCGCCGCGTTTTCCTTATACAGGGCGGTATAGTCCTCGGTCAGTGTGTCTAAAAACTCATCCACAGCGGCCAAGTCATATCCGCTGGAAAAGGATGGGGATTTGGGGAACGTTTTCTCGGAAACTTCCTGTGGTGTGAACATAGCTATCCCTCCGTACTATCTTATCTGTCTTATCTGTCCGGCAGCCCTTACAGGTACAGGCCAGGAACTGTCGAAAAATCCTTTGGATTTTTCCGACAAAAGGCTTGCAGTCTGCTGCGCGCATAATTTTGCCGACTTGCGGCAAAATTCCACACTGGCAGCCTGAGCGGTATTTTCTCTCACGCACATGTCGCGAGAGAAAATGATTTGAATTTTTTGCCGCCTGCGGGCGGCAAACTCTGCGAGGCTTTTTGAAACGCTGCGTGTCCTTACAGGTACAGGCCGCTGCTCTCCAGCTCATCGATGAGGTCTCCCATGAGGTCCACAGAGTAGGGCGTGATGATGTAGGTGTTGGCGGAGACCTTTTTGATCTTGCCGTCCCCGGCATAGGCCACACCGGAGAGAAAATCAATGAGGCGGCGGGCGATATCCTTATTAGTGGACTCCAAATTCAGCACCACTGTACGCTTTTCCCGCAGGTGGTCTGCAATCTCGGAGGCGTTTTCAAAGCGCTCCGGCTTCACCAGCACTACCTTCAGCTGGGTGGTGGCGTGGATGTTTACCACCTTGTTGCGGCGATCGTCGCCCCGGCGGTCCTCCTTCCGGTCATCAAAATAGGAGTCCTTACCGGGCCGCTGGGTGGGAAACTGCTGTTCCTCCTCGTAATCATAATCCTCATCATCATAAGGGTGAATAATCTTCTTAAATTCGTCCATCAAGCTCATGTCTATATAACCTCCCGCATTTACTTGCTGTAATTTCTGGCGCCGAAAATGGCCGTTCCCACACGGACCATATTGCTGCCGGCCTCAATGGCCTCGGCATAATCCCCGCTCATGCCCATGGAAAGATACTTTAATTTATTATCGTATATATTTTGGTTTATGTCAACATAAAGTGCCTTCATCCGTGCAAAAAGGGGCATATTTCCATGGGGCTCCGTCTCCACCGGGGGAATGGTCATGAGGCCCAGCACCCGCACATGGGGGAGCGTTTTGGCATAACAGGCAGCCTCATTCAGGGCGCCGGGGGCAAAGCCGCTCTTGGCCTCCTCGCCGCCGATATTCACCTCCAGCAGAATGTCCTGGACGATGCCAAGCTTTTCAGCGTTCTTTTCGATCTCGTCCAGCAGAGCCGTGGAGCTGACGGATTGGATCAGCGCTGCCTTACCCACCACCTGCTTGACCTTGTTGCGCTGGAGATGGCCGATGAAGTGCAGCGGCACGCCGTCATAAGCGTTTTCAGCCAGCTTTTGGGTCATCTCCTGGACACGATTTTCCCCCAGCACGTCGATGCCGGCAGCGATGGCCTCTCGGCAGGCAGCGGCGTCATTCATTTTGCTGGCACCCACCAGGGTTATATCCGCCCCGGTGCGGCCGGTCTTGGCGGCAGCCAGGTGAATCTCCCGCCGGATGGCGGCAATATTTTCGGAAATAGACATGGAAACTCCTCCTTTATTCAGCTGTAGAAGGTCCCCCGTGGGATCCTCCGGCAGAAAATTAACCACCTTAGGCAGCACAGGGCCGCCCTGTTTTTCTCTGTCTGCGCTCGGGTCAGCTGTCCGGCAGTATCATTCCGTCCGTAAGCTGCTGGGCCGTGGAGATCACCAGATCCCCCTGCCGCAGGGCCCGCTCTCCCGATGCGCCTTCGGCGCGCCGCACCAGGCAGAAGCCGCTGCCCTTATAAATCAGGTCCACGGGCTTTAAGTATACATAGGCACCGATCTGACAGTAGACGCCCAGCTGCCCTGATTCATCCATGCGCAGGGCGGCGGTGGGGATCCGGATGCCGCTGTACTCCCGCAGAATGATCTCCGCCTGCTGGCGGCGCAGAAGCGTTACCTGAGAGATATAACGGGTGCAGGCAAACACAACGGCCACCTGGCCGTCCTCCTGGTTGCTGATGGATTGAACATAGGCCGGGGCGTCCTGCTTGAGGCCCTTGCTCAGGCGCAGGGTGACCTCCTGGCCCACCTCCAGCTCCCCGGCCTCCGCCGCAGGCAGGACGGCGGCATAGTACCAGGTGCTGCTGGTGATGATCTTGCCCGCGCTCTTCACGGCGGCAGAGGCGGAGAGGCCATTCAGCTGAGATGGGGTGACCCCCTCTAAAAACGCAGGGGTCAGCGTTCCCTCGCAGCCATCGGTGGAGCCGCTGAAATAGCCCGCAGCGGCGGTCTGCACCGCCGTTGCGCCGGAGAGCCGGTCCTGGAGCGAGGAGATGGAGGAGCGGGTGCTCTCGATCTCCGCGTCGATCTGATCCAGGGATTCATAGCTGTAGCTGCGCTTTAACACGGCGGTCTTTACCCCGGCCATGGCCTCGGCAGCCACAGAGTAATCTCCCCCGGCCACAACGGTGCGCAGCCCCAGAATGCTGTCGGACACATCGCTGTCCACCCTTAGGGCGGCGTCACTATCCAAAAAGGAGCTGCGGGCAAACTGAAGCTGCTGCAGCTTCAGCTCCGCATCCTCCAGCTCCTTCACGGTCTCCAAGGCGCTCTTACTGGCGTAGGACACAGCCACGGTTTGGCCCGCATGGACCTTTTCCCCCTCCTGCACCTGGCGCAGCAGCGTGCCGGAAACCTCCGGCAGAGCCGTCTCCTGCCGGACCACCCAGCCTGTGACGGAGATGGAATCCGACACCTGGCTGGTATAGGCCGCGGACACGGACAGGGGCCGGTGGAAATACCGGTACGTCTGAACACCCAGCAGCACCACCACGGCGGCCAGCACCGCAGCGGATAATATTTTGAAAATGGGGGTGGATCTCATGGCTGCTCCTTTGCTCAGGGTGCGGAAAGGGCCGTTTCAGCATCCTGCCTAAGTTTTTGATACTTTACCGTTGGTGTCATATTTTCACCTTTTCGGCAGTCCCGCTGTTCATTGTCCCCGGCCTCCTCCTGCAGAGAGATGGGGCGCAGGGGGACAATGGTGGAGATGGCATGCTTGTAGATGAACTGCTGGCGGCCGTCGCTGTCCAACACCAGAGAAAAGCTGTCGAAGCCGGTGATGGTGCCCCGCAGCTGGAAGCCGTTCATCAGAAATACCGTGACGGAAAGGGCCTGCTTGCGCACCTTGGTAAGAAAAATGTCCTGTAAATTCGCCTTTTGCATATCGTCTGCTCCTTTTTCTATGTTTTGGTGCGGACGATACCATTCATGGTAGGCTTTTATGCTTGTCCGCCCGGGTCTATCCTAAGCCCTGAGCGAGGAGATATTCTGTCGCATTTTGGAGGCCCGCCGGGAAATCGGGGGTTTTCTCCCAAAGAATCCAGTGGATGTCCTCCTTGCGGCGCAGCCAGGTGAGCTGACGCTTGGCGTACTGCCGGGAGCGGAGCTTCACCTCTGCCACAGCATCCCGGGCCGGGGTGTCGCCCCGGTAGACGGACAAAAACTGCTTATAGCCGATAGCCTGGAGGGCTGTGGCGGTTTCAGGCAGGCCACTTTTAAGCAGGGCTTCCACCTCCTGCAAAAGTCCCTGGGCCACCATGGTATCCACCCGGCAGTCGATGCGCTCATAGAGATCGGCCCGGTCCCGGAAGGTAAGGCCGATGGTATAGGCCCGGTACTTGGGGGGACGGAGGCGGGTGCGCGCATCGTGGGCGGTGATGGTCTCGCCGGTCTCCCGAAAGACCTCCAGGGCCCGAAGGATACGCTTTTCATCGCTCAGGTGCAGGCGGGCGGCGGCTGTGGGGTCAATGGCCTGTAATTGGCGGTAAAGAGGCTCGATGCCGCCCTGTGCCAGCTCCGTTTGGAGGGCCCTTCGCACCTCGCCGCCGCTGTGCCCGGCGGCAAAGGTCCGGCCGGAGAGGATGGAGTCCAGATAAAGGCCCGTGCCGCCCACTAAGACAGGGCGCCTTCCCCGGCAGAGGATATCCTGGATGCAGCGGTCGGCCTGCTCCGTGAATCGGGCCACAGACCAGCTCTCGGCCGGGTCGGCCACTGCCACCATGTGGTGGGGGATGCCCTCTGTTTCCTCCGCCGTGGGAGCGGCGGTGCCGATGGTCATGCCCCGGTAGATCTGCATGGAGTCCACGGACACCACCTCGCCGCCGAAGCGCTTTGCCAGGGCCACGCCCATTTTGGTTTTGCCGGTGGCGGTGGGGCCGACGACGCAGATAACACGGTTGTCCATGGGGAAGCTCCTTTCGTGGGAAGTGGGGGTGGGGTACGGATTGCCGCACCGGTGACGTCGGTCACCGGCTCGCAATGACGGGTCTTGCAGCGAGTGCGGTGGGCGGCGGGACACATAGGTCTCGCCCTACAAAACAGCTTGTATGGGGCGATGCCCACGGTAGACGCTGGCTTTACCCCTGCCAGGCCAAGCCAGCACAAGCGCGGAGCGCGTCGCGGCATTAGACGCAGAGACGATACGAAAGCAAGACGCGAAATTTGCTTATTCCAATTCGCGTGGCAGAAAGGGCCGACTTGAACGGCACCTCAGCCGCGGAAAGGATTTCAAAACCTTGGTTTTGACGGCGTTCTTTCCTCCCTTTCTTTCGCCGCAGAAAGAAAGGGAGCCGCCGGAGGCATAGGCGGGCGCAGGGGTATTACGGATTGCCACAGCCAGTGTGCGCACTGGCTTCGCAATGACACGTTTTTTTGCAAGGGGCACAGTGGGCGGCGGGCGGCAGGGTGAGGGCACCCCGCTCTACGGAAACGTTTCAAGGAGTGCAGTAAGCGGGGCGTCGGGGAAATCGGCGAAGCGCTGCCAGTGGCAGATGAAGCGAGCCGGTTTCGAGGAAGTGCCCCGATTGGCGGCCACGACAGTGGCCGGGAATCGGTTGGCACGACGGTGGGCAACCGCCGCCCCCTACAGATGCGTAATAAGGAGTGCAGCGGGCAGGTGACCGCCAGGGTCGCCCCTACGGCAGCACGGTCACTGCAGCTTTTGCTTTAATTCGTAGAGCAAATTCAGTGCCTCCAGGGGGGAGAGGGTGTCCACCTGCTCCCGGCGGAGGCGGTCAATTACCTCGCTCTCAGCCAAATTGGAGAGGGAAACCTGGTCTGTCTCCTCCCGAGTAGGGGACGGAGATTTGCCGGCCTCAGTCTCCAACTCCCGAAGAATGGTCTTAGCCCGGGCGATGACCCCCTCCGGCAGGCCCGCCAAGCGGGCCACCTCGATACCGTAGCTGCGGTCGGCGCCGCCGGGGACGATCTTGCGCAGGAAGATGATCTCCTCCCCCCGGGCCCGGACGGCGATATTGTAATTCTGCACACCGGGGAGGCTGTGCTCCATGTCGGTGAGCTCGTGATAATGGGTGGCAAAAAGGGTCTTGGCCCCCAGCTTTTTTGGGTCAGCACAGTATTCCAGCACCGCCCTGGCAATGCTCATGCCGTCAAAGGTGCTGGTACCCCGGCCAATCTCATCCAGGATCAGCAGGCTGCTTTTGGTGGCAGAGCGGAGAATATCGCTGACCTCGGTCATCTCCACCATGAAGGTGGATTGGCCGGCGGAGAGATCGTCGGAGGCGCCGATGCGGGTGAAGATACGGTCCACCACACCCAGACGGGCGCTTTTGGCCGGGACGAAGGAGCCGATCTGGGCCAGAAGCACGATGAGGGCCACCTGGCGCATATAGGTGGATTTACCGGCCATATTGGGGCCGGTGATGATGGCGGCCCGGCCCTCTTTTTCGCCCATGTAGGTGTCATTGGGGACAAACAGGGCGTCCGGCCGCATTTTTTCCACCACCGGGTGGCGGCCGTCGTGAATCTCCAGGACGCCGGAGTCGTCCACCGTGGGGCGGCAGTAGCCGTTGCTGACGGCTACTGAGGCCAAGGAACAGAGGCTATCCAGCTCCGCCACCGCCGAGGCGCTGGCCTGGATCCGGGACACCTGGCCGGCAAGCTCCGTGCGCAGATCGGTGAACAGCTCATATTCCAGGGCGGAGACCCGGTCGCTGGCGGTGAGAATATCGCTCTCCAGGTTTTTCAGCTCCTGGGTGATATAGCGCTCGCCGTTTACCAGGGTCTGCTTTCTGATATAGGTGTCGGGGACCTGATCCTTGAAGGAGTTGGACACCTCGATATAGTATCCGAACACCTTGTTATAGCCGATTTTCAGGGTACGTATGCCGGTTTTCTCTTTCTCCTGGGCCTCCATAGAGGTCATGTGGCCCTTGCCCCCGTGGAGGATGCCCCGGAGCCGGTCCACCTCCGGGTGGAAGCCATCCCGGATGAACTCGCCCTCCCGGACGGAGAAGGGGGGCTCGTCCCGGAGGGTATCGGCAATGCGCTTTGCCAGGTCATCCAGGGTGTCCAGGGTGCTGTAGAGCTCGTGGAGACGGCCCTTGGGAAAGGCCGCCAGCAGTGCCTTGATAGCGGGAAGCTTTTCCATGGCGGTCCGCAGGGCCACCACATCCCGGCCCCCGGCGCTGCCGTAGACGATGCGGCTCATGAGCCGCTCCATATCACTGATACCGGAGAGTGCCAGAACCAGCTCCTCCCGGGTGACGGTGTCATTTACCAGGCGCTCCACGCAATCCGCACGGCGGTCAATATCCCGGACGCTGAGAAGCGGCCTTTCCAGCCAGCTGCGCAGCATCCGCGCGCCCATGGCGGTCTTGGTCTTATCCAGCACCCACAGGAGGCTGCCCTTTTTTTCCTTGCTGCGGAGGGTCTCCGTCAGCTCTAAGTTCCGCCGGGCAGAGATATCCAGCTCCATGAACTGGCCCTGACGGTAAAAGTCCAGGGTGTCAATGTGGTGTAGATCTCCCCTTTGGGTCTCGTGGAGATAATTCAGAAGATTGCCCAGGGCCAGGAGAGGAGCGTAATTATCGGCAGGGAGGTCCGAAAGGGCCTGTTCCCCGAATTGGGCGGCGATGCGGGTCCGGGCGGCGGGGCCATCGGTCTCGCGAATCTCCCGGTGGCAGGAGAGCTTATCCTCCGTGAGCACCTGCAGGGCGGCATCCCGGGCAGCGGCATCATTGAGGATGATCTCCGCCGGGGAGAACCGGGCCACCTCATTGAGCAGGTGGACACCGGCGTCGGGGCCGGAAAAGGCCGTGGCATGGGTCTGGCCGGTGGAGATATCACAGGCGGCAAAGCCGGCCTTATCCTCCCCCAGCCAGGCGGCGGCGCAGAAGTTGCTGCGGCCGGCCTCCAGGGAGGTGTCGTCCAGGACGGTGCCGGGGGTGACCACCCGGATAATGTCCCGCTTTACAAGGCCCTTGGCCGTAGCCGGGTCCTCGGTCTGCTCGCAGATGGCCACCTTATAGCCCTTGGCAATGAGCCGGGCAATGTACCCATCAGAGGAGTGGTAGGGGACGCCGCACATAGGCACCTTCTCGTCAAAGGATTTATTCTTATCCTTGTCTCGGGTAGTGAGGGTCAGGTCCAGCTCCCGGGAAGCCGTCCGGGCGTCGGCGCCGAACATCTCGTAGAAATCGCCCAAGCGGAAGAACAGGATGGAGTCCTTGTTCTGCTCCTTGATTTCCAGGTATTGCTTCATCATGGGGGTCAGTTCAGCCATAATCGGTCACATCTTTCTGCCGCCGGGGCGGCGGGTCTCGCTGGGAAAAGGTGGAAAACTTTGTGGAAAAGTGCAAAATTATCTTATTTAGGAGCAAAAAAACCGTTCTAAGCCCGCTTGAACATCTTCTCGATCTCGTAGCGGGTAAGCTTCACCGCCACGGGGCGGCCATGGGGGCAGTACTGAATTTCGCCGGATTGCACCCGGTCCACCAGAGCCCGCAGCTCCGCAGGGGAGGTGTGCATCCCCGCCTTGATAGCGGACTTGCAGGCCATGGTCTGCAGGAGGTGGTCCCGGGCAGCGGCGGGGTCGGCCCGGCCCAGACGCAGGCCCTCAGCCAGCTCCTCTATGGTGGCGGCGGCGTCCTCCGGGCAGATATCCGCCGGAATTTCACGCACCAGCAGCGTCCCGGCGCCGAAATCCTCACAGGAGAAGCCAAGCTCCTCCAAAAGGGATAGGCTTGCCAGGGCGGCAGCGTAGGCATCCGCCTCCAAATCCACCGCCAGGGGCTGGAGCAGCAGCTGGCTCATGGGCGGCTCCTGCCGCTCCTTCAGGGCGTTAAAGCGCAGGCGCTCATGGGCGGCGTGCTTATCAATGAGCCAGAGATTCTCGCTTTCATCCTGGCATATGATATAGGTATCCAGTGCCTCACCCACTATCCGCCAGGGGGCGGGCTTTTCCGTGAGAGTCTGCTGGATGGGCAGGTCAATGGTATTGCGCCGGGGGGCAGAGACGGGGACCTCCGCGGGAGCGGGTCTTTCCTCCGCCGGGACAAGGGCCGGGGCGGACGGCTCCGTCCGGGCAATCGTTTCCGCCGGAACGGGGGCTTTCACCGGGGCCGGACGCGCCTGTGCAGGCTGGGGGTCCCGGGTCGGGAGCGGGGCGGGCCGGTGGACGCTGTCCCGGATGGGAAGCTTGGCATCGGGGTCTACTGCCGGGCGGGCAGAGTAGCTGCCCAGGGGACGCTTTTCCGCCGGGGGCGGAGTCTGCCGCTCCCTGTACTCCCGGACGGTCATGGATTGGTAAAAGGTCTGCTGGGCGGGCTTGGGGGTTTCTCCTGCGGTGAGCAGGTCCTTGACGGTGTAGTGTACCGCGTCAAAGACGGCCCGCTCATTTTGAAATTTCACCACGGTCTTAGCCGGGTGGACATTCACGTCCACGGTATTTTTCGGCAGGGTGATGTGCAGCACACAGCCGGGGAACTTGCCCTTGAGCAGCCGGTTGCGGTATGCCTCCTCCAGGGCGGCAGTGAGGAGCTGGCTCTTCACAAACCGGCCGTTAACGAAAAACAGCTGCCGGCCACGGGTGCCGCCGCCGTTTAGGGGCTTGGTGACAAAGCCCTCCACGGAAATATCGCCGCCGCAGCCGCTGATAGGCAGCAGGCCCAGGGCAAAATCCCGGCCCAGGGCGGCGTAGACAGCAGAGCGCAGCTGGCCGTCGCCGGGGGTGTGGAGCACCTCTGCCCCGTCCCGGATCAGCTTCACGGACACCTCCGGATGGCTCAGGGCCAGGTGGGTGACAACGCCGGTGACGGCGGCAGCCTCGGCGGTATCCTTCTTCATAAACTTCATGCGGGCGGGGGTGTTATAAAATAAATCCCGGACGCAAAGGGTAGTTCCCTCGGGGCAGCCGGTCTCGGTGACTTCCCCGGGCACGCCGCCCTCCAAGTGGAGAGATGCGCCCTGATCCGCCCCCCGTTCCCGGGAGAAGATGTCCACCCGGGACACGGCGGCAATGGCAGCCAGGGCCTCGCCCCGGAAGCCAAGGGTGCCAATGGCGGCCAGATCCTCCGCCCGGCGGAGCTTGCTGGTGGCATGGCGCAGAAAGGCCGTGGGAAGCTGCGATGGCGCGATGCCGCAGCCGTTATCGGTGATGCGCAGATAGGTAAGACCCCCGTGCTGTACCTCCACAGAAATGGCGGAGGCCCCGGCGTCCAGGGCGTTTTCCAGCAGCTCCTTGGCCACGCTGGCCGGGCGCTCCACCACCTCGCCGGCGGCAATGAGATCGGCTACGTGAGAGTCTAAGCATTGAATGATGGGCATGGAGACGGCCTCCTTTTTTTGAGGAATGTGGGGATTACGGATTGCCACGGGCGCAAAGCGCCCTCGCAATGACATTGTTGTTCACAAGAGGTGAGGTGCAAGGCCGGGCGCGGGCCGTCGGGGACGCCGGCCCCTACGCTCCGTTTACCGATAGAATTTCGTAGGGGGCGATGCCCACATCGCCACGCGCGGTAGATGCAGAATGTACCCCCGTTTGGACAGCCAGCACAAGCACAGAGTGCGTCGCGGAGGTAGGCGCAGAGGCGATACGAAAGCACGGCATGAATTTTGCACAGACCGATTCGCGGGGCAAGAGAGGACCGACACAATCAGCACCTCAGCCGCGGAAAGGATCCCAAAACCTTGGTTTTGGCGGCGTTCTTTTCTCCCTTTCTTTCGACGCAGAAAGAAAGGGAGCCACCGGAGGCATGACGCAGGGTATTGCGGATTGCCACGGGCGCAAAGCGCCCTCGCAATGACATATCAAAACACCAAAATATCCGTTACACCATCTCGCCGAACAGGGCCCAGGTATTGCTGTCGGTGATTTTTATGTCGCGGTACTGGCCCAGGGCGGATTTATCGCCTACAAGATGCACCAGGCGGCCTCCGGCGGTGCGGGCAGACAGGGGCCAGCGGGCATCGTCCGTTTCGCCGTCCACCAGGCATCGGAGAGTCTTGCCCACATAGCAGGCGTGGAGGCGAGCGGAAATTTCATTTTGGACGGCGCAGAGGGTATCAAACCACTTCTGCTTCTCCGCCCGGGGCACGGGGTCGTCCATCTTGGCCGCCGGAGTGCCGGGACGGGGAGAGAAAATAAAGGTAAACAGAGCGTCAAACTCTACCTGACGCACCAGGTCCACCGTCTCCATAGCCTCCGCCTCCGTCTCGCCGGGAAAACCGATGATGACGTCGGAGGTGAGCACCAGGTCGGGCATGACCTTGCGGGCATAGGTGATGAGCTCCAGATACCGGGCCCGGTCGTAGGGCCGGTTCATGGCCCGGAGCACCCGGTCGCAGCCGGACTGCACCGGCAGGTGCAGCTGATGGGCCACATGGCGGCTGCCGGCCATGACATCAAAGAGCTTGAAGGAGGCGTCCTTCGGCTGGGAGGACATAAACCGCAGGAGAAAGTCCCCGTCGATCTTGTCCAGCTCCTGCAGCAGGTCGGCGAAGTCGCGCCGGGGCTCTAAGTCCTTGCCGTAGGAGTTTACGTTCTGGCCCAGGAGGGTGATCTCCTTATAGCCCTGGGCGGCCAGCTCCTTCACCTCGGCCACGATCTTATCCATGTCGCGGCTGCGCTCCCGGCCCCGGACATAGGGGACAATGCAGTAGGAGCAGAAATTGTTGCACCCGTACATGATGGAGACCCACGCCCGGGTGCGGCCCTCCCGCACAACGGGCATCCCCTCGGCGATGGTGCCGTGCTCCTCCTCCACGGAGAACACCCGGCCCCGCCGGGTATAGACCCGGTATAAAAGCTCCGGAAATTTCCACATGGCCTGGGGGCCGAACACCAGATCCACATGGCGATAGCTTGTGCGGACCTTTTCGGCGATCTCCGGCCGCTGGGCCATGCAGCCGCACAGGCAGATGATCTGCTCGGGATTTTTCTTCTTGGTATGGGTCAGGGCACCCAGGTTGCCGAAAACCCGCTTCTCCGCATGGTCCCGGATGGCGCAGGTGTTCAGCACAATGATGTCGGCCCGGTCTGCCTCGTCCGTAAACTCACAGCCCATAGCCTGAAGCATGCCCATAATGTGCTGGCTGTCGGCCACGTTCTGCTGGCAGCCGAAGGTATCCACCAGGGCCAGAGGTGCGCGGCTGCGCTGGCGGTGGATGTCCGCCAGCTTCCTCTCAAAATCCCGCTGGCGCAGGGTCTCCTCCGCCGATAAAACCACTTGTTTTCTGTCCAAAATAACCCTCCGTAAGCGCCCATTTGCAAAATGGCGCTATGATTCGACTTTAATTAAGAGATTATACCACATTCACCGGTGCAAAACAAGCCGTTTAGCGTTGCAAATTTCTGTCATTGCGTGTATGATAGGAGCAGTGAAAAACGGAGAAGGAGTTTTTTCTATGGCATGGAGCTTTGCGCTGCTGGCGGTCCTCATAGGGCTTGACCAGGCGCTGAAATACTGGACAGTATCCCATCTGGCCCTGGGGGAGTCGGCACAGCTAATTCCGGGGGTACTGCAGCTGACGCGGCTGCATAACTACGGCGCAGCCTGGTCGAGCCTCTCAGGAAAAACGGCTGTACTGCTGGTTATCACGGCGGCGCTGATGATCGCCGTGGCATGGCTGCTGATTAAAAAAATCGTGCGGCATCCCCTGGGTGTCACGGCGGGACTTTTCATCCTGGGCGGTGGCCTGGGCAACATGATCGACCGGGTGTGGCATGGGTATGTGGTGGATATGCTGGACATTTCACCGCTGCTTGAGTACCCTGTTTTCAATCTGGCGGATTGCTTTGTGGTGGTGGGCGCCGTGCTGGGCGCGGTGTACTACCTGTGGTTCTACGATAAATACGACAAAAAGGAGCGCGGCCATGGACGCAAGGACCCTGACGGCCACAACTGAATCCGCCGGGACCCGGCTGGATGCCTTCCTGGCCGCCCAGCTGCCGGGCCTCACCCGCTCAGCGGCAGCCCGGCTCATTGAGGGGGGCTTTGTCACCGTAGACGGCAGGCCCGCTGGGAAAAGTGTCCGGCTTGTGGGCGGCGAAACGGTTTCCGTCACTCTGCCGGAGGCAGAGGAGCCTGAGGCCCGGCCGGAGGCTATCCCTCTGGATGTGGTATACGAGGACGGAGACGTGATCGTGGTGAATAAGCCCGTGGGCATGGTGGTCCACCCGGCTCCGGGGCACCCGGACGGCACACTGGTCAACGCCCTGCTGCACCACTGCGCCGGGAGTCTGTCAGGCATCGGCGGTCAAATGCGGCCAGGCATCGTCCACCGCATCGACCGGGACACCAGCGGGCTCATCATCGCTGCCAAAAATGACGCCGCCCACGCCTTCCTGGCCGCTCAGCTGGCAGACCACACCCTGGCCCGGACCTACGAGTGCCTGGCTGTGGGCAATTTCAAGGAGGACAGCGGCACCGTGGATGCACCCATCGGCCGCCACCGGACGGACCGGAAAAAGATGGCCGTGGTCCCCGATGGACGCCGGGCCGTGACCCATTGGGAGGTCATCGCCCGCTATCGGGGCGTCACCCATCTGCGCTGCCGCCTGGAAACGGGCCGCACCCACCAAATCCGAGTACACCTGGCCTATATCGGCCACCCCATCCTGGGGGACACCGTGTACGGGGCCAAAAAGCCTGTGCCGGGGCTGACGGGCCAGTGCCTCCACGCCACGGCCCTGGAGTTCATTCACCCGGCCACGGGGAAAAAGATCTCCCTCACCTGTCCGCTGCCGGAGGAATTCACCCGGATGCTGGAAAAGCTGCAGCGGCAAGACTAACAGGCTAATATGAATGCAGCCGCGGGGCTTTGCCCCGCGGCTGCATTTTTTGTTTTTTATCCCTGGTGCTCCCGGGCGTGGCGGCAGATGGCCGCAAAGGTCTGTGGGCTGATGTCATGCTCGATCTTGCAGGCATCGGCCTCCGCCGTCTCCCGATCCACCCCCAGACGGACAAGGAAATTGGTGAGGGTATGGTGGCGGTCCAGCATTTCCTGGGCAATGGCCAGCCCCTTGGGCTCCAGAGTGATGAGGCCCGTTTTGTCCATGGTGATATAGCCGCTCTCCCGCAGACGCTTGGTGGCATAGCTGACGCTGGGCTTGGTGACGCCCAAATGCTCCGCCACGTCGATGGAGCGGATATAGCCGTGCTTCTTTTGCATCATCAGCATGGTTTCCAGGTAATCCTCCGAAGATTTTTGAATTTCCATAATTGGTACACTCCATCGTTTATTTTATCCAGCGTAGCACACCGAGGCCAAAAAAACAAGGGAAAGTTAAAAATATTTCACTAAAACCTATTGACAAAGTATGCTTTTAGAGGTATTGTAAACATACCCAATAAGTAGGCTTTAGTTTTTCATACCAGGAGGACCAGCGTATGACCATTTATACCGACAATGCAGCCACTACCAAAATGAGCGACACCGCTCTGGCTGCCATGCTCCCCTGTCTGCAGGACAATTACGGCAATCCCTCCAGCCTGCACTCCGTGGGCCAGCGGGCCGCCGAAGCCCTGCAGGGCGCCCGGGAGACCGTGGCCCGGTGCCTGGGCTGCGACCCCAAGGAGATCATCTTCACCTCCGGCGGCAGCGAGGCCGACAACCAGGCCATTATCTCCGCCGCCCGATGGGGTGCGCTGAAGGGCAAAAAGCACATCATCTCCACCGCCTTTGAGCATCACGCCGTGCTCCACACCCTGAAGAAGCTGGAAAAAGAGGGCTTTGAGGTGGAGCTGCTGCCTGTGGGCACCACCGGCACCATTACCCCGGAGCAGGTGGCTGCGGCCATTCGACCCGACACCGCCCTGGTGACCATCATGTACGCTAACAACGAGATCGGCTCCATTCTCCCCATTGCCGAGATCGGCGCGGTGTGCAGGGAAAAGGGCGTTATCTTCCACACGGATGCCGTACAGGCGGCAGGCCACCTGCACATTGACGTAAAGGCTCAGAACATCGACATGCTCTCCCTTTCCGGCCACAAGTTCCACGGGCCCAAGGGCTCCGGCGTACTGTATGCCCGGAAGGGCATCCCCCTGGTGAATGTCATCGAGGGCGGCGCCCAGGAGCGGGGCAAGCGGGCCGGCACGGAAAACCTCCCCGCCATTGTGGGCATGGCAGCGGCCCTGCAGGAGGCCTGCGACCACATCGACGAAAACGCCGCCAAGGTCTCCGCCCTCCGGGATAAGCTGATTAGCGGCCTGTCTAAGATCCCCCATTCCGCCCTCAACGGCGATCCGGTGCATCGCCTGCCCGGCAATGTGAACTTCTGCTTTGAGGGGATCGAGGGGGAGAGTCTGCTGCTTCTTCTGGATGCCAAGGGCATTTGCGCCAGCTCCGGCAGCGCCTGCACCTCCGGATCCCTGGACCCCAGCCATGTGCTGCTGGCCATCGGCCACCCTCACGAGGTGGCCCACGGGTCCCTGCGCCTGAGTCTGTGCGAGTGGAACACGGAGGAGGAAGTAGACATCATTTTGCGGGAAGTCCCGAGGATCGTGGAGTACCTGCGCAATATGAGCCCCATGTGGAAGGACCTGGTCAGCGGCAAGAAGCCGTTCATGCTGTAATAAGGAGGCAGATATCATGGCACTGTATACCGACACTGTAATGGACCATTTCATGCACCCGAGGAATGTGGGCGAGATCAAAAACCCCAGCGGCGTGGGTGAAGTGGGCAACGCCAAGTGCGGCGATATTATGAAGATGTATCTGGACATTGAAAACGACGTGATCAAGGATGTGAAGTTTGAGACCTTTGGCTGCGGCAGCGCCATCGCCTCATCCTCCATGGCAACGGAGATGATCAAGGGTAAGACCGTGGAGGAGGCCCTGGCCATCAGCAACAAGGACGTGGTGGACGCTCTGGGCGGTCTGCCCGCCCACAAGCTGCACTGCAGCGTCCTGGCGGAGGAGGCTATCAAGTCCGCCGTGAAGGACTACTACGACCGCAATGGCATCCCCTACGACCACAGCCAGTTCCCCGATTGCGAAAGCTGCGAGAGCTGCCGCATGGTGTGAAGCCCTTGCGAAGGGGATAAAATTGTGGTATCCTAAGCCTATAAAGGCGGCGCGAGAAAACGCCTCGCAGAGTTTGCCGCCCGCAGACGGTAAAATTTTAAAATCATTTTTCACCGCGACATGCACGTGGGGGAAAATACCTCTCAGGCTGCCAGTGTGGAATTTTGAGCCAAAGGCTCAAAATTATGCGCGCAGCAGACTGCAATCTTTTTGGCAGAAAATTCCGCAGGAATTTTCGCCAGGTGCTTGAGGAGGGAGCGGCATGAAAATTTCTACCCGGGGCCGGTACGCCCTGCGGATGATGCTGGACCTGGCGGAAAACCAGGGCAGCGGTGTGGTGGCTCTGAAGGATATCGCCGCCCGGCAGGATATCTCCAAAAAATACCTGGAGCAGATCATCCCGGTGCTGAACCGGGCCGGCCTGCTGCAGACCTCACGGGGCTTTCAGGGGGGATATCGGCTGGCGAAGGTGCCCAAGGACTACACCGTGGGTGAAATTCTCCGGGCCGCAGAGGGAGGACTATCTCCCGTGGCCTGTTTGGAGCAGTCGCCCAACGCCTGTCCCCGCTGCCACAAGTGCGAAACGCTGCCCATTTGGGCGGGTTTGGAGCAGGTGGTGAACGAATACCTGGACGGCATCAGCCTGCAGGACGTGCTGGATGGGCTGAAAAAGTAAATCATCCCCACAAAATCCAAATCCCACGCCGGCACTTCACCCGACATACGCCTGCAAGATGAAAGCAGGCACTCATAAAAGGGAACTACACCTCATTTATTTAACATGTATTTTATCGTACATGTCTAATAAGTGAGGTGTAGTTTATTCACGCATCGTATGGAATCTGTTCTCTTAGAAATGCTTCACCTGACCCGCCAGCAGCAGCCCCGGCAGCAGCCACAGAAGCTGGAACAGCAACAGGCGCAGGGGTGTCAGTGAGGCATAGCCGCCAATGCCCGTGAGGTAGTAGCACAACAGCAATCCCGCCACCGACGCCAGCAGCGCCAAGGCGATCGTCCACCGGGCCGCCAGCAGCAGCTTGCGGCTGCCCAGCACCGTTTCGGCGTAGGGCATGAGCCCGTCCCGGTATACCACGGCATAGGCGGGTCCGGTCAATCGGGCCTGCTCCAGCAGGGAAAGGCGGGTCTGCACGTCCGGATAGATGGGCTTTGCATCCACCTTGAAGCTGCGGCGCAGGAACTCCGGGGTGATATTGCACCCCCGCACCGCCAGCACCGGGGTGACCCGGTTGCGCCGCAGGGCCCGCAGGGCCCAATCCACATTCCGGGAGGGCTGGTACCGCAGGGCGAAGATAGCTGTCAGCTGGCCGTCCACAGCCAGGAAAAGGCCTGAGGGAACCTTTAGCTCCTTGGGCAGGCGCACGTTCTGCCTGCGCATAAAGTAGGCGCTGCCCAGCAGCACCGTCTCGCCGTGGATGGTACCCCCGGCGCCGCCCTCCTCGTACCAGCGAAAATCATCCAAGGCTTCAGCCTGTCCCCCTTGGTCAGAGAGCATCTGCTCCAGCAGGGGCAGGGCCTGGCTGTCTGCCGCCCGGGCCATGGCCACAGAGTAGCTGAGCACCCGGCCCAGCTCCTCACCGTAAATTTTCATGCCGTTGAGAGAAAGTGTCCCGGCGGGGTACAGGTCCTCGTCAGTGATGACCATGCGCTTGGCACCGCTGACGGCCTTGGCACCGCTGTAGCCCGCCACGGCACAGCCGCTGTGGCTGAGCCGGTGGCTCAAAAAGTAGGTGGGCAGCGTCCCGGCCAGGGGGCAGGACAGGGGCGTGGCCGCCGCCAAAAGAGCCGAGCACACCCACAGGGGCTGTGTGGGCTTACTCTCGGACAGGCACACCACCCCCGTTAGCACGCAGGCAGTAGCCAGCAGCAGCGGCAGCACCGCATTGTACCATTTTTGGGGCATGTCCGGCTCCACAGCATGGGTATAGAATCCCTCCAGACGGCCCTGGCACTTGATGGCGCCGGCCTTAGTCTTCTGCACGCTCCAGGGCGGATGCCCCCCAAGATCCGCCAGGCGGAAGCTCTCTCTCCGGGCCGCGCACCGCAGGTACACGCCCCACTCACAGCAGAGGGTCACCAGGGCCGCCGCTCCAGCCAGGGGCAGATGCTCGCCTCCCTTGACCATGCACCAAACGCAATCGCCCAGGCAGGCCACGGTCAGCAGCAGTGCGCCCCAGGCGCAGGAAACTCTCCTTTGGCGGATCCCCTCCAGCATGTCCCGCCACAGGGGCAGGGCCAAGGCGGCCTGGACCAGCAGCAGTGCAGCCACCGCGCCGAAGCGCAGGGGCGGGGTATCTGTCCAGACGGCGGGCAGGGTCACCAGGGTCTCCGCCGCCGTGATGCCCACCAGTAAAACCGCCGGCAGGAGGCAGCGCAGGGTGGCGCCCCGGTGCAGACGGCATAGCCGCTTCTGCTCAAATTCCGCCTGGGCCATGTCCGGCTCCGGGGGGATGGCTTCTTCCCCCTCCGGTTCCGGCTCGGGCCGGGCCTTGGGGGCCGCCAGTGCCCGGAGAAATCTGCCCACCGCCGCTAATCTCGCCCGGCAAAGGGCGGCCCGGCGGGCCCGGCGGGCCTGACGCTCCTGCTCCTCCCGCTCCAGCTGCCGCTGGGCCGACTCCTCCTCCATCACGGCGGAGACTGTCCGGTCCATCATATCCTCCAGCGACACCAGGTGCTCCCGGGGCGCAGCTTTTTCCTCTATCTCCGGGGAATCCTTCTCCGGGGTCCGGGTGTCCTCTTTCGGCTGCTCCGCCGGGGCTTCCTCCTCGGCGGGTTTCTCCGCTATAGACTCAGGCTTCGGGGCAGGCTCCGCAGCCGGATCTTCCGGCTCCGGCTGCTGTGGCTGGGAAACCGGCTCCGGCCTCGGCTGCTGTGGCTTCACCGCACCGGTACCAAACTCCGCCAGAATGTCGTCCAGGTCATACTCCCGGGTGAGGGGTACGTCCTGCAGGAGCCTGCCGGTGTCCTCCAGGGCCTGATTCAGTTCTTCCTCTGTGTACTTGCTCATAGTCCTCACTTACATCCGGCGGCGCACCGCCTCATATAGTAGAATGGCCGCTGCGGCGGATGCGTTCAGGGACGAGATATGCCCCTTCATGGGGATGCTCACCAAAAAGTCGCATTTCTCCCGCACCAGGCGGCCCATGCCGCTGCCCTCAGACCCGATGACGATGGCCGCCGGGCCCTTGAGATCAGCCTCATACAGGGAGGTAGCCCCCTCGGCGGCCGTGCCATAGACCCATATGCCCTTTTTCTTCAGCTCCTCCAGTGTAGCCGGGAGGTTAGACACCCTTGCCACGGGCATATAGCTCACCGCCCCCGCCGATGTCTTGCCCACAATGGCCGTGAGCCCGGCGGAGCGGCGCTTGGGGATGATGACCCCGTGGGCCCCGGCGCACTCGGCGGTGCGGAGGATAGCACCCAGGTTGTGGGGGTCGGAAATTTCGTCGCACACCACCAGCAGCGGCGCCTCCCCCTTTTCTTCGGCGGTATCCAGCAGGGATTGCACGGTCACATATTCCCGCATAGCCGCCAGGGCGATGACCCCCTGGTGGGCGTGGGTACGGCTCATGCCATCCAGCTTGCGCCGGTCGGCCTCCACCACCACGATGCCCTTTTCCCGGGCCCGGGAGGCAATATGGCCCAGAGTCTTGTCTGTCTCGCCCTTGGCCAGGTAGATTTTGTCGATGTTCTCCCCGGAGCGCAGAGCCTCGATCACGGCGTTGCGGCCCTCAATGATGCCGTCCGCCTCCGCCTGGGGCAGGGGCCTCTGTCTATCGTTTTCTCTCATAGCTCGTCCTCACAGAATAAAAATAAAAAAGCCTTGCTTCAGGCTGCCGTTGTAACGCTTTAACGCCGCGCACGAAAAGTGATGCGCGCGGCAGGCTGCAAGCTCTTTGCCGGAAAAATACGGATGGGTTTTTTCGCAGCTTTTAGTATAGCACATACGGGGCATAATAGAAAGGTCAATTCATAGAAATTTTACACGGCAGGGGTTTTTCCGCCCTTGTTTGCTTTTATTTTATATGATATACTGCCATTAATTGCAAGGTCTGTCTACGCGGAAGGAGGCCAACTATGGACTCAAAAAACAACAAGAACAACAAAAACAGCAAGAACAACCGAAACCTTCGGGGTGTGCTGGTGCTGCTGGCCTGGGCGGTGGTGCTGACCATCGGCTTTAACTATTTTGCCGCCTATGCCGGAAACGCAGCCAACAAGGCCACCAGCTTTGAGGTGGATTTCAGCGCCCTGGCGGACCTGGTGCGGGAGGATAAGATCGACCGGGTGGAGTTTAAGGACGGCAAGATCTTTGCCACCCCCATCGATGGCTATGTCTATACCGATGAGAGCGGCAAGGAGCCCAAAACCTACACCAACTCCGAGAAAACCAAGGTCACTCTTTACACCACGCAAATCAACAGCAACAATTTCTACGACCTGCTGGACGAGCATCATGTGGCCTACACCGCTCCGGTGGTGGAGCAGATGAGCCCCGTTTTGCAGTTTATGATCACCTATATCCTGCCCACGATTTTGATGCTGGGGGCATTTTTGCTGGTGATGCGCCTGCTGAGCAAGAGCAGCGGCGGTATCGGCGGCATCGGCAGCGTCGGCAAGTCCAACGCCAAGGTGTATATGGAGAAATCCACCGGCATCACCTTTAAGGATGTAGCCGGGCAGGACGAGGCCAAGGAATCCCTGGAGGAGATCATTGACTTCCTCCACAACCCCGGCAAGTACACCGCCATCGGCGCCAAGCTCCCCAAGGGCGCGCTGCTGGTGGGCTCCCCCGGTACGGGTAAAACCCTGCTGGCCAAGGCTGTGGCAGGGGAGGCCAATGTGCCGTTTTTCTCCATCTCCGGCTCCGACTTTGTGGAGATGTTCGTGGGTGTGGGCGCCAGCCGCGTGCGTGACCTGTTCAAGGAGGCGGCCAAGGTGGCCCCCTGCATCATCTTCATCGACGAGATCGACACCATCGGTAAGTCCCGTGACGCCAGCCGCTTCGGCGGCAACGATGAGCGGGAGCAGACCCTGAACCAGCTTCTGGCGGAGCTGGACGGCTTTGACCCCAGCAAGGGCGTTATCGTCCTGGGCGCCACCAACCGCCCGGAGGTGCTGGACAAGGCTCTGCTGCGTCCCGGCCGCTTCGACCGGCGCATCACCGTGGACCGGCCCAACCTGGCGGGCCGCCTGGCTACCCTGCAGGTCCACACCCGCAACATCCATCTGGCCGAGGATGTGAATCTGGAAAAGATTGCCCAGGCCACCGCCGGCTGCGTGGGCGCCGACCTGGCAAACCTGGTGAACGAGGCCGCCCTGCGTGCCGTGCGCAAGGGCCGCAAGGCCGTGAATCAGAACGACCTGCTGGTGGCCTTTGAGGTGGTCATCGCCGGCTCGGAGAAGAAGGGCACCGTCATCACCGACGAGGAAAAGAAGATCATCGCCTATCACGAGGTGGGCCATGCATTGGTTGCCGCCAAGCAGAAAAACGCCCAGCCCGTCAGCAAGATCACCATCGTGCCCCACACCCAGGGAGCCCTGGGCTACACCCTGCACCTGCCGGAGGAGGAGAAATTCCTCATGTCCAAGGAGGACATATTGGCAGAGATCCGCACCCTGCTTGCCGGCCGCTCCAGTGAGGAGATCGTCTGTAACACCATGACCTCCGGCGCCGCCAACGACATCGAGCGGGCCACGGAGATGGCCCGGAACCTGGTGGCCCGGTTCGGCATGTGCGACGAGTTTGATATGATGGCCCTGGGCACCGTACAGAGCCAGTACCTGGACGGCAGCTACTCCATGTCCTGCGCCCAGGAGACCTATGCCGCGGCGGACCGGGAGACCATCAAGATCATCCGCCAGTGCCACCAGGAGGCCAAGCAAATTTTGCGGGACAACCGGGAGCTGCTGGACAAGATCGCCGCCTACCTGCTGAAGAAGGAGACTATTACCGGCCAGGAGATGATGGCCATTATCGAGGGCCGGGATCCGGAGACCGTGGACAACTACGGCGCCACCCGGGAGGACGATACGCCCCGAAAGGCCTTCCGCCCCTCCACCCCCAACAGCATCGAGGCTCCGGCCAAGCACATCAATATCGTCTCCCAGCCCATCCCCATGCCGGACTTTGACGAACCCAAGGAGGAAAAGCCGACGGCCAGCTCCCCGGAGGATAAATCCCCGAAGGAGCCTCCCGCCGATAACGGGAAGCCCGAATAATAATCCCCAAGCCCCCGGAACGTGTTTGCGTCCCGGGGGCTTTTGCGCCGAGGGGAAAGAAGCCGCCTTTTGCCGGACCCTGGCCGTTTTTATGTAGACAAGAAAAATTATGCAACTTTTTCGCGGATTTTATGTTTACATAACGATGTGGAAAACTCTGTGGATAATGTGCATAACCCCTTTTATAAGGCTGATTTTATAAGGATGCTGTCTTGCTATAAGAATGGGAGCTGTCTAACATTTTTAAATCTTATTGCAATTTTTGTCAGAGAAAGTCCAGGCACTTGCCAGAACAGAGGAAATGCGGTAAAATAATAAAATATGGCCGGAATCGCCGGCAGGAGGTCTCTATGGCAGCAAAGAAAACCTATAACAACGAAAGCATTTCCAGCCTCAAGGGCGCGGATCGGGTGCGCAAGCGCCCGGGCGTCATCTTCGGGTCCGACGGCCTGGAGGGCTGTGAGCATGCCGTATTTGAAATACTGTCCAACGCCATCGACGAGGCCCGGGAGGGGCATGGGCGGCTCATCACCGTCACGCGGTTTTCCGACCTCTCCATCCAGGTGGAGGACATGGGCCGGGGCTGCCCGGTGGATTGGAACGAGAAGGAAGGCCGCTACAACTGGGAGCTGGTATTCTGCGAGCTCTACGCCGGCGGCAAATATGACAACGAAAACAGCGAAAACTATGAGTTTTCCCTGGGCCTCAACGGCCTGGGCTCCTGCGCCACCCAATACGCCAGCCGCTACATGGATGTAACCGTGTGGCGGGAGGGCAAGGAGTATTCCCTGCACTTTGAACGGGGCGAAATCGTGGGCCAGATGCAGACCCGCCCCCTGCCCGACAGCCAGAAGCGCAAGACCGGCACCCGCATCCACTGGCTGCCGGACCTGGACGTGTTTACGGACATCAGCATCCCCCCGGACTACTACCGGGATGTGATGAAGCGCCAGGCCGTGGTAAACGCCGGGGTCACCTTCCGGCTGCGCAATCAAAACGGCGCGGCCTTTGACACGGAGGATTTCCTCTATGAAAACGGCATCGCCGACTATATTCGGGAGCTGGCGGGGCTGGACGCCTTCACCGAGCCGGTGTGCTGGGAGTGCGAGCGCCGGGGCCGGGACCGGGCGGACAAGGCCGAGTACAAGGTGAAGCTGAACATCGCCTGCTGCTTTTCCAACAAGCACCCCGTGGTGGAGCACTACCACAACTCCAGCTTCTTGGAGCATGGCGGCTCCCCGGAAAAGGCCACCCGCCTGGCCTTTGTGTACGCCATTGACAAGTACCTCCGGGACCACGGCAAGTACACCAAGGACGAGAGCAAGATCACCTATCCCGATGTGCAGGACTGTCTGATTTTGGTCAGCAACAACTTCTCCACCCAGACCAGCTACGAAAACCAGACCAAAAAGTCCATTACCAATAAGTTCATCCAGGACGCTATGAACGACTTCCTGCGGGAGCAGCTGCAGGTATACTTCATTGAAAATCCCGACGCGGCGGAGAAGATCGCCAGCCAGGTGCTTATCAACAAGCGCAGCCGGGAGACGGCGGAAAAGACCCGTATCAATCAGAAAAAAAAGCTGACGGAGAAGATCGACATTGCCAACCGGGTGCAGAAGTTCGTGGACTGCCGCACCAAGGATGTGAGCAAGCGGGAAATCTACATCGTGGAGGGCGACTCCGCTTTGGGCGCCTGCAAGCAGAGCCGGGACGCGGAGTTCCAGGGCCTCATGCCCGTGCGGGGCAAAATTTTGAACTGCTTAAAGGCCGATTATCCGCGCATTTTTAAGAGCGACATTATCACGGACCTCATGAAGGTCCTGGGCTGCGGCGTGGAGGTCAGCGGCCGGGCCGTGAAGGACCTGAATCAGTTCGACCTCAATAATCTCCGCTGGAGCAAGGTCATCCTCTGCACCGATGGCGATGTGGACGGGTTCCAAATTCGTACCCTGATCCTCACCATGCTCTACCGTCTGTGCCCCACGCTGATCCGGGAGGGCTATGTGTATATCGCGGAGACACCGCTGTTTGAGATCACCTGCAAGGAAAAGACCTGGTTTGCCTACTCGGAGAAGGAGAAGGCGGACATTCTCAAGTCCCTGGAGGGGAAAAAGGTGAAGGTGGACCGCAGCAAGGGCCTGGGCGAGAACGACCCGGAGATGATGTGGCTGACCACCATGAACCCGGAGACAAGGCGGCTGGTAAAGGTCCTGCCGGACGAGGCCGCGGAGACCGAGCGCATTTTTGACCTCCTGCTGGGGGACAACCTGGCGGGGCGGAAGGAGTATATCGCTGAGAACGGGTATAAGTATCTGGATATGATCGATGTGAGCTGAGGGGAAAGAATATATGGATTTGCGAAGAATATTTGAAAATCCAGGGACTTGGGTGATATGTGCAGCTCTTCTATTGGCGCTTCTCGCTTGGTGTTTATATTCAAGATGGATAAAAAGAGTAAGGCTGACAGTTAAAGAAAATAGTGAGTACTATAGGAACGTATTAGCGTTAAATCAAAAATATAAATTTTGCTCTGATATACCCGAAAAAGGAATACTGTCGTTTTTTGAGCAGGAAACAACCAAAGCAAAATATGACAGACGCAGCTTTGAGAGCATTCTTTATGAAAATCTACAAAGGCGTTTGCTTGCAATTCAGCAAGCATTAAAGAATGTTGATACAAATAGAGAGCTGTATTATCGCTATCAATGCGAGCTTAGTGGGCTGTGTTCCAAAATCTCGGATACAGATTGTAAGCGATTGAATGTGCCGCTTTCGCGTTTTACCAAAGAAGAGCAAAAAATGATTGCATCTATTGTTCAACATCCAATCATTACTTTACAGGCTCAGTGCGCAAAGGAATATACAAGCCCGGCTGGGCGGAATAAATATCATTCAGAATATATTTTTTCAGAAAAGACCATCCAGGACACAGTTGATAAAATACAAGAAGATGTCAAGAGAAAAAGCACGGAAGCATATCGCAGAAAGGCGGAGCGGCAGCGGGTTACAGAAAAGCTAAGGTATCAAGTTATGCGCCGGGATGGATTTCGTTGTCAACTGTGTGGAGCAACACAAGCGGATGGCGTTAAACTGCATGTGGATCATATCATTCCTGTTTCAAAAGGCGGAACAAGTGACATAGGAAATCTTCGGACGCTTTGCGACAGATGTAACCGTGGAAAAGGGGATCAATTTGAATTTTAGATTTATGGTCTTGTAGATACTTGATAACTGTGCTTAAAAAATGTGGTGTAGGACCGAGGACACGGATTGCCACAGCCAGTGTGCGCACCGGCTTCGCAATGACACGGTGGTTTACAGAGAGTCCGGCGCAAAACCCGGCGGGCCGATGTGGGCATCGGCCCCTACACACGGCCATCGGTAGACATTCCGTAGGGGACGATGCCTACATCGTCCCGGTCGCACCGGCTTCCCTGTTATGCGTGGGGCGGGGTGGTCCTGTTGCGGTGCCCAAAATTTCTGCGCTGCCTTACGGCGGACGCTTGAAATTTTGACCGCAGCCACTCGCTCATTTCGCTTCATCCGCCACCGGCGGCGCTCAATTCACTCCCCTCACCCCGCCGCGATGGTGCGGAGTTTATCGTGCGGCGGCACACATGGGTGCCGCCCTACAGAGCGATTTGTAGAGGCGGACGGCCCTGTCCGCCCGGCCCCGGCAGCGCAGCGTTTTGTATGGCAGGACCCATGTGCCCTGCCGCGTACGGTGCGCTGCAAATTGAAACCAAGCGTTTTTTGGCGGGGAAAGCCCGTGCATTCCCCGCCAGTTTGAATACGAAAGGAATTATCTTTCATGGCAAAGAAGAAAACAGAACCAAAAGCCGTCCATCCCGCCGCGGACCCCAATGTCATGGGCCTGCGGGGCACGGTAGTGGAGCAGACCATCACCTCTACCCTGGACGAGAACTATATGCCCTACGCCATGAGCGTGATCGTCTCCCGGGCCATCCCGGAGATCGACGGCTTCAAGCCCTCCCACCGCAAGCTCCTGTACACCATGTACAAGATGGGCCTGCTCACGGGGAACCGCACCAAGTCCGCCAACATCGTGGGCCAGACCATGCGCCTGAATCCCCACGGCGACCAGGCCATTTACGAGACCATGGTGCGCCTGGCCAAGGGCAACGAGTCATTGCTCCACCCCTTTGTGGACAGCAAGGGCAACTTCGGCAAGGTCTACTCCCGGGACATGGCCTACGCCGCCAGCCGCTACACCGAGGCAAAGCTGGCCCCTATCTGCGCAGAGCTTTTCCGGGATCTGGACTGCGACGCCGTGGACTTTGTGGATAACTACGACAACACCACCAAGGAGCCGGCCCTGCTGCCCACCACCTATCCCAATGTGCTGGTGTCGGCCAACCAGGGCATCGCCGTGGGCATGGCGTCCCAAATCTGCGGCTTTAACCTGGGGGAGGTCTGCGACACCACCATCCAGCTGCTGAAAAATCCCGACCACGACATTGCCACCACCCTGCTGGCCCCGGATTTTTCCACCGGCGGGCAGATTCTCTGTGACCCGGAGGAGCTGGGACGCATTTATGAGACGGGCCGGGGCGGTGTGAAGGTCCGGGCCAAGTACCGTTATATCAAGAGCGAAAATATTATCGAAATTTTCGAGATCCCCTATTCCACCTCCCTGGAGGCCATTTTGGACAAGGTCTCCGAACTGATGAAGGCCGGGAAAATCAAGGAGATCAGCGACATGCGGGACGAGACGGACCTCTCGGGCCTGAAGCTGGCCATTGACCTGAAGCGAGGCATAGACCCGGACAAGCTCATGCAGAAGCTCTTCCGCCTGACCCCCCTGCAGGACACGGTGAGCTGCAACTTTAACATTCTCATCGCCGGAATGCCCCGGGTGCTGGGGGTGAAGGCGCTGCTGGAGGAGTGGCTGGCCTGGCGCACGGAATGCGTGCGGAGACGGGTTTACTTCGTGCTGCACAAAAAGCAGGAGAAGCTGCACCTTTTGCAGGGCCTCAAGCGCATTTTGCTGGACATTGACAAGGCCATTGAGATCATCCGCCAGACCGAGGAGGAGGCAGAGGTGGTGCCCAACCTGATGATCGGCTTCGGCATCGACCAGGTTCAGGCGGAGTATGTAGCAGAGATCAAGCTGCGCAACATCAATAAGGAATACATCCTCAAGCGGATCCAAGAGACCGCCGCCCTGGAGGAGGAAATTGAGGACCTGGAGGATACCCTGCAAAAGCCCGCCCGCATCCGTAAGATCATCGTGGGTGAGCTGGAGGACGTGCGGAAAAAGTACGCCCAGCCCCGGAAAACGGAAATTATCTTCAGCCATGAGGCGGAGTATGAGGAGGAGCCGGAGGAGACGCCGGACTATCCCGTGACGCTGTTTTTGTCCCGGGAGGGATATTTTAAGAAGATCACTGCCCAATCTCTGCGCATGAGCGGCGAGCAGAAGTTCAAGGAGGGTGACGGGCTTTTCCGCCAGGTGGAGGCCACCAACAACACCGAGCTGATGTTCTTCACCGACCATCAGCAGGTGTATAAGGTCCGGGCCGCCGATTTTGCCGACGGCAAGGCGTCGCTGCTGGGGGACTATCTGCCCACCAAGCTGGGGATGGACGAGGAGGAGAAGGTCATCGACCTGGTGCTGCCGGGGGATTACAGCGGGCATGTGCTGTTCTTCTTTGAAAACGGCAAGTGCGCAAGGGTCTCCCTCTCGGCCTACGCCACCACCTCCAACCGCCGCAAGCTCACCGGGGCCTACTCCGACAAGAGCCCCCTGGCGGCCCTGATACCCCTGACGGAGGACAGGGAGCTGGCCCTCATCAGCACGGAGCCCCGGGCCCTGCTGCTGCACACGGCCCTGCTTGCGCCCAAGACCACCCGCGCCACCCAGGGCGTGGCGGTGATGAACATGAAGCCCCGGTATCACCTGGACCGGGTTTGTACCCTGGAGGAGAGCGGCATCACGAATCTTGCCCGCTACCGGGTGCGCAGCATCCCCGCTGCCGGCGCCCTGCTCCGGGAGGAGGACCAGGGCCGGGAGCAGATGTCGCTGCTGTAAAATAACTGGCGAAAAATCTTCGATTTTTCTGCCAAAAGGATTGCAGTCTGCTGCGCGCGAATTCCACACTTGCAGATTGAGCTTTGCCGCCTGCGGGCGGCAGGCTTTGCGAGGCTTTTTACAAGTATAATTCGTTGGTTCCTCTTAAGATTGAGAAGAAGGGAGCGTCCCATGAAAAAAAGAATTCTCCCCCTGCTTCTGTGCGGGGCGCTGCTTTTATCCGGGTGTGGGCTGCTGCGGCGGGAATATACCCGCACAGAGCCCCACAGCGCCACCTATTATGAGGGCGACCGGAGGGATGTGCTCCGGGCAGAAGGCCGCCAGGACCTGGTGAACGACCTGCTGCTGCTGGTGAGTGCCCATGACGTGAGCGGCACCGTTTGGCTGTATGACAGCGAGGACGGAGCGGACGCTTCTCAACTGGCCCAGGTGGCCTGTGATGAGGTGCTGCAGGAGACCCCTCTGGGAGCCTACGCCCTGGAGTATCTCACCTACACCGTGGACGAGGGAGGACGGGGCTATACGCAGCTGCGGTTCACCGCCGGATATCGGCGCACGGCCCAGCAGATTAAATCCATTGTCCACGCCACCAATGCCGCGGCCCTGCGGGACCTGCTGCAGGCAGCAGTGGAAAACGGCGGGAAGGAGCTGGCAGTGCAGGTGGGCAGCTTTGACGGCAGCCGCCAATCGGTTCTGGATTCCGTGGCGGCGTTCCAGCAGGAGCTGGGGCACGGTAACCAATCCTGGCAGGTGCAATTCTATCCGGACACGGACGCCTGGGGGATTATGGAAATAATTCTGAAAGAGTGAAAATAATCCTTGACAATGGCCATATTATGCACTATAATAACCATTGTTCTGCGGGCGTAGCTCATCTGGTAGAGCGCGACCTTGCCAAGGTCGAGGTAGCGAGTTCGAGCCTCGTCGCCCGCTCCAAAAAGAAACACCATCCGTCAGGATGGTGTTTCTTTTTGGAATGTCGCGGGCAGGCTTGAACTCGCTGCCTCGACCGGCGCGGAGCGCGTTAAATCAAGAGGTCCGGCAGGGCTCCTGCGAATGGCTCTGCCATTCGTGGGATGCCGGTAGCGAGTCGAGCCTCGTTACGTTTTTTGCTTTTGCGGTGGGCGGGAGTGCGACAGCAAAACCTGTGAGCAGCCACAAATTAGACAAAAGTTGCGTATATCTTATGTTATACGCAACTTTTGTTTTTTTGACATAAGCGCGCCGTAAAATGAACCTGCAAATTGTGCAGAACAGACATAGAAAAGATGCTATACTCCCATGTTTTGTCTCCTGAATGAGATAGTAACATGGGAATCCTTGGTTTTAGGAGGAACAAAACATGAGAATTCCATATGGTTTTATTTTGACCGGAAACAGGGCGCTCAGAATCAACAAGGATGAAGCTGATGTTATCGCCACGATTTTTGATTTCTATATAGCGGGAGCAAGTCTGGGAAAAATCATGGATATGCTCTACGAAAAACAAATACCTTCTCCGACTGGAAAACCAAAATGGACTCGTGCATCGGTTGACCATCTTCTTTCTAATGGAAAATATGTGGCCATCATCGGATGGGAGAAGTTTCTGGATGCCCAATTTGAGAAGTCTGCCCGCTGCAATATTGACTACGATCAGGAAGGTTCACCGAGGAAAGATACACGCTATGTTTCGCCGGATATGACCCTAATTTGATTTATCTTTTGCATTTGCGCAAGTTATGCTACAATAGCCTCAAGAGGTGAGGTGTGTGACAGATAAACTGGTAGATTTAATAGGAATTGGCAACTTATTGGAGAGCCTTGTAACGGAAGATGTCATCACATGCGAGGAACGGGATCAAATTATAGCAAAGATAGCAAAGGAAAACGGTATCGCTGAGCATGAATATAAATCTCCCCATATTGCTGGCTAGGGCATGAGTAAGCGAGAGGTATTGGAACGCGTGGAGCGAAGGAAATCAGCGGCGCCGCAGGACAAAATACCGGATGACAGCTACATTTCTCTGACTGAGATCGCCTGTGCGCACAGCGAGGATGCTCCGGGGTATGTGATACAGCGGTGGCTGCGAAGCAAGAACACATTGGCTTTCTTGAACCTGTGGGAGAAAGAGAACAATCCGAATTATAGGGACTCTGGCTATATAGAATTGTTAGAAAAGAAGAAAACCGCCTCTTTTACATTAACGCCAAAATTATGGATCGAGCAGACAAAGGCGATCGGGATCGTTTCTAAGCAGGGCAAATCCGGAGGCACATTTGCTCACCCGATGATCGCCTGTGAGTTTGCTTCATGGATTGCGCCAAAATTCAAGATGCTATTGCTGAAGTTGTCACTGAATAGGACGAAATTGAGCTGATAGCGGTGTTTGATTGCAAGGCGCATATAGTTGTGGAATGGCGGATTTCTTCTCTCGACGGGAGGAAAAATATCTGATATACTGAAAAAGAGTACTTGGCTGAGATCGTATGGGACGGGAGGAAAAATGCCATGCTAATGAATTCCAACGAATATCTGCATATCGTCGAGTCGATCAAGCAGGAGATCCGCACAGCGCAGTATCGTGCGGCGGTCAGCGTCAATCGGGAGATGTTGCTCCTTTATCACTCCATCGGTGAGGTCATCAATGCCCACAAGACGTGGGGCAGCAAGTTCGTGGAGAATCTTGCTGCCGACATCAAGCTGTCCTTTCCGGACGTCACAGGCTACTCAGCGAGAAACTTGAAGTATATGGCAAAATTCGCGGAGGCGTATCCTGGCGATGAATTTGTGCAACAGCCTGTTGCACAAATTCCGTGGGGACACAATGTTGTGCTGCTGGACAAGCTTTCCAGTCCCGAGGAACGCCTGTGGTATGCAGAGAGAAGTGCCGAGAACGGCTGGTCGCGCAATGTGCTGGTTCATCAGATTGAAAGCGGCCTGTATCAGCGGCAGGTGCTGGCAGAGAAGGTATCCAACTTTGGAAACCGCTTGCCCTCTCCGCAGAGTGAGCTTGCTACGCAGACCATGAAAGATCCCTACATATTTGACTTCATCCCGTTCAAAGCGGACATGGTGGAGCGTGACATTGAACAGGCGCTGGTCAAGGATGTGACGAAGCTCCTGCTGGAGTTGGGGACGGGCTTTGCCTTCCTTGGCAATCAGTACCACTTAAATGTGGGCGGCGATGATTTTTACATCGATCTGCTGTTTTACAACCTCAATCTTCGCTCCTATGTAGTAATTGAGCTGAAAACCGGCGAGTTCAAGCCGGAATACGCAGGACAGCTGAACTTCTACCTCTCGGCGGTGGACGGCATCCTAAAGAAAGAGCAGGACAATCCCTCTATTGGTCTGCTGCTTTGCAAGAGCAAGAATGACCTCGTAGCAGAGTATTCGCTCAAGGACATGAGCAAACCCATCGGCGTCAGCGCCTACCAGATTACCAGCAGCCTGCCGGAGGAACTGGAGAGGCAGTTGCCGTCTGTGGAGGATATTCAAAAGCGGATCAAGGGTGAGAAAGAGTGATGCTATGAGCCGGGATATATTCCGCGGGAATCACTTGTGGCAGCATTTGTGCTGAAGCACTTCATGCTGGCTGATGAAGATGCGAGGAAGCTGTTTTCAAAATATCTGGAAGAGGAGGATGCTTGAATATGTCACCCGAGCGCAAGAAAATTGATGAGCTGGCCGAGCGGGCGGGAGGGTATTTTTCGCTGCCCTCCGAAGACAGCATGGCTTATACGGAGCTGCTATTTGATATTTGCCAGCAATTTGGCATCCGCTATTATACGGCGACCAAGAAAGAGCGCTATTTTGTGGAGGAAGTGACCCGTGTCACTTGGGCAAAGCAACAGGAGGAAAAATCCGGAATCCCTCAAAATATCCGGCCCGCATTTTCCGCTTGACCCACATTTTGACTCATACAGGAAGCATACAGCGAAAATAAAGAGCCACCCGGCGGTTCGTTCTACACTGATATGCTACCCTCATATAGGACAATGAAATATAAAAGTCCTATATGGGGGTAT
>ERZ857757.79-NODE-79-length-119330-cov-7.234643_pt1 | contig 119330 bp, 109 predicted proteins | sample MGYA00519764_ERZ857757 | MGnify/ENA primary metagenome ERZ857757 (study PRJEB31778, sample SAMEA3449359) | human gut metagenome | biome: human gut; feature: human-associated habitat; material: faeces | place: United Kingdom | collected 2010/2012 ...
GCGAGCGTACGAATCTGTTTCCGTGTCGTAAAACGCAGTTTTGCGACACGCTCAAGCTCCAGTTGATTCAGACAAGACAGCTTGCAAAATCTATCGTGAACACACTGCCTTTGTCAAGTTCGCTCTGTACATCGATTTTTAAATTGTTATTGAGCGCAATATGCTTGACGATGGAAAGCCCAAGGCCCGTTCCGTTGACCTTTTTGGAGTGGCTCTTGTCTACACGGAAGAAACGCTCAAAGATCCGCCCGCGAAGTTCTTCCGGAATGCCGATACCCGTGTCGGCTATGCATACGATTCCGCCCCGGTCGATGGAAACGGAAACATGACCGCCGTCCTTGTTGTATTTGACAGCATTGTCAAGAAGATTGTAAAACAGCTCGTGTATCTGACTGTTCCCGGCCGTAATCTCAAAATTGCCGTCCGAGAGGGTAAAGGTCACGTTTTTCTTTTCGGCAGCAAGAGATAGCGTATCGAGGATTTCTTCTATCATCGGACGCACGTAAAACGACGTTTTTTCCGGTTCGGCGCCCTCATCCAGATTGGATAACTTAATGATGTCCTCCACAAGCATGATCAGGCGGCGGCTTTCCTTTTCGATTTTCTCGGCAAACAGCGGTTTGTCCTCGTCGCGTGCAAGACCGCTTGTTAAGAGTTGGGCATAGCCGTGAATTGATGTGAGCGGCGTTTTGAGTTCATGCGAAACGTTGGCGGTGAACTCCGTGCGGATCTGCTCGTTTTTGATTTTCTCGGTCATGTCAAACATAAGAATGACTACGCCGATGACATCCGTTTCGTCGCCGACCGGGCTGTAAAATAATTCGTAGGTGTGCGAATTGGTGGTATAGTAGAAAGAGCCGCGTTTGTTTTCATAAGCGGCGGATAATTTGGCGGCAAAATCCGGGTCGTTGCCGGTTAATTTCAAAATCGGCGTGTTCTTGACCGATTCCGCGTCGGTAAGCCCTAAAACCTGTGCCGCGCCGCGGTTGAGGGAGAGAATGTTTCCGTCGCGGTCAAGCACCGCAAGCCCCTCGTTCATGGAATCGCTGACCGCCTGCAAACGGAGTTTCTGCCGCTTGACGCGTTCCATCTGACGCTTGATCTCGCGGCTCTGGTAGGCTATTTTCGAGATGAACGGCTTCAATTCCTCATAAGGCGAACGCTGTTCATCAATTTCGGCAAACGACGTTTTTTCAATCGGCGCGACAATGTTTTCGGTCAATCGCTTGGCAATAATGGCTGTGAACAGATAGATGAGCACGCACATAAAGACAAGAACCACCGAAAACTCACTCATTAGCGTGAAAATATCCAAGGTGTCGCAGGAAACGATTAAAATGCTCCCGTCGGAAAGCGTGCGCGCATAGCTGTAAACCTTGCCGATAAAGCCGGGGGTGTAGGTTTCGTTTTCGCCGCTGCCGTTTTCCTTAGCTTTGAGAAATTCCGGACGCTTGTCAAGCGGCTCTTTGCCGTTTGTAATCGTGCCGGTTGGGTCGGAACTGTATAAAAGCCCGCCGTCCGGCGAAAGGATCACAAAGCTTTTTCCGTCGGTAAACGGAGGAATATCGTCCGGCAGTTTCCCGTCTTTTTGCAGATAACGGTCGGCAAAGCGCGCTATCAGCGACGTCTGTTCTCGGATCTCTGCTTCAATGCGCAGATTAAAGACATAGTATCCGGTGGAAAATACCAACAGCGCCGCTATGATAAGCGCAAACAGCGAAACAAACCGCATACTTTTATAGATTTTTTTGAACAACCGGTATTTCGCCTCCCGTGAAAGCGTTTAAAGCTCCGCTTTGTAACCGACGTTGCGAACCGTTACTATGTATTCCCCGGCATGGCCGAGCTTTTGGCGGAGCGTGCGGATATGTACGTCAACCGTGCGTGTTTCACCCTCGAAATCTGTGCCCCAGACCTCATTCATGAGCTTGTCCCTGGTAAGCACAATGCCTTTGTTGGCAACTAAATAATAGAGCAATTCAAATTCTTTGAACGTCAGAACGACCGGTTTTCCCGATACCGTCACCGTGCGGCTGTCTGTGTCGATCTCTACGTCCTTGTATTCCAAGGACGCTTTTTTTTCGTTCTCAGACGATGGCGTGCGGCGAAGTACCGCATTGATGCGCGAAACGAGTTCCAGCACATCAAACGGCTTTGTGATGTAGTCGTCCGCGCCGCCGTCAAGCCCTTTGATCTTGTCAAGCCGCCCCCCTTTGGCCGTCAACAGAATGACCGGCAGGGTCTTGGTCTCATTTTTGGCACGCAGCTCATGAAGTACCTGCATACCGTCGCGGTCGGGGAGCATTATGTCAAGCAGCACAAGCGCCGGCTTGCTTGCCGCAATAGCCGCCATAAAGTCGGCCGCGTTTTCAAAACCGCTCACTTCAAAGCCGGAAGAACGAAGTGTGTATTCCAAAAGCTCGCGTATGCTGCTGTCGTCTTCCACGCAATAGATTTTACGCATACAGAATCCTCCATTTTTCGATATTGTTTGAAAGGTTCTCTTATATATTGTAACAGATTTTCGCCGATTTGCAAGAGTCAAACGTGATATTTTTTCGCATATTCGCGGTATTTGGTCTCAAAAAGCTCATTGCCGCGGCTTTTTACCTCCGCCAGATATTCGTGCGCATTTAAACTGTCATCGTCAATGCGGAGCATGCTGACGGCAATGTTGGAACAGTGGTCTGCCACGCGTTCGCAGTTGGTGATGAGGTCGGAATAAATAAATCCCGTCTCTATCGTGCACCGCTTTTCCTGCAAACGCTTGATGTGATTGGTTTTCATGGCCGCTCCCAATGCGTCTACCACCTGTTCCAGCGGCTCGACCGACTTTGCCGCCGCAAGATCGTTTGCCTTGAACGCACCAATAGTAAGCTGTAAAATTTCGGTCAGCGCTTTCTTCATGGTCTCAATTTCATTGACAGCTTCCGGCGAAAATACAACATTTTTGCCGTGTATCTCGTCTGCTACCCCGCAAAGATTGACCGCATGGTCGCTGATGCGTTCAAAATCGCCGATACTGTGCAGTAAAAGCGAAATGCTGTGGCTGTCCTCTTTGCTTAAACTCTCTTGACTGAGCTTGACAAGATATGTCCCTAACATGTCCTCATACGCGTCAACCTGTTCTTCGTCCGTCTTGATCTGCGCGACTGCTTTTTCGTCGTATTTTCCCAAAACGCCGAGTGAGGAGATCAAACTGTTCTCCGCAAGAAGCGCCATGTTGTCCGTAACGCTCTTGGCGCGCGTGATAGCAAAAGCCGGAACTTCAAATAAACGTTCATCTAACGGCAGTTTCTTTTCTTCGCTGCCGCTTTCCTTGCCGTCGCGAACAATAAAACATGCAAGCTTTTCCAATTGCTTCGTGAACGGCAATAATAACAGCGTCGAAAAGACGTTGAACGTCGTGTGTACGACGGCAATGCCGGCTTTGTCGATTACATCATTAAAGAACGGAAACCCGACAAAAGCGTTTACCGTGTAAAAGAGGATCAAAAAAACAAGCGAACCGATGATGTTGAAACTCAAATGTACCACAGCCGCGCGCTTGGCATTCTTGTTCGTGCCGACCGATGATAAAAGCGCGGTGACACACGTGCCGATGTTCTGCCCTAAAATAATCGGAATCGCATTGGAATACCGTACCGCCCCCGTGACGGATAACGCCTGTAAAATGCCGACCGACGCGGAGGAACTCTGAATAATGCCCGTAAGCAGAGCACCGGTTAAAACACCAAGTATGGGGTTGGTGAATAAAAGTAAAATGCGCTGAAACTCCGGAACATCCGCAAGCGGCTTGACAGCGGCGGACATGTAGTCCATGCCTACAATTAAAACCGTGAATCCCAAAAGTGCCGAACCGATATCTTTTTTGCCGCTCTTGCCGCAAAACATGTAAAGAATGATACCGATGAGCGCTAAAACGAAAGAAAAGCTGGACGGCTTTAAAAAGCGCATAATAAAACTGTCACTTTGAATGCCAGTTAAACTGATAAGCCAGGCTGTCACCGTCGTGCCAATGTTCGCTCCCATGATAACCCCAATGGATTGCGAAAGCTTCATGAGCCCGGAATTGACAAATCCGACAACCATGACCGTCGTTGCCGAGGAGCTCTGAATGATTGCCGTGACTCCTGCGCCGAGTAAAACGCCGCCGAACTTGTTGGATGTCAGCCGTTCCAATACGCCCTTTAATTTGCTGCCGCCCTGCTTTTCGAGACTGTCGCCCATGACCGTCATGCCAAATAAAAATAGCGCTAATCCGCCGAAAAGGGTAATGACCGAAAATATGTCCATAGCATCCTCCGAAATCCTCATGTATATTTTACAAAATAATGGTAATGTAACAATGTAAAATTCAAAAGACCGCGTATGTTAATTTGAAGTAAAACGTCGAATTTAAATGGATTTTGGGCGAAACTTGTCCTTGTTTTGTGCAGGTAGAAACACTTAGAAGGTGAATTAAAGTAGAAATTGTGCGTTTTGACACCGGATTCTTAAAAAATGTCAGAAAAGTTCAAAAAAAAAAAAATGACTTGTCGTCTTTGTTCATTTACAAATAAATAGGCGCGTTGTATAATTATTTTGTCCAAAAAATAAAACAAAGGAGTTGGAATTCAGCATGAAAAAAACACGGCGTTTATTTATCTTGGTTTTGGCTTTATGCCTGCTTGTTCAGATGCTGCCGGTCGGCGCATTTGAAATTGAAACACCCGAAACAGCGGCAGATGTCGCACAAACAGATGAAAATACGGCTTTGAAAGAGGAAACGGCAGAAACTGTCGAAATGTATGATAGTACATATGGACAGTTGGTGTTCTATTCGGGGTTTAATACGGAGGATCCGCTTGCCAATGAAATTGAGAACGTATCACCTATTAAAGGCCTTGCAATTCTTGAAGCCAATTGTGCCAGTCGGGAAACAATAGGCGAACGAACCGCTTTTAAAACATCCGGCAAGTTCCAAAGCGCGACTGGATATTTTGGTATGCAGGTACATTCCTCGAAAAAATGGACATATGACGGAACGAATACCGTTGTTTCCGGAACTGTATATATGATTAGCGACTTCTATTTTGACAATGAAGCATTGAGTAATGGATATTCGTTTTTTAGAGTAAACGGATACAATGATAGCTATAATGTTTTTGGCAATACAACTCCGCAAGCTACGATGAAAAAATGGGAAAAGTTCGTTGGAAAAGGTTGTGTCATTTCCTCCGGAACTGATTGGGTTGGCTTGGCTTGGCTTGGCGTGATGATGGCAAACCTGCAACAACGAATTTATATTTTGACAATGTCAAGGTTTACGTTAAACCTGATAACGCTTTCTGGCTCGCCTCCGACGCAAACGGCAACAATCGTACTTTAACGCCTGCTTCCGATGAAACCTATGCTTTCCCGGATACCTTTATGGGTGCCAATGTAAAGATTTGGACGGACGGAACGAATACGTATAAAGCCGGTGTTCCCTATGCTGCAAAAGACCTTATAGGGAAAACTTACTTCCCGATAGCATACACAGAAATGCCCGAGACTTATGACGCGACCTACGGTCAGTTATTATTCTACACAGGCTTTAACAATGAAACGTCAAAAATCCTGACTAATGAGTTTGAGAATTCACCGGTAAAGGATCTGGCAGTAACCATAAAGAATGGTTCGGTAAAGGTTATTGGCGATAATGTCGTTTCTCGCGTTACAAGTAGCGGTGGTTTTGCTAAAATTGATGTAGGAAAAGCAGATGGAACTGAATGGACTTATTCCAACGGTGTTGCAATAGAGGGTAACTTAACATGGTTTACTGACTATTCATTTGAGAACGACCAAACCAATGTCAATAATGGAAGTAGTGGCGGACTTGCACGTGTGAATGATAGCGAGATTCCCTTGGGGTGGTCTTTTATGGAAAAGAACGTTGCAGGAATATGGGCTACCAGTAAAATTGTTCCATGGAAAGTCACGCAGGTGAAGTCGGTTGCGCTGTGGTACGTGTATATTGTGAATAACTACATTTACTATGATAACTTTAAAGTATATATTCAGCCTACTAACGCTTTTTGGCTTACATCGGACGAAACCGGAGCAAACCGCACCTTTACAGTTATTTCCGGCGACACCTATGAACTTCCGTCCTCGTTCAATAACAAAACCGTTATCGCGTGGACAGACGGCACAACTGTTTGGACGGCTGGCAAACCAATCGCCAAAGCGGATATTGCGGCAAAAACGATTTATCCGGTAAAGGTTGCAGAAGTTCCGGCTGAGTATGATGAAACCTACGGTCAGCTTGTTTGGTTTGACAACTTCTCCGGCAATACCGGCTTTACCAATCTTGCCGATATAACCTTTATAAGAAATGCAAGCGATGAGGCGAAATTGGTAAATGGTTACTACGCTGTACAACCAATTGCCGGGGATGCAAGCGTTAAATTCTTTGAACTTGAACGCAATGGTGATGCATGGAAGTATACAGACGGCGCAACCATGAGCGGAAAGGTTTCTGTCTTGGCTTCGATTTACAATGACTCGAATGCTTTGCCGAATTATGGTATTCAGACAGCGGCTAAACCTGCTACATGGAATGCCGATATTACTGGCAGAACAGTAGGTGCTTCTGTTACGCCGACTTGGGGACACTATATTCAGTATAATTTAGCGGAAGGCAACAACTCTACGCTTGCACCTAAGAGCGGATATCAGACTATCCGTACAACGCCCACTTTTCTAAATGAATACGTCACAAAAGATACTAAGCAAACCGTAGAGTTATCACGTTTTGGTTTGTCGATTGCCGACACAGCTTCGAGAGAATACTACGCCCGTTCTCTTGCCGTCTACATCCAACCCGACAATGCACTTTGGCTTGTAGACGCCAACAACGAGAACCGCGCCTATGAAATTGCCTCCGACAATACCTACATGTTCCCGGAAACCTTTAACGGTTCGGCTGTCGGCGCATGGATCAACGACACGACCTCCTATAAAGCCGGCGAGACCGTAACCGATCTTACCAAGATTGCCGGCAAAACATGGAGAGCCGTTCCGCTTGACCTGAACCTTGCCGATACCCTTTCCGTGCGCACCGCAGGAGTAAACAGCGGTATCCGTTTCCGTGCAGTTGTGGATGCGGCAACTTATCATAGCGAAGGTCTCACCCAGATCGGCTTTATGGCTACGCGTGATAAGCGTTACAAAGATAAGTTTGACGGCAAGGATGAAAGTTTCACCTTGGCAAACGAAAACTCCCAGAATTCGGCAAACTGTGCTGTTGTTACAATAGACAGGGCAGAATTTGGCCGCTATATTGGTACTGACCCGATGATTGAATCCGGCAAGCCGCATTTCCAAGCTGTTGTAACGAATGTTCCGATCAAGAAATCCACTTTGGAGGAAACACTTCATATCCGCGCGTTTGTCGTTTGCGACGGTATAACGTATTACAGCACTGTCAAGGCTATGAGCGTGTATAAGGCAGTGCAGCAGCTGATTAAAAACGGCAGTGTTGATGAGAACGACGAATACATTGCAAAGATTCTTGCTGCTTGCAACGAATGACATGGAAAAGAGGTATATTATGAGACACTATCTTTCACCTGAGATCCATATGGAAAAAGAACTTCAAGACATTATCATGACCAGTCGTGATATGGAATTAAACCTTGGGGACGAATACTATGATGAAAACGGAGATCCGAATGAAGAATAGGATTTCTCTTCTATAACGCTTTCTCACTCTCCTTTTCTGCCCGACAGCCGATCTCGGTTGTCGGGCAGTTTTTTTGTGCAACAATATCGAAAGATCAAACGGCTGAAAACGGACATAAAATCCAAAAGACGTCTTGTTTCCGTATTTACAGAGTCATTGAAATATGATATCATAATTGTGACAAAAATAATAATAAAGGAGTTGTCAATTGTCATGAAAAAAACACGGCGCTTTCTATCTTTTGTTTTAGCTTCTTTCCTGTTTGCTCAGACGCTGCCGGCCGCAGCGATTGAGTTAGAGATCCCTGAAACGGCGGCCGAAACGACACAAGTTTCCGCGGCGGCATCGTTAAGTGCCGCAAGTTCCGGAGAAATGACGGCGGACCAAGTTGAGCTTTATGATACAACTTCCATGGAACGCGGTCAGCTTGTGTTCTTCTCCGGGTTTAACAATTCCGAAAATCCGCTTGCCAATGAAATTGAAGACCGTTCGCCGATCAAAGGCCTTACGATTATGACAAACGGTTTTGGCGGTATTGAAACTATTGGCGGACATACGGCTTTTCGCTCCAAACTTGGCGGTGTGGATGGCAATTCCATGTATACGGGAATCGGTGTAAAGGGAAATACCTCTTATTGGCAGTATGAGAACGGCACACAGGTGACCGGCGCCGTTTATGTCATGGTTGATTATTATTACGATGCAGATTCTGTTGACGCAGAAAATGTCAGAATTTGGTACGGCATTCCCAGCGGCCGAGTCAGCTCTGTGGGAGAGGAAAAAGACGCACGTACCTGGCTTGAAACGAAAAACAGCGGACAGTGGAGTTATGTATCGGGGAATAGCAATGCAAGTCAAGGTACCGGCTATGTCTCCAATATTCGGATCGGCAGACGTGACAACACCGGCGGCGTAAGTGAACCTGCCACTCCGATCTACTTCGACAACCTGCGGATCTACATTCTCCCGGATAATGCTTTTTGGCTTGCGTCCAACGAATCCGGCGCTAACCGTGAGTTTAAAGTGATTCCGGATAGCGGCTTTACGTTTCCGGATGAATGGGACGGCAAACCGGTCGAAGCTTGGATAGATTGCAAGGACGAGAATACTGTATTAGAGCCGGGCACTACCTATACTACGGATTTGCTTGTACAAAAAACGTTCTATCCCGTTTTTGACGAATCTGTCCAAAGCGTTTCCGCTCCGGCGGCCTATGATGAAACCTATGGTCAGCTTGTTTGGTTCGATAATTTCTCGGATAATACCGGTTTTGAAAACATGGCCAATCTGAAAAAAGCAGATTATATGTTGGACACCGATAAGACGGATTATAACGGGTATACCGCCATTAAGGCATACAATAACAACAAGATTTTGAGCACCAGTGCTTTTGAAGTTCAGAAAGACGGCGAGAGCTGGACTTATACGAACGGTAAACCGCTGTCCGGCAAGGCTACGTTTTTTGCGGATGTTATGGCTGGTGCAACGGCGAACAAGTTCATTTCTGCGGTGTATAACCAAGCGCTTACCGGCGAACGTGCCGATATTAAAAAATGGTATTCGTTTACAGGAACAAAATATTGGGCGCTTTGGAGCGGTGACGGGTTTACGCCGACTGTGGAAGGCTGGAATACCTACTATTTGGATTCTCCGATAACATTAAGCAGTGACGATGAACATTTCGGATTTCTGGAAAGGACAGCTCCGACAGCTACTTATGCCCGCGCCATGGGTGTTTACATTGTTCCGGATAACGCGCTTTGGCTGGTAGATACGGCTGGCGAAAACCGTGAATTTGTCTTTGCAAATGAGGATAATGAAACCTATACGTTCCCGAAAGAATTCAAGGGCGCAGCCGTTGCGGCTTGGACTTGCGGAACGGACGCATACAACGCAGGCACAGTCTGCAAGATTGCGGATGTTGCCGGAAAGACCTGGAAAGCATGCGCAAGCGAAAACGTGAATGTTACATTCACCGATGAAATTTCCGTGCGCACCTCTGCACCGAGCGGAATCCGTTATCGTGCTGCCTTGGATGCTAAGACCTGTGCAAATTCGAATCTCACTGAGATTGGTTTTATGGCGACCAGAGAAGCGCATTTTACAAATCAGTTTGTTACCGAAGATAACTTCACTTTGGACAATGAAAAGTCACAGAATAAAAAATTCTGCACGGTTGTAAGTATTTCTTCCGATAAAATGGACAACTATCTCACTCCGGATCCTGCCACACAGAATAGCTACTTCAATGCCGTGGTAGTTGGCGTTCCGAATAAAAAGGAAGCTCTGACGGAAAAGATCTATTTACGTGCGTATGCGGTTTGCGGCGGCGTCAAGTATTACAGCAATGTTAAAGCGCAGAGTATCTATGAGGCTGCAAAGACGGTAAAAGACAGTTATCCGGATGATGAGTATATCAAGCATATCATTGAAACAAGTAAATAAGATTGAAAAGAGGATGTATGATGAAATATTATCACTCGCCTGAAATATCGTTGGAAATAGAAATCCCGGACATTCTCATGAGCAGTACCGGGGGGTATGACTTAGACGACATCGATATGGAGGCTCAATACGGCGGACATTACGATGAAAACGGCAATTGGGTAGAAGCCTGAACTTTTTCATAACATAACCTTTCCTTTGAATAGCTTTCCCCCTTTCTTGCCTGTCTGCTTACACTCTCCGGCAGACAGGCACATTTTTTGGATAAGCAAGAGCCGATACACTTTTGTGTACCGGCTCTTGTTTTAGTTTTAGTTTTATTTATTATAACAGCGGAATGCCGTTTTCTTCACAGGCTTTCACCGTCTGTTCGTCCCAGATACTGGACTGCACTTCTCCGATGTGTGCACAGCCCATCATTAACATGCATAAACGCGATTGACCGATACCGCCGCCGATGGTTAACGGAAGTTCGCCGGCAAGCAGCATCCGGTGAAACGGCAGTTTGCTTCTTTCCTCGCATCCGGCAAGTTTCAACTGACGGGCAAGCGATTCTGCGTCCACGCGGATACCCATGGAGGATACCTCAAAAGCGCGCTCCAAGACCTCGTTCCAGAAGAGAATATCGCAGTTGAGCGCCCAGTCGTCATAGTCGGGCGCACGGCCGTCGTGCGGTTTGCCGTTTTTGAGCGCGCCGCCGATCTGCATAATGCAGGCGGTCTTATGCTGCTTGACAAAAGCGTTTTCGCGTTCGTGCGGCGTCAGGGCAGGGTACAGATCTTCAAGTTCCCCGGAGGTGATGAAAGCGACTTCGTTGGAAAGGGAGGTGCGCAGCTGCGGAAAATGCACGTATAAGCGATCCTTTACGCGGCAAATGGTTTCGACGATGGTTTTGACAATGAGTTTTAAATAGTCGAGATTCCGGTTTTCACGCGTGATGATCTTTTCCCAGTCCCATTGATCGACATAAATCGAATGGATGTTATCCAATTCTTCGTCGCGGCGGATCGCGTTCATATCGGTATATAAGCCGTTTCCGACCGAAAAATTGTATTTTTTCAAGGCGAGTCTTTTCCATTTGGCGAGTGAATGCACGACCTGGGCTTCTGTGCCGATGGCAGGAACGTCAAAACTTACCGGGCGTTCGTAGCCGTTCAAGTTGTCGTTTAAACCGCTGTCCTCGGTAACGAAAAGCGGAGCGGAAACGCGCTTTAAATTGAGCGCGGCGGCGAATTCGTTCTGAAAGGTCTGTTTAATGTAGGCGATGGCGCGCTGGGTATCGTATTCGTCGAGTACGGGCGCATAGCCTGCCGGAATCTGGATATGGTTCATGAAAACGTCCTTCTGGCGCACCAAAGTGCGCCGATAAAATATAAAAATATTTTATCACGTTTCGGGAGGGATGTCAAGCCGTATAGGAACGAAATTTACAGATTGACTGCCAGAATGCCGCCAAAGGCGAGAAGTACCCCGAATAAGCATTTGGCGGTCAGCTTTTCTTTAAAGAAAACGGCAGACATGATGGTTGACAGCATAAGTGCACAACCGTTGGCAAGAGGGTATAAGGCGGCGGAGGGCAGGTAATGAGCGGCAAGTGTTTTGGTGAAACTGTGTAAGAACAGACAGACGGACATGACGCCTATGTACCCGAAGATCGGTTTTAGCGCTTTGTATACCGATTTGTCCGAGTCTCCTTTTCGCATTCCGAAAAACGGCAGACAGATAAGTAAGATAAGAAAAGAGCATAGGTATGTGTAAAAATTAAAGACGGAGGTCGGGACGCCCTTGGCATAAACCGTAAACAGCTTTTGTGAAAAGTCTATGGCGCCGTTGGAAAATCCGGTTAGGAACAGCAAAGCAAAGCCGCCAAGCGTCAGTTTTGATTTAATGGAATTATTGTAGGAACACATGACAAGCGTTGCCGCCACCAAAAGCGCCATGCCGAGAAACTGCATACGGCTGACGGTTTCCGAAAAGCAGATCACGCTTCCGGCAATCGGTACGGTAAAGCCTAACATGCAGAATACGTCCAGCATCATGTACGCGCCTTTTTTGACGGCCAATAACCAGCTTACCACCATGACCGACGTTGCAAGTCCCGAAAGAAAGCAAATGGCAAAGGTTCTGCCGCTTACCCGAAACGCCGGAAATCCTTCGGAAAGCAGAACGGAAAAGAATCCGATCGCAATGCATAAGAACATACGCAAAAGGTTGGCACAAACCGCGTCAAAAGCCTGTTCGGTTCTGCTGCTTGTCTTTTTGCCGCAATAGCCTTTGGTTGCGCCGCAAATTAAAGAAATGGCTAAAAATACATATCCCATAAAGATATCCTCAAAGCAGTTTTTTATTTTCTCCCAGTATAGCATAGCAATGGCTGAAATGCAAGATAAAAAACATGGAGAAAAAAGGCAAATAATTGTATTTTTCAGCTTTTTTATTCCGTTTTTCCAAACGCGGACGGCGGCGCACCGTATTTCTTTTTCATGCAGCGCGAAAAGTATTTTTCATCGGTAAAACCGGCGGCAAAAGCAGCTTCCTTGACGGATATCTGTTTTTCGGCAAGAAGAGATGCCGCAAAACGCAGCCGCTTTTCCAACAAATATTGCTTCGGCGAAAGGCCGAAGCTTCGGCAAAAGGCACGCCGGAGCGAGGATTCGCTGAAGCTTCCGGCACGGCAAAGGTCGCAAAGCCGAAGCGAAGCGTCTTGAAAGTGGTTTTCCAGATAGGAAAGACAGTCTGCCAACCGGGTATCCGTGTGCGGTCCTGCAAGCGTGGCGAGGTCGCAGAGCAAGGTGTAGACGTCGGCTTTCAGGCGGAAGACGTGTTGGTTTTGCTGCCAATCGTCCAAAAGCTGCTCGAATTTTTCGCGTAAAAAAGCCTCCGCGCCAAAGGATCGGTTTTCGACGTGCGTATAGTTGCAGTCGGAAAGATGTACCACTATGCTTTCACAGACGGAATATTCTACGGTATAATCCATGCTGCTCGGGATGAACAGCACATCTCCCGGCCGTGAAAGAAAGCTCTGCCCGTCGATTTCAAACTGCGCTTTTCCGCAAATGCGCAGACTGAGTGCCGCAAATGGCCGTTTTTTGACGTGAAACAGCCCGTTTTCGTGCCTGAAACGGCCGACAGATAAAATTTGAAAGCATAGCTCATCAAAAGAATATAACATTTTTATCACCGCTTTCCAGTATATAGATAATTGACTGAAAAATCCACCTATTTGAATGAAACGTCTGTTACAAAACCGTTCGTGTTGGGGTAAAATAACTCTATCAACAACTTCAAGAAGGCGGTGTTTGTATGTTTTTTGACGTTCAAAACCTGACAAAACTGACCGGCCGGTATCCGGTCGAAGAAAAAATCCGCGCTGTGGCGCACGCGTCGCTCTGCAAGCCGGTTTTTGCGGAATACTGGAACAACTTTTCCTACGGACTTTCCGAAATTGAGCTTCTTCCGACTGATTCTTTCACCTTTTGCATCGGTCAAGCGCCGGTTTTGCCGCTTGACGGCGAAAGTTATCGCGTGAGCATTACCGAAAGCGGCGTGAGCCTTGCCGCTTGCAGCGAAAAAAGCCTCATTTGCGGCTTTATGACGCTCATCGACCGTCTGCTTATGGAACGTGTAAACGGCGAAAGCCGCCTGTTTCTCGACGCCTGCACCTACGGCGAGACGGCATTTATTGCACGGCGCCTGGCGCATTTTTGTGTTTTTCCGGAAACCGAGCTGTGGGAAATCCGGCGGTTTGTCCGTCTGTGTGCATTTTTGCGGTATACCCATTTGGTGATCGAATTCTGGGGAACGTTTCGCTATGAATGCCTTGATGCGCTTTCGTGGGAACGCGCGTTTTCCGCTGATGACCTGCGCGAAATTTTCGCGGAGGCTCAGGATCTCGGCTTGGAGCTTGTTCCTATGTTCAACCATTACGGACACGCTTCTTCGGGACGGGGGATGCACGGAAAACACGTCGTGCTTGACCGGTCGCCGCAGTATGCATATCTGTTCGATGAGACCGGTTGGGCGTGGAATATCGGCTTGCCGGAAACAATCGATTTGCAGAAAAAAATGCGGCAGGAATTGACGGAGCTGTGTGGTGCCGGTTCATTTTTCCATATCGGCTGTGATGAGATCTATGGCTTTGATTATTCAGAACGTGCCATGGAGGAGATCTGCACCCATATCAATGCCGTCGCTCAAAGTCTTGCCGAAAGCGGCAGAAAACCCATTTTGTGGGCGGATATGTTTTTGCCGAGAACCTTAAAAAATCAAACCGGAAATACATATACGGCGGCGTGTCCGTCCGAGAACGCGTCCTCTTTTATGCTGTCAAAGCTCGATAAAAACGTGCTTCTTGCCGATTGGCAGTATGACGCGTGCCGATTCCCGGTGGAAACGTCGCTTTATCTGAAAGAAAAAGGCTTTTCGGTTTTGCTGTGTCCGTGGGATAGGGGAATGAACCGGACAAACGCTTGCCTTGAAACGGCAAAAATTCATGGCCTTGACGGGATTCTGCATACGACCTGGCACACACTGTCAAGCGGTATGCCGTACGTTGCAAAAACGGCGCGCGGCTGCTTTTTGCCTGCCGGTTCGAAGGATGTGCGCGATGAGAATCAGGCTCTTCACTTAAACAAAACAGCGGAAATTCTGCGAAAAGTGTATCCTTGCGGCGGCGATTACCGTAAAAGCGGATGGTCGAAAAAGGAAATTGAGGATATTGTATGATAAACCTTGTGTATTTGTTCGCGGTGTTTTTCAGCGTTTCACAGTCGGTTTCGGTCAAATATTACCGGCAGAAATCCGAGGATGTGCTGCTTTTCAATGCTGTCAAATCGCTTGCCGCGTTTTTGGCGCTTGCCGTGATTTTGGTGTGGAACTTCCGTTTTCACGCACCGACGGCGATCTATGGCGTCCTGTACGGTGTTTTCCTTGCGATTTCCATGCATACCGGCTACAAAGCACTGTGTTTGGGCCCGATGTCCCTTACCGGCATGATTGTATCGTTTTCCGTGATTTTGCCGATCGCATACGGAATCGTGTTTGCACGGGAGAATCCGACGGTGTTTCAGGGGGTCGGTTTGGTATTTTTTGTTTTATCCGTGGTTTTCACAAGCCTTCGTGCCGGGACGCCTCCCGCTTCGCAAGAGACCTCTGCGAAAGCCCGAAAAAAGTGGCTCGTATACGTGTTTCTCACGTTTGTGACCAACGGCTTGTGTTCTGTTGTGCAAAAAATGCATCAAAGTGCCTATCCGCACCGGCAGCTGGGTGAATTTGTCTTGTATGCCTGCGGCTTTTGCACGTTGGTTTTCGGTGCCGCGTATCTCAAAAAGAGAACGGCACACAACAGCGTGTGCGGCATTGGTCTTGCCGGGTTCGCCGGACTTTCCAATGCGGCAGCCAACTTCTGCACCTTGCTTTTGGCAGGAAACGAGTATGCGGCGGTCATGTATCCGGTCATCTCAGCCGGAACGGTGCTTGCGGCGCTTGTGTGCGGCAGGGTGCTGTTTGGCGAGAAATTGGGCTTGGGACAGTGGGCGGCTTTGCTCTGCGGCTTGGCGGCAGTGGTGTTGCTAAGATTATAAAAACGAAGCACGGTGAAATCATCGCGCTTCGTTGTTTTCATAAGCCCCCAAATACCGATCGGCAGCGTATTTTGCCGATTGGTATTTGGGGGCTTATGTTACAGATTTATGCATTCTCTAAACAATCAGCATTGCATCTCCAAAAGAGAAGAAATGGTATTTTTCTTCCACAGCCACCCGATAGGCCTCCAAAATGCGTTCTCTTCCGGCAAGTGCGGAAACGAGCATTATGAGCGTGCTTTCGGGTAAATGGAAATTGGTGATCAGACAGTCAAGCGCCTTGAATTTGTAGCCGGGATAAATAAAGATCTCCGTGTTGGCGCTCCCAGCATGTAAAACGCCGTTTTCGTCCGTCGCACTTTCCAACGTCCGGCACGAGGTCGTACCGACAGCAAAGATCCGTCCGCCGTTTTTCCGGACTTCGTTAAACCGGCGTGCCGTTTCTTCGCTTACTGTGTAGTATTCGCTGTGCATTTTGTGCTCTGTGATGATTTCTTCCTTGACGGGTCGGAAGGTGCCTAACCCTACGTGAAGAGTTACGTACAGAATCTCCACACCCATGTTTTTGATCTGTTCGAGCAGTTCCTTGGTGAAATGAAGTCCAGCCGTCGGCGCGGCACTCGAGCCTTCATGCTTGGCGTAGACCGTCTGATAGCGGTCCTTTTCGCTTTCACGGCTGGTGATGTACGGCGGCAGCGGCATTTCGCCGATCTCGTCAAGCAGGGCAAAAAACTCTCCCTCATAGTCGAATTCGATCACACGGTTTCCGTCGTCGAGAACTTGTTTTACCGTTCCGGTCAGTTTTTTATCAAAAAAGACGCGCGTACCCACATGCATTTTCTTGCCGGGATGCACGATCGTTTCCCAGGTTCTGTCATCTAAACGCTTCAATAACAGTACCTCGATCGTACTGCCGGATGGCTCGGTAGCCTCCGTGCCGTCCGGATTTTTAATAAACCGCTTGCCGAACAGGCGCGCCGGAATGACTTTGGAATCGTTGAGTACCAAAGCGTCTCCCGGTTTCAGATAATCGACAATGTCGTGAAAGTGCCGATGTTCGATTGCACCGGTCTGTTTGTCAAGCACCAAAAGCCGCGACATGTCGCGCTTTTCAGCCGGCGTCTGGGCAATCAGCTCTTCGGGCAGATCGTAATGATAATAGGAACGCTTTAAAAGATTTTCGTTTTCGTTTGCCATGGGAAACCTCTCTTTTGCAGATTTTGCAGTTTCGGAAACCTTATTTGGTAAGGTCGATGAGCACCGTTAGTTTTTTTGTTTTTGTCACGGATAAAGTGCTGTCAAGGGTGACGGTGTTGCTTGATGCGTCAATATCGCATATCCGGTACCGTCCGGCATACATCACCCGGTACGGCCGGTGCGGCGAAAGAAAGGTCCGTACCTTGACCTCGCCGGAATACAGAATGAGTTCAATATAGTCCGCGCCCAGTTCCACGCGTCCGTAGGCGCCGTCAAAGCTGACAAAACCCGTAAATACGTCCTCACGCATGAGCGTTTCCTCCGGCGAAAAGGTGAGAAGCGCCGCATTCTTGTCGTAATCAAAACCGGAAAAAGCCGGTATCAGGGCACAGACCTGCATGGCGCAGGCATACAGCTCTTTTTTGCAGGAAAAAACGTGTTCGGAAAAGACGAGCGATGCTTTTTCGCAAAGAGGGAGTTGTTTAAGCTCCGCCAATGCGGCACAGGCAAAGAAGTCGGGAGTTTGTCTGGCCGACAGCGCTTTGTCTGCATTTTCGGCTGCCTTTAACAGTTCTTCTTTGGAATACAGTTCATAAGCGCATAGCTTTTTCGCCGTATAAGCCGATGAAAGGACACGAAACGGTGCTTTTTCATTACGGACAGCCGCTTTTTCGGAAAAACGGCGTTGGTTTTCTTCCAGTTTCTCTATGTAAAAAGTCTTTCGCTTTTTGTCACGTAACAGTTCCGCAATCTGTATCATGGCGTTTAGCGCCGGCAACAGCGTATCATAAAGGATATCTGCGTCGGAAAGGCCGTTTTCGGACACTTCTTCGCTTAAAAGACGTTCGGCATTTTCGGTCAGTAAATCCGCCATGAGCGAAATGTCCACCCAGTTTTCGGTGTAAAAGCGCAGCTCCGAACAGGTGCGGTATGCGTAAAACAAGCGCATGATCATGCGAAAACGTGCCGCAATCTGATCCGGTGCAAGGTCGGTGTCAAAGGCTGACGGCACAAATTCCGAACCGGACGAACGTCCTTTGGCAGTCATCAGATTTTTTAAGGTCAGAACGCTTGTCGGCGTTGTAATGCCCGGGAAAAGATATTCAAAGGCAAACGAAACGGGAAGAAGTCCGTCCTCTGATTCCTCGGAAATGCCTTTGAGAACGCCGGCGGCGTCGCGTCTTGCGGCCGGATCTTTCACGGCGGCGAGAGACGCACGGATAAGCGGTTTTAAAGTTTCGGGCAGACAGGCTTTGTCTCCTGCCAGCTCATGCGTCAGCAAGCTTTCGCGATAAAGCCGGTCAAAATGCGTGAATGAATAGGAAACGCAATCGGAAAGACCCGGAAAATAGTGGCAATAGTAATTTTTTTCCCCGCTTTTGGCCGGGCTTTCGGCACAGTACGGAAAGCTCCATGCCACAATAAACCGGCGTTTTTCCGTTTGTCCCGGTTCCAGATGAAAGTGAAAGGCGAGAATGGCGGAAATGTTCTTTTTGGTGCCGTCCGCCGTGCCGTCGTTTAAAAATCCGCCGCTTGCCGTAAAACGTTCAAAAAATTCAGTGTCTTTGGCATCCTCTGAAATTTCATAAGTAAAATCGGCTGAATCCGAGGCAAGACAGATACTTCCGCGGCGGCGAGCCGAAACGCCGGGCGAGGTTTCGGTGAGCAGGGTATAGAACGTGCCGCTCTGGCGGTCATAGCAAGGCGACCCGTGTCCGGCCAAAAAGAAGGATTTTAAAAGAGCGGCAAAAGAAACGGTGAGCGGCCGGTCGCTGAGGCTTGTGATCTCCATTTCAAAAAAGGCCGCCGGAATGCCGGAATCGATTGAGTTGTGGGGAATGAGCGGATTGAATGCGTGTAAAGTTAAGGCAACGCCATACGGTTCTGTGGCGTACGAGACCGACGTAAAAGGAAAAGTATGCCGGATGCTGCTTATCGGCGCATGCGGCAGAGCGCGCGCGTCGGCATCGGATTCCGCCTCCGGATCTTTCAGAACACAGCCGTCGGCTGTTTCCTTATCCGATCGGACGCACAACGCAAAAGAAACCGGGTCAGTGTGTTCGCCCGGATGGGCTTTTTTGGAGGAGCTTTTGGAAAGACCGGCAAACTGCGTACCGCCGTCGGCATACAATTTTAAACAGCCTGTGCCGATACCGCCTAAAAAAGCGGTGTTTTGCAGATAACGGAATGTATTTTTGACCATAAGGCTCCTCCTTTCGGATTTTTAGGGGATTAACTGATATTATAGCACATATTCTTTTCAATTGCAAGCGCAAAGACAAAGAAAAACGCCGCACTTCGCAAAAACAGAATTCTTGGCGAAGTGCGGCGTCGGGAGACCGGAGATCCGGTCAAAGCTTAAACGTTGTACGTGTTTCCTTTCGGAACCTCGTCGCCGCCTTTTTCGGTTTTTTCCACATAGTCACAGCTCGGGAAAATGATGTTGAGCACAATGCCGGCAATGGAGGCAACGGCAAGAGAGGTGATCTTGGCGGTAGCGTTGATCGGAATGGCAACACCGCTGAGAGCGCAGACCAAGATGACAGCCGTGATGATAAGGTTGCGGCTCTTGGAAAAGTCGATCTGGTTTTCGATGAGGTTGCGGATACCGATAGCGGAGATCATACCGTAAAGGATGAACGAAACACCGCCGATAACGGCTGTCGGAATCAGTTCAACAATGGCGGCAAACTTCGGGGAGAAAGAAAGGATAACGGCAAAGACGGCCGCAATGCGGATGACTCTCGGGTCGTAAACCTTGCTGAGCGCGAGCACGCCGGTGTTTTCACCGTAAGTCGTGTTGGCAGGACCGCCGAAGAGGGACGCAAAGGTGGTGGCAAAACCGTCACCGATCAGCGTGCGGTGAAGGCCGGGATCTTCAATGAAATTCTGCTTGGTGGTCGAGGAAATTGCCGAGATATCGCCGATATGTTCCATCATGGTGGCAAGCGCGATCGGAGCAATTGCGATAATCGAACCGGCAATCAATGCGCTGTTTGACCAATCCACACCGCCGAATACCGTGCTGTTCCAGTGAATCGGGAGACCGAACCATGCGGCTGATTTCACGTTTTCCAGAGCGGCGACCGAGAAGAGCTTGAACTTTTCATCGCCAAACATGGCAATGTACTGCGAACCGTCTGCCAGTGTAATGGTCGAACCGCATGCAAAGGCAAGAACGGCGGCAATGGCACAAGAACCAAGTACGCCGAGTAAGATCGGAATAATCTTGCACATACCCTTGCCCCAGATGTTGAAGATGATGACAATGGCGAGCGCACAGAGTGCGATAATCCAGTTGGCGTCACAGTTGGATTTTGCACTGCCGCAAAGGCTGAGGCCAATGGAAATGATGATAGGACCGGTCACAACCGGCGGGAAGAAACGCATGACTTTGGAAACGCCGACTGCTTTGATCAAAGCGGCTACAACTAAGTAAACAAGGCCGGCAACCGCAACACCGATGCAGGCGTAGGGGAGAAGCTCAGCCTGCGTCATGTCGCCTGCACCCGAAGCCGGAGCAATAGCGGCATATCCGCCCAAGAACGCGAAAGAGGAGCCGAGAAATGCCGGAACTTTTCTTTTGGTTACAAGGTGGAAGAACAGCGTGCCGAGACCTGCCATAAGAAGCGTGGTGGCAATATCAAGTCCGGTAAGAAGCGGAACAAGAACGGTTGCGCCGAACATGGCGAACATGTGCTGGAAACCGAGAATCAACATTTTCGGAACGCCGAGAACCCGGGCGTCGTAAATGCCTTCGGTACCGAGGTTGGTTTTGTTTTTACTCATGAGTAAAAGCCTCCTGATTTATTTATTCGCCGACCGCAGCCGGAAAATATTCTTAAAAGTGGGTTTCTATTTCACTACTCGTTTTCGCCGTGCTTGACAATGGTCACTTCGGAAAGGCCGTCATATTCCGGAACTTTCACACAAATCTGTTCTTTGTGCGAAGTCGGAACATTCTTTCCGACATAGTCGCCGCGTATCGGCAGTTCCCTGTGTCCGCGGTCAATCAGCACGCAAAGCTTGATCTTGGACGGACGTCCTGCCGCGATCAGCGCATCAATGGCCGCGCGTGCCGTTCGTCCGGTGTAGATAACGTCGTCTACCAAAACAATGGTCTTTCCCTTGACATCAAAACCGAGGTCGGCTTTGAGCAGTTTGGGTTGGTCGCCCTTTTCGTGCAGATCGTCGCGGTAGAGTGTGATGTCCAGTTCGCCCGATAATACTTCCATATCGGAAAAAGAGCGAATCTTTTCGGCAAGCATGTTTGCAAGCGGTACACCGCGGCGCTTGATTCCCACAAGACAAATGGTCTTTTCTTCGGAATTTGTCTCAATAATTTCATGAGCAAGACGCGACAGCGTCCGGCCGACTGCATTTTCGTCCATTATGACTGTCTGCTCCGGCAAGTTCACCGCTCCTTTCTGCTCCAAGTTGCTTTTAACAGGCACAAAAAAAGCCTGCCGGTCGTTCCGGAAGGCACAAATAGGCGTGTTTGCGCAAAAATACGCATAAGAACACAGTTTCTATAAACCTTGCCGGTATCCCGTACCGAATTAAAGGATTTTTACTGTGTGACAGTATAGCACAAACTTTTTCATTTGTAAAGGGGTTTTTCGACTTTTTTTGCATTTATCTGTTTTTAACAAAAAGATCGGAAGATTTTTGGCATTATTTAACATATGTCTGAAATTCATTCTGCTTTTTTCAAAAGCTGTCGCTTTTAGCCGCATAATGTCACCAAGCGACCGCTTTCGACGTATTTTTGCTCAAACGGCAACTGAGAAATGCGAATATTCCTTTAAAAATGTTAACTTTATGTAAACTACAAAGCGCATCTATTGCAATTTACCCAACTAATATACTATACTGTTAAAAATAATATTATATTTTGTACAGGAGATGCAACATACCTTGAAAGAAAAACTTAACAAACGGGAACTTGTCTACATAGCCAGTATGCTGTTCGGCTTGTTCTTTGGCGCAGGAAATCTGATTTTCCCGATTTATATGGGACAACTATCCGGAAAAAATATGCTGCCGGCGATACTTGGTTTTTTGATTACCGGCGTAGGCTTGCCGCTTTTGGGCGTTATGGCAATCGGTATCAGCCGAAGCGACGGTTTGATCGAATTGTCCGGCAAGGTAGGGCGCGCATACTGCGTTTTCTTTACCTGCGCGCTGTATTTAACCATTGGCCCGTTCTTTGCCATTCCGCGCTGTGCGACGGTTCCTTTTGAAGTGGGCGTTGCGCCGTTATTCGGAGAAGCAGCTAAAAATCCGGCGGTTCTTCCGATTTATTCGTTGATTTTCTTTGCTGTTGTGCTTGCCTTTTCCCTCTATCCCGGAAAGATTCTGACCTGGGTCGGAAAGGTCCTTAACCCAATCTTCCTTGTGTTTTTAGGTGTGCTTGTAATTGCCGCGTTAATCCATCCCATGGGCGCCATCAGTGAAGTGGCACCGACGGGGGCTTACGAAACCAAGGCGTTCATGACAGGTTTTTTGGAGGGGTATAACACCATGGATGCGCTGGCCAGCCTTGCTTTCGGCATTGTTGTGGTTACGGTTATCCGTGACCTTGGCGTGACAGAACCGAAAGCGGTAGCTAAAAACACCGTGAAAGCCGGTATTTTCAGCTGCCTTATCATGGCGGTCATCTATGTGTTTGTAACGGTCGTCGGCGCACAGAGCCGCGGCGTATACGATGTCTGCAAAAACGGCGGCGAGGTCTTTGCTGTGGTGGCCAATCATTACTTCGGTAAGGTCGGCGCGCTGATTTTGGCCGGTATCGTTACTTTTGCCTGTCTGAAAACCGCTGTCGGATTGGTTACCAGCTGTGCGGAAACGTTCTGCAAACTGTTCCCGAAATCTTTCGGCTACAAGACGTGGGCCATTCTTTTCAGCGTTGTATCTTTCCTGATTGCAAACCTTGGATTAAATACGATTATTGAATACTCCATTCCGGTGTTAATGTTCTTGTATCCGCTTGCCGTGACATTGATTTTGCTTGGTATTTTCGGCAATCTCTTTGGCCATAACCGCTATGTGTACGGCTTTGTGACCGGCTTTACATTTGCGGCAGCTATCTTTGATTTTATCGGTGCATTGCCGACGAGCATTACAGAGATGCTTCATTATAATGAATGGGTTCCGGTTTTGAGCCGTATTCTACCGTTGTTCGAGTACGGCGTCGGTTGGCTTGTCCCGGCGTTTGTCGGTCTTATTATCGGTCTTATTGTCATGTTCGTGACAAATAAGAAGAAAGCCAAAGCGTAAAACGTAAAAGAATAAGAATAACGCGGCTGTCTGAACATTCAGGCGGCCGCGCGTGTCTTTGCTTGATATAAAGCGAAAAAAAGTGCGATTGGAGACGGGAAGTCAGAACCGAAAAGAATTTCGGTTCTGTTTTTGCGTAAAAGAAAATTCGTGAAAGTTGCATTTGGTACTTGAAAACGACGACATAAAGTATTATAATAAATTTGTATGTGGCAAAAAGGCGGCGAAGCGCCGCGGCAAATATCGCGGACAGCTTTATGGAAAAGACAGCTCTGGCCTACGCGAAACCAAACCAACCTATACCACAAAAGCAAATTACTGATTAAAAATAACCTACTTCAAAAACCAAGTTCTTTTGCGCCGCTTTTCTGCGAAAGGCGGCGAAGCGCCGCCGCAAATATCGCGGACAGCCTTGTGAAAGAGACAGCTCTGGTATACGCGAAACCCAACCGACATATACCGCAAAAACAAATTTTTGAATTGAAATAACTCACCTAAAAAATCAAGTTCTTTTGCGCCGCTTTTCTGCGAAAGAAAAGCGGCCGGGGTATGGGGCGGAGCCCCATATAAAATAACAATAAAGGAGAAGTCTGAATGAAAACGTATACACCGCAAATCATGCAAAAAGCGGAACAGTATCTTTTTGAGCAGAAAGGCGCGTCACCGCTTGCACTTATGCAAAAAGCCGCAGCAAGCGTGTTTTTCGCGGTACGCTCCCGACTTCGGCCTTATGATACCATAGCCGTTTTGTGCGGCAAGGGCAATAACGCGGGCGACGGCTATGAAGCGGCACGCCTCATGCGTAAGGACGGGAAAAACGTCATTTGCATCGATGTCCTTGGCGGCGAACCGACTGTCGAACCGGCACTTACCTGCTATAATGCCTATATCGCCGAGGGCGGCAAGGTCGTGAACGACCCGAAAACAGCCTTAAAGAAAATCGCCTTTTCCACCGTTATCTTTGATGCCGTGTTCGGCATCGGTTTCCGCGGCGTTATCGAAAAGGATAGCTTTTTACATAAATGTATCGACGCGGCAAATCTTTCCGGCGCATTTCGCGTGGCTGTCGATGTGCCGAGTGGCGTCAGAAGCGCTGACGGCAGCGTCGGCGGAATTGCTTTTGCGGCAGACCTTACCGTGACGGTTACCGCACTAAAAATCGGAATGCTGTCTTATCCGGCTCGGTTCTTCTGCGGACGCACTGAGGTTGTCGATATCGGCGTTCCCCCAGAGGTGCTCAATTTTTATAAAGAGGAAAATCCCGGCTTTGCACCGGATGACGACTACGTCGCACAGGCTCTCCCGATGCGCCCTGAAATCTCCAATAAAGGCGATTTCGGGAAGTTGGCCTGTGTCTGCGGCAGTGAAAATATGACCGGCGCGGCTGTATTGTCGGTCGGCGCGGCTCTTCGTGCCGGCGCAGGACTTGTGACGCTTGCCTCCGAAAAAAGTGTTATCGAATGCGTGCGCGGAATCTATCCCGAACCGATCTATGCGCCGCTGGATTGGAAAGATAACGGAAAATTGATTTCTTTCGCCTCTTCGCTTTCCAAATATAATACCGTCCTTATCGGCTGTGGCTTGGATAAAGAGCCTATCAAAGCAGATTTCTTGGAAATGGTTCTTCAAAAAACTTCGGCACAGCTTGTTTTGGACGCAGATGGTATAAATATGCTATGTCCTTTCATAGATATAGTACGGGAAGCAAAGAAAACGCCGATTCTCACGCCACATCCCGGAGAATTTTCAAGACTTTCCGGCCTTGACGTGGACTATATCAACGATAACCGAATCAAATGCGCCGTGGAATTCGCCGAAAAATACCATTGTATTTTGGTCTTGAAAGGCGCCGGCACCGTTACCGCTTCGCCGGACGGACGCTTTGCCGTCAATACGACCGGAAATCCGGGACTTGCCAAAGGCGGCAGCGGCGATGTGTTGGCAGGTCTTATTGCCGGCCTTGCGGCAAATCCGCATATTTCTGCATTCGACGCGGCTGTGTGCGGCGTGTATCTGCACGGAAAGGCGGCAGACCGGTTAAAGGAGACTTATTCCGAATACGGCCTGTTGCCGTCACAGCTTGCTGTGGAGGTTGCCAAACTGCTTCCCTAACATATTTTTGGGGGAATCAATTTGAAAACCGTTTTTCAGTCACGCAAAACAATTCTTTCGCGCATTCTTTTTGCGGCTCTCGCCCTTCTTTGCCTTGTACCGTTACTTGCCGGATGCGGCGATTCAACCGGTAAAAAAGATCTGTGCCGGACGCTGTTCTCTCCCTACGCGGCGGACATCGAATTCGTCTTTGAAAAGGACGGCGAATCGGTTGCGGGAACTGCGCATGTGACGCGTGCCGATACGGTTCGTATCGATATAACCGCTCCCGACCCGTTTACGGGAATCAGCGCCGAAATGGGCGCAGACGACCGGGCGGATATTATCAGCCTGTCGTATTCGGGCATTAAGGCGGAACTTCCGAAAAATGCGCTGGATAAGCTTGATCTTATGCTGTCGCTGTTTGCGGACAGCGTTGCGGCGTCTGCCGAAAAAACGCCGATTAACGCGTTTGTCCCCTGTGAGGAAGTCTATGCCGTCGAGGGACTTGCCGAAACCAAGGCTTATAAAGCGGAATTTTCACACGGCAATATCCGGTATCTTGTCGTTTACGACAGCCTGACCGGGACACCGCTTGATCTGTGCGCCGAAGCAGACGGCAGTGCCGTCGAAGTCAAAATCAAGAAATTCAAGGGAGCGGAGTTTTAACTCTGATTCCCGGTATCGGAAAACATACGAAAAGAGGAACTACATGCTTTTACATACAGACGTCAAAAAAACGCGCGCTGTCATCGATTTAGACGCGGTTGCCGACAATTATCGCCATACGGCGCAAATGTGCGCACCGGCCGCAGTAGCGGCAGTCGTCAAGGCGGATGCATACGGTCATGGGGCGCTTGCGGTTGCAAAGAAATTAGCGAGCGTCGGCTGTAAGTTTTTTACGGTGTCCAATATCGATGAAGCGCTTGAACTTCGTTTGGGCGGTATCGACGGAATCATTCTCGTGCTCGGTTTTGTGTTGGATGAATTCCTGCCGGAAGCCGTCGAGAACGGCATTTCCCTTGCGGTGGACACGGCGGAACATCTGGAAAAGATTCTTGAAGCGGCGGACGGTCGAACCGTCAAGATCCACATTAAGCTCGATACCGGCATGAACCGTACCGGTTTTGCGGCAAAAAGCGAAACGGGCGCGTTGGTTGCGGAACTTGCAAAGGCGGTCGCGTTGTTGAAAAGCCATGACAATGTCGTATGTGAGGGCGTGTTTTCTCATTTTGCCGTTGCCGATGAACCGGACGGCGCGGCGTTTACCGAAATGCAGTTTGCGCGTTTTACCGAAACGGTTAAAGCGTTAAAGGAGGCCGGAATCAAACCCTTATACCGGCATATCTGCAACAGTGCCGGCATCGTGCGTTTCCCGCATATGCATTTGGATGCGGTGCGCATGGGCGTGACGCTGTACGGCTGCGGAGATTTAGATAGCGCATGCCGTCCGGCGATGACTTTCAAAACACGTATTATCAATGTGCACAACTTGAAACAGGGGGAAAGCGTCAGCTATGGCTGTACCTACACGGCAGACGCAGAGCGCCGGATCGCCGTTATCGGAGCAGGCTATGCCGACGGATACAAGCGCTGCCTGTCCGGCAAGGGTTATGTATTGTGTCATGGAAAAAAAGCGCCGCTTGTAGGGCGTATCTGCATGGATATGGCTATGGTGGATGTGACGGATATCCCGGAGGCGGCGGTCGGCGACGATGCGGTATTATTCGGAACGGACGGAAACGCGTTTTTGAGTGCTGAAGAAGTGGCGTCTTGGGCAGAGACGATTCCGTATGAGATTCTTTGCGCGGTTTCGGCGCGTGTACCGAGGGTGTATGGGGAATAAGCAGGGGTGGGCAAGGACTGCTCGCCCTTGCGTCCTCGCCCCCTTTTCTTAAAAGAAAAGGGGGACAAAAGAATTTGATTTTTGCCCCCGGCGATTTGAATTTTCAGATCGCCGGGGGTGCTTTTATTTAAAAGAAAAATTGTATTTAAAAGAGCAAGGTAAGATTGCCTGTGTTATTATCGCTTGATTTTTCCGGAATATTGACAAAAACAGAGAAGCGCACGGCGGTTTGAAGAAATCCGCACTGCCGTGTGTCACACTCTAAACTCTTTTGCCGGGGCATTCTTATAAGAAAAGCGGCGTTTTTTCCTGCGAAACACCGCTTTTTGTTAATTATCTGTTACCTATTGTGCATATGCTTGCATTTTTAACGCAAACAGACTATAATATTCATAGTCTGAGTCGGTGTACCGCAAGGCAGGTTTTGAATGTTTGAAAAAAGAAAGGCAGTTTTCCGTCATGAAATTTACCGAAAAGGATTTTCTTCCGGTTTTGTTCGGAAACGACATCAATGTATACAGTGTAGCGCGCGCATTTTACGAAGAATACAAAATCAAATCGCGCGTATTCGGCAAGGCGCTCAAAGGAACATGCTACAAGAGCCGCTTAGTCGAATTTACGGAAATCAAGAATTTAGACACGCCGGAGATTCTTTTGGACGTACTCAACCGGTACGCAGGCGAGCATGCCGACAAAAAGATATTGGCTATCGGCTGCGGCGACAGCTATGTCAAGTGCCTTGCCGTCAACAAGGATAAGTTTGCTCCCAATGTAATTGCCCCCTACGCCGATTATTCTTTCCTTGAAAACCTTATGGACAAGGAAAAATTCTACGAGCTTTGCAAAGACCACGGCATCTATTATCCCAAAACCTATATCTGCACAAAAGAAAACCATATGCAGCTTGATTTGCCGTTTGGCGCGCCGTACATTCTCAAACCGGCCAATCAGGTGGAATATTATAAACACAAATTCGACGGTCAGAAAAAGGTCTTTAAATTGACCACCGGCGCTGAGCTTGCCGAAACCGTTAAAAAAGTCTATGAAGCCGGTTATACCGACCATATGATCATTCAGGATTATCTCCCCGGCGACGACACCTATATGCGTGTGCTCACCAGCTATTCCGACCGTAACGGAAAAGTGAAAATGATGTGCCTCGGCCATGTTCTTTTAGAAGAACATACGCCGTATGGCATCGGAAACCATGCAGTCATTATTACCGAATACGAAAAAGACCTCATGGAAAAGTTCAAGAACCTCCTTGAAAGCATTCATTATGTCGGCTTTTCCAATTTTGATATCAAACTCGATAAGCGCGATGACAAATACCGCGCCTTTGAAATCAATACCCGCCAAGGCAGAAGCAATTTCTACGTTACCGGTTCGGGACACAACGTGGCAAAGCTTTTTGTGGAGGATTATGTGTACGGAAAGGAACTTCCCGAAGATATTGCGAAGAATGAGTATCTTTGGATGGTGGTTCCCAAGCAGATCGCCTTTAAATATGCACCGGCCTATAAAGCGCGTATGCAGCGCTTGATTGCCGCCGGAAAATACGTCAATCCTTTGTGGATGAAAGGCGATAATAACCCTGTCCGCCTGTACCGCTTGGTGCGTTCGCAGATAGGACATTATTTCAAATTCAAAAAATACCTCGGCAGATAAGGAGTATACATCGTGGGAAAACTCGGCGTCATCGGCGGCATGGGACCGCAGGCAACGGAGCTTTTGTATCAGAAAATCATTTCCATGACCGATGCAAAATGCGACCAGGAACACATTGATATGATTATTCTTAGCCATGCCGCCATGCCCGACCGCACGGAAGCCATCCGTTCCGGAAAAACCGAAAAGGTCTTTTCCTTGCTTTCAGAGGACGCGAAAATGCTTGAAACCAACGGCGCGGCCTATATTGCGATCCCCTGCAATACCTCGCATTATTTTTACGATGCCTTGCAGGCACAGGTGAAGATTCCTATTATCCATATGGTACGCGAGACCGTCAAACGGGTAAAAGAACGCGATCCGGCTATCAAAAAAGTGGGATTATTGGCAACCGACGGAACGGTTTTTGCCGGAATCTATGCCAAAGAATGCGAAAAAGCCGGACTTTGCTGTGTGACGCCTGATGAAAGTACGCAAAAGATCGTCATGAAAATCATTTATGAGCAGATAAAAGCCGGCGAAAAGGGAAGTATCGACGATTTCGGCATCATCGATACCTATTTGAAAAAGAACGGCTGTGAAGCGGCTATCCTTGCCTGTACCGAGTTGTCCTGCTTTAAAAACTATCATGCGCTCGACCGTTTTTATCTTGACGCGTTGGATGTGCTGTGTGAAAAGGCTGTACGGCTTTGCGGCGGCAAGTTAAAAAAAGAGTTTGATTCTCAAGCTCAGTCCGAAAAACAGAATTGACCGGAGATATCATTGCTTATGAAACATACGTTAAACGACTATGTAAAACTGCTCGGCGAAAACGGCCTTGTCACAAAACTAAGCCTTAACGCGCCGTCCGTCACGGTGGAAAATGTCACCTACAACTCCAAGGAATCCGGAAAAAACACGCTTTTTATCTGCAAAGGCGCGCATTTTAAGGAAGAATACTTAACCGACGCACTGTCTGCGGGAGCTGTCTGCTATCTTTCGGAAACCGAATATGCCGTGGAGGCCGACCATATATTAGTAAGCGATATCCGCCGCGCTATGGCGCTTATTTTCGATTATTTCTATGACAGCGTGTGGAAGAATATCGATTTAATCGGTATCACCGGTACCAAAGGAAAATCCACCACCACCTATTTTATCAAATACATTCTCGATGAATATCTACATAGCGAACAGAAACCGTCTGCGGCTTATATTTCTTCGATCGATACTTATGACGGCAAGGAAAAATTTGAGTCTCACCTCACAACCCCCGAAGTCGGCGAGCTGTATAAGCATTTTTCCAATGCCGTAAACGCAGGTATTCCGTATCTTGTCATGGAGGTTTCCTCGCAGGCGCTGAAATATGACCGTGTGTACGGCGTCGGTTTTGATATCGGCGTATACCTAAACATCGGCGAGGATCATATCAGCGCGGTGGAACATCCGGATTTTGACGATTATTTTGCCTCAAAAATGAAATTGTTCAGTCATTGCAAGAGAGCCTGTGTGAGCCTTGATACTCTGCGCCGCGATGAAGTTATCCAAGCGGCAAGTGTTTGTGAAAAGGTCATCACGTTCTCGACGACCGATGAAAGCGCTGACGTATATGCCTATCATATCCATAAATCCGGCAACGATACCGTCTTTACTGTCCGTACACCGGAGTATTCCGAGGAGATCACGTTGACTATTCCCGGACTTTTCAATGTACAGAACGCATTGGCGGCGATCAGCGTATGCTTGCTTTTGGGCATTCCGAAGCATTTTGTTTATGTAGGACTGATGAAAGCGCGTTCTTCGGGGCGTATGGAAAGCTATACCAACAGCGACAATAAAATCGTCGCCATTGTCGATTATGCGCATAATAAACTCAGTTTTGAGTGTTTATACGATTCCGTAACCAAGGAATTCCCCGGCAGACGCATCGTTACCGTGTTCGGTTGTCCGGGCGGCAAGGCGTTTCAGCGCAGAAAAGACCTTGGCGAGCTTGCCGGAAAATATTCCGATTATGTGTATATCACCGAGGAAGATCCCGGCGAAGAACCGCTTATGCAGATCTGCGAACAGATTGCCGGGCATGTGGCCGAGAGCGGCTGCGCGTATGAAATCGAGCCGGACAGAGGAGAAGCGATCCGGAAAGCCATTCTGTCGGCCGGCCGTGAAACGGTCGTGCTTATTACCGGCAAAGGCAACGAAACGCGCCAGAAACGCGGCACAAAATACGTGCCGTGCGAGACCGATGTGGAATACACGAAAAAGTATTTAAAAGAATATGACGTGGCGCATAAAATCGACGCGTCGGAGAAAATCAGCAATTTCCAAAGTGTGCTTCCGGCGTTTCGCAAACTGTTCGGCAAAACGATTTTGGTCAAGCTCGGCGGCAGTATTATGGAAAGCGAATCGTCTCTCAAAAATCTGTACGAAGATATTGAGATGCTAAAAATGGTGGGAGCCAAGGTCGTTTTGGTCCATGGCGGCGGCAAAGCCATTTCAGCGGCTTTGAAGAAAAACGGAATTGCGCCGGAATTCAAGGGCGGATACCGTGTGACCGGCAAGGATTCCATCGGCATTGTCGAGGAAATCCTGTCCGGCAAAGTCAATAAGGCCATTGTTCAGGGTCTGAAAGACGAAAATCTGAACGCCTGCGGCCTTTCCGGAAAGGACGGAAACCTCATTACCGCCGTGCGGAAGACCATTCCCGAGGGCGATATCGGCTATGTCGGCAAAGTGGAAAAGGTGAATCCGGAGATCTTGCGCCTTTTGCTGGACAACGGTTTTCTGCCGGTCGTTTCTCCGGTCTCTTCGTCGGATAAGGGCGAGACGCTCAATGTCAATGCGGACGACGCGGCGTTTGCCGTCGCCGAAGCGCTTGGCGCGGACACGCTCATGTTTTTAACGGATGTGGACGGCATTCTTCTTGACGTCAACAACAAAGATACGCTTGTAAACACACTTTCCGTGGATAAGGCGAAAGATCTGATTGAAAACGGTTTTATCGACGGAGGAATGATGCCGAAATTGAGAAACTGCATAAACTCCGTGCAGAACGGCGTTTCCGAAGTGGCTATCGTCAACGGAGGCGTGCGGTATAATCTGATTTCCTACTTTATCACCAAAGGAAAAATCGGAACGACCATTTCGGCAAAAGGATAAGTGCGTGAATTGATAAAAACCTCTGTGTTTGTAAAATATCAAACACAGAGGTTTTTTATGTGTTGAAAACGGCGTTTTTTGATATACTCAAAGATTTTACAGGCATTTCAAGACGGACATGAACCCGATCAAAAGGAATAAAAACGCAAAGTTGAAAGCCGAAAATTCGGCGACATAGCGGCCGGTCTTATCGGGATTATGGCTGACATATTCGCGGAAAGTGATAAGACTGGCCAGCGACGCGATCAATGTTCCTACACCGCCGATGTTGACGCCGACCAATAAGTCCGGATAGTTGTCCGTGAACTGGGAAAGCAGGATTGCCGACGGCACGTTGCTGATAAACTGACAGGAAAGCGCGCTGAAAATCAAGGTGTTCTTGCTGAGAAGCCACGAGAAGAACGTCCGGATTCCATTGATACGCGCCATGTTTCCGGCAAAAATGAAGAAGAATACAAAGGTTAATAAAAGCGGATAGTCTACCATTTTCAGCGCTTTCCGGTCGGCAAACAGCAAAACTGCCGGAATGACGATAAGGCCTGTCACATAAGGCACACCGCGGAAAACGATTGCAATTGAAAGAGCAAAAAGCGCAAGATACAACACCGTCCGCGGCAGACCAAACGCAATTTTCTCGTCCGCCAATTCCAATTTCTCCGGCTTTACGAAAATAATGCAGAAAAGTGTGATAAGCGCGACTGAAAAGAAAAACGGCGGCGCCATAATGCGCATGAATTCCAGATTCGGAATGTGAAATTTCGTATACAGATACAGATTCTGCGGATTGCCGAACGGCGTCAGCATGCCGCCGAGATTGGCGGCAATGTTCTGCATGATAAAGGTGAAAGCCATGTATTTCTGCTTGCCGCAGGTGTTGAGCGTGAAATAACCGAGCGGCAGGAATGTAAGCAGGGCCATGTCGTTGGCAATGAGCATGGAACCGATAAAGGTGATGTAGACAAGAGCCAATACGCTTACACGTGCATTCCCGGCAAAATGGATGATTTTGCGTGCCAACAGGTAGAAAAAGCGGATGTTTTTCAACGCACATACCGTTGCAAGCACACAGAACAGGCAAGCCAGCGTTTTGTAATCGAAATAGGACGCATATGCCTTATCCGGCGGCACGATAAACATGGTGATAAGCGCCGCAAGAAGTGCAATGACCATGACGGTGTTTTTCCGGACAAATAAAGTCAGTTCAGCGAGTGATTTCTGCGCCAATATACGTTTTTTCATAAAATCTCCTTATATTGCAAGCGAATAGAACCATCTTTGCAGGGAAGGTAGTAAATATAAATCATAACAAATAATACGCGCTTTGTTAAGGCAAAACTATATTGTTTCATTTAAATGAATGTCGAAAAATGCCGGTTTACTTTTTTCTTAATTTATGATATAATAAAAATAAACAATTTCGGAAGAGTTCCCGCATTCCGAATAAAACGTATAAACCCGATTGAAGAGGAGTTTAAAAATGAATTTCAAACGATTTGTTGCCGCTGTCTGCGCGGCGGCCGCATTGCTTTGTCAAAATGTGTTTTTCGTATCGGCGGAAGAGATCGGCGCTACGCGCGGAGAAGTTGTTGAAATGCTTTTGAATGCGGCGGATGACTATAATCCGGAGGTAAAGAAAACCGACGTCATCAAGGGCTATGAGGACGGCCTTTTGCACGAAGAACGCGGCGTAACGCGTGCCGAGGCGCTTGTGATGTTAAAGCGCGCGTTTGGGACACTTCCAAAACCGGTCGGACACAACGCGCGTATGGCGCTTGCGGCAGATTCCTTTAACGATATTCCCGATTGGGCGCAAAAGGAGTTAGCCGGTGTGTTTGACGCCGGTATTGCCGCCGGAACGGCGCCCGGTACGTTTTCCCCGGATGAACCGGTCACAAAAGAGCAGATGAATCTATTTATAGACCGTGTTTTTGCGCTTTTCGGCACCAACGAAAAGGACGATTTCTATGCTGCGGTCAACAAGGAAACTCTTGAAACAATGGAGATTCCGGCTTTGCAGAAAAAGACCGATTCGTTTACGGCAGTGCAGAATAAAGTTGATGGCGAACTGTTGGAAAACGTGAGTTGGGGTACATCTAATTTCAGTCAAAAGTTTTACCAATCTTTGATGAACAAGGAGTTCCGCGACAAAAACGGAATAAAACCGGTTGAAAAATACATGACGGCGATTCAGAAAGCCAAGGATTTTTCCGAGTTGTTGTCGGCACACTATGATATTCAGAAAAATCTGTTTACAAGTCCGCTGATCGGGTTCACCCTGGCACGCGACTTCAAGGATAACACGATATACCGGACGACGCTTGTTACCTATGAACCGCTTATGCCGGCGGATTTCTACATAAACGGCACGGATGAGCAGAAAGAAATGTATTTTGATTATCTGCGCAAGGTTTCGGAAATTGCAGGGGATACGCTTGACGAAAAGCAGATGCAGGCGTTTTTCGATTTTGAAAAAGACCTTGTCGAACACAGCATGGACGCCGAACAGGCGGAGAATATCGAAAATTTGAATAATCTTCTCACGCCCGACGAGTTGGCACAGATATTCTCAGAAGTGGATATCCATAAGATCTTGTCGAGCAGCATGCTTAGCGAAAAAGACGAATATCTCGTTATGGATGTTGCGTATGCCAAAGCGTTTGCTGCCTATATGACCGAGGAGCATACGTCGTTATTGAAAAATGTCATGCAGATTTCTTTGCTTAACTCTTTTTCCGGCTTTTTAGGCACGGATCTGCAAGACGCGGTTCTGACGCTGGCAAGCGGCTATACCGGCATGCCGAAGCCGACCGATGAACAGTTGGCGCTGGAAACGGTGAAGAGCTGGATGCCGGCTGATCTAAGCAGTAATTGGTGGTGGTATAGTTTTGAAGAGCCGAAAGAGATCAAAGCACAGGTCACCAAGATGGTGTATGAGATAATTGACGGTTATCGGAATCAGGTGGATTCGATCGATTGGGCAAGCGACAAAACCAAGGTGATGATCCACAATAAATTAAATACTCTTGAAATTCGCGTCGGTTCTCCGGAAGCTGGAAGTCCGTCAAACCGTGAACCTTGGGATTTTATATATCCGTGGGGCACATATGGCGGAATCAGAGTCAGCACAGAGGATGCTTTCCTGACATTGAACCGGATACTTGGATTTTATGCCAATTCTATGAAGAGAGCGCAGAACGATACCTATAATAAGGAATTGGACGACGGTTTTGTCTTAGACCTTTTCGAGGCAAATGCCGGATATATCCCGCAAAACAACCGCATTGAGCTTCCGTTTGCACTCTTGCAGAAACCGTTTTATGATGCCAATGCGCCGTATGAGGAAAATCTCGCCGGTATCGGCTTTATTATCGCACATGAGATAGCGCATGCCTTTGATACGACCGGCGTGCAGTTTGATTCAAAGGGAAATGCCGTGAGTTGGATGACAAAAGAGGAATCCGACGCCTTTGCCGCGCGCTGCACCAAGCTTGTTTCTTTCTATGACAACTTTGAAGCGGCGCCGGGTATCTTGACGGACGGACGTTTCACATTGAAAGAAAATTTGGCCGATCAGATGGCGATGCAGTGCCTTACAAAATTAGGGTCTGAAAACAAAAAGGTCGATATGCAGGAGTTTTACCGCGCGTTTGCCCGTATATGGGCGTCTACTTCCACGCGCGACTATGCGGCGTATATCGCGAAAAACGATACGCATGCTCCCGACAAGGCCCGTGTCAACCGGACGTTGGAAAACTGCGACGGTTTCTATGAGGCGTTTGGCATTACCGAAAAAGACGGCATGTGGGTGGATGAAGAAAACCGTGTGTCCATTTGGTAAATATCGGCCAAAATAAAATGTCTTTTCCACAGAGGGCGCATGCGCGTTTCGGTCTGTTTTGCACGTAAAAACGACCCTTGCAAAATGAAATCAACTGTGGTATTCTATATACGAAAAACAGAATAAGGAGTGGAATATCATGGAAAAAATACTGATTGATACCGATATGGGATGTGATTGCGACGATGTCGGGGCGTTGGCTATTCTTTGCGGCGCGCATAACCGCAAAGAGGCAATGCTTTTGGGCGTTACCCATGCCATTGACAACCCGTATGGCGTGCGCTTTATTGAAAAGATGTTAGCCTATTACGGCATTGGCGTGCCGGTTGGAACATGTGTGAAAAAGGGGTTTATCAACGAAGAACGCTTTGATGTTTTTGTAAAACCGCTGGCCGCGGATATGCCGGCAAAGGAAAATCCGGACAGCGTCAAGTTAATGCGGAAGATCCTTTCGGAAAATCGCGGCGTTACGCTTGTTACAATTGGTTCGTATGTTAATATTGCGGCGTTTTTGCAGTCTGAACCGGATGAAATCAGCCCACTTGACGGAAAAATGCTTATGGCGCAAAGCGTGTCGGCCGTTTACAGCATGGGCGGACATTTTACAAGACCCGAATATGCGGAATACAATATCAAATGCGATGTACACGGCGCGCAGACGTTTGCGGCTTTGTGTCCCGTGCCCGTGGTGTACTGCGGTTTTGAAGTCGGCGAAAAGATTCTGACCGGCGCGCACTTAAAAGATGCCGCGGAAAACCCGCTTTTGCAAAAAGCCTATGGCTACTACATCAGCCGTGAGTGCGGTGTGGATTCCTATCTCCGTCCATCGTGGGATCCGGCGACGGTGTACGCGGCCATCTATCAGGACGAAAATGCATTATTCGATTATTCCGATCCGGTGACGGTCACCTTTGATGAGGCCGGCAGAACGCATTTTTCCGAGGGCGGCAAGGATATGTATCTGACGTTGGAAACGTCAGAGCAAACGGCGGCGGAAACATTGAATAAACTGATGAAATAAAAGGGATATACATAAAGAGGAAGGAGCCGAAAACGGCTCCTTCCTTTCAGATTGTTGCAAAAGTCTATAAGACTTTTCGGGCGAAGCCCGATTTAATAAAAATTCGAAAAATCCGGGGACATGTGCCATGGATTTTTCACCGATAGATTCGCGAGTGTCGAAAAGCGGAGCTTTTTGGCATGAGGCGCGAGCGTACGAATCTGTTTTCGTGTCGTAAAACGCAGTTTTGCGACACGCTCAGAGGAAGGAGCCGAAAACGGCTCCTTCCTCTTTGTATGGGACAAAGATTAAAAAATGTTATTCTTTGTTGTCAAGAATCCAATTCAACAAATCGTCGTAATTCATTTCTCCTGCTGCAACGGCAAGTCCGACACGCGCGACGTCGTCAACGGCTGGTGAAATGCGGATTCCGTTTGTTTCAAGAAAGGTCAACAGCACATACATGCCGATTCGTTTGTTGCCATCAACAAAGGCATGATTGGAAATCAAGGCATAGCCGATTCGTGCGCCTTTTTCTTCTTTGGTGGGATATAGTTCATTGCCGTCAAACGTCTGAAAAGCGGATTCAAGAGCGCTGTCCAAGAGACGGATATCCCGTAAATTCGTGTCGCCGCCGGTCTCTTCTGTTATTAGTTTATGGAGAAACAAAACCTTTTCACGGTCAAATTTAATCATTTTGCAAGCTCCTCAAAGGCTTTGCGGTACTTTTTTAATATACATGCCGCAACAAAATCAATTTTTTCGTCGTCGGACATTTCAATGGTGTTACTGTTTTCAAGATCGACTAATTTATATTTGGGTTTGTTGTTCTTAAAGATGTATACTTCACCCATTTTATCTACCATGCGGGCAATTTTTGAAAAATTCTGATTGACTTCCGATATGGAAACGATTTTTTTTGTATCGATATTCATAGCTGCTCCTCCTGATTTCCATATTATTATACACAAATTTTAGGATGTTGTCAAGCTAAAATTCATTAAGCAAAAGACGCGGAAAGCATTTCTGCTTTCCGCGTCAGAATTATCTGTTCCGCTGTTTTTAATTAAACCGAAAGACTTTTCTTGCAATCGAATAGACGGTTACCGAGAAACGCCGGCCGAGGAGCATGAGCGCACACATGGTGGTGTAGCGCAGCTTGCGATAAGTACGGATGTCGTGTGCTTTTATGTAGCTCCAAAGCTCCGAGGCTTTGCGATAGTTTTCTTCTGTGCCCGATTTGTATAAGAAAATGGAGGAAATGCACACCATTAGCGCCATTTCGTGTATCATGTACGAATACAGGCGGCGGCTTTGTTTTTTGACGGCGTTTAAATCATGGCAGTCAAGCATCAGGCGTGTGACGCGTAACTGTTGGTCGATACGTTTGATGACGTTTTGTTCAGTGACCGATTGGTCGGCGCGTCCGATAAAGTACAAATACAGATCAAGATTCATGTAATACAGACTCTTCACATACGGAAAAGGCTGATACATGTACAGGTTATCTACGTAAAACGTGTGCTTGGGCAGGGTAATGCCGCAATCACGGAGAAATTCCGTCCGGTAGATGACCGAATGCATCATGAGGTATTGGGTGACAAGAAACCGGCGTGTATCGTCCCAGGTGACGATTTTTTCCTCCGGAAAAACATTGTTGTAGCGCATGACTTTGCGTTCTGAGCCATCCCAGTGGTCGTAAACGTAATTGCAGACATACATATCCACCGATTGGTTTTCCGCAATATGCTTGCGCATGCGGGCAAGCAAAGCATCTAATGCCTTGGGATCCAGCCGGTCGTCGGAATCCACGACCTTGTAGTAAAGCCCAGCGGCGTGGCGCAAGCCTTGGTTGACGCCTTCGCCGTGACCCCCGTTTTCCTGATGAATGACGCGGATTTTGTCAGGATATTTTTCGGCATAGCCGTCGGCAATTTCGGGTGTGCGGTCAGTTGAACCGTCGTCGATCAGAATGATCTCGGTGTCCTCGCCGGCCGCTAACAGCGATTCGATACATTTATCCATATACTCTGCCGAATTATAGCAGGGTACGGCAAAGGTAATTATTTTTTGTCCGTTCGGCAAAAAAATCAGTCCCTTTCTTGAATCTCTTTATGAAAGCGAAACACCGCACGTAAAATGTGCGGCAAGAATTTCGCCGGCAAGCGACATGGCTCGTGCCGCCGCCGCATCCATGTTGTAATAACGGTATTCAGCTAACCGCCCGACAAGATACAGATTCTTGAATCCGGCAAGAGCCGTTTTGTATTTTTCATAGCAGGCCGTGCTTTCGGGCGAAATAACCGGGTAATAGGGAATATCGCCGCGCGAGAAGTCGCAGACTTTGGAATACTCTTTTAAAATGACGGTTCCCGGTGCCTTTTCAAACGTCATATGCTTGAATTCGGTAATGCGCGTATAGGGCATGTTCACCGTGTAATTGACTGTGCCGCAGGGTTGGAAAAATGCGGTATCGTGCACTTCAAACGAAAAATCGAGGGAACGGTAGGGGAGTGCGCCGAAACGGCCGTCAAGCAGTCTGTCCGGTACGCCGGAGTAGACAAAAACGCCGTCAAACGGCTGTCCGTTGAAGTACAGTTTTTTATCCGATTCCGAAAGACGTATCATATCGAGCGCGTCGGTTTCGGTGCGGATTTCGATGTTTTCGTGGTCAGCCATACGTTCAAACAGCGCGGTGTAACCGTCTTGGGGCAGTCCTTGATAGAGGTCGGTGAAATACCGGTCGTCGCGCGAAAGGCGGACCGGCACACGCGCCGTGGTGGCAGGGTCGATATCCTCCGGGCGTTTGTCCCATTGTTTGACCGTGTAGGTCTCAAAAATATTCTGATAGATGTATGAGCCCAATGTTTGAAGTTCGCGGTCGTCGGTTTTAAGTAACTCCAAAATGGAGACATTCGTGTTTTCACCGTAGCGGCTAAGGAGTTTGAATTCCAGTTCGCGTGCCCGGTTTCCCGGAAACGCAAGATAGAGCGAATCCAGATTGAACGGAACCGGCAAAAGCTTGCCGTAAACGTTGGCAAGCACCTTATGTTGGTAGCCGTTCCAGTCGGTGAAGCGGGATAAAAAGTCAAAGACAGCCTTGTCTTTTGTGTGGAAAATGTGCGGACCGTAACGATGAACGGTAAGGCCTGTGGCCGGTTCTTTTTCGTCGTAAGCATTTCCGGCCAAATGCGTGCGCTTTTCCGCAACCAAAACTTTGCAGCCGTTTTCGGCTAAAATCCGTGCAAGAACCATGCCGGAAAAGCCTGCGCCGGCAATGACGGCGTCAGGCTTTTGTGTGTCGGTAAACGTATGTCGGGTCATGGCGCACCTCTATATACCGCTCCGGATGAGAGCGGAATTGAGCGAATCGATCACTTTTTCGCTTTCAAAAGGATTGTCGGGAATGACGATCTTTTTGTATTTCGGCTTTTCGGATAAGAATTCCCCGAGCGCCTTTTTCATTTCTTCATAGGTAAAATACGCTCCGATGACGCTGACGGAAATGTCGCCTGCCTCAATGGTCATGCCGGCAAGGTCGCTTAATTCCGATGATTCGTCCTCTGCGAGAACGGCAAGAACCGACAAGGATTTTTCGATTTCCGCAAAGTCCTTGTCCTCGCTCAAATACATATCCGCCGTGTCGCGCACTTCGTCCATGAACCATGCGGCAAGACCGTTTGGCTTTTCGGCATGCGCGACGGTTATCATTTCTTCGACGTCGTTTAAAGCGTCAATAATTGCGTAGACCATGCTTATTTGCTTTCGGGCGCGTTATAGAAACCGTAGTTTTGGAAAACGCCTCTCGGTTCGGCAGCCCAGACGATCGCGTTTTCAATGACGCGCTGAACGTTCTTATCGTAGTAAGTCGGGAAAGTCTCATGACCCGGACGGAAATAGAAAATGCGTCCGTTGCCGCGCGTAAAGGTCACACCGCTGCGGAATACTTCGCCGCCGCTGAACCAGCTTGTAAAGACCACTTCGTCGGGTTTTGCGATATCGAAATGTTCGCCATAGGTCTCCTCGTGCGGAAGTTCAAAGTATTCCGGAAGTCCTGCGGCAATCGGATGAGAGGGCGCAGTGACCCAGATGCGTTCCTTGTCGCCGCTTTCGCGCCATTTCAAGTTACAGCCGGTGCCGTTAAGTTTCTTAAAGATCTTGGAGAAGTGACCGGAATGCAGTGCGATAAGCCCCATGCCCTGTAAAACGCGCTCATAAACACGTTCGACAATCGCGTCGTCTACCAGATGATGCGCACAGTGTCCCCACCAGAGAAGAACATCGGTATCGTCCAAAACTTCTTGTGTCAGACCGTGTTCCGGTTCGCGCAACGTTGCCGTGCGGACGGTAAATCTGCCGTCTGCTTCAAGGAATTCTTTGATAGCCATGTGCATGCCGTTTGGATAGACCGCCCTTGCGGCTTCCTGTTCCACTTCGTGAATGAATTCGTTAAAAATCGTTACTTTTATCATAATGATGTTCCTTCCTTTTCCGGGAGTTTAGTAGATATCTCGGCTTGAATGTCCGTTTTTATCCGCTATCATTATAATACAGCGGGCGGCTGTATATGTTAATGGTTTGTTACTTTGTTCGACAATTTTTTTCTTTTTTGCAAAGCCGGATAAAAGAAAAAGGAGCTGTCACAAACAACTCCTTACGGTCATGAACAGACGCGGAAAAATCGATCAGCTTAGAGAATGGTGCCGAACAGATCGCCCGTATCAATGATGACGTCGCTTCCTACGAGAATGTCATCGGAAGAGGTGAATACCGTGATTTTTACAGACGGAGCTTCGTATGCTTTTTTCATTGTGAATTTCCCCCTAAAATATATTTTTACTGCATACCTATATTACTTACAAGTGTATGGTATCACAAAATAACAGTTTTGTCAATACTTTTTTTGTGAAAAAAGCCAAAAATGCAAAAAAATTCATCCGTTTTTTGGTATATCCCGAAAAGAGGACGGAAAAATGCGCGAAAACCGACGAATCCGGGCGAATGGTTATTTCCTTTTTAGCGGAACGACCTCGCAGACGGTTAAAACGTGTTCCGAAACATGAAACCGGATATCCGTTCCGGCAAACGAGACGCCATACCGGCGGTCATCGTCGTGATAGGCGGGTCTCGGGTCCTGGGCGAGCACGGAAAGCGCCGCCTGCCGTTTGTTTTCCGGCAAAAGCGAAAGCAGTTCTTCCGGGAATACGACTTCAAGCGATTTGTCCTTGACGCGTCCGGCAAAGCCCTCGCGCGCGTCGGGATGACTGTCGGTGTAGGCAAGATAGGGCTTGATATCGTAGATCGGCGTGTTGTCGCGCAGATCCGCACCGGAAACCCAAAGAACCGGCCCGTCGTCCGTCAATTCCACCTTGTCAAGCCGGACTGACGAAAGTCCGATGGGATTCGGACGAAAAGGCGAACGCGTGGCAAAAACGCCCATGGTGCGTTTGCCGCCCAATCGCGGTGGGGTAACGGTTGCCGACCAATGGCCGCGTTCGGTTCCCTCAAACGCCCATAATAACCATAAATAATCGTATCCCTCAATGCCGCGCAGAGCGTCCTCGCTGCGATATTCCGGCTCGAAAACGATACGTCCGGACAGTTCTTCGATAAGGCCGCTTTGCCGCGGAATTCCGAATTTTTCCGGAAAATCCGTATGGATATGCGCAATGATTTTTAATTCACTCATAATTGTTCCGTTTCTTTCGCAAGCATTATGGTCGTTTTATAGTATTTCTCCTGAAAATGAATCTGTTCTTCGATTTCTTTTGCGGTAAAACTCATACCGCACGGCGCCATGACAAGCTTATCCTCTGCGTCGTCAGCCCGGATAGCGGCGGCAATGATTACGCCGGTATATTCTTTTACCGGGGTTTGCACGCCTAACAGATATACATCGAGCTCCTCGCCGTCACCGCCGAAAACGTGCGGAACAAAACCGTAATTGATCGGATAGGTTAGCGTATAGGTTTCTTTTTTGTGGATATAGCCTATCGGCCGGTCAATTTCGATATGCACGGTCTTACCGAGATAGGCGTCGAGAAGTCTGCGGCGCAGCTGCTTGTTTTCCTCTGTGTTTTGTGTGTATTCAGGTTTCATATCTCTTGTCCTTTGCGTTGTTTTTCGCGGTAAACACTGGGCGAACAGCCGATTTTTTTCTTGAACAGCCGACTGAAATATGCCTCGCTTTCAAAACCGAGCGACTCGGCAATATAAGTAAAGGAAACGTTTTCGTTTTCCAACATTCGCTTGGCAAGGTCAAGCTTTACATCGATCCGATAGCTTGCCGGGCTTTTTCCGGAGTATTCCCTGAACAGCTTGCGGAAATTGGTGCCGCTGACCGGGCACATCTTGGCGATTTCTTCAATCGAAACCGTGCTTAGCGGATTTTTTCGCAAAAAGTCAATGCCCACGGCAATCGACGAAAAACGCCTGTTGTAGGCTTCAAAAGAGCTTTCCCCGAGCGAGCAGAGTATCTTGTAAATTTCAGTGCGGAGCGCACAGACCGGGCGAACTGGCGCTTCATAGGCAAGAGAGGCTTTCCCGGCAAGTTCCCGGAGCAGGTAAAACCCGGCGTTTTTGATGAGAAACGGCCCCTTTCCGAAGGTTAGCGGTACGCCGCCGCAAAAAGCGCGGAATTCAATTAAATATGCGTCCGGAAAGCAGGAGCTTTCGCCGTCCGAAAGGTTTAAAACCGAATATTCGCTTCCCTCCGGCAGACAGACCACGCTTCCGACCGGTGCGAAAAACGAATTTCCGTTACGGTCGGTATACTTTCCCGTAGCGCCGCAGAGAAGAATTAAACCGTTGGTGCGTCGCGGATAATCCATGTGAAAAACTGCTCCGGTGCGCCATTTCTGACGGGCGGCGAACAGGTCGCCTATCTCAAAGTCAAGCGTATACAACTCGGTAAAGCTTACGGTCTTGCAAAAATTCATGCGCTCACCTCATAAAACACAGTATAGCACGAAAGAAGGGTGCTGTCAAGAAAGTTGTTTTGAAAAGTGCAAGTAAACGGTGCGAAAAGTCTATGGCGTTTTGGTGCAAAAGACGTATAATGATAAGCGGAAAAACGCTTGACAGATAACACGGAGGATAGTAAAATGCCTGAAATTAAGTTTGAAATCCGCTTTAATCCCGAAAACGGCGGTGTGGATTCCTTAGTCAACACCGCCGACCCCTATGCGATGAACTGGCTCGGCGTGAACAACACCTGGGGAACGGTGAAAAATGCAAAAGTTGTGTCGGTCATGCCCATGGAAAACGGTATCTGCGCCGTCTATGAAACTTACTATTTGCGCGTCAAAGTAAAACGCGAGCTTTGCGGCGACATCTACCGCGAAACGTATACGCTTGAAAACTGTCTGGCCGGAGACGTTTTCTGCAACCGCGGCGATTTCGGAATCTATGCGCCGTTTCGCGATAGCTATGCCAACGCAAAGGTCTGCATGACCGAGCGCTGCAATACCAATCTTTGGTGCGGCCGGAATACGTCGTATATATACGCGGTCAAAATGGGATTATGTGATTTCGGTTTGGGGCTTGTTTTGACAGAGGGCAGTCTCGATTCGTACAGTATCGACCGGATTTTGCATGTCGTCAACAGTCTTGGTAATCTTGGCAGTGACGATCGCGGCGATTTTATCCTGCATCCGACGCCGTTCCGCTTAAAACCCGGTGAAAGCGTCCGGATCTCTTGGGAAATGTTCTGGTATAAAGACGGTTGTTTCCTTGCGGAGTTAGAGAAAAGGGAAAATTTGATTCTGGTCGATTCGGACAATTTCACGGTCTTTGACGGTGAAAAGATTTGTTTTTGCGTCAATCATCCCGGCGCAGTCGTTTCTTTGGACGGCAAAAGCCTTCCGACAACGGCCGATGCTGACAAGACATATGTATCGTATGTCCCCGAACGGTTGGGAGATCATCTGTTTACGGTGCGCGTCGGAGAAAGGGAAACCGTTGCTCGCTTTTTTGTCCAGCTGCCGTTAAAGGAGCTGATTCGCCGCCGTGTTCACTTTATCATCGACCACCAACAGTTCCATTCGCCGGGCGATATGCTCGACGGCGCGTTCTTAATTTATGACAATCAGGATAAGTGTCAGGTGTTCGACTATGTGTTTACCGATTTCAACGCCTCACGTGAACGGCTTGTCATGGGACTTTTGGTGGCAAAATACCTGCAATGGGTAAAAGACGATGAAGTATACGAAAAATTCATGAAATACTATCGGTTCGTCACACGTGAATTTTATGACGAGGAAACCGGCGAGGTGTACAACAACGTCGGCAAGCATACCGAGTTCAAGCGGCTGTACAATGCGCCGTGGATGTCGGTACTTGTGCTTGAAATGTATCATCTGACCGGCGATAAGGGCTATCTTGAAAAGATGTTCAAACTGCTTTCGGTGTATTATTCCATTGGCGGCGAACGGTTTTATCCCAATGGTCTGTCCGTGTATGAAAGCGTTACGGCACTGCGGCAGGCCGGCATGACCGACAAGGCCGACGCGCTTACCGAAATGTATAAAAAACACGCCGAGGTCATCATGAAAAACAGTACGAATTATCCCGAACATGAAGTCAAATATGAGCAAACCATCGTCGCGCCTGCCGTAACGATTTTGAGCCAACTGTATATGCTGACCGAGGATAAACGGCTGTTGAAAGATGCCGGAAAGCATATTAAAATTCTGGAACGCTTCAACGGGATGCAGCCGTCGCATTTCCTGCATGACCAGGCGATCCGTCATTGGGACGGTTATTGGTTCGGCAAGCGGCGTATGTACGGCGATACGTTTCCGCATTCGGCGTCGGTGCATACGTCAAACGCCTTTTTGCATTATGCCGCCATAAGCGGTGACAGGCAGTATCGCAAGCGCGCCTTTGAAAGCGCGCGGAATATGCTGTCGCTCTACCGTGAGGACGGCAGTGCGTCGTGTACGTATCTCTATCCGTTTTCGGTCAACGGAACAAGATGCGAATTTTACGACGACTATGCCAATGAGCAGGACGGCCTGTTATATTATTTCATCAAATTCTATCAAGCGCTTGCCGATGACCCGGGCAGTGAAAACAAGTGCCTTCGTACCTTTGATGAAAAGGGAAAAACGGAGAGAAAACCGGTATGAATTCATCGAAAAACATGCGTGCGTCCATGACCGGCGGAGCGATTTTTCCGCAGATACTCCGGTTCTGCCTGCCGCTTGTCGCCGCGAACCTCTTGCAGGTCGCCTTTAACATGGCCGATACCGTTGTGGTCGGTCTTTCGGGTGAACCGGATGCAGTGGGGGCGGTCGGAACAACAAGTTCCTTTATCAATCTTGTGGTCAATGTCTTTATCGGGTGCAGTGTCGGGGCAAAAGTGGTGATGGCAAGAGCCATCGGTGCAAAAGACGAAAAAACAGTGTCCGAAACGTTGAATACATCGCTTGCGATGAGCTTTATTTTCGGCGTTCTCTGCGGTGCGGCGGGCTTTGCGCTAAGCGGGAGCGTTCTTGGGTATATGGGCAATACAGGGCGTTTGTATGAACTGGCGCTTGTGTATACCAGACTGTATTTCGCCGGTGTGCCGTTTGTGTCGGTCGTCAACTTTTCATCGGCGCTTTTACATGCGTCAGGCGATACGAAAACACCGATGGGTATACTCACGGCAGGCGGTGCTGCCAATGTTTGCTTAAATCTGTTTTTTGTACTTGTGTGCGGTCGGTCGGTAGACGGAGTGGCCGCGGCGACGGTGCTTTCCAATGCTTTGTGTGCATTTCTTCTTGTCCACAGACTGACAAAAGATGAGATGTTCCGGTTGAAACTCTCGTCGGTTCGTCTTTATAAAGCCCCCTTTTTGAAAATTCTACATATCGGCGTTCCGGCCGGTGTTCAAAGCATGCTGTTTTCCGTGTCGCATATGTTGATTCAGTCGTCGGTGATTACCGTCAATAACCTGACTGCACCGGCGGACAGCGCTTTCGCGCCGGTAGTCAAGGGCGTTTCGGCCGCAACCGGAATTGAGGGCTTTGCCAACATCGCGGTAGGCGCGGTAGGGCAGGCGGCGGTGTGTTTTGTCGGACAGAATGCCGGAGCAGGGAATTATGCGCGTGTCAAGGACGTGAGAAAAAGCTGTTATCTGATTGGCGCCTGTGCGGCCATTCTTTTCGGCGGCGCTCTGATTTTTGCGCGCGCACCGTTGTTCGCACTGTATGGCATTCATAAGGCGGAGATCGGGACATTGGAGCGCATGGCGTATGACGCGGCGGAAATACGGACGTTTTATATGCTTGTTCCGTATGTGTTCCTTGCATTTGTGGAGGTCGGCTCGGGTGTTATGCAGGGCTTGGGAAAGGCGGTTACGGCGGCGTGCATATCGCTTGCCGGTTCGTGTGTCTTTCGTGTGATATGGCTGCTTGTTGTATTTCCGAAAATTCCGACGCTTGCGTGCATCTTTCTTTCGTTTCCGATATCGTGGTTTCTTACAGGTTGTACCCATTTTGTTTTTGCCGAAGTATTCTTGAAAAAGTGCGGAAAACAAAAAGCGGAATGGCTTGACAGTAAAAGCTTGTTGTGATATACTGGCAAAGTTAAAAGCGACAGTCTGAAAGGGGATTTCTTCCGTGTTTTATTCACAATACTGCGAATTTGATTTTACCGAAACCAAGCGTTACCGGATTCTCGGCCGCACCGAGCCGAGTGAAAAAGGGGCGCTTCTTCCTTGGAGCAACAGCGGAATCGAGTTTTCGTTCTGCGGCAATCGCGCCGAATTGCATTTTGCCGGATATAATGGCACCGCGCCGGTCTATGTAAAGGTATTTTCCGATAACGGCACCGCACGGTATGGATTACATGGCCTTACAGACAAAATTTTATTGGATTTTGACTGCAATACCGTTCATACCGTAAAAGTTCTTCGCATTTCCGAGGGCTGTGAACCGCTCATTTTCAAGAAAGTGCGGATTTACGGAGAAACGCCGGAATTTTTGCCGCCGCCGTCTGAAAAACCGCTGAAACTGGAATTTTTGGGAGATTCAATAACAGCCGGGTTTGGCGATATGGCGTCAGCTGACAAAAACGAATATGCCACCTATGAGCAGGACAGCACACAGACCTATGCATATCTTACTGCAAAGCAGCTTGACGCGGAAATCCGCACGGTATGTATGAGCGGTCAGGGTGTCTGGCACAGCTGCGGCGAGGATGTCGGTGTACGGTTTGAAGAGATGTTTGACAGGAGTCTTTGGAACAAGGCCGGCTATGACCACTCACTCTGGCAGCCGGATTTTATGATCTTAAACTGCGGCACAAACGATGTCCCGGGCGGAACGACGGAAGAAATCATGTATACAGAGGGTGCAAAGCTTTTAGACAAGGTTCGCAAGGCATATCCGGAATCTGTCATTATCTGGATGTATGGCATGATGAACGGAAAATTCAAGGCGGTTTTGCAAAGGCTTATTGATGACCGGCGCGCAAGCGACCCGAAAGTTAATTTTTTGCCGGTAGACGATATTTACGGCCAAAAAGACGAAGTGGGCGCGGTCGGACATCCGAATGTCCATGCGTCTGAACGTGTTTCGGCGTTGCTTGCGGCGTTTATCCGGGGAATACTTGAATTTTGATTTTTACGCCCGATGGGTTGTGTGCTCAACCCATCGGGCGTGTTATGTTTTTCGGTTCCCGAAAAGCATAAAAGGGACGGTTTTTTGTGTTACTTTTTCGCTTGTACGAAAAAGTAACCAAAGAGACGTTTTTACGTTCTTTTTGCTTCTGCAAAAAGAACCAAAAAGCAGCTGCTCGGACGCGTCAAAAGTTGCCGGTGGCAAGTTTTGGCGTGTCGGAGACCGCCGAAACAGGGAGTATTGTGAGCGGACGCGAACAAGACGACCATGTTTCAAGGAGTCGGCTTCGCCCTGCGACCTCGGTTCAAAACCCGTGCGGTGGGATTATAGATAAAATTTGAAAGGTTCTGCGCGTTAAGATTTTTTTCAAAAATTCATAAGAACTGCAATACGCACGGCCATGTTTTGAACCGGTGCGAAAGGGGGACTGCGGATAAAACGCAGAATCGGGTTTTGCGGAAAATTGAAGTTGCGGTGCAGGCTTGCCGCCGCAAGCAGTCGTTTAAAAGGGAGAGTGCACGTTATCTTTGTTGCAGTAGGAATAAGAAATTGGTGTGGGTTGTGAAGAACGTTTAGTGCAAAACTGAGGCTTGTTTGAGTGCAGAAAACCGGAATTTTTATTCTCTCACAAAACTTTCCGTTTTTTTAAAGATACTACTCTGTCATCTCAAAAACAACCTCCCACCCAACTCTCCCTTTTTATCCCCCCTTAACCTACTGTCCACCCAAATCAAAATTTGCCTTTTTATAAAAAATCACAAATCCTTGCGCAATAAAACTGCCGTCTTGCACCGGTTCAAAGCATGAAAGCTATTTTAGGCACGAATCACTTCAATTTCTATAAAAAGCATACTTGTGTAGAGCTTTGAACCGTACCCCGGGAGTCCAGAGGGCCGAGGCCCTTGGTCTGCTTTTTGGTTCTTTTTGCAGAAGCAAAAAGAACGTAAAAACGTCCTTTTGCTTACTTTTCGCAGAAGCGAAAAGTAACATAAAAACCGTCTCTTTTATGCTTTTCGCAAACCGAAAAGCAACACGGGGCAAGGCTCCCCTTGTAAAAACAAAGCAGGAAGCGTTTCGCTTCCTGCTTTGTATAACTCAGGCTATCAGGTCGGAATCAATTTCCGAGTCATTGTCTGCCTCCGAAGGTTCTTCACGGATAAACAGGTTGTCGATATAGAACCCGACACCCTTGCCGCTAACCGGGTTGCTGTACAGTGAGAATTCTTCGTTTGTACTCGGCGTGTCAGCCGCAACGGTAAAGGTAAGTGTAACATGTTTCCATTCACCGTCTCCCGTAAGATTGCCCGACGAACCGACAATATGGTCTTTGGTCGAACCGCTTGCATCCTTGTATCTCATGTTGAACAGGACACTTCCTGAAAAACTTGCATCAATATTTTCGGATGTGCCGGAAGAGGCAAGCATCACATCAAAATCAACGCAATAGGTAGCGCCGGCCTTAATACTTATGCGGTTCATACAGCTGACATAGATCGCTTCCGTATCGTTTTCCGGCAGAACCTTGTAGCATTTGTTGTCCTCGTTGACCGGATCGTTTACCGTGGTAATCTTCGATTTCCAACCATAGAAATCGGCGGTTTTATTGTCCGCGTCGGCCTGGAATATGATCGTGCGCGTATCCGGCTTGGGATTTTCACGGACATATAAGTTATCGATCAGATATCCCACACCCTTGCCGCCGACCGGGTCGGTATAGAACGAGAACATATCGTATTTCCGTTCCGTCGAATCCTCCGGAATGGTGAAATCAAAGGTCCAGTGTTTCCATTCGCCGTCAGCTTTTATTTTGTCGGTACGTGCGACCACATGGTCTTTGCGTGCGCCGGTGCTGTCGGCATACGGAATGTTGCAGAGGATTGCAGCAGTGAAGCTTTGTCCGATGACATTTGTCGTACCGCTTGACGCGATCATCACATCGCACTCGACCGAATAGGTGTAGCCGGGTTTGTAGGTTACCGGGTGTTGGAGATATAACCAGGTCTCATCGTCATTTTTCGGGATGTTGCTGTAACACAGATTATCCGGATCGTTCGGGTCTGCAATAATGCCAAAGTTGCCGTATCCGATAAGCGAGCCCTTGCCGCTTTCACCGTCAGCGTAGATGAGAACCGGACGTGTGTCGGCGTCCTTGTTTTCGCCAACCACAATCGAGTACGAACCTCCGCCGACCGTACCGAGCTTGTCGCCGCTTACGCGCTTCATGCTCTTGGGCAGGGAAAGCGTTGCCGTAACGCCTTCCGGAACGGTAACATTCCAGATAAACGTCTTGTCTTTCTTCTGATAGCTCCATGCGGATTCGATGAGGCCGTGTGCGCTCTTGTAGGTGACATCGACATCTTTCAGATCTTTGAAGAAATAAGGCTTAACCGTGATTTCATCGAAATTCGGCTTTGCCGCCTTGATACCGCCTAAGTATTCAAAGAACCAACGCGCCGCGTTGCCGATGGAGTAGTGGTTGATACTGTCGCCGGTACCGACCGTGCCTTTCCAGCTTTCGGTCACCGTACCGCCGCCGCTGGTTTCCACCATGTTGATCAGCGACGGATATGTGGTCTGTGTGACAAGGCGGTAAGCATCGTCCTCGTAGCCGTAATCGCACAGAACACTTAAAATGTATTCGGTGGACATGAAGCTGGTGGTGAAGTGATAGCCGCTCGAAACGACGTATTCGTGTAATTTTGCCGCGAGCGCCTCACGGTTTTCCGGTTCGGCAAACTCAAAGGCAAGCGCATACACAAGACCGCTCTGATTCTTGGAGGAGTAGTCGTTTTCACCGGCAAGATAATACTTGTTGTTGAAAGCGACGCGTGCTTTTTCGTATTCGGCGAGATAGCTTGCCGCTTCGTCGGTCTTGCCTAAGATCTCCGCCATTTCGGCTGCACGCTTGTACATGAGTGTGTAGTAGACATTGCAGAAGAATTCGTCGCTGACCCTGCTCGGCGCTTGGTGGTCGCCGTAGGTGTAAGTTCCCTTGGAGGGAAGAACATTGCCGGAGACAACCTGATTCTTGCGGTAATTGATCAGTGCCTTGGTTTTGGCGTATTTGGATTCGATAACGTCGGTGTTGCCGTAGAATTTGTACAGCGTAAGGGGAACGATATAGTCCTCATCGCCCCAGCCGTAGGTGTAGTCGCCGCCCATCTTGCGGCCGGATTCCGTCCAGCGCTCCAAGAAATGGTTGTTGTCCATGTACCAGCAGGCTGTGTTGACAAATACCTGCATATCGCCGTTCCAGAAGTTTTTCTCGCGCGTCGGGCAGTCCATAGGACCTGTCACGATGTTGGAGCGGTAGGAACGCTTGACGGCGTCCCAGACTTTGGCAAGACCGGTATGCGAGGTCTCGAAATCGCCGGTCACATCGAGGTCGTTGTACATTTCAACCTTCTTGACGGTCGAGATATCATACGTTCCGGAATAGCCGGAAACATAGATATAGCGGAAGCCGGTAAAGGTGAATTCCGGAATGTAAACTTCTTCTTCGGCGCCCTTGCAGATGTAGGTGTCGAGGTTGCGCGCACCGTACATGGCTCTGCCGTCAGCGTAGGTGTCCTTGTAGAAGAAAACGTCGCCGTATTCCGAAACGTTGGCCGTGTAGCCGAGCGTATCCGAACCGTTCAAGGATTCGCAATAGCGGATGAGGATCTGTTCACCGGGCTTGGTGTTCCTAAGAATCAGCTTTACGCGGCCGGTGGAGTTCAGACCGAAATCGTAGCAGGTCGAGCCGTCGGCAAGCGTAAAGATCGTTTTGGCGGTCATTTCGTTGTTGATGCGAACCGGTTCGTAATGCTCTTGGGAGCGCGTTTTACCGGTGACAGAGTGTTCTTCGGCACTTGCCCAGCTTCCGGCGTTTAAGTCGGAGCACCAATCTGCGGTTTCCAAACGTGCGTCGTAGCGTTCGCCGAACTGGATATCGTTTTCAACGCGCGGTGAAGCGGTGACCTGCCAGTTCTTGTTCGTGCCGATGACAAGGCTTGTGCCGTCGGTGTATTCGATCTCAAGCTGCATCATAAGAGAGGGAATGTTGTTGTAGAAAGCACCCCAGGATTCGCTGTTGTTGAAGCCGCTTGCAAGCTCTGCGCCGATAATATTTTTGCCGGTGTGAACAAATTCGGTTACATCAAAGACCTGATATTCCGTAAGATATTGCATTGAGCCGGGAAGAAAACGTGCGTCGGTCACGCGTTCGCCGTTGAGGTAGGGAACATATAAGCCTTGTGCGGTGGCATACAGCGTTGCTTTTTCGATTTCCTTTTCGGCAAGGAAGCCGCTGCGCATATACATTGCACGCGTGCGAAGCCGCGGATGCAGCTTGGTTTTATGGATTTTTCGAGTACCGGACAGTGTGGTTGTCTGCCAGCCTTCTTGTTCGCTGTTCGCCCAGAAACCGCACATACTGCTGTTGGTAAAGCCGTTACTCGTATCAAAATTCTCGGTCGTGCCGTCGGTGTAGGTGACCGAAAGGCAGCCGCGCACACCGGCAAGAAAGTGCATGGTGTTATCCGACAGAAAACCGCGGATATTGATGAAGTTTGTGCCGCTTACAAGGGCGCTTGTAACATCTTTAACGCCGGTCACATGCCAGCCGTTCACCTTTTCGGTCGGAATCTGCGTGTTGCCAATGAATAAGTCGATCGGCAGACTGCTCTGAAATTCGATTTCAGCTTTGGAAACCGTTTTGGAAATAGTTATCTGACGCTGTAAGTAGTAACGCGTGTATTCCACCGGGCTGATCCAGTCGCCGAGCGGCAATGTGCAGGAAGGCATTTCCTCTAAGGTTGCAAGATAGCTTTCGGGCGCGGAGATAAAGACCGCGTCAAATTTCTTCTCTGTGTTCTTTTCCAACTGAATCGTACCTGCCTTGTCGAGGATGGCTTCTTCAAGCGTCTGTTTTATGCGCTCTTCGGGGTCGGCTACGCGCGAAACGAGCGTTTCGTAGTCGCACCGTAACAACGCTTCATACGGGCGGAATGCACCGCGCTTATTCACGCCGCCTAAAATACCGCTGCGGTAGAGCGCGTAGACGGCTTCATAAAAGCCTTGATAATCTTCGATGTCCGGGATATTCTTTATGGTGTTGATATCTGCAAGTCCGTCCGCCGGGAGTGCTTTGTACAGCATTTCAGCCGCTTCACCGCGCGTAATGGCTCTCGTGTAATCGCCAAAGCCGGAGGTAGGGAGAAGCGAATAGGTTTCGGCATAGGCAAGATAGTCCGCAAAGGCTGCACCCTCGGGAATTTCTGCCGTTTTGCCGGATAAGACCGCGTGCAAACGCGATGTGAGAAGAATCATCTCATACGGCGTCATGTAGGTTTCGAGCCCTGCCAGATCGTCGCCGTTTGCATCCTCGTAAATCGCATATAGGTCGTAAAGACCGGCTTCGGCCTCTGTCACGATCTGTGACGCGTCGTCCTTGACCTTCGACCAGCCGATAAACCGATAGCCGCTGCCGGGAACCGAAAGCTTGGGAAGGGCCGTGCCCGGAAGATAACTTTTGTGGGTGCCCGGAAAGAGCGTTTCGAGGTCTTTTGCCATGCTGTCATTCTTGGCTTCTGTGTGGAAAGTGATGTCGGCATATTCGTCATACCATAACTCAATGTTGTCGAAGTAACAGGTTTTTCCGTTACCGCCCATCATGAATAAATACACGTATTGGAGAGCGAAAACATTGGAATTCGTATAGCTTGATTCCGCAAGACCGGTTGCCTCAAATTCCTCTTTGGTGCAGATGGTGAATGTGTAGGCATTTTCCTTGAAAGAGTCCGCACCAAAGCTGATAGAACCTGCTTCGGGAGCACCGTTGTAGCAGCGGTTGACAAGGAAACGGCAGTTGGCAGCATAGCCTTTTCCGCCGTCGTAGGCGTGAACCACAAGCGTGTATTTGCCGGGTTTTGAGATAATGTCTTTTTCTCTGCCAAAATTCAAACGATAGATTGGATAAGTTGTTTTTCCGAGCATGGAAATCACCTTGCCGTCGCCGACAGGATTATCAATGATTGTAAATGTCGGATTCGTACCGTCGCCGTCGCCCGTCCAGATAAGAGACGTGTCGGAGAGAGACGCGCCGTCTGCGGCATACGGGGAATTGTACGATGCGTCGTAGCTGTAATTCCCGACGCTGGATGTGTTCTCAAAATCCTGCTTCCAGATGAGCTTTCCATATTCGCCGGTCGTCGTTTCCGCAAACGGCGTAGCAGTACCGTTGTACGATACGGCGCTTACGCCGACCGCGAAAAGCGAAAAACAGAGTACAAACGCCAAAAGCAGTGTAATGTGTCGTTTTTTCATGAATTGCAAACCTCCTTTATCGGTTAAGCGTTAAATGCGTTCTGCAAAAAGGTGACCGAAAGGTCAAACCAGCGCGAATAATCCGCATAGCTTTCACCGAGTCCAATCCCGTGACCGGCGTCGGAAAACGCATGGCATTCTGCCGTTTTTCCGGCGGCTTTTAAGGCGGCAGTAATCGCTTCGGCGTTTTTGTTATAGTCCACAGCCGTATCCTTTTCGCCGTAAAACGCGAAAGTGGCCGGCATATCGTCTAAATTGTAAGGATAGGAATACTTGGCGATCTCCGTTTCATCGTCTTTCTTGTCGCCTAAGAAGATCTCCGGCATGGTGGGATAGGTGCCGTCGCCGAGCGTTACGACCGGATAGCCGAGAATGCAGGCGTTCGGATGTGCGTTGTACGCGGAAATACTGTCGGAAACGGGTGAAACGAAGGTGTTCGCTTTTTCGCAGACGAGCATGGCAAGATGTCCGCCGGCCGAGAAGCCGCAAACGGCGATCTTTTCCGGATCAATTCCGAAGTCTTTTGCATAGCGGCGTACAAACTGCACGCTGCGAATGCCGTCGGCTAAAATGGCGTTTCCGTCATACGGTTTGTAGCGATAGTTGACGACAAAGGCCGAAATGCCTTTTTCGTTATATGCTTTGGCAATAGCGATTCCCTCGCCATTTTCGGAAAACTGAAAGTAGCCGCCGCCCGGAAAGATAACGACCGCGCTGTCCGCACCGTCGGCAAGATACGCGCGTATGGTTGCCTGTAAAGTGTCCGCGCCTTTATCATACGGAATCTTTCCGCTTTCCCAAAGTGCGATTTTTTCGTGGTTTGAAATTTTCGTCATATCGAGTTCCTCGTTTTCCGTGTCATCGGTATTGACAGTACTGTTTTTTGCGTTCTCTGCAAGATTGGTCTTGGTGGCAATTTCTTTTGCAAGATAGGCACCGAGCGCTTTTGCGCCGTTCTTATCGGGATGTGCGCCGTCGCTTGTGGTATATGAGAACGAGGGCTTGGCAACGAAAAAGATGTTGCTGTCGCCCAAATCTTCCACAACCGCTTTAATGTCCGCGTTATGCATGCCGGCAAACGGCGAGACCGCGAAGATCGGCGTGTTCGGATATTTTTCGCGAAGCCGCTTTAAGACCGCCGTGTACGCTTCGGTAAAGGCGGCACTGTCACTTGTCGGGTCGTTGTGCCCGTGGTTGATGACGATTGCAGCCGGTGCCGGTGTTTCGGAAAGCGGCATACCGCTATACAGCGAGTCGATGACGTCCAAGCATTTCGGAACGCCGCCGCTGCCGCCGCGTGTCACGCCGCTGGCACCAAAACCGTTGGTGTAGGAAACGGCGTTCAAAAGGTGAGACGCGATAAACGGATATTCGTTGGATGCGGAGTTGCTGTCCGGCGTCGAGCCGGTGCCAAGCACGTTGATGCCCTCGGTAATGCTGTCGCCGTAGTAGAGAATGACGGGGTTCGTCGGAAGAAGTCCCGTAATTTTTCCGCCGTCCTCAACCTCGGGGCATTCCAAAACAAAGCCCATGGCACTTGTCCATTTTTCTTGGTATTCGTTGAAGCCGTCCACGATGATGCGGAAGGTGTGTTCGCCCTCGGAAAGGTTTTCCGCGATGAGTAAGCTTCCTTCTTTGACCGTCGTCATGCGTTTCGGAAAACCGCCGTCAATCGACACGGCAATGACCGGAGCGGGAGAAGCGGTCGAATGGAGCTTTAACCAAACCTTGCTTGTGCCGGAAACCTTGAAGTAGAATTCCGCGCCTTGTGAAAAAGTTGCTTTGCAGGTTACGCCGTTCACCTCCTTGTCGAACCAACGACCCATGTAGCCGACCGGTTCGGAAACGGTTTTGTAGGTGAGCGCATAGCTTTCGGGCTTGAAATTCTTGTAGATGTCGGAAACGCGGCTTGCAATATACGTGGCCAACAGCTTATAGCCGGTGTAGCCGCAGTGAAGCTCGTCGATCGGCATATATTTGCCGATATTTTCATAGGTAATGCCGCAGGCATAGTAGTTGTCGATAACCGGCAGTCCGTACTTTTCGCCGAACTTTTTGATAACGCTTACGGTTGTTTCCAAAGACGTGCGGTTCCGTTGGGTGGTGACTGGCGGCGTCATCAGAATGATCTGCGCCTGACCGTTCGTTCTTTCCATACAGGTCTCAATGATACGCGCATAGTAGCCGGTCTGGGTCTTGGCGTAGGACGAGTAATGAGAAGCCGAGGTGTCTGTATCAATGGTATCGGTCAGTCCATTGTTTGTACCGAGCATAATCAGAACGATATCGGTTTCCTCGGAAAGCTCAACTTTGGAAAGCTGATTGTTGTAGTATAGCTCTGCCGAGTAGCCGCAGCGACCGGCATTTTTCACGTTAGCCCCCGTCATTTCCGCAAGAAAATACGGATAGTTTTCGGCGTGAACGTTCATGGTGCCGGCCGGATTGGAGCCGTAATCGCCCTCAGTCAGGCTGTCACCGATACAAACGATGTTTTTGCCTTTGAGAAGGCTTTCTTCTTCCTCCGGTTCGACAAGCGAAACCTCCGCCGCCGCGACCGATGCCGGGCGAATGCCGTCCGAAAGGGTGTTTTCAAACGCGATAAAGCGGATCTTAGTCGCATTTTCGGGAATGTTCGAAGCCGTTAATTTCGTAAAGCCGTTTTGCGGCTCGGCGGTGACGGCGAACGAAGAAAGATACCGCGTGCCGTCGTAGTAGACCGCATAGAACGCGCGTGCATCCGTACCGCTTGTCGGGGTGTAGAGGTAGTAAGCACGCTTGTTCTTCGCGCCGGTGGACGCGATAAGCTCCGGTGTGTTTTCGTCGCGCACGATAAGAAGGTCGGGCAATGCTGAAATATCGGTGTTTGCCACCCATTCGGCAGCTGCGCCTTCAAGTGCCGGAATGCCGTTCCCTCTTAGTGAGGATTCCGAGACCGAAGTGGAAAGACCGTCATCCTTGCCGGTATTATATATATCGGAAAGGTTTGCGGTATTTTTGCCGATTCCGGCAGTTTCGCTTATATTTAAGGAAGAAGAAAGTTTCGCGTCGCTTTCTTCGTGTGCGGTTTGCGTGTTGTTTGCCGCAATGCCGCCGATGACGCTGTTGGCACCGGTAAGAATGCCGGTGTTTAACGCATTGTCAAGGCTTGCCTCAGCCTTATAGCCGAGATTGAGTCCAACACCTCCGCCGATAAACGCGGCTTCGGACGTAATGCTGCCGCCGTTCTTGGCAAGCGTGATTTTGCCGTTGACGTTTGCGCCTGCAATACCGCCGGCGTAGCCCGGATAAATGCTTCTTCCGGAAGCGGAGACTTTACCGCCGTTTTCCACGCGGCAAAGAGAACCGGTGTTGTAGCCTGCGATACCGCCGGCAAATATCGAAATGCCCTCGGCGGCCGCCGTGCCGGAAACGGAAGCGGCATTGAAGCAGCCGGTAACATCGCCGCGGTTTTCACCGACAATACCGCCAATTGTGAGGCGGTAGAGAGAGGCCTCGGCCGAAAGCTTGCCGCTTACGGTGCAGCCGCTTACCGAACCACGGTTTAAACCGGCGATTCCTCCTATGCAGGTGAGGTAAGCGGTGTCGGCGAGCGTCGCTTTGACAGTTGCTTTACAGTTCCGGATGACTGTTTTTTTGTCGGTCGTACCGGCAATGCCGCCGGCATAGGCGGTAAAGCCGCTGACGTCGGGCGTCAGATAGCCGTCAAACGTGCAGTATTCGATAACGGTCGTGCCCTTGGCGTTTGCCGCGATTCCTCCGATGACAGCATTTCCGCTTGCCGTGCCGACGACTGTGACGTTGGATATCGCGGCGTTTTCGGTGATACCGAAGAGTCCGGCTTTGCCGCTGATACTTACCGTGTGGCCGCCGCCGTCAAATTTTCCGGTAAATGGCGCGTCGGCCGAGCCGATCGGCGTGAAATCGTCGGATAAGACCGCGTCGGCGGTCAATTCATAACTGCCGCCAAGGTCCGAAATTTCGGACAGATCCGTAATCGGCACAGCGTGGCAGACAAGCGACCCGGCGAAAAACAACGCGGCGCTGAGTAAGCATGTTGTAATTTTTCGCATTTGTGTACTCCTTTCAGCTTGCAGTTTTGGTGATTTTAACAATACCATTATACAGGATCGCCGGGGCTTTGTAAATGTCATGTTTTTTGGAGTTATTTAATGATTTTTTGTATGATACGCTTTTTGGGGCGAAAAAACGTAAAAATAATTGTTTCATTTATTGACAGAAATAAGAAAATGTGATACCATACCCATAAAGGCATACTTTAAAAAAGCGAGGGAAAAGCACATGCGGAATTTTCCGACCATTCAGATAGACCGTTTGAAATTCTTGGGTGCGTATTCAATCGGACATGCCGGACAGGGAATCATCGGCGAAGGAGAATTGACCTTACGGAGGCACTATCACGGCAATCAATATGAACTTACCTGCATTTTGGAGGGCGAGGGAACCAGCTATCACGGGAATACGCCGCAACACGTACAGGCAGGGGATATCTATGTGTCTTTTCCGTTGGAATACCATAAAATCGAGGTAACGCCTGGAACGATCATGCGTCAGTGCTTTGTGACGTTTTCGGTCAATTCGGGAAAGTATTTTGAGAAATTGAATCATCTGTGGCTTGACAACATCGCGCCGGAGAATCGTGTCTTCCGAGACCCATATGTTCCGGGACTGATCGAAAAGATCGTGGGAGAACTGCAAAACAACGCTTTGTATGCAAGTGATGTTCTTGCCGTCGTCATGGAAGAGATCATCTTACGCGTTTTGCGCGGTATGGCGTCCTATGAACCGCAGGGGCTGACCGCCAATCCCACAGCCGAGGATCTGTGCCGCCATGTGTCGCATTATATTGACACGCATTTGTATACGATCAAGCATCTTTCCGAGGTGGCGGAGGCGGTGTCATACAATTACAGCTACCTGTCCTCCTGCTTTAAAAAAACTACCGGGCAGACCATGACCGATTATTATGTCAGCCGGCGCCTGCAAGCGGCAAAGGCGCTGATTGAGGAACAGACGCAGTCGCTGACGGAGATTGCACGAACGTTAGGGTATTCCGGTATCTATTCGTTCAGCAAGGCTTTCCGGGATTATTACGGCTATCCGCCGAGGGAATATCAGAACAGCTTAAAAAAATAAAAAGTGCGATACCGCAGTTGCTTTTGCGGTATCGCACTTTTAAGTTCTATAATATTATTTCAGGCTTTCTTCTGCCCGAACCAGCATCGGCGCGGCATATGACGCAAACCCGTGGTTACAGCTTGCATAGTCGCCGGTGTTTTCCCATAACGTGCCGGTGCGCTCCGCCATGTACAGGAAATAGTCTTTGGATTCATCAATGAGCTTGGAATACAGCTTGTTTTCGTCGAGTAACATCAAGCGCAAATAGTTTCCGATAAAGGCGTTGGCCGGATAGATTTCCGGATATAAGCCTTTTTGTGCACGCTTGGGGCCGAAATCCGTGATGAGCGTGTGCCATAATTCCGGATAAGTGTCCGGCGTGGCCGTGCCGGTGAAGAACGCGTAATACTGACAGGTCTCGGTGCGTTCGCCGGGCGAAACCGGAACGCCGTTTTCGTTGTATACTTCGTTGTCGCGGAAAAACGTCCCGTCATACGAACGCGAGCGGATCACTTCATATAACGCGTTCGCTTTTGCGGCAAGGTTTGCATCGTTAAACAGCCGGCTTGCGGCAAGCAGTGTGCGTGCGTATAACATGTTGGACGGGAAATTGATGTCCTGCGTCAGTTCGTTTGCTTTCGACCATTCCAAAAAGACCCAGCCGTTCAATTTTTCAAGTAAGCCGTCTTTGTTTTCGTATTTCTCAAAGAAACCAAGCAGTTTGTAGACTTTTTCCTTGAATTTGGCGGTGAAAACCTTGTCGCCGGTTCGTTTTTCCCTGTCCTCCAATTCAAGGACAAACCACATAGCCCAGTTCGGAATGTAATTGCCGTCATAATGGTCGGACGGATAGCACATCGGGAGCATGCCGTCGGGAATGTTCGGATAGCGTTCGGCAAGAAGAAAGTTTTCAAGAAAATTGTATTCGATATCATTTTTTCCGGTAAAAAATTTTTCGCTTCTTGCCGTAAAAAAACTGTCGCATAACCAACCGGCGCGTTCTCTGGACGGGCAATCCATGAAAATATCCGTGCAGTTTTGCAGAAAAGACTGCTTGGCCGCCTCAAAAATTTTGGCTGTGTCTTTATCCGAACCCGTGTAGCTTGCCGTGATTTTTTCCGGGCAGATGACTTCGGCAAGTGAAATATCACTTACCTTTACCTGTCCCGAAACGCAGGCAATCTTGAAATACTGCATGCTGAACGGTTCGACAGATTGATACTCGTAAACGCCCGGTTTCAAATCAAGCCGGATCATGTTGCACCAATCGGCAATGGGGCGGACATCATTGCCGTGCAAAACCTCGCTGAACATGAAGCAGACCTCGGCTTCTTCAAGGCAGACAAGTTTTGCGCCGATAAGACCGGTGTGTTCCCCATCAAAAACGAGGGTTTCGTATGTTCCGGAAGAAAGCGAGAGCTCATCGGGGCAGGGGATCGCGTCGTCGGTGCGCGTGGTATAGCGGAAACCTTGTGCTTCGTCCGAAAGATGTACGTCAAGCTCGTTTTCTTCATAACCGTCAAGAAGTCCGTCGCTTGGACTGTGCAGTTTTATAAGCGAGCGATCCTTGTAAACTTCTCCTTTAACGCCGGAAATGAACGAACCGTACCAAAGGCGGCTCTTGGGATGAATGACCGGAAAAGTGCCGATGGGAATGCGGCGCTCGATAAGCTGTCTGGCGCCGGTGTTGTCCGGTGTAAACAGTACAGCGTTTTTGTCCGGCGTTCCGACGCGCCAACCGTGAATATCGCCCTCAAAGCGATAGGCCTCGGCAAAGTCGCGCTGATAGCTGTAACGCTGAACTTTGCGAACACGTTCCGACAGCATATACGCGTCAAAACCGCCATTTCCGGTTGCGGCGATCACCGAACCGCCCGGGGAGACAAGCTCTGCCTGTATAAAACCTTCTTGGCAGAGTTGGCCGAAGCCGTTGATACCGGAATTGTTGACTTCGACGGCTACATAGTTTTCTTCTTCCGTCAGTTCAAGCGTCAGCTCATCCACGCGGAAATAGCTGTGTGCGCAGCGAGCCGGACCGAAATGAACAAATTTCCCGTTGACAAACAGCCGGTAAAAACCGCTGGTTGCGGCTTTAAACGTATAAAGACCGCTTTTGAGAGATGCTGTACAAAGACCAAGGGTGACGTTTTTTGGGTCGGATAATCCGGTGTTCCAGACCGGAAGAGCTTTTTTGAAAAATAGCATTTGCGATACCATCCTTGATTTTTTCATACTTGTATGTCAGGTGCGCTTTTATAAAAAGGAAATGTCCGCATAGACCGGCGAATGGTCGGTAGCGTCAAGAGCATATTGATCCTGCACGATTTTATAGCGGGATACCTCGAATCCTTTGCCAAGGCCGACAATGTGGTCGAGAGAGCTTGTGTGATCCTTGTCGGTCTTTTTGCCGTGGAAACGCCCGTTTTCATCCACAACCGGATCCCCGTGGTGAGAGGAAACATCGTCTTTTTCCGCTGCCATATCATACAGCTTTACAACGCCGTTTTCTGGGTAAATGTCGGTAAAGACGGTGCTTGCCGTGTTGCAGTTCATGTCGCCGAAAGCGAAAACGGGGCAACCGTAGCGCTCTTCAAGGCTCTTCATGAGTTTGCAGAGCTGATGCGCATTGATCTCGCGGATGCGGTCGTGTTCGGGGCCGGTTTTCCACCAGAAGTGCGTATTGCAGACGGCAAAAAGCCGTTCGTCCTCCTGCAACACGGCCCAAGTGATCTCCTTTGACGGGTCTTTCACATCGGTCAATCTCTCAAAACCGAATGCCATGACTTTGTATTTCTTGCGAATCGCCATGGGAACAAAATTGAAACTGTCAAACGGCTGTGCACCCACAATATAATAGTCGTCCGACAGACGCCGGAACATATCGCAGGCGTACCATTGCGGTTCGACCTCTTGGAAACCGATAATATCCGGCGCATAGGTTTCATAGACCTTGTACATGTCGTCTTTTCTCACTTCGGCCGGGTTGTTGAAATAACTGCCCCAGATGTTTGTCGTCATAATTCGCATATGTTTTTGTCTCCTTGTGAAAGGCTTATTTTAAAGTATACATCTGTTTTCCTGTTTTGTCAATCAGAAAATGCTCGATTTGCAGTAGAACTTTTCTTACTTTTTACGGGATTTTTCCGTTTGGAGGCCGCGAAAAAAATAATTGGGGAATACATACATTTGTTAACAGTTAGGACGAAATAAATTATTGAATTTTTTTGTCACAATATGTATTATTATCTTAATTTGCAAAATGCAAAAATCTTGCCTTTAATCTGAATGTTGCACGAAGGCGGGAGAAAAAGACGTTTTTGAAAAAACGTCGGAAAGGCGTCGCACAGCAACACGGCGCGGAGGTGTGAGGATTGGACAAAAGTGTCATCGTTAGCTTGAAAGACATCGTTATGAATTTTGACGATGAGCAGGTTTTAAAGGGTATCAACCTTGATATCCACGACAAGGAATTTATTACCTTGCTTGGGCCGTCCGGCTGTGGAAAAACGACGACTTTGCGCATTATCGGCGGATTCATCGAACCGCATGAAGGACAGGTCTTCTTTGACGGAAAACTGATCAATAAAATTCCGCCGTATAAACGGCAGGTCAACACGGTTTTCCAGAAGTACGCACTTTTCCCCCATTTGAACGTATTTGAAAACATCGCTTTCGGACTTCGTTTGAAAAAGACGCCCGAAAAAGAAATAAAACAGAGAGTTTTGGCCATGTTGGAGTTAGTTAACCTCAAAGGCTACGGCGCCAAGAAAGTTGATTTTCTTTCCGGCGGTCAACAACAGCGTGTTGCCATTGCGCGCGCTTTGATCAATCATCCGAGAATGCTGCTTCTTGACGAGCCTCTCGGCGCACTCGATTTACAATTGCGCAAGGAAATGCAGATCGAACTAAAACGGATGCAGCAACAGCTCGGTATCACATTCATTTACGTTACTCACGACCAAGAAGAAGCGCTCACCATGAGCGACCGTATCGTTGTCATGAACCTCGGCCGTATCGACCAGATCGGCACGCCCGAAGATATCTATAACGAACCGGCCAATGCCTTTGTCGCACGCTTTATCGGCGAAAGCAACATCGTTTCCGGCATTATGCACGATGATTACGATGTGGAATTTGCCGGAAAACACTTTGTCTGCGTGGATAAAGGGTTTGATAAAATGGAACCGGTGGATGTCGTTATCCGCCCGGAGGATATCCGCGTCAAAGAACCGGACGGCACGACGATCGATGGCACGGTGGAGACCGTTACGTTCAAAGGCGTGCATTTTGAAATGATTGTGGACAGTTTCGGCACAAAATGGAAAATTCATTCCACCAAGGCTGCCGAGGCAGGCTCTTTTATCGGCATGGCTCTTACGCCGGAGGATATCCATATCATGCATAAGAGTTATGCGTCGGACGTCACCGACGCGGAGTACCTCGAAGGAGGTGCGGCAAATGAAACAGGGCTCTAAAATTTCGGCTGTTCCCTATATTATCTGGATACTTTTATTTACGATCGTTCCGTTTATCTTGGTTATCTACTATGCCTTTTCGGATAATACGACCGGGCGTTTTACGCTTGATAATATCGCAAATTCCAGTACCTATCTTCCGGTGCTCATCAAATCGCTTTGCCTTGCTTTTGTCGCAACGCTTATCTGCCTTTTGATTGCCTATCCGCTTGCTTATATCATGAGCCGAAAATCAGCTGCCGTCCAGCGTGCCTTTATGATGCTTGTCATGCTTCCGATGTGGATGAACTTTCTTCTTCGCACCTACGCGTGGATGACCATTCTCGAAGATAACGGTATCATTAACAATATCCTTGCTTTTTTCGGACTTCCGGCGGCAAAGTTGATTAACACCTCGGGCGCAGTCATTCTCGGCATGGTGTATAACTACCTGCCGTTCATGATTCTGCCGTTGTTTTCAATCATGACAAAGATTGACCGCCATGTTATCGAGGCCGCCCAGGATCTCGGATGCAGTATGCCGGCCGTTATCCGCAAGGTCATTGTGCCGTTAAGCTTTCCCGGCATTGCGACCGGTATCACCATGACGTTTGTGCCTTGCGTGAGTACCTTTATTATCTCGCGGCTTTTGGGCGGAAGCGACTGCTATCTCATCGGTGACCTTATTGAGGAGCAGTTCAAGCTCAAAGGAACCGGTTTCCACGTCGGTTCGGCAACCTCCCTCGTGCTTATGATCGTGGTGCTTATCAGCATGGGAATCCTCAACCAGTTCGACAGTGATGAAATGGAGGATTCAATTAAATGAAAAAAACATTTTCCCGTATCTATACCGGCATTTGCTTTGCCTTTCTGTATATCCCGATCCTTGTCTTGATTGTTTTTTCGTTCAATACCAGCAAAGGCGCGACTTGGACCGGCTTTACCACCAAATGGTATGTTGAATTGTTCCGTAACGAGGCGATTATCGGCGCATTTGTCAATACGCTCATCGTCGCGCTTGCCGCGTCGGTCGCCGCAACGATTCTCGGCACAACGGCAGCGTTCGGTATGCACAGCATGAAAAAAATGTCCAAAGGCGTTATGCGGACTCTTACGTATATTCAGATTCTGAATCCGGAAATCGTAACGGGTATTTCCCTTATGCTGTTGTTTGCCTATTTCAAGTTTACTTCCGGGTTTCTTACCCTGATTTTGGCACATATTACGTTCTGTGTGCCGACCGTGGTTCTCAGCGTGCTTCCGAAACTGCGGCAACTCAATGTCAGCCTGTATGAAGCCGCCATGGACCTTGGCTGTAACCGCAGACAGGCGTTTTTCAAGGTTGTGATTCCCGAGATCATGCCCGGTATTGTTTCCGGCTTTCTCATGGCGCTGACGTATTCGATCGATGATTTCGTTATCAGCTATTTTACCTCCGGCACGACCTCCCAGACTTTGCCGGTCGTCATTTACAGCATGACGAAAAAACAGGTCACTCCGACGATCTATGCGCTGTCCACTTTGCTTTTTGTGGGCGTGCTTGCCGTCCTTATCGTTTATAACCTTGTGGATATGCGGTTTGAAAACGAGAAGAACAAGGCGGCCGGCCTTGCCAAAAAAGCATAACCTGATACTGATTGACACTAAAAGGAGATAAATTATCATGAAAAAAACAGTTAAATCCGTCTTGCTTGCCTTTTTCGCGGCAGTGACGCTTGCTTTTTCCGTTTCCGCCGCGGTCGCCGTTGAAAACGAAGATTATTACGCCGCTTTCCGCGATAAGGGAATTACCTTGAATGTCTATAACTGGGGCGAATACATTTCCGACGGTTCGGACGGCAGTCTTGACGTTATCAAGGAATTTGAAGAAATTTCGGGTATCAACGTCAACTATACGCTTTTCGATACCAATGAAGATATGTATGCCAAGGTCGTTCACGGCGGTTCGCAGTATGATATCATAATCCCGTCCGACTACATGATTGCACGTCTTATCGACGAGGACAGACTGGAAAAGCTGGACTTTGATAAGATCCCCAATCTTTCGCTTATCGACGAAAAATATCGCTATACCGATTTCGACCCCGAGGGCGCTTATTCCGTGCCGTATACCTGGGGCATGGTGGGACTTGTGTACAATTCCAAATATGTCACCGCCGAAGAAGCAAGTACGTGGGACATTCTGTGGAACGAAAAATTCAAAGGCAAAGTTCTCATGTTCGGCAACAGCCGCGACGCGTTCGGTATTGCACTCAAAAAGCTCGGCTACTCCTTAAATACCGAAAATCTGGATGAAATCGATAAAGCCGCCGACGCATTGAAAGCGCAAAAAGCCGTCAATCAGATGTACGCCATGGATCAGACCTTCGACAAAATGGCCAACGAAAACGCTTATGCCGCTCCCTATTATGCAGGCGATTGCCTTACCATGATGGAGCGCAATGAAAACCTTGCTTTTTCCTATCCCAAAGAGGGTGTAAACCAGTTTATCGATTCGATCTGCATTCCCAAAGGTACGACCAACAAGGACGCTGCCGAAGCGTTTATCAATTTCCTTTGCGAAACCGAAATCGCTGTCGCTAACTGCGAATTCATTTCGTATTTTACACCCCAGACCGAGGCCATGGAAATTGTGGGTGTTGACGAACGTATTATGCCGAGCGATGAAGTGCTTGAAAATTCCGAAACGTTCGTTATGCTCGGCGATGAAGCGAACAGCCATATGGAATCACTCTGGCTTCAGATCCGCAGTACGTCCATGTTTGACAGCCCCGTGTATTTGTTGGCGCTGATTCTTCTTCTTGCCTTGATCATCTTTATCATTCTCTATGTCGCAAGAAAGAAAAAGAACGCAAAAATCGATTATTGATCACAGTGCAGTAAAAAACAGCTTATGATGCTGTAACCCAGCATAGGAGGCGGTCTGCATGAACCCGATAACCAGTTGGAGTTTTCGTCCTTATACCGAGTTACCTCTGTGCCGGAGAGGGAAACTTCCATATATCTGCCGCTTAGCGCCCGAAAAGGGTGGCTTTACGGTCGATTTCATCGATAACGGCGCTGCCGCGGATGCACAACACCTTGTGTTTGTGCGTGAACGCGGAAAAGGAACGTTTACGCCCGTAAAACCGGTACGCAAGGAAAACTGTTTCACGGCCCATATTGAATGCCCCGATCTGACGGATTATGAAGTCTATGCCGAACGAAGCGATGGAGCCCGTTCAGCGGTACGGCTTGTAAGAACCGGTTATGTACCGGGCACGGTGATCCACTATCTTCACCCGGAGGATGATGCGTATGTCTTTTCCGGCAAATACCTCTGTTCGCCGTCTCTTTTAAAACTGCCGGACGGAACGCTTCTTGCGTCTATGGATGTATACGAAGGCGGTTCTGCACAGAATCTGACGCTTATATACCGTTCTACTGACGGAGGTAAAACCTTTGAGTATCTGACTGAGCTGTTTCCCTGTTTCTGGGGAAAACTTTTCCTTGCAGGCGGTAAGTTGTACATGCTCGGCGTTTCCTGCGAATACGGAGATCTTCTGATCGGACGCTCCGACGACGGGGGACGAAGCTGGGGAATGCCGACGGTTCTGTTCCGCGGTTCCGGTCATGGACATTTTGGAGGCATACACCGCGCGCCGATGCCGGTAGAGTTTTCACACGGCCTGCTGATGACCGATGTCCAATATGGGTCATGGAGCAGGGGATTCGGAGACTTTATTCTGTCGGCGGAAGAAAACAGCAATTTATTGGATCCTGCAAACTGGAAAGCCAGTGAAATGTGGTTTCCGAAGGATTCGCCCGTGACGGCGCAAGAGCATATTTGCGGCGGAATCGAGGGCAGTGTTGTGACCGCTCCGGACGGAAAGGTTTATGATATCTTGCGCTTTTCCACCGGCAAACTGTTAAAGCTTGGTTTTGATCCCGAAAACCGCGAGGGAAAGCTGACGTTTGAAGGATTTATCCAGTGTCCGATCACGGAGTCGAAAGCTGATATTGTTTATGATAAAGAATCAAAGCGGTATTGGATGATCGCAAGCTATAAAAACGATTGCCCGGCTACCCTGCGGAATTTGCTTTCCCTTTTGTATTCATCGGATTTGGATACATGGAAACTGGCCGGACACCTGATGGATTTCCGAGAGGATGACCCGGATAAAACGGGCTTTCAGTACGTGAGCTTTTTCATTGACGGTGACGATATTCTGTATCAGTCGCGTACAGCCCTTAACGGCGCTCACAGTTTCCATGACAGCAATTACAGTACGTTTCACAGGATTCCCGATTTCAGAAAACTGGCAGATTAACGAAAATTCCGCGCGGCGGTCTGAGTATTCAGACCGCCGCGCGTTTTTTCTTGTTGTCCGGTCGTAAGAATATGTTCCTTGGCGAAACGATGCTTGCAATTTTGGGGAAAATAATGTATAATGAAAATGTGCCGAAAGGAAAACTTTCCTAAGATCTGGTGGTATGGTAAAATGTCAGAAAACACAAAATCAAGGATCATGTTTGTCTGCCACGGCAACATTTGCCGCAGTCCGATGGCAGAGTTTATCTTTAAAGACCTTGCCAAAAAGCAAGGCATCGCAGATCATTTTTTAGTTGTTTCTTCTGCGACAAGCACGGAAGAAATCTGGAACGGCATCGGAAATCCGGTCTATCCTCCGGCAAAAGCCGAACTTCAAAGACATGGGCTGTCCTGCGACGGCAAGCGTGCGGTACAGCTGCAAAAGAGCGACTATGAAAAATACGATCTGTTCATCGGCATGGACAGTGCCAACATCCGCAATATGCTCCGCCTTTTCGGCGGCGATCCTGCGGGAAAGGTACATAAACTGATGGATTACACCAATCGCGGTGGCGATGTTGCCGATCCGTGGTATTCCGAGCGTTTCGATGTGGCGTATCGGGATATTTTCGACGGTTGCGCGGCATTACTGGATGCCATTCTGAAACAGGGTAAGCCATGAAATTGCAAATAGTTTGGGTGCGGCGAAAATATACGGTGAATTGAGGAAAACGTTATGAAAAGATGGGTTACGGAAGATTGGAAATTCGAGCTTGCGGTAACGAACGGGAAAGCCGGTCATTGCAGACTCGGTTTTGAAACCGGGGATAAATTTATTTTTTCATATGGCTGTCCCGAGGGAATCTGTCCTCGCGTAATGGCAGATGTATTCACATGGTGCGAAGTTATAAGATGCGGTGGTGATTTTACCAAAAGGGGTGAAAAGAAAAAGTATGAGATGGATTTGCGCTGTCCGTGCCATTGCATTTCGTTTCGCTTGAAAGCAACACCTATAAACCGTGACGAAAACGGGAACACGTTGCCGAACGGACCAAAACCGAAGGATGATTAAAAGAAGGTTTTTTATGACCAAAACGGTAGCAGTTCTTATGGGAGAGGACAACAAATTCCGGTGGAAATCACCCCCTGATCAACGGATTCATCGCAAAAGGTGAAAAAACTCAGTGTTGGTCAAAGGACGGTAAAAATCGAACAGGCTAATATATGCGGTTAAGGCAGCAAACGGCAACAACAGTGATTATGCCAAAACGGGGAGTGCGAAAAGAAGTTGGCGGAGATGATAGAACAACTGCAAGGATAGGGGAGGTAAACTCCTTATACTTGTGAGACTTGACTTTTTACAAAAAAGTGTTATAATAAAAGTGCAATTCAATAAATCTGAACATTTTCGGTGGAATACCACAGAAAACGAATCGACTAATCTTCTGTAATGCTATTATGAGGATTGCCCTTTGAGGTTTATAGCGATAGGTCGCCCTATGGTCGGTTACATGCTTTTGTTGAATTGACTTCATCACAGGAGGCAATTGACATCTTTCCGTATATACAAAATATGGGAAAGAGCAAACAGCAGTCTATGGACTTGAATAGAGAAACCGCCATGCGGCTTTGGAACAAGTCCTTTGGTAAGGATACGAAGGCAGTGGATTTTGCCGGAAGAACCATCGCCAAGGGAGCTTACAATGACCGTAACAGCGAGTTCGGATGGAATGTGGATCATGTTCTTCCGCAGAGCAGAGGCGGTGTTACGGCCGACCATAATTTGGTTTGCTGCCACATCAGTACGAACAATGAAAAGGCAGATAAATTTCCGTGCTTTACCGCAAACGGAATTGCTTTTGAAATCGTAAAGGTGCAGAATCATTATGAGATTCGGACAAAGAGCAAGAAAAAAGAATCTGTTGAGGAGACAAAATCGGAAGATTGGGATTTCTTTGATTCTGCATCCGGCATCAGATTCTTTAAAAAACTGAAAGGTATTCAGAACAAGAAAAGGTTTGTCGGAACCGTCTTCATCAGACTCCGGGGGCTTGCCAACACGGCGGTTGTTGATTTCATTGAAGAACTGATGAGCGCTGAGGACATTTTCTTCAAGACGGAGCGTTCTTATAACGGCAGTGAGTTAATCATTGCTGCAAGAAATTATGATATGCCGCTGAAGGACGATATTTCGGAATTGCTCGATAAGTGCATTCTTCTCAATACCTATCTTGGCAAATATTTTGTTCCCGGTGGCTACATTACGACTTACGATATTTTTTACAGAGTTGACTGCTTTGACGATAAGGCAGCTATGTACGGACAAATTGAAAACATCGATCGGACAAATATGACTTATCGTAATTTTCATGGCGTAATTTTGAATCTTCATTCGCAACTCAGCGGGAGCAATACTTTATTTGTTAACGGCATTGTGTTGGATAGTACGGAGGCCGGTAAAAAGGTCGAGAAGAACCGTAATGCGGAGTATACGGAGTATAATTATATTTATACCCAATTATCTGAAAATCTGAAAAAGGAGGCAAGCGGAAAGTAAGATAGCTGTTGCCTCATTGATGAATTTTACGAGGGAGAATGTCAGGCGACAGTCATTCTTCCTTTTAATTTTTATACGCAGTAAACAAAGAAAAAGGTTCTCGGAGGGAATCCCTCCGGGAACCTTTTGTGCTATACGATTCAAAACAAGCAAATCTTCCGGAACAGACGCAATCAAACAATTCGCGCTTGCTCCGATTGTGGTCAACCATGCGGTCAAAATGTTTTCAGAATTTCAAGAGGTGCCGAAGTGGTGGAAAAATACCCGATTTGCCCCGAAAACACAAAAAATAAAGCCGAAAACGATTCGTTTTCGGCTTTATTTGGTGCGAGTGTTCATAACGTGTCATAATTAAAATAACGAGAAAACGGCGTCAAATCGCATAATTCAGACATTGGGAAAGATTCTGTAAAAAGAATTTTTCTCTTTTTTATCCGTACATTCGTCAAAACAATCTCCTTCTGATAAAATGTAGACATCAAAACAAAGGAGGTACTTCACAATGAAGGAAAAAATTATTGAAAATGGAATTGAGTATGTCAAAAGCGGTGATTACTACATTCCAAACTTAAAGGCTCCCGAAGGGACTTACAACATCGGTAGGTACGGGAAACTGCACTCAATATTTATTAAAGAAAATCGCCCTGCTTTTTACTCAATGAAAATGCTCAATGGAACTTGGCTTGCATATCTCGAAGAAATTGACACATCCGCGAAGGAAATGGTTGATAGGCTCATAGAAGATATGGCGGTCAAACAAGGTATTACCGAAGAACTCAAAGTAAAAGACCAAATGGCTTGGGTTGGTGCTATAAACAACATTCGTCATTCAGCAGAAGAAATAGTGTGTAAAGACCTACTTTTTCGCTGAAATAATAAAACGAAGTTTTGTATTAGCAAGCACGGCATTTGTACCCCCCACAAAAGCCCTTGTTAGGACTTTTGTCCTAAAACCTGAATGATAGGAGGAAAGATTATGAACTTTATAGAGGAACTATACTACGGAAATATCAACCCCAACGAAAAACGATATGACAAATGTGCTCACTATGCGAAAACGATGCGGAAATTCTGTGATAGTGAAAACGAGTTAGGAAAGATGCTGAAGGGCAAACCTATGCATCTTGTAAATGACCTTATCAATGCAAGCGATGAGATTGTTGCCATAACAAGCATTGAAAACTTTAAACTCGGATTCCGTCTTGGTGTGCAGATGATTTGCGATAGTCTTATCTGCGATGATAGTATATTTAAAGATTTATAGGAGGTTGCTATGAAGAAGATTATAATATGTTTAATATTTTCAATAACAATTACATCTACAGTAAATGCAGCAGAGGTGCCGAGAGAGTCGGCACCCTGCAATGCTTCAAATGAAGCGATTATCTTGGTAGAAAATTTTATCGGTGATATTTTAACCGAGGTACAGAATGGCTTGGGATATGCTGATGCAAGAGCGAAATCAAACCGCATATTCTTCAAGGCTTGGCTTAACGGTCAGACAAACGGTTATAGCTACGGTGAGCTTGTTGACATTGCAAATGCTGCAATATGGCAATATCGGGATATGTACTTGCGACCTGATTTTTATACAAATAATCTTGAAAATGTCAGAGCTATTATAGCTCCCGTAATCGAAGATTATAAATCCGGCAAAATCACTTATGCAGAAGCAGAGTTCAACGCTCGAAATATGATTTATCAATCTGTAAATCCATCATTCAACCCTGCTGTAGAATATATGAAGGATCCTCTTTCAAGAGATATTCCATCAGTGGATAATAGCTTATTTATACTTGCAAGAAAACTGATATTAGGGCTATAAAAATTAGAAAAAGGCGTGCCTGCGGTCACGCCTTTCACCTTTGTGTATGATATAAATGTTTGGTTGTTATTTCTCATTCACAGCAATCCAAATTTCACAAGTATAATTAGGATCATCAATTTTATCAGAGGGATATACCTCTAATTCTACTCCGTGTGCATATTCATACTTGTCGCTCTGAGGGAAAAACTCTGAACAGATTTTTTTATAGGTTTCAACGAATGCTTCCGGCATTTTGCCCTTGCAGGTAAAAACTGCAAATGTATGAGCAGGGATTTCGATTATATCAAGTTCAGAATCAACATTTTCCTGACCTTCATATTCAAAGCCTATACCATATGGAAAATGATTGTCAGCTAAACTGCTTGTAAAGCATATGCCTAAAAGTCCGCCAAAAGCAGAGTTCTTGGGCATATATTTCATTATTTTTGCCATCGAGCCATTCTGTCCGCACTCCGCCCAAAATTCTCTTATGTCTGTGGCTGCAATATCACTACCTGGTTTTTCTACTTGTTTTCTTTTGCATACAACCTTAAATGCATCTTTTTTCTCAATTCTGTAATTCATAAGATTACCTCCAGATAAAATTAGTTTTACGGAAAGCCTCGAAAATGCTGTGATTGTAGCACCGCTTCGCACTTCTGTAGGAGTAACCCCGTGGAATTTAGAAAATGCACGGGTAAAACTTTCGGGGCTGTCATAACCGTAATCAAGAGCAATGTCAATTATTTTTTTATCGGTATTCATAATTTCCTGTGCCGCAAGGGTAAGCCTTCTCATACGGATGTAATCTCCAAGTGTTATACCGCACATAATTCCAAAAATCCTTTGAAAATGGAATGCAGACGAACAGGCCTCCTTCGCTACTTTTTCATAATCAATTTTCTCGGTTATGTGTTCCTCAACATAGTCAATCGCTTTTTGCAAGCTACTAATCCAATTCACATTCTCTGCCTCCTTCCGATGATACTACTTTATCAGAAATCAATATATAAATCTTGATACTGTATGCTTTTTGGTGTTAAGAACAAAAGAAAAAAACCTCAGCAACCGCTTAGTTACTAAGACTTAAAGGTTCAGTAGAATTATAACATATATCTCGTGAAATTACAATGTTTCAAGTCGCATTTGTCACACAAGTCAATAATATCCACTTGACATTTTCATAAAAATATGGTATGATTGTTCATACCAATCATACAGGGGGTATAGATATGAATATACACGAAGGTAAATATGCATGGATTGTCAAAATCGGCGAAAAGGGACAGTTTGTTATTCCGAAAGAAGCAAGAGAAATGTTTGATTTTCAGCCGGGAGATGAGATTTTGGTTCTCGGTGACATTGAGCGAGGAATTGCAATTCTTCCTAAAGCAAAACAACAAGATACTATCAAACAAGTTTTTTCTAAAATAGAGGAATAAAATATGAGCAAAATAGTTTTCTTTTGTATTCCTGCACACGGACACACTAACCCAACTTTGGGTGTTGTCAAGGAACTCGTTTCTCGTGGGCACGAGGTATGGTATTATTCATATGACATTATGCGTGAAAAAATCAAGTCGGCAGGTGCAACATTTATATCCTGCGACGATTATGATACGGAGCAAAACTTAAGCGCCAAAGACGCTACCCGTGTAGGAAAAGACCTGGCATTCTCTACAAAGATACTGGTAGACACCACATTGGCTCTTGATGACAAGGTTTGCAGGGAAATGACAGAACTTAAGCCTGATTGTATTGTGGCAGATTCCATGGCACTATGGGGAAAAGTTGTTGCATTAAAGCTTGGAATTCCCTTTGTTTCTTCAACAACAACCTTTGCCTTTAATCAGTACTCTGCAAAGATTATGAAACAAGGTATCAAGGATTTGTTTAAGATGATGATTTCTATGCCCAAAACTTCCAAGCAAGTCAAACGGTTACAGAGTAAAGGGTATCCTGTTAAAAATATTCTTGATATCATTGGTAATGACGATAATACCCACACTATTGTCTATACCTCTGATGAATTCCAACCTTGTGCAGAGACTTTTTCGGAAAAATATGCATTTGTCGGTCCTTCAATTCGTTCTGCAATCGAAGAAATAGAAAAAAAGAGAGATAAACTGATTTATATATCTATGGGAACGGTCAATAATGATATGATGCCTTTTTACAAAGCTTGTATATCTGCTTTGAGGGATACAGATTATCAGGTGATTATGTCTGTTGGTAATTTGGTGTCTATCGAGGACTTTGGAGATTTACCTGAAAATATATCGGTTTATTCACATGTTGACCAAATTGCAGTTCTGAAAAAAGCGGATGTCTTTGTGTCACACTGCGGAATGAACAGCGTCAGCGAAAGCTTGTATTTTGAAGTTCCTCTTGTTATGCTTCCGCAAACAACAGAACAAAAAGGCGTTGCTGAGAGAGTATCTCAGCTTGGCGCAGGTGTTAAACTTGACAAATTGGATGCTACTTCAATTTTGAGTGCTATAAATAAAATTTTAAGTGTTGACACTTATAAGCAAAATGCCAAGAAAATTGCGAAAGGGTTTAAAAACTCTTCAGGTGCAAAAGGTGCGGCAGACAAAATCATACAGGTTTGTAATGGTACTGTTTAGAAGAGATGTATTTAGAGTAAAAAAATAAGAATTTATGAGGCAATTTCTGTAATTGTATTAGCATGCAACTTTAAGTTGCTCAAATGCAAATATAGGTTGGTAGATTTCTCTGTGCTGGTAATTATAATTAATTGTGTAAAGGAGGTAAGCTGTATGAGTTTTGCAGAAAATTTGAAACAATTAAGAAAAGAGAAACAATTATCGCAGGAGGAGTTAGCAGAGATTCTTGATGTGAGTCGTCAGGCAGTCTCAAAATGGGAACAAGGAATTGGATACCCAGAAGTAGAAAAGTTGATGTTACTTTCAAGTAAATTGAATATTTCCCTGGATAGCTTAATGGGAACAGAGATTGCACAAGAGTCTAATACTGAAAAAAAGAATGTAACAGGAACAATCACAATAACATCACCATTTGAACATGTAATTGCTACGTGTCATAAAGTTGTAGCTTCTGGAAAAATGTCTGGTGGAAAATCATCGCCACAGTATGCACTTTTCGGTACAAGCGAAGGAAAAGAATTTTTTGGTGGAGAACCAACCACTTTTTTAGGTTGGTATGCGAATGAAGAGGATATTTCAAAAGAAATCATAGAAATCCACGATGCAATTGTTAATGGGATTGCGACATATACTTTGAAGTACAGTGTACGAACAAAAAAACGGTTGCTTGGGTTGCTTGGAATAAGAATAGAATCAGAATAACAAACAGACAAATCCCAATTTGACAAAGGTGTGGCTTTCGGTCACATCTTTCTTTTTACCAAAAATGTAAAATGTGCTTGACATTTATCAAAATATATAGTACAATTAAAAATGTAAAGTGCACTTTACTATTTATGGAGGTGATTGTTTGAATAACCGAATAAGAGAATTACGCAAAGTTAACAAAGTAACGCAAGATGATTTAGCAGGGGCAGTAGGAGTAACCCGTCAGACAATCATATCACTGGAAAACGGGAAATATAACGCATCACTACAACTGGCACACAAAATATCAAAATATTTTAATATGAAGATTGAAGATGTTTTTGTTTTTGAGGAGGATTAAGCATGGATTATAAAAAGAAACTCAGATCAAGATTAAACATTGCAATTACGTATATAGTACTTGGAGTAATATTTATAGTTGGGACATTTATAACTAAAACAGAGAATGATTTTATTTCGACCTTTGGTTTTATGATGATATTAATGGGACTTGTCCGTATCAGAAATTATCGTATAATTACAAAAGATGAAGATACAATCAGAAAACAACAAATAATTGAAACAGATGAAAGAAATATTTCGATTGTTCATAAGGCAAAAAGTGCTGCATTTGCTGTATATACATTCATTTTAGGTGCTGCAGTAATTGTTTTGTCATTTATAGGTATGCACGAAGTGGCAAAGTGGGTAGCATATTCTGTCTGCCTTCTTGTGGTAATTTATTGGATTTGCTACTTTATATATCAGAAAAAATCATAATCTATATATGCAGTTAATGTTTTGTCAGAAAATTTGAAGTTAATGAGGTGATTTGAATGGTGGATATTACTACTTGGATGAATGACTTTTTACAGAAGTTAAATCATACATTTGGAAACCGTGTATGGTTTGTCGGTTTGCAAGGAAGTTTCGCCCGTGGCGAAGCAACAGAAACAAGCGACATTGATACTGTTGTAATTCTGGACGAATTGTCTGCTATGGATGTTCAAAGCTATAACAAAATGCTTAATACTCTTCCGCACAGAGAACTGATTTGCGGTTTTCTCTCAGGTAAAGACGATATCATGAACTGGGAGCCATCTGACCTGTTCCAGTTTTGCCATGACACCACACCAATCAAGGGAAGTCTTGATGAAGTTATGGCTGTTGTTGACGAAAACGCTGTGAACAGAGCAATTAAAATCGGTGCCTGCAATATCTTTCACGGATGCGTTCATAATATGCTTCACGAAAAGAACGAAGATATTTTGAGAGGTCTATATAAATCCGCATCTTTTGTTGTGCAGGCAATTGTCTTTAAGCAGACCGGAAACTATATTAAACATCAGGAAGAATTGCTCGTGGTCGCAAATCTTAACGAACAATCTATTATCAATACTTTTTTGAGTTTGAAAAAAGGTGGCACGGTTGATTTTACTCCGATGTCCGAAACATTGTTTGATTGGTCAAAGAAATGGATTGCTGAAAATAGTTAAGTCAATTCCAATATGTCGAACAGTTAAACAAATAAGAATTTCACATACTCAACTAATCGTTTGGTTCTCCTCTCAACGGTTAGTATGTGTACTTCTGCAATATTTTTGATTACAATAAGTGCGAAAGGAGGATGAACTAATGAATCAAATCAAGATTGGCGAATTTATTTCATCGCAAAGAAGAAAGAACAATTTAACACAAGCAGCTCTTGCTGAAAAACTCGGAATTACCGATAGAGCTGTTTCGAAATGGGAGCGTGGAAAAGGGTTGCCTGACGCCTCTCTTATGCTTGATTTGTGCGAAATCCTTGGCATTACAGTAAACGAATTATTAAATGGGGAGAAAATCAGTATGGAAAACAACAATCAAAAAAACGAACAGCTTTTGCTTGAAATGGCAAACGAATTAGAGAAGAAGAACAAAACAATCTGGTCTTCTATGTGGGTAATTATGACCGTAAGTATTACAGCGCTAATTGCAGGTCTCTTTATTACTACATTCTTGATACCCGAAGGAGTGTGGCAACTTGTCACGATTCTTGGTATTTGCGTTGTATTTTTGATACCGTGCTTCTATGCATTAAAGCTTGAAGTCAGTGTGGGTGCATATAAATGCAAAAATTGCGGTCACGAGATTGTGCCTACCTATACGCAGGCACTTAATGCGATGCATATGGGAACTACCCGTTATTTAAAGTGTCCCAAGTGCAACAAACGCACATGGTGCAAAAAAGTGATAAAGAAATAAGATTTCAAATTGTGAGAGCATTAAATTCCAATTTGGGTAGTGTAAAGTAAAAATGAAAGAAAGGCATAACAATTTCACAAAATAACTTCGATTTTCGCCTGAAAGCTTGTAAATGATGGACTGTGATTTGTCAAGGGTAAAAATGAACGTGCTGCCGCACGCCCTATGACAAATCACAGAGCGACCATTTGAATATGAACTAGGCGAAAATCAGTTGACAAGCAGCAAAGAGTTTCGCTGTCTCTCTGAACATTTAAAGCCGGCAACCTGAGCAGGTGTAAGGTCTGATAGTGAGCTATGCGGTCTGATAAAATTGTAAAAGAATACAAACATCATAATCATAGAATTGGCACTATCAAACGAATTGAAGCCGTATCTGGTCTTGTACCAGTATTTAAACTGTTTGTTAAAGGCTTCAATGAGATTGTTTGAAATATCATCTTTAAAGCTTTCAACTCTGATGTGTTTAACACCAAAGATAGCTTTCACAGGTACTTTGTAAGCAGAATAACGGTCAGAAACGATAGCACTCGGTTTGCCATAATCTTTTACACTTTCAAATAAGCGAAATGCTTGCGGAGAATTCCTGTGAGGGGATAGGTGGAAACCTAAAACAAATCTAGTTTCACTGTCAATGATAAACCAAATGTAATACTTTTTGCCCAAGATTTTGACAACTGTCTCATCAGCATGCCATTCATCGGAGTTAAAGTTCATAGCAGGCATAAGAGTGAACATTTTTGAGTGGAATATAGGAGCAAATTTCTTACACCAATCACTGATAGTAACATGAGAAACCCTAATATTATACAATATTTTAAGCATGAAAGCTATTTTGCGGAAAGATGAGCCTCCTATGTAGAACATTGTTAAAGCAGTAATGACGAGATGTACACTGTGACGCATACGCTTGAAATTATCTTTACCAATGATGTTGGACATAGATGGCGGCAGCTTCACAGTAGGTTTTGCTTGAAAGAATGAATGATTGCATTTTTTATCAGAGCAGCGATAATTGGAATAATCATCGTAATCGTGATGAAGAAATGCGGACTTACCGCAAATGGGACAGGAAGGATATTTTCTCTGTTCCGGCGAAAGTGGTTTTGCACCTCTTGAACCACTTGAAACAAAATCGGGTGCAAACTGATGTTTACATTTACGGCATTGATACTTTTGATTGCCAAACTTATCTTTGCCGTATTTATAAAGTGAATGAGAGTTGCATTTAGGGCACCAAATTGGTATAATATTATCCATGAGATCTTGTATTCCTTTCTCGAAATTTCGGGAGGTATTGGTTTTGTGGTGAAACTATTATACCATAAGGAGTTCAAGGTCTCAATTTTCATTTAACTTAACAAAACGCCAATTTGACAAAGGAGTGATTGTATGAAAAATCTAAAACTATTTTTCTCGGCATTAACTGTGGCATTTGCAATTTTAGGCTTAACCAAGGCTCTTTCAACAGATATTACAATGCCGATAACATTTGTTTGTTTAGCAACCACAATGTTTATGACATCTAAAGAGTATAAGGATAAACAGCAAAAAGCTTCGGCAATTTATTTCTTGTTGCTGGGAGTGTTCTTGTTAGCTGTAACCTTGTATAATGTTGTCTCAATTGTTTGGGGTATATAACAGACAAATAAGAATTTTTCGAACATCAATCCATATTTTTTCAAAAGGGTATTGACTCTCACGCTCCGTCATAGTGTATACTCTGTTTTGAGAGGTGATAAAATTGAAAATGCAGATTAAAGAATTTGCCGATTTTACGGGTGTAAGTGTGCGCACACTGCATTATTACGATGAAATAGGATTGTTGGTGCCAGCCTTTGTTGACAAAACTACAGGCTATCGCTTTTACGACGAAAACTCCCTTCTTCGTATGCAAGAGATTCTCTTTTACCGTGAACTTGACTTTTCATTAAAGGCTATTCGCGAGATTTTGTCATCCCCGAATTATGACAAAAACAAAGCACTGAAAGAGCAAAAACACCTGCTTATGCTCAAAAAAGAAAGGTTGGAAAGATTGATTTCCGCCATTGACGGTGCCGTGAAAGGAGAAAATATTATGAGAGCATTTGATAACAGTGAATTTGAAAAACATAAGGCAGAAGCAAAAGAAAAATGGGGCAAAACAGACGCATACAAGGAACACGCAGAACGGACTAAGAGCTACTCCAAGCAGAAGTGGAATGACCTTGCCGAGGGAATGGACCATATTATGGCAGAGTTTGCACTCTGCATGAAAAAGGACGAAAGTCCTGATTCCACTGAAGCACAAAACCTTGTAAAAATGCTTCAGAACCATATCACCGAGAATTACTATCTCTGTACAAACGAGATTTTGGCAGGTCTCGGTCAGATGTATGTTGCAGATGAACGCTTTAAGAACAACATCGACAAGCACGCTGACGGTACTGCTACGTTTATCTGTGAAGCAATTACGGTGTATTGCAGTAAGTAAATTCCAATAGGTCGAACAGTTAGGAAAATAAGAATTTGTAGGTGTGAATGATGAAAACTTTATATATGATTGGTGGCACTATGGGAGTTGGAAAAACAACTGTGTGCCAACAGCTCAAACAGGATTTACCGAATAGTGTATTTCTTGACGGAGATTGGTGTTGGGATGCAAATCCGTTCCAAGTAACCGATGAAACAAAAGCAATGGTGACGAATAATATTTGTTACTTACTCAATAATTTTCTGAAATGTTCTGCATACGAGAATATTATTTTTTGTTGGGTGATGCACGAGCAGAGAATTATCGATTCCATACTTAAGAAGCTGGATACACAGAACTGTGAGGTGAAATGCGTCTCACTTGTAGCGGACGAAAAGACTCTGTGCGAAAGATTATCAATGGATGTAGAAAGAGGTGTTCGCTCTGAAGATGTAATTGAGAGAAGCATAGCAAGAATACCGATGTATCAAACATTGGATACCATTATAATTGATACAAACGCAAAGGATGTGGCTGTGATTGCCAATGAGATTAAGCAGTTGTAATACTGACAAATTCCAATTTGTATAACAGATAGATAAACATGAATATGTAGGTGAACGGATGAAAAAGCAGATTGCAAATATAATGACAAGTTGCAGAATTTTACTTAGTATAACTCTGTTGTTCTGCCCTGTGTTTTCGGTTTGTTTTTACGGTATATATCTATTATGCGGATTTACCGATATGGTGGACGGAACTATTGCAAGAAAGACAAATTCTGTCAGCGAATTCGGAGCAAGGCTCGATACCACCTCAGATTTTATTTTCTTTGCAGTGACACTTATTAAATTGTTGTCTGTAATTCATATTCCAAAATGGATATGGGTATGGATTGTTGTAATTGCAATTATTAAAATCTTTAATGTTATATTGGGTTTTGCTTATACGAAAAAGTTAATCTCTTTGCATACTTTGATGAACAAAATTACGGGGCTGTTATTGTTTGTTTTACCATTGACGTTAGAGTTTATTGAAATCAAATACTGTTTAATAGCAGTATGCATTATTGCAACAATTTCTGCAATTCAGGAAGGACATTTGATAATAAAAGAACGCTAATTTTTTAAAAAATACAGATAAATTTAATAGCAACAACGAGTTGCTTGTTTGCCTTGTAGTATCGCAGTATAATAATAGTGAGGTGATAGTTTTATGGAAACAAAAGATATTATAGTGGAATTAAGAACTAAAAAAGGTCTCTCGCAGGAGGAACTTGCAGAAAAGATATTCGTAACAAGGCAAGCGGTTTCTCGTTGGGAAACCGGAGAAACAGTGCCAAATACCGAAACACTCAAATTGTTATCAAAACTGTTTAATGTATCTATCAATACGCTTCTCGGTTCTCCAAGACAGCTTGTTTGTGAGTGTTGCGGTATGCCCATTGATGATAGCAATCTCAGCCACGAAAAAGACGGCACTTTTAACGAGGATTACTGCAAGTGGTGTTATGCAGACGGAGAATATACTCTTGACTTTTTTGAGAAATACAGGGAGCTTGGAGGAGAAGAAAAGTTTGAAGAGTTCAAAAAGCAGCTTATCCATGAGTTTAACACTCTACTTCATATCGAGGGCTTGCCAAAGGTAGAAAATCTTAATGTGTTGTCGGGCAGTTTTATCAATCTGGAATACCGCCTTCCGAATGGTCAGAGCGTGAAATTTCTTGATGATAATGCTACCTATCTTGGCAGTCAGCTTGAATGTGAATTTGGTGGTGACCGTTGCTTTGGCATTGCTGCAAATATGGACTTTCTGCTCGTTTGCACTTACGAAGAAAACGGTGAAAATCCAGAGTTGGTTATTTATAAAAAGAGATAGGGTTATATAATTATGGAATTTAATGAAAAATTACAAGAGTTAAGAAAGAATAAAGGACTTACTCAGGAAGAACTTGCAGAAGTGCTATTCGTGTCTCGAACAGCAATTTCTAAATGGGAATCAGGGGTTTCCCAAACTTAAAGATACCACACTAAAAACCCACGCTTACATTACTTCCAAACAATTTAATTTTGGAGGTAAACCCTATGAAAAAGCTGATTTCCTGCGAATATAACTTCGATAATTGCTGTGTGGTATCTTCTCCCTTGGCGTTTTGTCTCTTGGTATCATTTCCATTGGACTTCTGTCCCTTGGTCTAATAGCTGCCGGAACTTTCTCTCTTGGACTTTTTGCAGTAGGCTCTATTGCTCTCGGCTTGTTTGCGGCAGGAGCAATCAGTGTAGGAATTGTATCCTTCGGCGCACTCTCGGTTGGTTGCTTCTCATCGGGGGCACTTGCCATCGGTAAATATGTCGCTGTCGGCGATCACGCACACGCTATGATTGCAATAGGTGAATCGGTAGCAGAAGGAAGCGTATATCAGCATATCGGAACGCTATCCTCTGCGGATATGCCTTTGATTGTGGACTGGCTCGATGCAAACATACCACTGTGGCTCGGCTGGGCAAAGGAAATGTTCAAGTTTTATATGCTATAAAAGATAGCGGCAAGGACGAAAAATCCTTGTCGCTATCTTCATATCAGCGTATATCTTGCAGTCAGCACTTCCTCGCAATCATCCTCGGCGGTATCTGCAAATAGTTCACGTTCAAATGATATACTATTTTCCATCAGGGATAGTTCAAGGAAGCACAAAATGATACCTATATCAATGCGATTGTAATGCACCACCTTGTCTGCAGGCATAATTCCACGCTTGCCCGGCTTCTTGTAACGGTACACGGTTAAACATTTTTCCTCTGTCGTTACCTTCCAAGGCTGTGTATTGCAGGCACTCGGTGCAAAACGAACAATATTACCTATATTCCGATACTGCTCCCCGTTCCATATTTCATCAAGCGACTTGCGCTTACTCTTAAACATATCCTTACGGAATTTATCGTCGGTGACCTTTGCTATGGCAATCATAATGACGAAATCAAGACCGTTATAGGTTGGCTTATCAGGCTTGCCAATACCGAACCACAATGCACCAATCCCAAGAGAAGCAAGGTACAGATCAAGTTGCTCACCGATATAACCGATGTTCTGCAGATAATTCTCCTTTTTCTCACTGTATAGTAGAATACAATACTCTTGACCACGCTTGCAGGTGGTTTCTTCTGCAGGAACAATTTTAATCGCCGTTTTAATATCACTAACAAGCGGAGAAAAGGTTTTATATGCTTCTTCGATACATTGCAGTTCGTGGGTATCAATACTTCCTATATCACGAAATATGTGAAAAGATTTTCGCTTGAATATCATTGGGTAAAGTCTGCTGTCCATACAGGCCACTCCTTCGTGTTTCTATAAGCGAATTATAGCACAAAGGATTAAAAATATCAAGACAGTTTTAATTCAAAACGAATTATTTTTAATGTAAAGCATTAAAAAACCATTGACATACATTAAAAGTTGTGTTATACTTTCATCATCAAAAACCTTTGGAGGTATGAATAATGAAAAGGATAAACAAACTTGGAAAAATCATTACAAAAATTTTGGAGGTATTCCATTGGGTTGGCACAGCGTTGATGTTAGCCGCTACCATATGCTCCGTTGCGGCACCCGATTGGGTAAAATATTTTGTCGGCTTCGATGCAAAGGAATGCTGCGGTGTGAACCTGGATGTATACGGATTTGAGGTTAATCTCCCAGTTGCTAATGGTAATGTCGATATGACTGCATTTCTTATTTTTGGTATTGGCGCAGTTATCATTCTTGTTGTGATGGCTATGGTGTTCCGTAATCTGTATCTTATCTTCAAGAACTCTGAAAACACCACTCCATTCCAAAAGGATAATATTCGTATGATGCGTGAGATTGGTATTTTCTCTATTGCAGTCCCTGTAATCGGACTTTTTATGAGTTTTATTGTCCGTTTGATCATCGGTGTGGATGCCGTGGAAAACAGCATGGATATGAATGGCGTTTTTATGGGAATTATCGTCCTCTGTCTGACACAGTTCTTTGTTCACGGTGCTGAGCTTGAAAAAGATGTAGACGGTTTGCTGTAAGGAGGTCGCTATGGGTAAAATAGTACTCCGTTTGGATAGAATGATGGTTGAGAGAAAAATGTCCTTAAACGAGCTTGCAGAGCGTGTGGGGATTTCTAACGTCAACTTATCCAAAATCAAAAACAACAAAGTAACGGCTATTCGCTTCGCCACTCTTGCAGCGATCTGCGAGGTGCTCGATTGCGAAGCCGGAGATATTTTGGAGTTTCAAAAAGAAGAATAAATAACATACAAGCCCTCGTTCCCAAAACGGAGCGAGGGCAGAACTTTGTTTACAGACAGGCAACAGAAATGATGTTTCGATTGGTCGAGCAGATGGCTGATAAGGAGGGCTTGACCGAACAATTCAAAGCAGAAAACCCGATGTTGTGGGTTGGAAAAATGAATGAGATACAAGCAAGGGCAAGAGAAATTGTCAACACAGAAATTATTTACACATAAACCAAAACGGCAGGGAAAACTCTCTGCCGCTTGTTCTTTTAAAGTTATAAATATTTCACTTTTCTATTGACATCCATAAGGTAAAGTGATATATTTATAACATCGCAAGTGCGAAATATATAACACAGGAGAACAACAATATGAATAAGAAAGTATCCTTAAAAGAAATTGTCGGAACTAAAATTGTCTATGCTATCATCCTCACATCCTATTATTGGATGTGGGCAAGAACCGATTGGAAAGACTGGTATGAAACGGTGCAATATGTACTTGGTGTCTTTCTCTTCTCTTTCTTTATTGTACAAATGATCCGAATTTCAAAGTATAAAAAAGAAGGCATCGACGAGATGGCAGAACAAAACTTGAAACGATGCGATTCAATTTGCTTAAAACTTTTTGTTGGTGTAATGGTTGTAGTTGCTTTTGGTGCTGCCATTCTTGGTCATGGGAATGTCGTCAGTACAGGATTTATTGGATGGATGATTGTGTTGTCGATTTTGGTTTTATCTATTATTCGCACAGTGATGTTTGTAGTTATGGATAGTAAGGGGGTATAATATGGCTCTCATTACCAAAATCAAAGAATATCGAGAGCGGGCAGGATATAAGCAAAGTGAACTCGCTGAGATGGTAGGCGCAAGGCGAGAAACCATTGTTCACCTTGAAAATGGCAGATATAATCCTTCCTTAAAGTTAGCTATGGATATAGCGAAAATATTCAATGTGACTGTCGAAGAATTGTTTGAATTTGTAGATAACGAAAAGTAAAGAAGTTTTTCGCAAAATAGCAGCGAGTCCCTCTTAGTTACCTGCTATATCGTTTCGCTTATAATTTCTAAGAAAAATAAGAAGTAAGTTTAGATATTTATAGCTACACCCTGCAAGACGAAAAAACTTGCAGGGTGTTTTCTTATTCTTCGATATATATGTAAGACCGCAAGGCAGGTCGCCCTGCGGTGTCGATTTCCTATGTCGTGATTATCTGTCCCTGTCTTGGGATTTCTTTCTCTGCTTCGGCTGAGAGTTCTGTTTACCCTCTTCCTGAAGCTGTCTGAGCCTATTACGCACACTTTGTCTTTCGGGCGGTCTGTGCTGTTTCTCGGCAGGTTTCTGCCCGTTCTTAACTGCCTGCTCCCATTCTGCAAGGTCTTGGTTATACTGCGTTACAATAGCCTCTGCTTTTCGGTAAGTTTTCATAAATGCCTGTACATCAGGATAACCGTCATCGGTGAGAATATCGGGGAGTTTATTTAGTTTTTCATTAAGCTCGGCTTCGGTCTGCTGTATACAGGATATATAATCTCTTGTTTATAGAGATTATGCGACTAAGTGTAACTTGTTTATCAACATTTTGAAATGAATTGACTTTTGGAAATCAGTATGCTATAATGGCTAATATAATTAGCCTATCAAAAGAAAGGGGTAGTTAAATGAAAGTAGGATTAGATAAGAAAGCAATTATTGAGGCTGCGGCGAGTATGGCCGATGAAAAAGGGGTTGCAAATGTAACCTTAAAGGTGTTAGCAACGGAATTGGGAATAAAATCTCCGTCATTGTATAAGCATTTTAGCGGTGGACTTGACGAGTTAAACAAGGAATTGATGCTTTATGGCTGGCGTTCTTTGGAAAGTGAAATCACAAGGGCTGCCATAGGTAAAGCAAAAGACGATGCAATTATTGAAATTTGTTATGCTTATCGAAGCTTTGTTTCCGAGCACAAAGGTTTGTTTGAAGCTATGCAATGGTACAATATGTATCAATCGGAGGAGCATTTACAGGCAACGCACGGGACAGTATCTGTTATGTTTCAGGTGCTTGAAGCCTATGGATTAACCGAGGAACAAAAAGTGCATAGTGTTCGTGTGCTTCGTGGCTTTTTACAGGGATTTTGTGCTATTGAAAGCCACGGCGGATACGGAAATCCAGCACCTCTGAATGATACCTTTGACTTTGCATTAAAAACGATATTGAATGGCATTCGTGATTTACAAGGAGGGACGGAACAATGAAGCAATTTTTGAAGAATATCAGTCCACTTAATAACCGAACGGAAATGCCGATGGCATTATTCGTTGTAAAGAAAATTCTTGCTTTCTGGTTGTGCTACATAGTTGGACTGTTTTTAGCAGAGGGAGTAATCATACTCTTACATTTTGCTCTTGGTAAAAATATGCTTGTAGGAGATGTGTTTGACGCACAGACGATAACGCTGATTACTTATTACGGCTATATTATTATATCAGGTGTAGCATTGCTGTATTGGAAACTGATCGAGAAAAAGCCATTATCTGAAATGGGATTGACAAATCACTTTGGAAATTACTTTATCGGAGCTATAATAGGTGTTCTCTTACTTGCTGTATCTGTTGTTGCTATCATTTTGACAGGCAATATTGAATATCACGGAGTTTTTGAAAATGCTGATATTCTTGTAATTGTTCTCTTAATAGGTGGTTTTGTCGTTCAAGGTGCAACAGAAGAAATCTTATGCCGAGGTGTTGTTTTCCGCTCACTCAAAGAGAAAACATCTTTAGCTATTGCAATGGATATAAGTACCTTAATGTTTATCATTCCTCATTTGTCATCTTTGTTTGACGGCGGAGTGATTTATGGCGTATTCGGCATAATCAATCTTTTATTGATTTCCACTATTTTTTCGCTTTTGACTATCCGCTTTAAGAGCATTTGGGCGGCTTGTGGTTTGCACTCATTTTGGAACGCTGTTTTATATAGCGTTCTCGGATTGAATTTGAGTGGAAATGATGAAACTGTTACTGCGATTTTCAATATGCAATCCGTAGGCGAAAATATATGGAACGGCGGCGTATATGGTATTGAAGCAAGCCTGATTACCACCGTTGTATTAGCTTTCGCCGCCATACTGATTATGGTTATTGACAGAAAGCAGGTAAAAGAAAATGACAAAGTCTGAATGGGTACGCTGTCCAGTCTGCGGAAGTAAGACCCGTAATAGAATAAGGGAAGATACTGTTCTCAAAAACTATCCTCTTTTTTCCCAAGTGCAAAAAGAGGTGATCATTAACGCTGAACATTTATAGGTTTCGGTTTTGAAAGAGGAACAAGAATGTACACAGGCAGTCGTGACGAAGAAGCAAAACTACTGAAACGGTTATGTACAACACAGACAACCGCCTGCCCTTAAATGTGGTGTGGATGAATTGGTACATCTCCATACAAGAAAGTGTGTAGTGCAGAGAATAACAGGAACCCGAAAAGTAAAGCCGAAAAGTGCGACCGTGCCGATACCTGTCCTACGCTTCCTATGCAGACTGAATTACATACTCTGGTAAATCGTTATTTTGAGAGTATTACACTATCATCATTAATTGAGCCGGACGAATCCAATAAACGATCTTTCGCAGAGGGTATGTTCGTCACATATTGAGCAATGATCCGGCAGCACGATTGAGAATCATCGCAGGGTATGAACAAACTGTAACAACTAAAATACATCTATTGACAAAGTGGGTAAGTGGGTGTATAATATATTCAATTTAATACTTCAAACCGCTGAAGCGGAGATAACGGCAATGATGCCTTTACAGAGAGCCTGTGGTGCTGAGAGTCAGGTAAGAAACAAGTTGTCAAATGGACCGCTGAGGGTGCAGTCAAATGGGGTTTCCCAAAGTATTCTGCAACGTGTTGGCATACGTCAGTTGCCGGGGATATGTTGGTATCCTGCTAAGCGCACGGGTCGTGCCGTGAATCAAGGTGGCACCGCGGATAGTGTCGTACTTTATTTGTACCTATTCGTCCTTGACAGAGTGTATATTTCTGTCAAGGGCGTTTTTGTTTTGTTTGAAACTCCTTTGACATGGGATATATGTCAAAGGAGCTTTTTCCTGTTTTAAGGAGGTAAATAAAATGATGATGAAACGCTGGTGGCGCTCCGTGCGCCGAATAAATGACATCAAGCAGAAAGTGAACGTAAAACTCAAACCAACCTGAAACAATACTTATTTATGGAGGAAACCACAATGAAATTTAACAATATTGATTTTGATACCTATTTTAAGAACTATCCTGATGCCAACGGCTATTTTGGAAAGTACGGTGGCTCCTATATCCCGCCAGAGCTGCAAGTCGCTATGGATGAGATCAGCGAGGCCTATCAGACCATCTGCAAGTCCCGTAAGTTTATCAATGAGCTTCGCCGTATCCGCAAGGAATTCCAGGGCAGACCGACGCCGATTTCTCAACTTGCAAGACTTTCCGATAAGATCGGCACGGGAGTTCAGCTTTATGTCAAGCGTGAGGACTTGAACCACACCGGAGCACACAAGCTCAATCACTGTATGGGTGAAGTGCTGCTGGCAAAGTATATGGGAAAGAAAAAGGTCATTGCAGAAACCGGAGCTGGTCAGCACGGCGTAGCTCTTGCCACCGCTGCGGCATATTTCGGTATGGAGTGTGACATTTACATGGGGGCTGTAGACATAAAGAAACAAGCTCCCAACGTTGCCAGAATGAAGATCCTCGGCGCAAGAGTGGTCGAGGTAACGGACGGATTACAGACCTTGAAGGAAGCAGTTGACGCCGCTTTTGCCGCATACTGCAAGGAGTATAAGGACGCCATCTATTGCATCGGCTCTGTGGTAGGTCCGCATCCCTTCCCTATGATGGTTCGTGATTTCCAGAGCGTTGTCGGCATTGAAGCAAGAGAACAGTTCCTTGATATGACGGGTGAGCTTCCCGATGCGGTTGTTGCCTGTGTAGGCGGTGGCTCCAACGCCATGGGTCTGTTCTCCGGCTTCTTAAACGATCCTGTTGACATTTACGGTGTAGAACCTCTCGGCAGAGGTATCAAAATGGGCGACCACGCTGCAAGTCTGACCTACGGCGAAGAAGGTGTTATGCACGGCTTCAACAGTATAATGCTGAAAGATGAGAACGGAGATCCTGCACCCGTGTATTCCGTGGCATCCGGTTTGGATTATCCGTCCTGCGGACCGGAACACGCCTTCCTGCATGACCTTGGCAGGGTAAAGTACGACGTGGTGACAGACGATGAAACCATTGACGCCTTCTTTGAACTTTCCAGAATGGAGGGTATCATCCCCGCAATCGAGAGTTCCCATGCCGTTGCTTATGGCATGAAACTTGCCAAGACGATGGGCAAAGGTTCTGTGCTTATCAACCTCTCCGGCAGAGGCGATAAGGATATGGATTATATCATCGAGAAATACGGAATCAGGTAAATGCCGAATGCAATAAGTAAAACATTGTGAGCACGGCATAACAAACCGCTGTATTTTTCATCCTCGCAAGGATGGAGATTACAGCGGTTTTGTATTTTCTGAGGAAAGGTGTCAAACTGCATTTTTACAGTTTGGGTACCATTTTCGAGGAAAATATGCGGGTGTCCAGAGGGGCGTAGCTCCTTGGCTCTGGGTTTCCAATAGGGGCGAGAAGCATCCCTGTTGGCACACGATTTTGCTTGCAAAGTCTAGTGTGTTACACCTTTGCCGACGGGGCGGGTGTGAAAATATGTTGCTCGCCGTTTTTGAGCAACATATTTTCTCGGACGGCAAAATTACAAAGGGGTGGTCGTCTGCCGTATGGTTGGCAGACGGTCAGACCTGCAGTAATTTGTGAAGTCGGTAAACGGTGTATAGAACCACGAAGATTAGCCTCTGTCAAACAGATCAAACTTTATCATAATTTTATCAATTGAATTTCTCTCTTCGATGCACCATTCTTTATATTTTCCATAGGGAAATAAACCTTCTTGCACTCGATTCTTTCTGCACAAAGACCGTACTTTGAACATATAAAATGCTTCTTCTATTTCTGCAATAGCCTCCGTATGTTTTTTTCTTCTTGCTTTTGCAAGACGGTTAAACCAATACTGATATTCATCCTTATGGAGTTTCTCAGCAGAATCTCCTTTATGTGCATCATCGTATTTCTTCTTATTCGTCTTCTGCTGTTTCACCTTGCACTTATCGGAGCAGATAAAAGTTTTGTTATTATCCGGGGCAAGAAACAGCTTACCGCATACCTTGCAGTAGCTGAAATATTTCTTATGCTCGTATATGGTTCTCAGGTAATAAACAATCAGCGGAAATAAAGTAAAATCAGATGCGATATATTCCGTTGTGCCTTTTGCCTGTGGAATGACTAATGTTAATGCAGGATATCTGTAATATTCGAAAGGCATATCCATAAGAGGATTAAATGGCTTATGCTTCTGCCAAAACAATATATTATCTATCAAGCTATATCTAAACGGAAGTGTTAAATCTTCCATTCTTTCCAAGACGGGGTATTCCTCGTCTTTTTCTTTGCCTGCTTTTATGATTCTGCCGTATTCATCCCATAAAGACAAAGCAATAAATTTTAAAACAGGATTCTGTGCTTCATATAAACCTTCAACGACTTGAAGATTTTCTGCATATTTCTCTTTGGAAATTTCGCAGAAATTAGCTTTTACGTCAGCAAAATACTCCGGCTCGGTGATAATGTCAAGCAAAAATGAACCGAGTGGGCGAATTTTCTCAAAAATTATTCCAACATTTTTTTGACCTCTTAAAAACCTATTTACGTTGTCAAAAGCACCGATTACAAGATGCTCTTTTTTCTTCTTGAAGTCGATATTTATAGCTATTACGGGCTTTTTGAGCATTGGTATATTTGGAAGCTCCATTTTCTTTTTCAAGTGTATCACCTTCTTTTTATGGGAATTGTATTTTTAACTTGTTAGCATTACCTAAAGTATACACTAAACCTCTTTACAAGTCAAGTTGTTTGTGATTTAATCGAATTGTAAAACTGCAGATTTACAAAACAAAAATCACATCATAAGGAGGTTAAAAACCTATGTCGAACAACAAAAAATATTATTACCTCAAACTGAAAGAAAACTTTTTTAACAGCGACGAGATAATTCTGATTGAAAGTATGCAAGATGGTATGCTTTTCTCAAACATTCTGCTGAAGCTTTACCTTCTGTCTCTCAAATTTAATGGCTTTCTTCGCCTTAATGAAAATATGAACTACTCCGCACAGATGATAGCTACATTAACAAGACACGAGGTAGGAACGGTTGAACGATCTTTGAAAGTGTTCTATGAGTTCGGATTAATACTATCCACCGCTGACGGTTCTATTTATATGGCAGATATAGAAGGTATGGTTGGTGAATCTTCAACCGAAGCAGACCGTAAAAGACTTGCAAGAGCAAATGCAAAAGTAATAAAAGAACAAACGGCGGACAAATGTCTGCCAAATGTCCAAGCTCTGTCCGAAAAATGTCCACCAGAGATAGAGATAGAAAAAGAGACAGATATAAAGACAGAGATAGATTCAGATAGAGAGATATACGGGCGATACAAAAATGTATCGCTCACTCCCTCGGAATATGAATCGCTTAAAAATGAATATCCCTTATATGCAGATAAGTACATCGAAAGATTATCTGAGTATATGGAAACCAAGGGCAAATCCTACAGTAACCACTATGCCACAATCCTTAGTTGGTTAAAGCAGGATATTAAACCAGCAAACTATTCTTGTAAGGAGGGCGAAAGTTTATGACACCAAAAGAATTTGAACGTATGCAACGACTTAATATGCTGAAATCCCTCTGTTTCGAGGATCATGCCTTATACAGTTGGACTTTTGATAAGGACAACGGCAAAAATCCTATTATGTGGGTGGCAAGGGATTATGTCAGCAAATGGTCAGACTTCGCTTCCAAAAACGCAGGCTTAGTCCTTTGGGGTGATGTCGGTACGGGAAAAACCTTCTTTGCAGCTTGCATTGCCAATGCGTTGGTAGAGCAGCATGTATCGGTTAAGATGACAAACTTCTCAACCATACTCAATGATTTATTTGCAGAGAGTGATAAGAACAAATATCTTAACCGACTCAACGACCATAGCCTTCTCATTATCGACGATTTGGGCATTGAACGTGGTACGGAATATGCCTTAGAGCAGGTATATAACGTCATAGACACCCGTTATAAAAGCGGCAAACCGCTTATCATAACAACTAACTTAACATTAGATGAACTGAAAGCTCCTGTCGACATTCCGCACAAGAGAATTTACGACAGAGTTTTGGGTATGTGTGTTCCGGTAATGTTCAACGGAGTGAATTTCAGAAAAGAAGAAGCCGCAGCCAAAATGGAAGCGGCAAAGAAACTATTCGGAATGGAGGATAAAAAGTAATGGCATCCGTAATTTTAAGATTTTCAAAACAAAAAGGTAACACGGCAACAAAGATTGAAGGTCATCACGAGCGTACAAAAGATGAATACAAGAGCAATCCCGATATTGATATATCAAAGAGTAAGAACAATATCCACCTTATCGCACCGCAGATGAGATATAAGGCTGAGGTTGATAAAAGGATTAAGGAATCAGGATGCCGTGTTCGCAAAGACAGTACAAGGTTCGTAGACACTTTAATAACAGCAAGTCCTGAGTTCTTTTGGGATATGACATACGATAAAATGGTTGAATATTTCCAAAGAGCCGTTGATTTTATTAAAAGCAAAATCAGACCTGATATGATTTTCTCAGCGGTAATTCATCTTGATGAAAAGACACCTCATTTGCATCTGTGTTTCGTTCCATTGACAGAGGATAACAGACTTACTGCAAAAGAAATCCTCGGCAATCGTGCAAAGCTTTCCAAATGGCAGGATGAGTTTCACGAGTTCATGGTAAAATTCTATCCCGATATTGAGCGAGGCACATCGGCAACTCTCACTAATAGAAAGCATATACCGAGCAACATATTTAAGTCCGCTGCAAAGCTTGAGAAAATGCAGGCTGAGATTGAGGAAGTTTTGAAAAAGACTAACCTTACAAATGCTTCTAAGAACTCTCAAAAGGCAATCAAACTTATTGAAACTTGGGTTCCTATGGTAGAAACCTTTGAAACAAGTATAAATATGCTCACGAAGTCCTTGCAAGCAGAGCAAAAGGATAAGAAGGCATTAGCCGATGCTTTCGTTGAGGCTCGTGATAAAGCAGACAGTCGTTTGATGGAATTGAATGTGTTGCGTAAACAAGTTGAAACCTTGCAAAAGTTCTATGCAAAGGTTCCCGAAGAAATCCGTCAGGAAATTGAAGCCAAAAAACGCAGTAAGGAGGTTGAGAGATAATGAAAACTCCCGAAATGATACAAGTTAATAAATTAAAGACTTTTGAAAACCATCCATACAAAGTTGAGGAGAATGAAGAAATGGAAATGTTAACCCAAAGCATAAAAGAAAACGGAATACTATCACCGCTTATTGTAAGACCTATCGAAAACAGCGAATATGAAATAATCTCCGGGCACAGAAGATTATTTGCAAGCAAACGGGCAGGACTTACAGAAGTTCCTGCCTTTGTTTATGAAATGGACAGAGATAAAGCGATTATTGCTTTGGTTGATAGCAACCTGCATCGCGAGCATCTTCTCCCAAGTGAAAAAGCCTTTGCTTACAAAATGAAGGTTGAGGCTATGAGCCGACAAGGAGAACGTACAGATTTAACTTCTTCCCAAGTTGGGAAAAGGTTAAATACATATGAGGTTATTGCCGAAGAAAGTGGTGAAAGCCGTAATCAGATACATAGGTATATACGTTTAACTAATCTTTTGCCCGAACTACTGAAATATGTTGATGACGGACAGATTTCTTTTACTCCGGCAGTAGAGCTTTCATATCTCAATGATATTGAGCAACGTGATTTACTTCAGGCAATGGAGCTTAACGATTGCACTCCCTCATTATCTCAGGCGGTTCGTATGAAGAAATTAAGTCAAGCGGGCAAACTTGATGATGACAAAATCAACGAGATTATGGCAGAGGAAAAAGCCAACCAAAAGGAACGGATAAAGATTCCTACGGAACGTGTTCGGAAATACTTTCCTAAAAGCTTCAGCAACTCTCAGATTGAAGATGCAATTGTCAAAATGTGCGAAGCTCAATACAAAAAGAAACACGCTCCTGAAAGGTAAGGTGTAAAAAGTGGCAAAACAGATTAAATTTGATAAATGCTATTTGGTAACAAGACCAAGACGGTATAACGTAAACGGAGTAACCTTCACGGTTACTCCCGTCTATGACGGAAAAAAAGGTGTAGACATCAAGAAACAGTTTGAAAAATGTGTACTAAACAATGTAACAGATTTGTATATTGACGTTTCAGGCGGTACAATTACATAAGAATTATGTGATTTGACTGCCGGAGAGGAGGACTTAATGCAGTCAAAAAAGAAAATTGAAAGCATTGGCGTAACTGCTCTCTATTGCAGACTGTCCCGTGATGACGGTATGGAAGGCGATAGTAACTCAGTAGCCAATCAAAAGAAATTATTGCAGAAATACGCAAAAGAAAATGACTTCTGTAACACGAAGTTTTATGTGGATGACGGATATACGGGAACTAATTTTAACAGACCGGGATTTCAGCAGATGATTGATGACATTGAGTTAGGATACATTACAACGGTCATCGTTAAAGATATGTCCCGACTCGGCAGAGATTATCTTCAGGTGGGATATTATACCGATGATTACTTCCCTGAAAAGAATGTCAGATTCATCGCTGTAAACGATTGTGTAGATAGTGCAGACGGAGATAACGAATTAGCACCCTTTCGTAATGTAATGAATGAAATGTATGCCCGTGATATAAGCCGCAAGGTGCGTTCTTCTCACAGAATCAGAGGCAATGCAGGAGAACCACTATCTCAACCACCTTATGGGTATATGAAATCTCCCGACAATCCAAAGTTTTGGATTATTGATGAGGAAGCTGCACAAGTGGTAAGAAATGTTTTCAAAATGTGTATTGAGGGTAAGGGCAATGAAACCATTGCCCGAATCCTTCAAGAAAACAAAGTGCTTGTACCGATGGCATATTGGCAATCTAAAGGACTTGGCAGAGGCGGCAAGAAAACACAGAGCAATCCGTACAAGTGGTGCAAAACCACTATTGCCAAAATGCTTGCTCAACAGGAATACTGCGGTGATGTCATTAACTTCAAAACATATTCCAAGAACTTCAAAAACAAAGCTCGTATACCGAACCCAAAGGAAAGCTGGTCTATCTTCAAGGATGTTCACGAACCTATTATTGAGCGTGAAATGTTTGAGCACGTGCAGGAGCTTGTAAAGAAGCAAACAAAACGCCGTCCACCCAAAGCGGGCAACGGTGAAAAGAATATGTTTACAGGGCTTTTATACTGTGCGGATTGCGGAAGTAAGATGTGGTATCACGTCAGACATAACAAAGAAACTACATATTTCTTCAGTTGCTCTAACTACAAAGGCGACAGAGGCACTTGTGAAAGAACACATTATATCCGTGCTGATTCTGTTGAAATGATTGTCCGTGCCGAGCTTGAAAAGCTTGCACAGATTGTCACAATGAACGAAGATGCTTTTGCAAATCTTTTAGAAGAAAAGGTTAATAAGGATATTGTTAAAGAACAAAAACTTATTGAGCAATCCATAGCCAAAGCAGCTGCACGAAGTCAGGAGGTTTCAAGGCTCTATGAAAGAGTTTATGAGGATAATGTAAATGGCAAGGTAACAGATGCTTGGTTTATGGAACTGTCCCATAAATACGAGGTTGAACGTGACGAGCTTAAAAAGAAGATTCTTGAACTGAATCAACAACTTGCAAAGATAAGCGAAGTTCGTGACGGCAAGGAACATTTTCTCTCTTGTGTCAGAAGCTTTGCTGAAATGAATGAAGTTACACCTATGATTCTTCAGGAGCTAATCGACAAAATCGAAGTATATGCAGTAGAAGGTACGGGATTAAACCGAACTCAATCAGTAGTAATGCATTATAAGTTTATTGGAGAACTTGATATGCCTGAGAATTTCGACAAAATAAAAGTCAACACAAGAAAAGGTGTTGAGGTTGAGTACTTAAGAACAACTAAAACTGCATAAAAACAAAAAAATCGAGTGTTCATAACTTCATACACGTTATGAACACTCGATATGGTCTGAGTGGCGGGATTTGAACCCACGGCCTCTACCACCCCAAGGTAGCGCGCTACCAAACTGCGCCACACCCAGATTGCTTTTCTGCAACATGAGAGATTATACCATAGACGACAGTCTTTGTCAAGTGCTTTTTGGGAAAAAACATTTTTTATTCCGAATTTTTTTGGAATTTTTCCGACATATCGACAAGCAATCCTTCGGTTTGCCCGTACCCTTGTTCTTCAAATTCGCTGTCCCGAATTCATTTGATTCGCTTTTTCGGACATTTGTTCCGGTTTTTGAGAGAAAATATATTTTTTTACCAAATAAATCACATACGTTCATATTTTTTACTGCAAAAGCATTGAAATTGACGGCGTATTGATATATAATATAACCAAGTGGAGCGAAAACCCTCAAAATGGATTGAAAACACATGAAAATGGAGTAAGCGGTCAAAGAAAATACTGCGAAATCCGATTTTTTCATTTTTTACAAACAGAAAGGCAGGTGAACCGTTTGTTCTCCGGAAAAGCATACCATACCGTAGACGCCAAGGGCAGACTGTTCATCCCTGCTATGTACCGCGAGGAATTAGGCTCAAATTTTGTTGTTGCCAAGGGATTCAGCGACCCGTATCTTGTGATTTATCCGCAAAACGAATGGGAGGCGCTGATTTCCAAAATCGACGCGCTCGGTATGGATAAAAACGCACGGAACATCAAGCGCTATGTCATGATGAGCGCCAATCCCACCGAAATGGATGCCCAAGGACGTATCGTTCTTTCCAAAGAACACCGTGAATTTGCCGGACTTTCCAAAGATGTAACGGTTCTCGGCATGAACAATACCATTGAAATTTGGGATACGGCCGCACTGGAAGCCGAAACCCTGACGCCGCCGGACAACTTGGAAGAGATTCTCGGCATGCTCAAATAAGCGGACGATCGGAGAAACAGAAATGCAGCAGAATTTCGGACATTATTCCGTTCTTCTTGATGAAACCATTGAAAATTTGAATATTCGTCCGGGTGGAACCTATGTGGATTGTACGCTTGGCGGCGCCGGTCATTCGGAACAGATTTTGAAGCGGTTGACCGAAGGCGGCAGACTGATAGGCATTGACCGTGATTCCTATGCCCTTGAAAAGGCCTCGGAACGCTTGGCGCCGTTTGGTTCGCAGGCGATGCTTATAAAGGGCAATTTTTCCGATGCGGCTGATTTGTTAAACGAAAACGGAATCACTGAGATTGACGGCGTTGTAGCGGATCTTGGCGTTTCCTCCTTTCAGTTAGATAACGCCGACCGCGGTTTTTCCTATATGCATGATGCGCCGCTCGATATGCGCATGTCGCAAGGCGAGGGCATGAGCGCGTATGACGTGGTCAACGGGTATGATGAAAAAGAGTTAGCACGCATTATTTCGCTGTACGGTGAAGAGCGTTTTGCCGGAAAAATCGCACGAGATATTGTGCGCGCGCGCGAAAAAGAGCCGATCAAGACCACGTTTGAACTGTCCGAGATTATCAAAAACGCCATCCCTGCCAAAAACCGCAAAGACGGTCCTCATCCGGCCAAACGCACCTTTCAGGCTATCCGCATCGAGGTCAACGGGGAATTAGACGTGATTCCGAAAATGATTGACGGTCTGTTTCCGCTTCTTACTGTCGGAGGCCGTATGGCGATTATCACCTTCCATTCCTTGGAGGACCGTATCGTCAAACATACTTTTTTGGAATATACCAAAGGTTGCGAATGTCCGCCGGATTTCCCGGTGTGTGTCTGCGGCAAAACGCCGCGTGCCGAAGTTTTGACAAAAAAGCCGATTCTGCCGTCTGTCACGGAACTTGCGGAGAATCCGCGTTCGAGAAGTGCAAAACTCCGCGTGCTCATGAAGATCTAGCGGCGACTACTGCGGACAGTTTTACAAAGAAATTTTTTGGTTCGTGCGAGATTGAAAACAGCACAAACCACGTAAAATAATTGCATTTCAAAAATCAAGTTCTTTTGCGTCTCTTTTCTTTCAAGAAAAGAGACCGGGGTATGGGGCATAGTCCCATAAGAAAATCAGAAAGGAAGTTTTTGGGAAATGACATCAAATGCAGGAACGGAATACATAAATCTGAAAAAGGCAAAATACAATAGAGATATGAGAGAAAAACGTGTGAATGCCACCGTACAGAGACAGGCACAAACGCGTCAGATACCTGCATCAGAAAGAAAACTTGCTCCCGAAACCAAACAAGCTGCGGCACGCTATAACCGTCCGCACGGCGCTCCGGTCTATGCTGCAGCCACATCCGCTTATTCCTCCCATAGCGCCTACGCTCCTACCTCCGGTGAAACACTCGCCGACGGCTTGCTTTCCGATATCGCCGATTCGGTCGGTAAAGCCATTGCCGCTAAGCGCAAAGCCAAGGCGCGCGAACGGGCGTCTGAGGCAAAGTATGTCAAAAAAAGCGTAAAAGCGGCCACTCCTTTTCCGATTTCGGTCATCGGCTACATGGTCGTTTTTGCTGCTATTGCCATGTTCCTTGTGCTCGGCAATACCAAGATCAATGAAGCGACACTCCGTGCCGACGCCTTGAAAAGCGCGGTTGCGGCTGAAACAGAACGTTCGGAACAGCTTACTTCCGCTTTGAGCCAGCGCCGCGATATCGGCTATATTGAAGATTACGCCGAAAATGTGCTCGGCATGGTCAAATCGACCGATGTTGCCAAGCATTATGTGAATATTTCCGGTGAAGATAAGATTGCCGTGAACGGTGTAGGCGTGAATGTTTCGGCACAAAATGAGCCGGATGCGGCAGACATGTCCGCAAACTGATTTTTCGTGATTCGTCATAGGTAGGAGGATAGGGAATGTTCGGCAAAGATCTGAAAAAGCCGCTGTTCGGACGCGGTATGACGGTCATGGCTGTCTTTATTCTCCTTGCGGTCTTGCTCGGCGCGCGGCTTTGGTATTTGCAGATGGTCGAAGCTGACCGCTATAAAACCGGCGCGTATGAGCAGTATACGACGGAAATTTCCATAAGTCCTAAACGCGGCACAATCTACGACCGCAATATGACTCCTCTTGCCGTGAGCGATACCGTAGAGACCGTCTTTATTTCACCTTATGAGATTGCCAATCAGAATGAAAACAAAGAAGCGGATAAAATCGTTGATATTTCCGCGCAGAAAAGCAAAATAGCCGACTTCTTATCCGAAACCCTGGAAGTTGACCGTGCGGACGTTTTGGAGCGTATGGAGCGCACCAAATCCAAATATCAAATTATAAAGAAAAAAGTAGAACGCGAGACTTGTGACAAGATCCGCGTTTTTATAAACGAAAATAAAATTGTCGGCATTCATTTGGAAGAGGATGTCAAGCGCTCTTATCCCTACGGCAGTCTTGCCAGCCACATCATCGGCTTTACCAATTCCGATAATGCCGGCGTTCTCGGTGTGGAATCCTACTATAATAATTATCTGAAAGGGTCATCCGGAAAAATCGTTACCGCACAGAATGCCAAAGGCAAGGATATGCCGTTCAAATACGAAAGCTATGTCGAAGCCGAAAACGGCCTTGGCGTTGTGCTGACAATCGACTGGCAGGTGCAGTCGATTCTGGAAAAAAACCTCGAAATCGCACTTCGTGACAATAAGGCGCAAAACCGCGTATTCGGTATCGTTATGGACGTAAATACAGCGGAAATTTTGGCTATGTCCACCAAACCAGACTATGACCTGAACTCGCCGTATACCTTAGATACCCTGTCCCAAGAGAAACTCGACGCATTTGTCGGTACAGAGGACGAAAAAAAGGCTTATTATAAAGAACTTTTGGAGGGACTCTGGAAAAACAAGGTCATAACCGAGATCTATGAGCCCGGTTCGACTTTCAAGCTCATCACCAGCGCCATGGCGCTCGAAGAAAATGTCGTTTCGCCGACCGATACGTTTTTCTGTACCGGTTCCAAAAACATCGGCGGCTATAATATCCATTGCCATAAGAAGGGCGGCCATGGATTGGAAACGTTTGAACAGGGCTTACAAAATTCCTGCAACCCGGTGTTCATGGAAGTTGCCGAACGAATCGGAAAAGAACGGTTCTATAAATATTTTGAAGCCTATGGCTTTACCGAAAAGACCGGTATCGACCTGGCCGGGGAAGTGTCGGGTCTGTATCATACGGATATTAACGGATTCAACCAAACCGAACTTGCCGTATATTCGTTCGGTCAGACCTTTAAAATCACACCGATGCAGCAGATTTGCGGCGTTTCAGCTGTGGCAAACGGAGGAAATCTGTTAAAACCGCATGTCGTGAAAGCGCTTGTGGACGACGACGGAAATGTGGTAAAAAGCTTTGATACGACGGTTGTGCGCAAGGTGAATTCCGAAGAAACCTCCAAAACCATCATGACCTACCTCATGAACGGCATCAATATGGGATCTACCAAAAACGCCTATGTCAAAGGCTATAAGATTGCCGCCAAGACCGGTACATCGCAGAAACGCGATAAAGAGGGAAACTATTACATAGGTTCCTGCGTGGCATTTGCCCCGGCGGATGATCCGCAGATCGCTATTCTGATCGGTATCGATGAGCCGAGCGGCGTCAATTATTATGGCGGTCTTATCGCGGCGCCCGTTGTTTCGTCGGTGCTTACCGAGGTGCTTCCGTATCTCAATATCGAACCGTCACTCACAGAGGAGGAAGCTGCGCTTATCGATGTTGCCGTCCCGGATTACCGCGGACTTTCGGTGGAAAGCGCCAAGGAATCAGCTGCCGGTGCCGGTTTCAAGACAAAGGTCATCGGCAACGGCGATACCGTTACCGAACAACTGCCGCGTTACGGCGGAAAGATTCCGAACGGCGGTATTGTGATATTCTATACCGGCGCGGAAACGCCGGCTGAAATGGTCACGGTTCCCGATGTCACGGGGTATTCGCCGGTTCAGGCAAACAAAACGCTCATCAATGCCGGACTCAATGTCCGCATGGAGGGCGCATACCGGGAGGACGTTTCGGGTTCTGTGGCGCATAAGCAGTCGCCGGAGGCCGGTACGGCAGTCAAACCCGGCACAGTGGTCGAGGTCGAATTCCGGCATCTCGATTCATCCGACTGACAAAACAAAAATCAGGATATAACGTTTAAGCGGAGAGTGAAGAAACATGACGGAGATTTTTGCCGGTGCAGGCATATGCTTTGTCCTTACCGTAATACTTGCAAGAGTTTTTATTCCGGTTTTAAAAAGCGTTAAAATGGGACAAAAGATTTTGGATATCGGTCCGCGCTGGCATAAATCCAAAGAGGGAACGCCAACCATGGGAGGCCTGTTCTTCCTTGTTCCGATGCTTGTTATCGGCGCTGTTTTAGCTGTTTTAAAGAACGAGCCGATTCTCTTTGCCCACCTTGCGTTTCTTCTTGCCAATGCCGCTATCGGCTTTATCGACGATTATGTCAAGTTCTTCAAAAAGCAGAATGAGGGACTGACGCCGCCGCAGAAAATGGTCTTGCAGTTTGCTTCGGCAACCGTCTATGTGTTTGCCTTGAAAACACTCGGTTTTATTGATACAACCATTCGTCTGCCGTTTACGGACAATGTGTGGGTTCTTCCTCTTCCGGCTTATTTGGTGCTTGCGGTCGTAGGCATCGTCTTTACGGTCAACAGCGTCAACCTGACGGACGGAATTGACGGTCTTGCCGCAAGCGTTACGGCAATCGTCATGGTCTTTATGGCGGCACTTAGCTATAAGACTCAGAATATTTCCGGCTTTACCGTGTCCCTTTTAACAGTCGGCGGTATGCTTGGCTTTTTGGTGTATAATTTTCATCCGGCCAAGGTCTTTATGGGGGATACCGGTTCGCTCTTCTTGGGAGCGGCGGTCAGCAGTATGGCCTTTATTCTCGATTGCCCGTTTCTTTTGATCTTCACGGGATTTGTGTACTATGTCGAATCGTTTTCGGTTATAATACAGGTAACAAGCTTTAAATTGACCGGAAAACGTATCTTTAAAATGTCGCCGATCCACCACCATTTTGAGATGTGCGGCTGGTCGGAGGTAAAAATCGTCACCGTATTTTCCGTGACGGCGGCCTTGCTTTGTGCCGTAGGCAGTTTCGGTTTCCTGCCGACACTGTAAAAAATGTAAAATCGAATGCCGCAAACGGCAAAATAAAAGGGGAGTTTGGGATTGAACAAAGTCGGCGCAGACGGAAACGAACGCGAGAACACGCGCGTGACACAAACAAATAAACATCGCCGCACTTCTCCCAAAAGACGGATCGTCGTGCAGTTGGTCGGCGGGGTGGATCGCCCGTTTTTAGTGGCGGTCATTCTGCTTTTGTGCTTGGGAACGGTTATGGTTTTCAGCGCAAGCTATCCGTATGCCAACGCCAACTTCAAAGGCGACAGCTACCATTTTGCTAAACGCCAGATTATGTTCGCTCTTGCGGGACTTGCGGTCATGGCGTTTGTGGCGCGCTCTAAAATATTCGATTATCATTTCCTGCGGAAAATTGCTTTTCCGGCACTTGTCGTATCGGTCATTCTTCTGGCTGGCGTTCTTGTGTTCGGCGTAAACCTCAGCGGCGCAAAACGTTGGTATAAGCTCGGTCCGCTTACCTTGCAGCCGTCGGAAATCGTTAAATTCACGCTGGTACTGTTCTTTGCCGATTATGCCGATAAACATGCCGCGGATATACGGAAACGCGGCGAGGTCAAAGCAATCTTCTCGACCGTTCTGCCGTTCCTTCTGATTGCCGGCATGGGCGCCGGGATGATGCTTCTTTTTAAGAATCGCATCATCGGTGCATTTTTTGCCGCCATTATCTTGGGCATGGCGTTGGTATTCATGCGCATAAAAGATATGAAGAACACTGCACCGGCATTTTATTACGGAATCTTGCCGTATATGATTGTTTTAGTCGTTGTAGGAGCTTTAATGTACCTGCAGCCGCATATGTCGGGACTTATCATCATGGCCGGTATTACGTTTGCCATGATGTTCATGGGCGGCACAAACCTGTTTTATCTTGTCGGGGGAGCCGGTGTCGGCGCTATCGGACTTTTTGCGCTTGCTATGTCAAAAGGACATTCATCCAGCCGTATTCAGGTCTGGAAAGACCCGTTTGCCTATCTATTAAAAGGCGGATGGCAACCGGCACAGTCGCTGTATGCGATCGGGTCGGGCGGTTTCTGGGGCGTTGGCTTCGGCAACAGCCGCCAGAAGCACTTATACTTGCCCGAACCGCAGAACGACTACATTTTTTCCATTTGGTGCGAGGAGATGGGCTTTATCGGTGCCATGCTTGTTATCTGTATTTTCTTATTCTTCATTTATCGCGGAATCTTGATCGGACTCCGTGCGCCTGACCGGTTCAGTTCGCTTCTTGTTATCGGTATTATCATGCATGTCGGCTTGCAGATGGTCTTGAACATCGCGGTCGTTACCAATTCTCTTCCGAGTACCGGTATTTCTCTGCCGTTTTTCAGCTATGGCGGAACATCGCTTATGATACTTCTTGCCGAAATGGGCGTGGTGCTGTCTGTATCACGGTTCTCATCGGTAGAAAAGAGTAAATAGAAAAAACGACGCCTTTCGACGTGTTTTTTCGGTTCTTCATGCTATACTGTTTATAATTTCATTGTCAGTTCAGAAAGGTTAAACCTATGAGAGTGCTTGTCAGCGGCGGCGGAACGGCCGGTCATATCAATCCGGCTCTTGCCATAGCCGATAAAATAAAATCCGAAGATCCCGGCGCTGTGATTGAATATGTCGGTACGCCCGACAGTATGGAATCGCGGCTTGTGCCGAACGCCGGATACGGTTTCCATGCCGTTAAGGTGCGCGGATTCAAACGCAAGTTGTCGCTTGACAATATCGACGCCGCCATTAAAGCGGTGACTTCGGTTGCACATGCCAAAAAGATCATCCGTGCTTTTGAGCCGGATATCGTTATCGGAACAGGCGGATATGTGAGTTGGCCGGTCGTCAAGGCGGCGGCAAAAATGGGGATCCCCACACTGATTCACGAACAAAATGCCGTGCCGGGCGTTACCTCGAAAATGTTGTCTAAATACGTAAACCGCGTCATGATCAGCTTTGAAAGCTCGCGCGAATTTTTCGAGTGTGCTCCGAAAAAGTTGGTTTTGACCGGAAATCCTGTGTCTGAAAAAATGCTGAATGCCGATAAAGACGAAATGCGCGCTTTGCTCGGTATTCCGAAAAACGCCATTGTCGTATTGTCCGCAGGCGGAAGTCTTGGGGCAAAGCGCGTCAACGAAGCGGTGTATGAGCTGATAACCGGCTTTACGGCCCAAGCGCAGGGAATCTATCATTTCCATGCCACCGGACGGGGCGGCTATGAGGAGCAGGCGGCTCTTTATCGCGCCGCTGGCTTCAAGGATATCGACAGCGAAACCTTGAAAAAGGGAAATGTGACCGTAAAAAAATACATATATAACATGCCGGAACTGCTTGCGGCTGCTGATATTGTGGTCTGCCGTGCCGGTGCGATGACGCTTTCCGAAATAGCCTCTATGGGAAAAGCGGCTATTATCATTCCGTCGCCCAATGTGACAAACAATCACCAGTATAAAAACGCCAAAGTGCTTGCTGACGGCGATGCCGCCGTTCTGATCGAAGAAAAAGATCTGACCGGTGCACGGTTGATTGAAAAAGTGCGTGCTTTTGCGGAAAACCCGGCGTACCGTGCCGTTACGGAACACAATATCCGCAAATTTGCCGTTGTCGGAACGCTGGATCGGATTTATGAAATAATCTGTGAGTTAGTCGATGAGTCGCAAAACGGCAGGTAATTCTGTCATGACGGAGAAGCATGCGCATGAATAGGGATGTTAAAAGAAAACTTCCGGACGCGTCGCAAGGCGTATCGGTAAACACGGCAAAACGCCGGTACAAACAAAAAAAACGGAAATCACGTTTCCTTTCGGTTTGGGTTATTCTCGCACTTTTGGCTGTATGCGCCTATGCGGCGTTCGATAAGCTGTTTGTTCTCGAATCCTTTGCCGTAAAAAGCGCCAATGAAACGGTCTATACCGACGAACAGGCGGAAGAATTTGCCAAAGCCATCGGCCTTGAAAAAGGTATGCATTTGTTTGGGTTTAACCGGAAAAAGGCGGAGCAGACGGCTCGTTTTGCTTTGTCAGAATTTGATTCGGTTCGTGTGCGGTACGCCTTGCCGAACGGAATCGTCTTGGAGGTCAAGGAGTCAGAACCGGTTATGTATGTGTCTGCCGGCGGCAGCAATTATGTGCTGTCTGAGGGACTTCGGGTGCTTTCGGTAAGCGTCGATGCTTCGACGGTTGAGAACGGCATTTTAAAACGAACCGTAATCGGCGGCATCACGTCGTGCGTGGCTGGGCGGTTTGTGGAAACCGACAGCGGCTGCGACGAAATCTTGAAACAGCTGTATGCGGTTCTGAAAGAAGAGGGCTGTCTTGCCGACGCGGATGACCTTGATGTTTCGCATAAATTCGATTTGACGTTTTCTTATAAAAAACGCTTTACGGTTCGACTCGGCGATGCGGACAACCTTTCGGTCAAGATCCGGTTTATGAAATCGATTGCCGATAAACTTGCCGAAAAGTCCTCCGGCGTTATCGATGTGTCGGATGAAAACTATCGCGAGGGAATGTTCAAACCGTATTAACGATAGTGAAAATGTAAAAAAAGTGTTAAGATGTGCGGTTTTTGTCAAAAGCACTTGCAAAACTGCGCAAAAAAGTTTATTATATAAGATGTATAGATAACTTTATCATTCTTTCACTTCATTTAAAATACTTATAATGACGATAAAACAGGAGGAAGTTTCAATGAATTTCGATTATGACGCAAGCTTGGATTCCGGCGCGAAAATCAAAGTGATCGGTGTCGGCGGTGCAGGCAATAACGCGGTCAACCGCATGGTGAGCGAAGATGTAAAGGGTGTTGACTTTGTTGCGGTAAATACCGATAAGCAGGCACTCCACCGCTGCGCGGCGCCGGGCAAGGTCCTCATCGGCGAAAAGCTTACCAAAGGCCGCGGCGCGGGCGCTAATCCCGACGTCGGTAAAAATGCAGCCGAAGAAAATTTAGACGATATCAAGAAGATTCTTGACGGCACCGACATGGTGTTCATTACCGCTGGTATGGGCGGCGGCACTGGTACGGGCGCGGCTCCTGTTATCGCAAAACTTGCCAAGGATATGGGTGTACTTACCATCGGCGTAGTTACAAAACCCTTTGCTTTTGAGGGCAAAAAGAAAATGGAACAGGCTGAGGCCGGTATTTCCAATCTCAAACAGCATGTCGATTCCATTATCATTATTCCGAACGAACGCCTGAAATGCGTTTCCGAAACCGGCAGACTGACGCTTGCCAATGCTTTCCAGGTGGCCGACGACGTTCTGCGCCGCGGTGTCCAGAGCATTACCGACCTTATCAACGTTCCCTCCTTTATGAACCTTGACTTCAACGACGTTGTGACCACCATGCAGAACGCAGGTCTTGCTCACATGGGCGTCGGCACGGCACAGGGCAAGGATAAGGCCGAAGTTGCGGCAAAATCCGCTATTTCCAGCCCGCTTCTCGAAACTTCTATTACCGGAAGCAAGGGCATTATCATCAACTTCACTTCTTCGCCGGATATCGGTCTTGACGAAGTTGAATACGCCGCAAGCCTTGTCGGACAGGAAGCTCATCCCGATGCAAACGTTATCTGGGGCGTCGCGTTCGACCCTGAACTGGAAGATGAAATGCGCGTAACCGTTATCGCTACCGGTTTCGACGCAGGCGATGCAAAAACGTCCTCCAAGGTCGTTTCCAAGCCGGTACTCGACGGCGAAGCTAAAAACGATGAATCCGATGTCGTAAAGACCGTTTCGGAAGAAAAGACCTCGTCGGATGATATCGATATTCCGCCGGTATTTACAAGACGCAGCAACCGTTTCAATATCGGACTTTAAGGAATCATAAGCTTAACGGAATTTTTACAGCATCCGCACGCCGAAATACGGCGGAGGCGGATGCTGTTTCTGTTAAAGCCGTGCTTTCGGCAACCGAATTCTGCAAAAAAGGAGAAGCCGCATGACAAACGCCGGATGGACAAAAACAAAAAAGATTCTGTGCGTGGTCGGACCGACCGCGTCCGGAAAATCGGCGCTTGCCGTGCGGCTCGCACATTTTTTTGACGGCGAAGTGATATCCTGCGATTCCATGCAGCTGTATCGCGGCATGGATATCGGAACGGCCAAGGCTACCGAAGAAGAGAAAGACGGAATTGCACATCACCTTTTGGATATATTGGATATTCACGATTCGTTCAGCGTGTCGGATTATGTAAAACGCGCCGCAGGGTGCGTGAAAGAACTTGTTTTGCGCGGTAAAACGCCGATTTTTTGCGGCGGAACGGGATTATATATCGACAGTTTCATTTCCGGCTTGCCGTTTAACGAATACGAACCCAAAGAGGGATTGCGCGAGGAACTTGCGCTATTTGCTGAAAAAAACGGCGCGGCGGCGCTACATGCGCGGCTTGCGGAACTTGACCCGGTGTGTGCCGGAACGATTGAAGTACAAAATGTCAAGCGTGTAATCCGTGCTTTGGAAATCTGCCTTTCGACCGGCGAACCCATGTCCGTCTGGCAGGAAAGGGCGAAAGCAAATGCCAAACCGCGGGACGCGGTCTATATCGGCCTTACCTTTTCCGACCGTAAGGCGCTATATGAACGAATTGACAAGCGTGTGGACAGCATGATGAAAGCCGGACTGTTAGAGGAAACCGAGCGGTTGCTTCAACAGGGACTTCGCGAAACGCCGACAGCCGGACAGGCAATCGGGTATAAAGAGTTTTATCCGTATTTCGACGGCGTTTCAAGTCTTGAAGAATGTGTCGAACGGTTGAAAATCAATTCGCGCCATTATGCCAAGCGGCAACTGACATGGTTCAAACGCAATCCGGATATCCGTTTTTTCGAGGTTGATACCATGCCGCCCGAAGTCTTGGAACGAGAGGTCTGCGCATTTTGTAAGAGCAAGTTGGAACATCCGGATGAGACCAGAGCCTGTACAGATGAAAAAAGCCAAAGGAGCGGGGGACATGAATAAAAAAATAGCCGATTTTTTCTGCGATCCCAAAACGGCGCTCAAAAACGTGGCGCTACTTCTTTTGATGATTTTTTTGCTTATATATGCTTTTTTCCAGATTCTTCCGGCCTTTACGCAGAATATCGAAACGGAAACGGCTCTTCTTGTCTCGGTGTACGATACCTGTAAAACCGCCGGCTATATTTTCCGTGACGAAAAGCCGGTGGAAAAAGCTGCTGACGGCGTTACCGTGACGCTTATCAAAGACGGCGAACGTGTGTCGAAAGGGCAGATTTTTGCCAATGTCTATTCCGAAGCATCCACAGCCGGCTTGCAGGAGCAGATCAATGCCATAGACCGCAAAATTGAAATTCTTTCCAAAAGCGTTGTCGATACCGACTTATACGTAACCGACATCACCAAGACCGACCAAGCGATAAACGATGATTTTGACACACTTTTTGCGCTTGTCGCAAACGGAAACCTTGCCGACGCGGTCACGACTGAGAAAAGCTTGTTAGTCAACCTGAATAAAAAGACATTGATTGTCAATATGAACAACGGCTATCAGAGCGAAATTGCGTCATTGCAAAGCGAACGAAGCGCTTTGCAGAGCCGGATAAATACGGTAGCCAAAAGCCTTGCCGCATTTTCATCCGGATACTATTACGGCGACGTGGATGGCTATGAAAACATCTTCACGCCGGACAAGTTAAACAATCTGACGCTGGAAAATTTTCGTGCTCTGACATCGTGCGAGCCGGATACGGCGCTTTCCTCGCATACAGCCGGTAAAATTGTCACCGACTTTGTATGGCATCTCGTTTGTGAAGCCGATAAGTATAGTGCGGCAACATTTGAGACGGGAAAGTATTATAAAATCCGGTTCCCGTCGTTCTCGGAAGATACCGTAACCATGAAATTGGTCAATTCCGTCTCTGCCACATCGAATGATACCGCCCTTCTTGTTTTTCGCGGCAATACCGCTCCGGAGGGCTTTCCGTATCTGCGCACGCAAGAGGCGGATATTATCGGACAAAGCTATTCCGGACTTGCCGTCCCCAAGAAGGCGCTCCGCATTGTAGCCGGAAAAAAAGGAGTCTATATTCTGGATGGCGATATCGTGCGATTCCGGTTGGTTGAAATTATATTTGAAAACGAGGATTACTATATTGTTGCTTCCGAACCGTCCGTGCCGGATGAGGCGGATATAAATACCGAAACACCGGAAGTATCCGATGAACCGACATATAAATATCTGTCGCTGTACGACAGCGTGATTGTGGGCGGCAAGGATTTGTTTGACGGAAAAATTATCGCATAAAACCACATAAAAGAGAGTGAAAAAAACTATGTCAGAAAAGTTCTCGCATGAAAGAATATCGGAAAACCTGAAACACATCCGGGAAAACATCGAACGCGCGGCAAAAGAAGCCGGACGCTCTCCGGATACGGTCAAACTCCTTGCCGCAACTAAAACTGTGGAGGCCGATACGGTCAATTTTGCTATCTCGCAGGGCGTTCGCTATATCGGGGAAAACCGCGTCCAAGAGCTTTTGGAAAAATATGAAAAGTATGACCTTGCCCATGCGGAATTGCATTTTATCGGACGTTTGCAAACCAATAAAGTAAAGTATATTATTGATAAGGTGAAACTGATCCATTCAGTCGATTCACTTCATCTGGCCGAAGAAATAAACCGTCAGGCGGCCAAACACGACCTTTGCATGAATATTTTAGTCGAGGTCAACGCTGCCGGCGAAGCAAGCAAGGGCGGCGTCGGGTATGATGAGGTCTATGCACTGTTGGAAGGCATTTCAAAGTTAGAGAACGTCCGTGTAAAAGGACTCATGACTATTCCTCCCAAACTGGTTCTTGCCGATGAAATGACAGCTAAACGGGACAGTTCAGAAAAAATTTACAAAAAACGAGAATTTTTTAATAAAATATTGCATTTGTTTCTTGACATATCCGAGAAAAAGTTAGATAATATAGATATGTATGAGTTATCCGCCGGAATGTCGGACGATTATGAAGAAGCCGTGCGCAACGGTTCGACCGTGGTGCGGCTCGGCAGAGCCATTTTCGGCGAAAGGCAGTAACTCGCAACATAAAACGGCGTTTACCGGATATGCGCCGGACTCTTACTAAAATGAAGTTTAACATATTTGGAGGTTATTATTATGGGACTCAAAGATTGGACAAAGAAGCTGTTTCCGAATGAATACGATGTGGATGAATACGCAGACGACGACTATGTAAACGAGCCGGAGGAGCAGATCCGCGAGGATGTTCATACGCGTGAAACCAAGCCTTCGCAGCCCGGTTATGCACCGGCTTCGCAGAATGGCGTACAGCTTGCTTCCCGTTCTTCTTCCATTGAAATGAAAGTCGTAACGCCGACTAAATTTGACGCTGTGACTCAGATTGCCGATCTTCTTTTGGAGAACAAAACGGTTCTCTTAAACCTGGAAAACACCAATAAGGAAACGGCCAAGCGCTTGATCGACTTCCTTTCGGGCGTTGCATACGCCTTGAACGGCGATGTACAAAAAGTGGCGGACAATACCTTTGCGGTAACGCCGAATAACGTTGCAGTTTCCAACGAATCGGTTGAAACGGCTGCCGCTCCGGCCGAGGATAAGATGTACGAATAATCCGCAATGCAGGATCTTCTCTATATTCTTCTTTCGTCGGTCCGGCTGATTTTGACCGTTTGGTATTATTTGCTGCTCGTCCGTGCCGTTCTTTCATGGCTGCCGAATTTTGAAAATACCTTTACGGATCTTATCCATGCCGTTACCGAACCGATCTTGGCGCCGGTAAGAAATCTGTTCGACCGCTTGGGTGTGTCGTCGGCTTTTCCGATTGATCTGTCGTTTTTAGCGGTCGTGCTTGTTTTATCGCTTATACTCGGATTCCTGTGATTGAAATAATCGGCGCTGTGAGCGAAAAGAAGGCGAACTATGAGCGAAAAAAACGATAACCGAAATTTCGGCGCGCGTATCGAGGATTTGTGCGAACGTGCATGCCGGACTTATACACCGTGCTATACATCGTTTCTCACACCGGAGGAAAGCGCCCAGGCGAAACGTCTTGCTTCCGGTTTCCCGGATCTGTTTGTTTTGATGTTTGGCGGATATGGAAACGCAGAACGCGTGATTTTGGGCTTTTTTCCGTCGGATATCTATTTGCCGCCGGAGGAGTGCTGTCGTTCGGATGAACGGTACCGGCAATACGAAGCGGATTCCGGACTTGCTTTCTTGAAGATTGCAGGTTCTGGTTTTTCAAACTTTGACCACCGTGATGTGCTCGGTTCGGTCATGGCTACCGGCATCAAGCGCGAAACGGTAGGGGACATCTATGTATCAGACGACGGGAAGAGCGCGTATCTTGCCGTATTGCACACGGTCATCCCGTTTTTGTGTGATATGCTTGAAACAGTGGGGCGCGATAAAGTAAAAGTAAGACCGATAAAGGCGGAAGAACTCCCGGAAAAGACGGAACGGTTTTACGATCTGTCGCTGACGCTTGCGTCGCTCCGGCTGGATGCACTGCTTTCGGGCGCGTTGAATCTGTCGCGCGAGCAGGCAAAGAAGTTAGTTGGTTCGGGGCGCGTCAGCTTAAATCATGCCGAATGCACATCGGTAGACCGCGCCTTTAACGAAGGCGATACCGTGTCGGTCAAAGGGCATGGGAAGTTTTTAATCGAATCGTTTTTGGGCAAAACGCAGAAAGACCGTTTCCGCGTGATTGTGAGAAAATATCTGTAAGCAAAGGGACAGTTCCGAATGAAACTGTTATTTGCGGCAGATGCATATTGATACAACAGAAAGGAACGCAAACATATGGTATCACCGGCAGAATTAAAGAAAAAAGAATTTTCCAAAGGTTTCAAAGGCTACAATGCCGCCGAAGTGGATGAGTACGTTTCCTATCTGCTCTCCAAGTATTCCGAGGCATACCGCGAATATGCGGAGCTTGAAAAGAAATACAAAGCGACGCTTGTCAAGCTGGATGAAGCCAAAAACGACGAAAACGCATTTTCCGCGTTGGTTCTCGACGCGCATAAAATGGCGGACGCTATCGTAAAAGAAGCAAACGACAAGGCTAAGGCCATCACCGGAGCCGTCAACGAAAGCTGTGACAAGATACTTGCAACGTACCGCGAGCATGTTGCCGTCGAGCGCGATAAACTCGCCAAAACCGAAAAGCTTGCTGTCGAATTCAAGGAATCGCTTTACAACGCTTATCGGGAGCACATCGCGGCAATCGACCGGATTCTGCCGGATGAAGATTCCGAAAACGAGAGTATTTCCACGGCTACCGATGAGGAACTCGTAGACAGCGCTCTTGACCTTGCAAGCCAAAAGTATAACGCCGGGGCAGGCGATATCGAACTTCCGCCGACCAGAAACGATAAAACGGACAAGTCCGAAAAAACACCGAAAGAGGACGCGGATACGTCCGAAACGGATAAGTCCGAAGAACAATAAACAATGCATTCATATCGTTAGGGTATTTTACTCTAACGATATTTGCGCGAAATAATAAAAACACGTGCATTTTACCAAATGCCGCACCGATATTCAAAAGATTCAAAGGAGTTAACTTTTACTATGCCGAAAGACTATGCAAAAACGCTTAATCTGCCGAAAACAGAGTTTTCCATGCGCGCCAATCTTCCGACGCGTGAACCGGTAACCGAGGAAAAATGGGAAAAAGAAGATATTTACGGCAAAATGTTGAAGAAAAATGAGGGTCACGACAGCTTTGTCCTGCATGACGGACCTCCTTTTTCCAACGGCAATATCCATATGGGTACGGCCATGAATAAGGTTTTGAAAGACTTTATCAATAAATCCAAATCCATGTCCGGTTATTACACCCCGTATATTCCGGGTTGGGATAACCACGGCATGCCGATCGAAAGCGCCATTATCAAGCAGAACAAGCTTGACCGCAAAAAGATGAGCATATCCGAATTCCGCAGTGCCTGCCACCTTTTTGCCGAAAAATTTGTCGGCATTCAGATGACCTCTTTCAAGCGTCTCGGCGTGCTGGGCGATTGGGATCATCCGTATCTTACCATGAATCCCTCTTTTGAAGAAGAAGAAGTCAAAGTCTTTGGCGAAATGTATAAAAAGGGCTATATCTATAAAGGCTTGAAACCGGTATATTGGTGCCCGTCTGACGAAACGGCTCTGGCTGAGGCGGAGATTGAATACGCAGAAGATACCTGTAAGTCTATCTACGTTAAGTTCAGAGTCCATGACGATAAAGGAATGCTTGCGGGACTTTGCGACCTTGACAAGACCTATTTCATCATTTGGACGACCACGACCTGGACGCTTCCGGGCAACGTTGCCATTGCTGTTCATCCGCGTGAAAGCTATGCGCTTATCAAAGCGTCGAACGGAGAGTATTATATCACCGCTGAGGCGCTTGCGGAAAAGACCATGCGCGAGGGCGGCATCGATTCGTATGAAATCGTCAAAACCTTTGCCGGTGGCGAACTTGAATATATGACGGCTCATCATCCGTTCATCGACCGCGACAGCGTGGTTGTAAACGCCGATTATGTCACTATGGACAGCGGTACGGGCTGTGTTCATACAGCGCCCGGCTATGGTGTCGATGACTATTTCACCGGCGTCAAGTATAAGCTTGAAATTCTGGTTGCCGTTGATGACAAGGGCTACCAGACCGAAAAAGCCGGTAAATTTGCCGGTCTTAAATACGACGAATCCAACGACGCGATTTTCAAGGATTTGCAGGAATCCGGCGCACTGTTCGCCTTTGAAGAGATTTCTCACCAATATCCGCATTGCTGGCGCTGCAAGAACCCGATTATTTTCCGCGCAACGCCCCAATGGTTCTGCTCGGTTGAAGCATTCAAGGATCAGGCGGTTAAGGCTTGCGAAGATGTGGATTGGCTGCCTGAATGGGGCGAAAACCGCATGATTTCTATGATTAAGGAACGCGCCGATTGGTGTATTTCCCGTCAGAGACACTGGGGATTGCCGATTCCGGTTTTCTATTGCGAGGATTGCGGCAAAGTCGTTTGCACCGATGAATCGATTGAATCGGTATCGAAAATTTTCGGCGAAAAGGGCTCGAACGCTTGGTTTGACCTTGATGCGGCAGAGCTTCTTCCTGCCGGCTTTGCTTGCCCGCACTGCGGCGGCAAGCACTTTACCAAGGAAACCGATACGCTTGACGGTTGGTTCGATTCCGGCTCGTCTCACCGTGCCGTTATCAAGGATATCAAGTGGCCGTGCGACCTGTATTTGGAGGGCGCAGACCAATACCGCGGCTGGTTCCAGTCGTCGCTCTTGACGGCAGTCGGAGCTATGGGCAAAGGCGCACCGTATAAGCAGGTTCTCACCCATGGTTGGGTTGTGGACGGCGAGGGAAAAGCCATGCACAAATCCCTTGGCAACTCGGTCTATCCGGAGGATATCATTCCGAAGTACGGCGCCGATTTGCTGCGTTTGTGGGTCGCTTCGAGCGATTACCGCGTAGACGTGCGTGTTTCGGACGATATCTTCAAGCAGCTGTCCGAAATTTACAGAAAGATCCGCAATACCACGCGTATTCTTCTTGCCAACCTCGGAAATCCCGAAGAGGATTTCAATCCGGATAAGGATATGCTTGCGTTCTCTGAGCTTTTGCCGATCGATAAGTGGATTGTCTCGCGTTTCAATGCGCTTGTGGAACGTGTCCGCAAGGCGTATAACACCTACGAATTCCACCTTATCTATCACGATATGCACAATTTCTGTGCTATTGACCTTTCCAAACTCTATATCGATATTACCAAAGACCGCACATATGTAGAAAGCAAGAATTCGGCGTCCAGAAGAAGCGCCCAGACGGCGATGTATTATATCCTTTCCGGCTTTACACGCCTTATTGCGCCGATTCTTTCGTATACCGCCGAGGAAATCTGGCAGTTTATGCCGCATGTGAAATCGGATAATACCGAAAGCGTGTTCTTGAACGACATGCCGGACTTTGATGAATCGCTCACATTCCCTGAAATCACTGAAAAATATGATAAACTCTTTGAGATCCGCGATGATGTTATGAAAGCTCTTGAATTAGCGCGTGCCGAAAAACGCATCGGCAAGCCGCAGGATGCCGAAGTTATCATCTATGCCGGCGCTGACAGCGAAGAAATGAAGCTGTTTGAGTCGTTCGGAAAAGAGTTGGCCGATATCTTCATTTGCTCCGGCGTGGAACTTTCGACAGACGCGCCGTCTGACGGTTCGTTTACTGAAACCGTTTCGGGCATTGCCGTCAAGGTCTTTACGGCGGACGGCGTGAAATGCGACAGATGTTGGTTTATCCGCAAGGATACCTGCGAGGACGGCGAGGGCGGACATCTTTGCAAGCGTTGCGCTTCGATAGTCAGCGTGGAATTTCCGGAATTATAATGCCGGTGATGTTTCTTGTCAGCGCCTTTGTTGCGGCGCTTGACCTTCTTATCAAATATTTCGTCAGCCACGGTATGACGGTGGGGCAGTCGATTCCGGTCATCCCCGGAATCTTACGCCTTACGTATGTACAGAACCGTGGCGCGGCGTTCGGTTCGTTCAGCGACAGCCGATGGGTGTTTCTTGTGCTGTCGGCGGCTATGATTCTGCTTTTAACTAATTTTATCGCGTTCAAAAAAGGATACGCGCGTATGGTTTATATCAGCCTTGCGCTTATGCTTGGCGGCGGAATCGGCAATATGGTTGACCGGTTAGCGCTCGGATATGTAATCGACTATGTCGATTTTTATCCGGTCAAGGCGTGGATATGGGTATTCAACTTAGCAGACGCGGCGATTTGTATTGGCGTGGCTGTCTTTGTCGTGTACCTGCTCTTCTTTGAAAAGAAAGCAAAAGAAACCGGCAAAAAGGCGTTTTTTGAAGATTCGCCAAAGCCAAAAGACGGTAACGGACGATGAACGAAATTTATCTTTCCGATGTGTTTCCGGAACAGCCTTACGACGAGGGGGATACGCGCTCGGTCGAATATGCCGCCGATGAAAGCGAGCGGCTTGACGCGTCGGTCGCGCGTAACCTTGAAATCACTCGTTCTTCGGCGGCGCGCTTGATTGAAGAGGGCGCTGTGACGCTTGACGGAAAAACGGCAAGCAAAAAGAGTTTTCGCACTTCTCCCGGAGACAGAATCTGCGTTCTTCTTCCGCCGGAAAAACCGTGCGAGGCTCTGCCGCAGGACATCCCGATCGAAATCGTCTATGAGGATGAAGATGTGGCCGTTGTCAATAAGCCGCAGGGCTTAGTGGTGCATCCGGCGCCGGGCAATCCCGACGGGACGCTTGTCAACGCACTGCTTTATCATATGAAAGGCCGCCTTTCGACCATTAACGGCATCATCCGCCCCGGCATTGTCCACCGGATCGACAAGGATACCAGCGGACTGTTGGCTATTGCCAAAAACGACCGCGCACATGCTTTCCTTGCCGAACAAATCAAAGCGCATTCCTTTACGCGCCTTTACAACGCGGTGGTGCAGGGGACATTTGAACCGCCCGAGGGACGGATTGATCTTCCGATCGGACGGCATCCGACGCATCGGAAAAAAATGGCGGTGACCGATAAGAATTCCAAAAACGCTGTGACAAACTATCGGACCTTGGAAGTGTTTCCCGGCTGGTCGCTCTGCGAATTTAAGCTGGAAACCGGAAGAACGCACCAGATCCGCGTTCATGCGTCCTATAAAGGACATCCGATTGCGGGCGACCCGTTATATGCGCCGAATGCCGGAAAGAACCGGTTCGGACTTGTCGGCCAGTGCTTACATGCGCGCGTGCTTGGATTTATTCATCCGACAAACGGAGCATATATGGAATTTAACAGTCCGCTGCCGCCGTATTTTGAGCATACACTGTCGCTTTTAAGAAAAACTGTATAAACGGGATATGAAAAAAGCACGTGAGGCAGATCTTTCGGATATGTCAGTTTTTTTGCCGCGCATTTTTCATTTCCCCTGTAAAAGTATATTTTCACGGTGTGCATTTTTGCATACCACCCCAGAAAGGAACGGTTATACCGATGGACAAACTACACTTGCAGAAAATCGCGCTTGAAATCCGAAAAGGCGCGCTGACGGCGGTTTACACCGCCGCATCCGGACATCCGGGCGGCTCGCTCGGCATTGCGGATCTTTTGGCGTACCTCTATTTCGAGGAAATGCACGTTGACCCCAAGCGGCCGGATGATCCCGATCGCGATCGTTTTGTGCTCTCCAAGGGCCATACGTCTCCGGCGCTGTATGCGGCGCTTGCCGAAAAAGGCTTTTTCCCGAAAGAGGATTTAAAGACTTTCCGCCAGAAAGACAGCTATTTGCAGGGACATCCGGATATGAAGCACATCCCCGGAGTGGATATGTCTACCGGTTCTTTGGGACAGGGCATTTCTGCGGCATGCGGTATGGCTCTTGCCGGCAAGATTTCCGAAAAGAAATACCGCGTCTGGACGATTTTAGGCGACGGCGAATGCGAGGAAGGACAGGTTTGGGAGGCGGCTATGTTCGCCGCTCATTACGGTCTGGGCAATCTGTGTGCCTTCGTGGATTTTAACGGATTGCAGATCGACGGCCCTGTGACCGAGGTCATGAACCCGACGCCGTTGGATGCGAAATTCGCCGCTTTCGGTTGGAATACGCTTGTCATTGACGGACACAATTTCGATGAGATCGCTTCGGCTGTTGCCGCTGCCAAACGCTCGGCAAAACCGACGGCAGTTATCTGCAAAACCACCAAAGGCAAGGGCGTTTCCTATATGGAAAATGTCTGCGCATGGCACGGTTCTGCTCCGA
>ERZ857757.83-NODE-83-length-113018-cov-18.980162_pt1 | contig 113018 bp, 107 predicted proteins | sample MGYA00519764_ERZ857757 | MGnify/ENA primary metagenome ERZ857757 (study PRJEB31778, sample SAMEA3449359) | human gut metagenome | biome: human gut; feature: human-associated habitat; material: faeces | place: United Kingdom | collected 2010/2012 ...
ATACCCCCATATAGGACTTTTATATTTCATTGTCCTATATGAGGGTAGCATATCACATTGCCTGCGGCGGCTTTTTTTCTGAATGGGTGAATGAGAGATCACTCGATTTCCAAGCGCTTGGCGGATTTCTCCTCCTTGGCGGCCTTGGGCAGGATCAGCTCCAGCACACCCTTGTCGTACTTGGCTTTGATGGCGGAAGTATCAATGCCGGTGACATTGAAGGTGCGGCTGTAAGCGCCGTAGCTGCGCTCGCAGCACAGATACTTTTCACGCTTATCCTTGTCCTCGTGGTCGGAATGACGCTCGGCGGAAATGGTCAGGGCATCGTCATACAGATCCAGGTGGATGTTCTCCTTTTCAAAGCCCGGCAGATCGGCCGTGATCTTGAAGTGGTCGCCCTCATCGGTGACGTCGGTGCGGAAGGAGTCGGCGAAGGTCCGGCTGAAGTTGCCCCACGGCTCATCGAAGAAGTGCTTCTCGATCTTCTCCATCTCACGGAACGGATCAAATACGCTCAGTGCATGATTGCGATTCAACATGATAAAGACCTCCTATATAAACTGATTGGATTTATCTTTTCTGTTCCCCTTGGAACAATTATGATTCTATGCCGGAGGTGTGAACAAATCCAGCAATTTTTGTGAACAGAATATGAATTTTAGCACTCGTATACTGTGAGTGCTAAAAAGACACAGATGAGTATTCAATAACCGGTTTGGATGGGTGAAAAGCAGAAAACTGCGGAGCAGCTCGCTCCGCAGTTTTCCGTTTTCAGGTCTTGCCGTGGCAATGCGCGCAGCCTCCGCAGGCGCCGCAGTTGCCGCCGCAGGAGTGTTTTCCCTGCTTGTGCTGGCGGATCAGATAGCGAACAATGAGAAAGACTACAGCAAGTAAGAGAAGGGAAATGACAATGGTGGATAGGTTGGAAGATAGCCATTGCAGCATGGAAAAAACTCCTTTCCGTGTTTTTATTCAGACAGCCACCACAAGCTCCTCCAGGGATCGCCCGGAGCGCAGATGGCGGCAGTAGTCTGCCGTACAGGCTTTAAAGGCGTGAAACATTCTGCGGGCTCTTTTTTCATCCCCGTAGACCTTCCACAGGCCGGCGCATTTGCACCGGCGGGCGTTGTTGGCGATGAAGCCCGCCACATCCTCCGGCGGGTAGCTGAGAAACAGCCCTACCTCGTGAGGAAAATCCTCCTGCCGCCGCAACCGCTGCACCAGCTGGGACACGCACAGCGCGCTGCCTCCCCGGGAATACCCGGCCTTTTGCAGAAGCCGCTGGGCCAGGTCATTCTGCAGATCCTGCTGCAGCCTGCCGGGGCGGTACACATACAGCAGTGCGCTGCCGCCCTCACACCGGACGGGAAGCATGCACAGACCCTTGGGCACCAGCATGTGGTTCATGGCGCGAATCTCATCCATGAGCTGTGCGCGGGACTCGTAGGGGCAGGGAAACAGGCTGCCCGTTTTGATGCCTGCCAAGGTAGGTGCGCACTGGCGAACGATCATTTCATCAGACATTCCGGCTTCCCTCCTTTATGGACAGGTTGTGCCGCTTTTTTGCGGACATACAAGGAAAATGCAGGAGGGTTAATCGCCTCTAACTGATGTGAGTTTAACATATCTAACTCCCTTTGTCAACTGTTTTTTTTACAGCAACTCAGGATTTTCGGGAGGTAATGCAAAAGGCCCTGTGCGGGTATAGGGCCGGGGAGACAATCAGGCTGAGGCGGCTTGCCGGATAAATACGACAAAGCGGGATAGCCTAAGGGCTATCCCGCTTTGCAGTTTGAGGAGAATGGATAGAAAGGGAATCCGATAAATCAGGCAGCAGCCTTCTGCTTCTTCTGTGCAGACAGAGCCTTGATGCCCTCGACTACCAGGTCGATGGCCAGGATCACCAGCAGCACGCCGATGATGCCGCGGATGTAGAACCACACCACGCCTTCGCCGCCGGCGATGATACCGGCAACCTGTGCCTTGATGGTGAAGACCAGGGAGGTCAGAGTTACCACCAGCATAAAGAACATGGGGAAGTAGAACATCTTGTTGTTGCGGCCAACCTTACCCAGCCAGCAGCACACAGCCAGCAGGCCCAGGGCAGCCAGCAGCTGGTTGGCAGCGCCGAACAGAGCCCAGATCTTGGCATAGCCGGTCAGGCCCAGGACGACGCCGGCCACTACAGTGATAGCGGTTGCCACATAGGGGTTGGTGATGACCTTGCGCCAGCCGGTGAGGTTCTTGACATCCTGTCCGGCAGGAGTAAAGAGCTCCTGGAACATGTAACGGGCCAGACGGGTGGCGGTATCCACGGAGGTCAGGCAGAAGGCGGAAACGGCCAGGATCAGCATGGAGTACACAACGTTGTAGCAGCTGCTGCCGAACACCTCGGAGAACATGGAAGCAAGGCCGGTAGCAAACACCACGGTGGGGGTCACGGTCTCGCCGGAGGAGTACTTGGCCCAGATGTAGCCGACAGCGCACACGGAGATCAGAGCCAGAGCGCACTCGATGAGCATACCGCCGTAAGCGATGGGCTTGGCATCCTTTTCCTGATCCAGCTGCTTGGCAGTGGTGCCGGAGCCCACCAGAGAGTGGAAGCCGGACACAGCGCCGCAGGCGATGGTCACGAACAGGGCGGGGAACATATAACCCAGGGAGGTGCCGCTGGGAGCCAGGGTATCATAGAAGCCGGTGAAGGCGGGCATATTCACGGTGGGGTGGCAGCCGATGATGCCCACCACAGCCAGGATGATCATACCATACAGCAGGAAGGAGCTGAGGTAGTCACGGGGCTGCAGCAGGATCCACACGGGGGTAACGGAAGCAATAGCGATGTACAGACCCACAATGATCATCCATACGGTGTAGCTCAGGTAGATGGGATGCCAGTTCAGGCCGATGTACATGCAGACAGCGATACCGATAACACCAATGATGGTGGCAACACCCAGGTTGGCGTTGCGGCGGTATACGAAGAAGCCGAAGATGATGGCCATCAGAATGAACATGATGGAGATGATGGCGGTGGAAGCATTGGCGGCAGACGCCTCATAGTTAATGGCGCCGGTCTCCGTGTAAGTGGCCTTGAAGGTGTTGGCAACGATGGATGCGAAGGCAGCCACCACCAGAATCAGGGTCAGATAAGAGAAAATGATAAACAGCTTCTTAGCCTTGGGGCCGATGGCATCGCCGATGACCTCGCCGATAGACTGGCCCTTGTGACGAATGGAAGCGAACAGAGCACCGAAATCATGCACGCCACCGAAGAAGATACCGCCGATGAGCACCCACAGCATCACGGGCACCCAGCCGAACACAGCGGCCTGGATGGGGCCGTTGATGGGGCCTGCGCCGGCGATGGAAGAGAAGTGATGGCCCATCAGCACGGGGCCCTTGGCGGGACAATAGTCCTTGCCGTCTTCCAGTTCATGAGCAGGGGTAACACGGCTGTTATCGATGCCCCACTTCTTGGCAAGCCAGCCGCCATAGAAAATGTAGCCTATGACCAGCACAACAATGCCAATGATTAAAAACAATGCAGCATTCATAAAGTTTTCTCCTTTCCTAACAGTTGTTTCTTTGCTTTACAAAACAGCGTTTTATTCAAAAGCTGTGCTGCACTTTTTCCGCTGGCGTTGGAAAATGCTTTTCCTTCCTCCAGCACCGCCAGGCCCGAGTGGAAATCCATCCACCCCCAAAAGGCCATTTTGAAGCTCTTATAGATGCGGCATTTCCGCAGAGCTTTTTTTGCTGCCTTGTCGCAGCTGTCACACAGGAACATCGTGGTGATGTAGCTGTACATATGGGTGGGACCCGGCTCCACCTTAGCCATGCCATGCTCCAAGGCATAGTCCCGGCAGGAGTTGTAAATATCCTCCGTCAGATGGGGCACAGAAAACAGGTACACATATTCATGGCTGCCTGCCTCCCAGAGCTTTGCCTTTCGACTGAGCACATATTTTTCTGAATGGGCGTGGAAATCGCAGGTGGCCACCAGGGGCGCCTGCTCCTCCTGGGCAGGGGAGATATCAAAATATCCGGCGTAGCGGTCTATCAGCTTATCTGCCGCTTCGGCCCGTGTCATGGTCTGCATAAATCCGCCTCCTATCACGTATCATATAGTATCGCTGTATTACTGCAAATTACATTTAATGCACCAATATAGCTGAAAAAACAGGAGAAAAGTCTACTGCGAGGAAAATTATGCTGCCATAATCCCCTCGCATAGAAAGCTCGCTTTAAAACACGTTCGGATTATAGTACGGAATCTTAACAGAATCAAGGGTAAATGTTAACAAAAAATTTATACATAATTCGTTAATTTTTTGTCTTGCATTTTTTTGGAAAGGGTAGTAATGTATTTTTAATAGCCCAATATAGTGGAATCAATTTTCCTCATGTAAAACTGCTATATACATTATAAAATATAATGGTAAAGCTGCGGCCCGCCGGTGGACCGCAGCTTTTTGTTTGGGGCTCGGTGCTTGATCGGGGTTGCCCTTTTTCAGCCGCTATGATATAATTCGCTTGAAAATCTAAGAAGGGGTGAATGCCATGAAATCCATCCGTGATATTTATAAAATTGGTACAGGACCGTCCAGTTCCCACACTATGGGCCCCGCCCGGGCGGCGGTGATCTTCCGCGGGGAGCATTCGGAGGCAGATAAATTTCAGGCGATTCTCTATGGCTCTTTGTCCAAGACGGGCCGGGGCCACGGCACTGACCGTGCCATACGGGAGGCCCTTGCCCCCGTGGCGGCAGAGGTGATCTTCTCGGAGAGAGAGCCCGAGGATATAAAGCACCCCAACACCATGGACCTCATTGCCCTCCGAGGCGGGGAGGAGCTGGGCCGCATCCGGGTGCATAGCATTGGCGGCGGCGACATTGTCATAGAGGGCCGGGAGCAGGAGATGGAGAGCGAGGAGATTTATATGGAGAACTCCTTTGCTGAGATCCTGCAGTTCTGCCAATACAGGTATGTGGATTTGGTAGAATATATTGAGATGAACGAAGGACCCGAGATCTGGGACTATCTCATGGGTGTGTGGCGTGTGATGGCCGCCTCCGTGGAGGAGGGCCTCTCCCGCACCGGGGAGCTGCCCGGCGGCCTGCACATTCAGCGCAAGGCCAAATACATGCACGACCATATTGCGGAGACCAAGCACCCGGAGCTGGTGGAGTGTCAGAAGGTCTGCTCTTATGCCTATGCCGTCAGCGAGCAGAATGCCGATAACGGCACCATTGTCACGGCGCCCACCTGCGGCTCCTGCGGGGTGCTGCCGGCGGTGCTGTACTATTTCCGGGACAAGAGAAAGCTCAGCGACATGGACATTGCCCACGCTTTGGGTGTGGCGGGCCTGTTCGGCGAGTTGGCCAAGTGCAACGCCTCGGTATCCGGGGCGGAGTGCGGCTGCCAGGCGGAGGTAGGCGTGGCCTGCTCCATGGCGGCGGCTGCTGCCTGCCAGGCATTCGGGTATAATATCCATCAGATTGAGTATGCCGCCGAGGTGTCTTTAGAGCATCATCTGGGTCTTACCTGCGATCCCATCTGCGGCCTGGTGCAGGTGCCGTGTATCGAGCGCAACGCCGTGGCTGCCATGCGGGCCATAAACTCCGCCAATATTGCCTACTTCCTCACCGGCACCCGGAATATCAGCTACGATATGGTGCTGAAAAGCATGTACTACACGGGCCTGGATATGAACCAGCGTTATCGGGAGACCGCCGAGGGCGGCCTGGCCCGGATCTATACGCGCCGGGGGAAATAAAAACCCCTGGCGAAAAATCTTCGATTTTTCTGCCAAAGGGATCGCAGTCCGCTGCTTCTCGCCTGAGAGGGATTTTTCCCCACGCACATGTGGCGGTGAAAAATGATCTGAATTTTTCGCGTCTGCGGACGCGAGCTCTGCGAGACCTTTTGACAAACAACGCACAGGCGGCCGGTTTCCCGGCTGCCTGTAAATCTCATAAAGATTGTCAGCCGTTTCTTGACGCAGAGAGGGAAAAAGAGTAAAATAAATGTATCGAACAACAGTTAGTCATATTGAGCAGGAGGAAACGACTCATGGATGAGAGCAGAAATGCCAGACAGCCGAAAAAACCGGATAACAATGAGCTGTGGTCGTGGATTGTCATTGCCCTCCTGTTTGCCTTTGCGTGGCCGGTGGGCCTTATCGTGCTTTTTGCCAAGCTTTCCGACAGCAGCAAGCGCAAGAAAAACCGCGCCGGCGCACAGCAGACGATCATTACAGCCGAGCCGGAGGATGCCGTGACAGCTACCGCTGCTCCCACCGCTGCGGAGAAAAAGAGCGACTCCGCGGCTCAGAGCAGGAAGCGCAAGAGCAGCATCACCCGTACCCCAAAGATCTCTGACAGCAATGCGAATGTACTGCGGAACATCGGTCTTGTGGTGACCGTAATTGGCGCCATCATCCTGTTTAACGCGTTGGGGGATAACCTGTTCTTCCTGGAGTACGGCAACTGGAGAGCGTTTTTGGAGTACACATTTTGGCCCATGGGTATCACCGCCGGGGGCCTGGGGCTGCTGCTGGGCAGCCACTGGATGCGCCGCCGTCTGCGCCGCTATGCCAAGTATCAGGCCATCGCCGGAAAAAAACCAACGGTGACCATATCCCAGCTGGCTGCAGCTGCAAATGTGTCCCCCCGCCGGGTGGAAAACGACCTGGAGCAGATGGTGCAGAAGGGCTTTTGGGGTAAGGAGGCCTATCTGGACCTGGGCCAGGGTGTCTTGGTGCGCACCTTTGAGGCCGCCGAGGACCTGGAGCAGGCCCAAAAGGAGGCACAGCCCGCCCCGGCGGAGGCGGAGGAGGGCTACAGCGGCCAGCTGCGGGATATCCGCCGGGCCAATGACCGCATCGCTGACCCCGCCATCAGCGCCAAGATTGACCGGCTGGAGGATCTGGCGGGTAAAATTTTCCGCATTGTGGAGGAGGAACCGGCCAAGAAAGCCAAGGCGTCCACCTTTCTCAACTACTACCTGCCCACCACCCAAAAGCTGCTGGATAGCTATGCTGACTTTGAGGAGGCCGGCGTCAGCGGCGGGAATGTGTCTCAGGCTAAGCAGCGCATTGCCGACACAATGGATAAGATCGTGGCGGGCTTTGAGCGGCAGCTGGATCAGCTCTATCAATCCGACGCCATGGATGTGGACAGCGATATCCGTGTGATGGAGCAGATGCTCCGGCGGGACGGCGGCAGCGCAGCCGAGGATTTCGGCATGGGTGCTGCGCTGCAGCAGGAGCAATCGGAGTGAATTATGCAGCGGCGGCTGCCCTTTCCGGGGGTAGTCGCCGCTGTATACGTTTCTTGACGGAGCGCGGGAATTAGGGTAAAATAATGCAATCAGATTCCGTTCGTTTCGGCAGGCTCTGTCCCGGCGGAATGATAGAATGGAGAGAATGAGGAGGTGGCGCAGGTGGATAAAGAGGCTTTTTTTGGCGGCACCTGGTGCGCCGCGGCGGATTGGTTCGGGGCGCACCCCGAATGCGGCGGCTTCCGATTCCGGCTGTGGGCGCCCCACGCCCGGGCGGTGCGTCTGGCCGGGGACTTTTCCGGCTGGGAGCAGATTCCCATGCAGTGCACAGATGGCGTGTGGGAGTGCTTTGTCCCCGGGGCGAAGGATTACGACAGCTATAAGTTCTGCCTGACCCGGGCTGATGGGAGAATCGTGTGGAAAGCGGATCCCTACGCCTTTCACGCTGCCACCCGCCCTGAGACGGACAGTAAGCTGGCACCTCTGGACTATGATTGGCAGGACGATGCATGGGAAAAGAGCCTTGTTGACAAGCCGCTGCTGACCCGGCCCCTGAATATTTACGAGGTGCATCCGGGCTCCTGGCGGCGCTACGCCGACGGCAGTCCCTTTAACTACCGAAAGCTGGCGGATGAGCTGGCCAAGTATGTGTCGGACATGGGCTACACGGCGGTGGAGCTGATGCCTGTGACGGAGTACCCACTGGATGATTCCTGGGGCTATCAGTGTACGGGATATTTTGCCCCCACCTCCCGCTATGGCACCCCCCGGGATTTTAAGTATCTGGTGGATCGGCTCCACCGGGCGGGCCTGGCGGTGTTTTTGGATTGGGTGCCGGCCCATTTCTGCAAGGACGAGCAGGGCCTGCTGGAGTTTGACGGCACCTGCCTGTATGAATACGGCGATAGCCTGAAATGGGAGCATGAGGGCTGGGGCACCCGGGTCTTTGACTATGGAAAGGGCGAGGTGCGCAGCTTCCTCCTCTCGTCGGCCATGTGGTGGCTGCGGGAGTACCATATGGACGGTCTCAGGGTGGACGCTGTGGCCTCTATGCTGTACCTGGATTACGGCCGCAACCAGTGGCGGCCCAACCGAAACGGCGGCAGGGAAAATCTGGAAGCGGTAGAATTTTTACAGCTGCTGTGCCGCACCGTTCACCGGGAAAGGCCCGGCGCGCTGATGATCGCGGAGGAGTCCACCGCCTGGCCCCATGTGACGGGGAACGAGGGGCTGGGCTTTGACCTGAAGTGGAACATGGGCTGGATGAACGACCTGTGCCACTACCTGAAGATGGATCCCTATTTTCGCCAATACCATCATAAGGATGTCACTTTTTCCATGGTGTACGCTTTTTCTGAGAGGTTTGTGCTGCCCATCTCCCATGACGAGGTGGTGCATATGAAGGGCTCCCTCCGGGGCAAGATGCCCGGAGACGAGAGAATGCAGCTGGCCGGTGTGAAGGGCTTTTTAGCCTATATGCTGGCCCACCCGGGGTGCAAGCTTCTATTCATGGGCGGTGAGCTGCCTCAGTGGAAGGAATGGGATTTTGCCGGACAGCTGGATTGGGGCGTTTTGCAGGATCCGTTGGTCTCCGCCGCCCATGGGTGCATCCGGGCGCTGAACCGGTTTTACAGGAAGACCCCGGCCCTGTGGGAAAACGACCTGGATTGGGACGGCTTTACCTGGCTGGTGCCGGACGATAACCATAACAACGTCATCGTGTTCCTCCGGCGGGATAGCCGGGGCCGGGAGCTTGTGTGCGCGGTGAATTTCTCTCCGGTGCTGCGGGAGAATTACCGCTTCGGCGTGCCGGAGAGGGCGGAATACAAGGAGGTTTTCAACACCGATGCCCCGCAATGGGGCGGCAGCGGTGCCATCAATGAAACACCCATACCGGTGGAGGCTGTTCCGTCCCACGGGCGCGAGACCTCCATCGCTGTTCGGATCCCGCCTCTGGGTACGGTGTATCTGCGGGGCGCTGGAAAGTATAACCGGAAGAAAGGAGCGAATCATCTGTGAAAAAAGAATGTATCGCCATGCTGCTGGCCGGGGGTCAGGGCAGCCGGCTCTATGTGCTCACCGGGGACATGGCCAAGCCGGCGGTTCCCTTCGGGGGGAAATTCCGAATCATCGACTTTCCTCTGTCCAACTGTGCCAATTCCGGCATAGATACCGTGGGTGTGCTGACCCAGTACCGCCCCTTAGAGCTGAATAACTACATCGGCAGCGGCCAGCCCTGGGAGCTGGACCGCATGAACGGAGGCGTACATATCCTGCCCCCCTATCAAAGCAATACCGGCGCCACCTGGTATAAGGGCACGGCCAATGCCATCTGCCAGAACATCGGATTTGTGGATCTGTATGATCCGGAGTATGTGGCGGTGCTTTCCGGGGATCATATCTATAAGATGGACTACTCTCTGATGCTCCGCCGCCATAAGGAGACCGGGGCCGACTGCACCATCTCTGTGATGGAGGTGCCCTGGCAGGAGGCCAGCCGCTTTGGTATTATGAATGTGGACGAAGCGGACGTCATCACCGATTTTGAGGAAAAACCCAAGCAACCTAAGAGTAATCTTGCCTCCATGGGTATTTACATCTTCACCTGGAAAAAGCTCCGGGCCTACCTGCTGCAGGACGATGCTGACCCCGACTCGGCCAATGATTTCGGCAAGAATGTCATCCCCGCCATGCTGAAGGCCGGGGAGAAGATGGTGGCCTACCGCTTTGAGGGATACTGGAAGGACGTGGGCACTCTGGACTCCCTGTGGGATGCCAATATGGATATGCTCTCTCCGGGCTCGGGGCTGAACCTGCTGGATAAGCGCTGGCCCATTTACAGCCGCACTCCCTCCTGCCCGCCGGCCTTCTTTGCCGAGACGGCCGATGTGGGCAATAGCGCCGTGGCCAAGGGCTGCGACATCCGGGGCGAGGTGAAGAACACCGTCCTCAGCTACAACACCGTGGTGGAGGAGGGCGCCGTAGTCACCTACTCCGTGCTTATGCCCGGTGCGGTGGTGAAAAAAGACGCCCGGGTGGAATATGCCATCCTGGGCGAGAACAGTTTGGTGGGCGAAAGCGCCCATGTAGGCGCTGGGCCGGAGACTGCCGCCGACCCCGATAAATGGGGCGTGGCGGTGCTGGGCCCACAGACGGAGGTGACCCCCGGGGAAACGGTCCCCGCCGGAGCTATGCTGGATAAGACCCACGGACAGGAGGTTAAGGTATGAACGGAGTACACGGCATCATCTTTTCCTATGAAAAAAGCAACGGCCTGCGGGAGCTGACGGAGCCACGTATTCACGGCTCCGTGCCCTTTGGCGGCTCATACCGGATGGTGGACTTCATCCTCTCGGACATGGTCAACGCCGGCATCCGGGACGTGGGCGTCATCATGCACGGCAAGTGCCAGAGCATGATGGATCACCTGCGCAGCGGCAAGAGTTGGGATCTCTCCCGCAGCTTTGGCGGCCTGACGCTGCTGCCGGTGTTCGCCTATAACAGCGCCCGGGGCAACGGCCGCTTCCGGGGCAAGCTGGAGGCATTGGACGTGGTGAAGGATTACCTGCGCCATATCCGGCAGGACTATGTGCTCCTGGCCGACAGCGATGTGGCCCTGAATATCGATTTGAAAGCGGTGCTGGAGTCGCATATAAAGGCTGGCGCGGACATCACTGTGGTGTGTGCCCCCTCCACAGGGGACGGCCTGTATCTGAACCTGGATGAAACCGGCCGGGTGATGGAGGCGGTGGAGGAGCAGCGCCAGGGCCTGCGCTGCCTGCAGATCTTCCTGCTGCGGACAGATCTGCTGCTTTCCCTGGTGGAGCGATTTGTCAGCCGCCATGAGTACAGCTTCCAGGGCTGCATCCTTCAGGGCCTGACCAAGGAGCTGCACATCCGGGGGTATGCCTTTCATGGGTTTGCAGCCCACATCACCGATGTGGCCGGGTACTATGCCAGCAGCATGCGCCTGCTGGACCCGGCTGTGCGGCAGGATCTGTTCTGCCCCGACAGGCCCATCTATGCCAAAGAAAATGACGCCGCCTCCACCTATATGGATCCCCAGGGCGGCTGCGTGAACTCCCTGGTGGACGACGGCTGCGACATCCAGGGCAGCGTCCGGGGTTCCATCCTCAGCCGGGATGTTCGGGTGGAAAAGGGTGCTGTTGTGGAGGGCTGTATTCTATTTAAGGACACCGTGGTGGAAAAGGGTGCCGTGGTGCGCCGCGTCATCGCGGATAAAGCGGTAAGGATCGGCCCGGGTGTGCATCTGGAGGGTGCAGAGAAGTACCCCCTGGTGCTGGGCAAAGGCGCGGAGGTGTAATGTAAGGTGAATATTCTGTATGTAACGGGGGAGGCCGCCCCCTTCTGTAAAACAGGCGGCCTGGCGGACGTATCCGGGAGTTTGCCGGTGGCGTTGGCGGCCCGGGGCCACCATGTGGCGGTGATGCTGCCGCTGTATGACACCATTTCTAAGCAGTGGCGCCGTCAGATGACCTTCCACAGGTTTATCTATGTGAACCTATCGTGGCGGCATGAGTACTGCGGGCTGTTTTCCCTGGAGTACCGGGGTGTCACCTGGTATTTCGTGGATAATGAGCATTACTTTGCACGGGGCCGGCTTTATGGCGAGGGGGACGATGGCGAGCGCTTCGGCTTTTTCTCCCGGGCGGTGCTGGATCTGCTGCCCTTGCTGGACGAGATGCCGCAGGTGATTCACTGCAACGATTGGCAGACGGCCCTGGTGCCGGTGTACCGTCAGGATCTCACCGGCCGGTGGGACGCCCTGCGGGGTATCCGCACGGTGTTCACTATTCATAATATTGAGTACCAGGGCAAGTTCGGAGCGAATACGGTGTCGGATCTATTCGGCCTGGATCGGGGCTGGTATGACGGCGGCACCCTGGAGATGGACGGCTGCGTGAACCTCATGAAGGGGGCGATGCTCTGCGCCGACGCCGTCACCACCGTCAGTCCCACCTATGCCCGGCAGCTCTGCCTCAGCGCCTATGCCCAGGGGATGGAGTCCGTGGTGCAGCGCTGCGGGGAGAAATTCAGCGGCATCGTAAACGGTATTGATACCGCCGTATTCGACCCGGCCACGGACCCGGTACTCCCGGCCCATTACAGTGTCCGAAACCTCCGGGGCAAGGCCACCTGCAAGAAGGCCCTGCAGCAGGAGCTGGGATTGCAGGTGCAGAGCGATGTGCCTGTTATTTCCATGGTCAGCCGCCTGGTGGGACACAAAGGCATCGACCTCATCTGCGAGAGCCTGGACAATATCATGCACACCGGCTGCCAGCTGGTGCTCCAGGGCAGCGGGGAGGAGCAGTATGAGAGCTTCTTCCGCTACGCCGAAAACCGCTATAAGGGCCGGCTTTGCGCCTATATTGGGTATAACGAGGATCTGGCCCACCGGATCTATGCCGGCAGCGACCTGTTTCTGATGCCCTCCCGCTCCGAGCCCTGCGGCCTTTCCCAGATGATCGCCATGCGCTACGGCGCCGTGCCTATTGTCCGCCAGACCGGCGGCCTGGCGGATACCGTCCGCTCCTGCCAGATGGGGCAGGAGGACGGCAACGGCTTTGTCTTTGCCAATTACAGCGCCTTTGACATGCAGTATGTCATCTCCCAGGCGGTTGAGCTGTATCGGAGCGACCTCCACGGCTTCCGCCGGGTGCAGAGGTGCGGCATGACCGACGATTTTAGCTGGAACGTCAGCGCCGGGGCCTATGAGGCTCTGTATGAGAATATTACCGACACATCGAGGTGAAACACAAATGACTAAGGATACACTGAAAGAAGCCATTGTGCAGAAGCTGCGCATCAACTGCGGCTGCACCCCTCGGCAGGCAGGGGATGGGGATATGCTCCGGGCCTGCGCCATGGTCCTGCGGGACATCATGGCCGAGCGGAACATTACCACCCGGGAGGATACGGACGCCCGCCAGCTCCGGCAGGTGCATTATCTGTCCCTGGAGTTTCTCATGGGCCGCAGCCTCATGAAAAACGCCTATAACCTGGGCCTGACTCAACCCCTTACCCAGGCGGTGGAGGAGCTGGGCTTCAAGGCGGCAGATCTGTTTGAGCATGAGCCGGATGCCGGCCTCGGCAACGGCGGCCTGGGCCGCCTGGCTGCCTGCTATCTGGACAGTATGACCACACTGAATATCCCTGCCACGGGCTACTCCATCTGCTACGAGCTGGGCATATTCAAGCAGAAGATCGTGGAGGGCCAGCAGGTGGAGCTGCCTGACGATTGGCAGGACATCGGCGGCGCGTGGCTGCTGCCTCGGCCCCAGGAGACGGAGGAGGTCCACTTTGGCGGCACCGTTCGTACCAAGTGGGACGGCGGCCAGCTGATGGTGGTCCACGAGGACTACACAAGGGTTCTGGCTGTGCCCTGTGATATGGAGATTGCCGGCTATAAGACCGACCAGGTCAATACTCTGCGGCTTTGGCAGGCCCGCAGCCCAAAGCCCGTGGACATGCAGCTGTTCAGCCGGGGCCAGTACCTCCAGGCCAGCGAGGAGCGCACCATGGCTGATGCCATCAGCAAGGTCCTCTATCCCGAGGACAATCACTATGAGGGTAAATCGCTGCGCCTGAAGCAGCAGTATTTCTTCGTATCCGCCACCATCCAATCCATTACCCGCAAGCATCTGGAGGTGTACGGTACCCTGCGGAACTTCCATGAAAAAAACGTCATTCAGATCAACGACACCCACCCCACGCTGGTAATTCCGGAGCTGATGCGCATATTCATGGATGATGCGGGCATGGGCTGGGACGAGGCGTGGGAGATCACCAAAAACAGCGTGGCCTACACCAACCATACGGTTTTGGCCGAGGCGCTGGAGTGCTGGCCCCAAAGCCTGTTTGAAACGCTTCTGCCCCGTATATGGCAGATCATTGTGGAGATTGCCCACCGCTGGCAAAAGCAGGTGGAGGATTTCTACCACGATCCCGCCAAGACGGAGAAGCTGGCCATCGTGTGGGACGGCGGCGTGCGTATGGCGAATTTGTGCATCGCCGGGGGCATGAGCGTCAACGGTGTATCCGCCCTGCATACGGAAATTTTGCGCAGGGATGTGTTCCGGGACGCCTATCAGATGCACCCGGAGGAATTCCACAACGTTACAAACGGCGTGGACCACCGCCGCTGGCTTAGTCAGATCAATCCCGGCCTCCACAGCCTCATCTGTGACCTCACCGGCGGCGATGACTACCTGCTGCATCCTGATGCCCTGAGCAAGCTGGATGCTTTCGCGGACGATGCCGCAGTGCTGGCGCAGCTGGCGGAGATCAAGCGGGGAAATAAGGACCGCTTTGCCCACTGGGCCAAGCGTCAGCAGGGCGTGGTGCTCAATACCGATGCCGTGTTCAATACGCAGGTCAAGCGTCTGCACGAGTATAAGCGGCAGCTGCTGAATGTGCTGCACATTCTCTATCTCTATCAGCGCCTGCAGGACGAGCCCAATATGGATTTCCGTCCCCAGACTTTCCTCTTTGGCGCAAAGGCCGCCCCGGGCTATGCCGTGGCTAAGCGGATCATCCGCCTCATCGGCTCCGTGGCCGATCAGATCGATCACGACCCCATTTGCAAGGATAGACTGCAGGTGGTATTCCTGGAGAACTATCGGGTCTCCATGGCGGAGATGCTCATGCCCGCCAGCGAGGTATCCCAGCAGATCTCCACTGCCGGCAAGGAGGCCAGCGGTACCGGCAATATGAAGTTCATGATGAACGGCGCCGTGACTATCGGCACCTTGGACGGGGCCAACGTGGAAATGCACCAGGTGCTGGGTGACGAGAATATGTTCCTGTTCGGCCTGAAGGCGGAGGAGGCCGCCGCCCTCTCCCGGCATTATGATCCCAAGCTGCTGTATGACAGGGATCCTGTGCTGCGCCGGGTGCTGGATTCCATCCGGGACGGCTTCCGGGATGGGGTCAGCTACGAGGATATCTACCGCCGCTTGCTCTTTGGCGGCAATTGCCCGGCGGACCAGTACCTGCTCCTGGCGGATTTCGTGTCCTACTGCGACGCCGGCCGCCGCATGATGGAGACCTACGGTGACCGCACCCGCTGGAATCAGATCAGCCTGCACAACATTGCCCGCAGCGGCGTGTTCGCTGCGGACCGCTCCATCCGGGACTATGCCCGGGATATCTGGCACGTTCCCTGCAGAGAATAAAAAAATAGGAGCTTACCCCCGAGGCGGCGGCCCCAATCGGGTGCCGCCGCTTTGTGCCGTTCGCCCTTACTATTGCGCAGAGAGTCCGCAGATTGGCTGCGGCGATCCGTCTCCCTGGTTCCTGCCTGCATGGGGTGGGACAGAGCACCGGAGGAGCCGATCTTGCTCTGCTTCTGACTTGTCATTTTTTTCTTTTCATTGGTTGACAGTTGTGGTAAAATGTATATTGATATACTATGACAAATTGTGACAAAAAGAGGATAAATACTATGGACATTACACAGGGTGTACCCTTTGATACCTTTGGCCTGTCGGAGGCCACCATGCGCGCCATTCGAAACAAGGGCTATACCATATCGACGCCCGTGCAGGCGGGCTGCATCCCGCCCATGCTGGCAGGGAAGGACGTCATTGCCAAGGCTCCTACAGGCACCGGCAAGACCATGGCCTTCGGCCTGCCCATTATTGAGCGCATGGACCGGGAGAGCGAGGCGGTGCAGGCGCTGATCCTGGCACCCACCCGGGAGCTGGCCATACAGATCACCCAGGAGCTGCGGGAGGTGGCCGTGTACCACGAGGGGCTGCGGGTGGTGTGCCTATATGGCGGCGAGCCCATCGGCAAGCAGATCAATGCCCTTAAACGGAAGCCCCAGATCGTGGTGGCCACCCCGGGCCGCCTGTCCGACCACATGAAGCGCCGTACCGTCACGGTGAAGGAGGTACAGACCGTGGTGCTGGACGAGGCAGACCGCATGCTGGACATGGGCTTCATCCACGACGTGACGCGGATCTTGGACAAGATCCCGAACCGCAAGAATTTGGGCATGTTCTCCGCTACCATTTCCCGGGAAGTTATGGACATCTCCTGGGTCTACCAGCGGGATCCTGAGGAGATTACTGTTCAGGCTACCAAGGAGAATAAGCCTGATATCCTGCAATATCGCATAGAGGTGCCCTCCGACCAAAAGGTGGACACCATTGCCCGCATTATCACCGGGGAAAAGCTGGAGCGGGTCATGTGCTTCTGCAACACCAAGGGCTCCACGGAGCGGCTGACCAAGTTCCTACAGATGCGTGGCCTGGATGCCCAGTGCATCCACGGGGATATCCCCCAGCGCAAGCGGGAGGCGGTGATGGCCCTGTTCCGGGAGGGGAAGCTCCGCGTATTCGTTGCAACGGATGTGGCCGCCCGGGGCATCGACGTGGACGATGTGGACGCGGTGTTTAACTACGATGTCCCCGATGAAAACGAGTATTACATCCACCGCATCGGCCGCACAGGCCGGGCTAAGCGCCACGGCGTGGCCTATACCCTGCTTTCGGATTTCCCAAGCCGTATGCGGCTGGACGATATAGCCCGCAACACCCGCAGCCAGATCATCTCTGCTGCGGTGGATGAAAACGGCCATGTGGAGCCGGAAAAGAAATAAATCCGTTGGATGCAAAAGGAGCAAACGCATTATGATGAAACTGAAACGACCTGTGGCGGCGCTGCTGGCAGCTGTGCTGCTGTTGGGGCTGCTGACCGGCTGCCACCGGGAGAACGGCGTTTCCTTCCGGGTGGCCATGGGCAGCGTTCCGGCCACGCTGGACCCGGCCCTGGCCGCCACTGATGAGGAAAAGACCGTGGTCAGCCATCTGTTTGAAAATCTTATGAAGCTGCAATCCGACGGAAACGGCGGTACCACGGCAGTCAACGGGGTGGCCCGCAGCTACCAGTGTGACACCACGGCTGAGGGGCAGGAGACCTACACCTTCAAGCTCCGCTCCAGTGCCGCCTGGTCCGACGGCACCAAGGTCACTGCCCAGGATTTCGTATACGCATGGAAACGGCTGGTGGATCCTGCTACCGGCTCAAAAAACGCAAGAATCCTGGACATGGTAGCCGGTTACAGCGCTGCCCGGACGGGAGAGGATGCGCTGCAGGTTTCTGCACCGGATGACGAGACCTTTGTGGTGGTGCTTTCCGGGCGCTGTCCGTACTTCATCGACAGCGTCTGCACAGCGGCGGCGACTCTGCCGGTACAGAGCGCCGCAGCGGCCCAGGAGAATTGGTCCATGTCGCCGGACACCCTGGTCACCAATGGCCCCTATACCGTTGCATCCTGGGAAAACGACACGATGCTGCTGCAGCAGACGGATGGCTATTACGATGCCCGCCGCCTGGGACCGGAGAGCATCAGCTTCCGCTTTACAGCAGATGCGAAGACGGCCAACTCCCTTTTTGAGAAGGGGGACGCGGATTTCGTCCTGGGACTGACGGACGAGGCTGTAGCCAAGAAGATGGACAGCTGGATGCCGGATTACTATCCCGAGACCAGCGTGGTGCTGCTGAACCAGCTGTCCGACCTGACCAGCAATGAAAATGTCCGCCGGGCCATGGGCCTGGTCATTGACCGCAACGCCATTGCCGAGCTGCTGGGCTCCCGGACGCATCTGGCGGCAGAGGGGCTGGTGACCTGGGGCATCCGCAGCACAACGGGCGGCCAGTTCCGTGATTTCGGCTCTGCTGTGGACAATGACAGCGAGAATTACGAGAAAAACTGTCAGACGGCCCAGGAGCTGATGAAGGAGGCGGGCTACACTGCCACCAAGCTGAAAAGCCTGACACCGGTAATTATGCTCTATGAGTCCGATGGCACTGCAGATTCCCTGGCGCTGCTGCTGCAGAAGACCTGGAAGGAGAAGCTGGGGCTGAGCGTGACGCTCAAGGGCGTTTCCAGCGAGGAGATCACCCAAGCGTTGGAGCGGGGTGAATATACGCTGGCAGCGCTGCGTGTCACCAGTGACCGCAATGACGCCACGGGCTTTCTCAACCGCTGGCGCATGGGTGAGGAGGATAACTATGCCAATTTTACCTCCAGCGCCTATGATATGCTCCTGCGTGTGGCGGCAGTGTCTGCCAGCCAGGAGGCCCGGGATGCCTATCTGGAGGATGCGGAGCGCCTGCTGATAGAGAAGGGCAATGTGATTCCCATGTATTGCAGCACCCGCAGCTGGAGCCTGTCAGAGTCGTTTACCGGAGTGTTTGGTGACGGCCTGGGCCGGTATTTCTTCACCGGTGTGCATAAGGCGAGTAAGTAAGAGTATAATGGGGAGCAGCGGCACGAAAGCCCTCTGCCGGTTTTAATTATACTTCTATGAGCGCGGGGGCGAAAGGCTCTGTTCGGCCTTTCGTCCCCGCGCTCATTTGTAGGAGAGGGTATTTCTTCTGACCGGCTTTCCGGCCTTCACTCTCTGAAATTGCTGTAAGGTGGGACAACATGAAGGACTACGACACGATTTTTGTGGGCTATCCGATCCGGTGGTATGTCGCGCCGACGAGTATCCCGTTTGCGACCTCCGGCGGAAGCGGCATCGGCAAGACGAACGAGCGCCTTGCGCCGAGCTGCAAAGGCGCAAAGCTGATGAAGGGCAAAGTTTTCAAGAGCAACGTCGGACTTCAGGAGCTTGCGGCGTGGATTGATGGACTTGGACTATGAGAAGAGTACAAATCGGTAGGTGCGGAGGCGATATACATGGCAAAACATGAGTTTGGAATTATGATGGATGCTCCTCAGCAGGGCAAACGATATGACGAGTATGAGCCGTGGAAATATACCTGTATTTCTGTTGATGACGCCTATTTGGAAGGCGTTGTTGAAAGGCTTTCATCCATTGACTTCTATTGGCATACACTTTCTGTCAAAAGCAAAGGGCTTGCATATTGCGGTGTTACACTTGTTCCACCTTGTTCGCTAAATGCATTTATTGATGTCATTGCAGATAATTCCGAATTATCCGAATTGAAGAAGCTGTTAGAAAAGGCGTTAAACAATAACAGGTGGGTAATTCATTACGGCCTATGATTGAGACAACTTCAGATTTAACGAACAGGAGATGATGAACGCATGAGAATCCTATATGAACTGTCCTGGCTATGGGAGATGCTGGGCATTGCACTTGTGGCTGCGGCTGTCTGCATGGCTTGCGCCGCGCTGATCTGCAAGGCAGCGAAGAAGAAGCTCAGCAAAAAGTTGTTGGCGGTCGTAGGGGCTGCGGCATTTGTGAGCGCGATTCTGGCGGTCATTCTGATCGCCCGGACACCAATGCCCCTTTGATAGGACGGGGATTGAATAACACACCCCCAGAGATTTTAGTCTCTGGGGGTGTGTGTTACTCTCAATCAGTTGGTTTTTGGGAATGTGCTTATGCGATGGTGCCCTTTACGGGCTTTTTTGTGGCGTTGGTTATTCAAATTCCACCGTCGCCGGGGGTTTGGAGGTCACATCGTACAGCACGCGGTTGATGTGGGGTACCTCGCCCACGATGCGGCCGCTGACCTTATCCAGCAGCTCATAGGGCAGACGGGACCAGGTGGCGGTCATAAAGTCCTGGGTCTGCACCGAGCGCAGGGCAATGGCATAGTCGTAGGTCCGCTCGTCACCCATAATACCCACGGAGCGCATATTGGTTAGGGCGGCAAAATACTGGTTGGCAGTGCGGTCCAAACCCGCCAGGGCCATCTCCTCCCGGAAAATGGCATCGGCCTTGCGGAGGATATCCAGCTTTTCCCGGGTGATTTCCCCGATGATGCGGATGGCCAAGCCCGGGCCGGGGAAGGGCTGACGCCACACCAGGCTCTCCGGCAAGCCCAGGGCAATGCCCAGCTGGCGTACCTCATCCTTAAAGAGCCGGCGCAGGGGCTCGATAATCTCCTCAAAGTCCACGCAATCCGGCAGACCGCCTACGTTGTGGTGACTCTTGACAACGGTGCTCTCACCGCCCAAGCCACTCTCCACCACATCGGGATAAATGGTTCCCTGGGCCAGGAAATCCACCTTGCCGATCTTCTTGGCCTCAGCCTCAAAGACTCGAATAAACTCCTCACCGATGATCTTGCGCTTGCGCTCAGGCTCCGTGACCCCGGCCAGCTTGTTAAGGAACAGGTCCTGGGCATTGACCCGGCGGACATCCACATGGAATTCGCCCTTCATCACCCGCTCGACCTCGTCTCCCTCGTTCAGGCGCAGCAGACCGTGGTCCACAAAGATGCAGGTGAGCCGGTCGCCCACGGCCTTTTGCAGCAGGGCGGCAGCCACGGCGCTGTCTACGCCGCCGGAGAGGGCCAGCAGCACACGCTTGTCACCGATCTTTTCCCGGCACTCCCGGAGGGCGGTCTCCACATAGGACTCCATAGTCCACTCGCGGCTGAAGCCGCAGATACCGTAGAGGAAATTCTCCAGGATTTTGGTGCCGTACTCCGTGTGTACCACCTCCGGGTGGAACTGCACGCCGTAGAGCTTCCTTTCCGGGCACTCCACCGCCGCATGGCGGCAGCTGGCACTCTGGGCAATGGCAGTGAAGCCGGGGGCGGCAGATTCCACCTCCACCCCGTGGCTCATCCAGTAAACAGCCTTTTCCGGCACCCCGGTAAAGAGGGGGGAGGAGGTGTTGACGGTCAGCTCGGTCTTGCCGTATTCCCGGGTAATGGCCTTGCGGCACTGGCCGCCCAAAAGGTGCATCATCAGCTGCATGCCGTAGCAGATGCCCAACACCGGGATGCCCAGGGAGAACAGGGCCGGATCCACCGTAGGTGCGCCTTCTTCAAACACCGTGGCCGGGCCGCCGGTGAAGATCAGCGCATCCGGCCGGAAGGAGCGCACCTCATCCATGGAGATGCGAAAGGACTTCAGCTCGCAGTAAACGCCGCACTCGCGCACCCGGCGGGCCACCAGCAGATTATACTGCCCGCCAAAATCCAGAATCAGAACCTTCTTCATTGGGCATCCTCCCTGAACTCGAAGCGGCCGGGCTCGGCCTTGTCGATGATAGCCAGGGAGTGGATGTTGTAGCCCTTTTCCCGCAGATCGTCGCCGCCGTGCTGAAAGCCCTTTTCCACGGCGATGCCGATGCCCTTGAGCTGGGCGCCGGCCTTTTCTACGATGTCAATGAGACCGTGTACGGCGCAGCCCTTGGCCATAAAGTCATCGATGATGAGCACCTTGTCCTCGGGCTTGAGCCAATCCTGAGCCACCAGCAGGGTCACCTTCTTTTTGTAGGTATAGGAGAAAATCTCGCTCTGATATAGGCCGCCCTCAATGTTGTCGCTCTTGGCTTTCTTGGCAAAGATCATAGGCACACCGTACTTCTGGGCGCAGATAGTGGCCAGGGCGATGCCGCTGGCCTCCGCCGTCAGTACCACAGTAATATCTTTGATGTCAAAGATTTTGGCGAACTCATCGGCAATCTGGCTCAAAAGTGCCGTGTCTACCCGGTGATTCAAAAATCCATCCACCTTCACAATATTGCCGGGCAGCACACGGCCTTCCCGGCTGATTCGATCCTGCAGCAGCTTCATCCTTGCTATCCTCCTAATTAAATTAAAATAAAGATATTGTTTCCTATTGTGCCGAAAAATACGGGAAAAAGCAAGAGAAAAAGGTGCTGAAATTTCCGCCGTTCCCCACGAATTTATAGACTCTTTACACAACCGCTCCGCCTGGGCTTATCCCAGGAATAAGCCGGTATGATAAAACCGGAAAAACAAGCCTGCCTACCGGCACCGCGGGGCTTTTCCCGGGAGTGAATAGCTCCTGTATACCTGCCCGAGCTATCTTGCAGCCAGCAGCCCGCTATGCACCGTATTTTGCTCTGCGTCATTGTGCAGCCGACGTTCAAACCGGCTGCGGCAATCTGAGACTCCCGTCCTTGCCGCTTTGTTTCCGTTATTGATTTTCCCCAAAAAACAAACTCTTGACAAATCCCCAAAATGATTCTAAAATGTCTGTAAGTTTTGCAATATCCTGCAAAAGACAGCGATGGGGAAAAGGCAGGGATAGTTCCACCCAAAGAGAGTCGGCGGCCGGTGTGAGCCGATGGGGGAGCCTTGCCGCACTGGCCCCGGAGTTGCCTGCCTGAGTCCCTGGGGGGAGGTAGGGCAGGACGGGCCCTCCCGTTACAGAGGATGCTCCTTGCAGAGGGAGCTGCTGAGGGCGGCGGAGCGATCCGCAGCCGAATCAGGGTGGTATAGCGTTTTCTCACGCCCCTGACCGATTTGTGCGGTCCGGGGCGTTTTGCTTTATTATGTGCAAAAAGATATTCAGATAAAGGAGAAACAGTATGCAGTACGATTTTGCGGCCATTGAGAAAAAATGGCAGGACAATTGGGAAAAAACCAAGCCCTATCGCGCCATTACCGGCGACAAGACCCGTAAAAAGTTTTACGGCCTTATCGAGTTTCCTTATCCCTCCGCAGCGGGACTCCATGTGGGCCATCCCCGGCCCTTTACCGCCATCGACGTGGTTACCCGTAAAAAGCGCATGGAGGGCTACAATGTTCTGTTCCCCATTGGCTTTGACGCCTTTGGCCTGCCCACGGAGAACTTCGCCATCAAAAACCATATCCATCCCGCTGTGGTCACCCAGGAAAACATCAAGAACTTTACCCGCCAGCTTAAAATGCTGGGATACGGCTTCGATTGGGACCGCTGTGTAGACACCACCGACCCCAAGTATTATAAGTGGACCCAGTGGATCTTCCTGCAGATGTTCAAGCACGGTCTGGCCTACAAGACCACCATGCCTGTGAACTGGTGCACCAGCTGCAAGTGCGTCCTGGCCAACGAGGAAGTGGTGGAGGGCGTGTGCGAGCGCTGCGGCAGCGAGGTGGTCCGCAAGGAAAAGAGCCAGTGGATGCTCCGCATTACCAAGTATGCCGACCGTCTCATCGATGACCTGGACGATCTGGATTTCATCGAGCGTGTGAAGATCCAGCAGAAGAACTGGATCGGTCGCTCTACCGGTACGGAGGTCACCTTCAAGACCAATATGGGCGACGATGTCACCGTCTACACCACCCGTGCCGATACCCTTTTCGGTACGACTTATATGGTCATTTCCCCGGAGCATCCTCTGCTGAAGAAGTGGAAGGACAAAATCGCCAACTGGGACGAGGTGGAGGAGTACCAGGCTGCCGCCGCCCGCAAGTCTGACTTTGAGCGCGGGGAGCTGAATAAGGAAAAGACCGGCGTCCGCCTGGAGGGGGTGGAGGTCATCAACCCCGTCACCGGCGGCGTGCTCCCGATGTTCGTGTCCGACTATGTCCTCATGGGCTACGGCACCGGCATCGTTATGGGCGTGCCCGGCCACGACCAGCGCGACTGGGACTTTGCCAAGAAGTTCGGCCTGCCCATCGTGGAGGTGGTCAAGGGCGGCGATGTGACCAAGGAAGCCTTCGTGGCCAAGGACGATAAGGCCATCATGGTCAACTCCGGTTTCCTCAATGGCATGACCGTGAAGGAGGCCATCCCCGCCATGAAGAAGTACGCCGTGGAGCAGGGCTGGGGCAAGGAAAAGGTGAATTTCAAGCTCCGTGACTGGGTGTTCTCCCGCCAGCGCTATTGGGGTGAGCCCATCCCCCTGGTCAACTGCGAGAAGTGCGGCTGGGTGGCCATCCCCGAGAGCGAGCTGCCGCTGGTGCTGCCCAAGGTGGAGAGCTATGAGCCCACCGACGACGGCGAAAGCCCCCTGAGTAAGATGACCGATTGGGTCAACACCACCTGCCCCTGCTGCGGCGGCCCCGCCAAGCGCGAGACCGACACCATGCCCCAGTGGGCCGGCTCCAGTTGGTACTTCCTGCGCTATATGGATCCCCACAATGATAAGGAGCTGGTGGGCAAGGAGGCCGAGGAGTATTGGGGCCCCGTGGATTGGTATAACGGCGGCATGGAGCATACCACGCTGCACCTGCTCTACTCCCGCTTCTGGCATAAGTTCCTCTATGACATCGGCGTGGTTCACACCAAGGAGCCCTATGCCAAGCGCACCAGCCACGGCATGATCCTGGGTAAGAACCCCCACTATGTTGGTAACGCCAAGACTGAGGAGGAGAAGCAGGCCCTGCGGGAGAAATACGGCGCCCAGGCCGAGCGTCCGGCGGTGAAGATGTCCAAGTCACTGGGCAATGTGGTCAATCCCGATGATGTTATTAAGGCCTACGGCGCGGATACCATGCGGCTTTATATTATGTTCATCGGTGACTTTGAAAAGACCGCCTCCTGGTCCGATGAGGCTGTTAAGGGCAGCAAGCGCTTTTTGGATCGCTGCTGGAATCTGATGGATAGGGTCACGGATGATCCTGAGATTTCTCAGCAGAACATGGCCGCCGTCCATAAGACTATCAAGAAGGTCACGGGCGATATTGACGAGCTGAAGATGAACACCGCCATCGCCGCCCTCATGGCCCTGGTCAACGATTTCTATGCCAAGGGTCTTTCCAAGGGCGACCTGGAGGCGCTGCTGAAGCTGCTGAGCCCCTTTGCCCCCCATATGGTGGAGGAGATGTGGGAACTCATGGGCTACGCTGCCAAATACGGCAAGATGTGTATGCAGATGCCTTGGCCTGACTACGATGAGAGCAAGACCATCGACGCCACCGCCGAGATGGCCGTGCAGGTAAACGGCAAGCTCAAGGGCACCGTGGTGGTCCCCACGGATTCCGAGGAGGCTGCGGTAGTCGCCGCTGCCATGGCGCTGGACAAGGTGAAAAAGGCCACTGAGGGCATGAGCGTTGTGAAGACCATTCTGGTGAAAAACAAGCTGGTGAACCTCATCGTCAAGCCTGCAAAATAAGAAAGACCTAAAAAGGGACGGTCTGGGCCGTCCCTTTTTAGCTTGTGAAAAAAGCCTCGCAGAGTTTGCCGCCCGTAGGCGGCAAAAAATTCAGATCATTTTTTACCGCGACATGTGCGTGGGGAAAAATACCTCTCAGGCTGCCAGTGTGGAATTTTGCCGCAAGCGGCAAAAATATGCGCGCAGCAGACTGCAAGCCTTTTGTCGGAAAAACCCCGAAGGGTTTTTCGACAGTTTTCAAAAAGGGACGGCAAAGGCCGTCCCTTTTCAGCGCTACCCTCCACTTTTCGCATAATTTCGCCTTTTGTGCAGAAAAACCTTGACAAGCCCATTTATTATGGGTATAATACAGCCGTTAGTCATGTTAATGGCTCTTAAAGAGCACCCTGGATGAAGCCGGGTGCATCGGAGGGAGGGAAAATAGATGTCCGAAGTACATGTCAAGGAAGGCGAGAGCCTGGACAGTGCCCTGAAGCGTTTCAAGAGAAGCTGCGCAAAGGCCGGCGTCCTGGCAGAGGTGCGTAAGCGCGAGTGCTATGAGAGCCCCAGCGTTAAGCGCCGCAAAAAGTCCGAGGCTGCCCGCAAGAACAGAAACAAGAGATACTATTGATTTTGTTCTTGGCAAAAACGATTTAAAAACATGGTTCCGCTTTTGCGGGACCATGTTTTCTTTAGTCGTGTCAAAAAGCCCTCACAGAGTTTGCCGCCTGCAGGCGGCAAAGCCGACAGACTGTTTTTACATGCCATATGCACATGACATGAGAGAAAAACCTGTCAGGCAAGAAATCGCGGAATTTATACGCCCGGCAGACAACCGTCCTTTGTTGAGAAAACCATAGCTTTTATCGACGCATTGCCCTGCAGCAGCGAGGGCCGATGCTGCTTTTTGCATGTAAGGGAGCTTATGGACCAAGAAGGCTTTGGGCCAGGTCCTCTACCTCCGGGAGCATGAAAAATCCCTGGCGGATGCCCAGCTTCTCCGCCATGTCCATCTTCATGCGGAGGGTTTGCACATCGTCAAAGAGGACAAAGCGGGAGCCGCTGTCCGTGCGATAGGTAAAGTAACGGGCGCAGAGAGGACGGCTGAAGTAGGTGGCCCGGCCTTCCGCCAGGGCATGCAGCCGGGACGGCGTCAGGGCGGCGGCCTCTCCTCCGGCGGAGAGGGGATAGTCAAGCATCATCCGCTGCAGATCCAGGGCCAGGCGCTCCGGCCCCCATTTTTCGGCGGCTGCGGCCAGCCGATCCTCCAGGCTGCCGGAGGCAAGGGCGGTGCAGAGGAGCGCCGTGCCGTGGGGAGCATAGCCTGCTGCAGCCGCCGGCAGATACAGCTGCCGCTCCTGTCGGGCCAGCAGCTCATCCAATGTCCGGCAGAAGCCCTCCGGCGGCATGGCATCCAGGACTACGCCGGCGTACCGCCGACGCAGACATTCCTGCACCAGCTGGCGGCACAGGCCCTCCGGCGCATCCGGATAGGTCCCTCCCTCATCGGACAGCATCAGCAGGCCACCCCGGAGTGTATCCGGCAGGGGGGAGGCCAGAAGCGTCCCGTCGGGGCCAATGCGATAGCTCATATGGGCCAGCTGCGCAGTGCAGGCCATGGCCTGCTGCAGCCGCCCGCTGTCTGTGGCCAAATACAGTTCCATAAGTGTCCCCCCCTTGCATTACCTTGCGGAAGATGCTAAAATTAATATCAATTCATTGTATGAGAGGAGCCGATGGGTTATGTCCTTTTCTCTGATCCCGGATCTGCTGCTGACGGACTATGGGGACTTGACGCCGCAGATGCTGACAGAGCGGGGGATCTGCCTGCTGCTGTGCGATCTGGACTATACCCTGGCACCCAAGTATGTGCTCCGGCCGGATGACCGGCTCAGAGCATGGCTGGCGGAAATGCAGCGGGCGGGCATCCGGGTGATGATCCTGTCCAACAATCGCAGTCCTGCACGGGTGGAGCGGTTTTGCCGGGATTTGGGCATCGACTATGTGGGCCATGCGGGAAAGCCATCGCCTCGGGGCTACCGGCAGGCCATGGAAAAAGCCGGAGTTACACCGGGGGAGACGGCCATGCTGGGCGACAAGCTCCTCACCGACGTTTTGGGGGCCAATCGCAGTGGTGTATGGGCTGTAATGGTGGAGCCGGCAGGCGGGCCCAGGGGGGCGTGGAACCATGTGCTCCATGGCTTGCAGCGGCCCTTTAAGGCCCTGTGTCGGAGTAGAAAGGAAGCGGAAGCATGAATCATTTTGACAAAATCGCGTTGGCTTTGCCGGCGGCGGGCCTGGACGGTGTGCTGCTCACCGGCGAGTATAACCGATTTTATGCCAGCGGCTTTGCCACCACCGGCACAGACGGCGTGGCCCTGGTGACCACTGAGGGAAATTTCTATTTCACCGACAGCCGCTATATTGAGGCGGCGGAAAATACCGTGGAGAATGCCGCCATCGGGCTGGCGGATCGGGAAAAGGGTTACGTTGCCTGGCTGGGGGAGGCATTGGCTCTCACCGGGGCCCGGCGCATCGGCTTTGAGGACGAGACCATGACCGTTGCGGAGCACCGGCTCTACAGCGAAAAGCTGCAGGCAGAGCTGGTGCCGGCCTCAGCCTTCCTGCGGGAGCTGCGGGCACAGAAGGATCCGGAGGAGCTGGAGCGGATGGAGCAGGCCCAGCGCATCGCGGAAAAGGCCCTTGGACAGATCCTTGCGGAGATACGCCCCGGCGTGACGGAAAAGGAGATCGCCGCCAGGCTGCAGTATCTGATGCTGCATTTCGGGGCGGAGAGGATGTCCTTTGACCCAATCGTGGCCAGCGGGCCAAACGGGTCTATGCCCCACGCAGTGCCCACGGAGCGAAAGATACAGACCGGGGAGTTCGTGACCATGGACTTTGGCTGCGTGTATAAGGGCTACTGCTCCGATATGACCCGCACCGTGTGTGTGGGCCGGCCTACGGAGGAGATGAAGCGGGTGTATGAGACGGTTCTCCGGGCCCAGTTGACGGGCATTGCCGCGGCCAGGGCCGGAGCCACCGGCGCGCAGATCGACGGCGCTGCCCGAGAAGTCATCCAGCGGGCGGGATACGGTGAATACTTCGGCCATGCCTTCGGCCACGGCGTGGGGGCGGAGATCCACGAAAGCCCCAACGCTACCCCGGGAAATGACAAGCCCCTGCCTGTGAGCAGTGTCATCTCCGCCGAGCCGGGGATCTATCTGCCCGGGCGCTTTGGCGTGCGCATCGAGGATGTGCTGGTGCTGGAGGAGGGCGGATGCCGGGATCTGACGGAGGCCGGCAAGGAGCTTTTGTGCCTGTGAGCGTACTTTTTCGGGAAAAGACCGGAAAAATGCAACAAAACACTTGCCAAATGCCGGGTTTTCATATAGAATATACACGGCCTGTTTGGCGCATATTATAATTCCGAGGAAATGAAAGAGAAATTTCCTCATACATAGGAGGAAACATATTATGGCAACTATTACCGCAGGTGATTTCAGAAACGGTAAGACTTTCGAGATGGACGGCAAGATCATGCAGGTGGTGGAATTCCAGCATGTGAAGCCCGGCAAGGGTGCTGCTTTCGTCCGCACTAAGATGAAGAACATCGTCACCGGCGCCGTCACTGAGACTTCCTTCAACCCCACCGCAAAATTTGAGGAAGCTTTTGTGGAGCGCAAGGACATGGCTTACAGCTATAACGATGGCGACCTGTATTATTTCATGGACCAGGAGACCTATGACATGATTCCCCTGGGCAAGGACCTGCTGGGCGACGCCTTCCGCTTCATCACCGAGAACACCGTGTGCAAGGTCCTTAGCTACAAGGGCAACGTCTTCGGCCTGGAGTGCCCCAACTTTATGGACCTGGAGGTCACTGAAACCGAGCCGGGCCTGGCCGGAAACACCGCCACCAACACCCTCAAGCCCGCCACCGTGGAGACCGGCGCTGAGGTGAAGGTGCCTCTGTTTATTAACATCGGCGACAAGATCACCATCGACACCCGTACCGGTGAGTACCTGTCCCGGGCAAAGTAAGCAAGAATTCGCAGCGATTCGGAAAGGAGCGCAATATGGAAATTTCTGAGAAGGTCGCGTATCTCAAGGGCTTGGCCGAGGGCCTGGCGCTGGACACGGAAACCAAGGAGGGCAAGCTCATCGCCGCCATCATTGATGTGCTGGACGAGATGAGCATCCGCTTTGAGGACATCGACGACAACCTGGTGGATCTGGAGGACGGCCTGGACGCCGTCAGCGATGATTTGTCCGAGGTGGAGGAAGCTCTTTACGAGATGGACGATGACGACGAGGAGCTGGATGACGACGCCGAATACTTTGAGACCACCTGCCCGGTCTGCCAGGAGGAGATCGTTTTTGACGAGGATACCCTGGACAGTGGCGAGATCCGCTGCCCCAACTGCGGCGAAAAGCTGGAGTTTGACCTCAGCGATTTGGCCCGGGCTGAGGATGACTACAACGACGAGGACTAATCCGATGACCGAAAAAAGGGGAGACGCTATGCGCCTCCCCCTTTTTAACTTGGCAAAGAGCATGTGCTTTTTCTGCCAAAGGATTGGCGGGCTGACGGATTTTTCCCCACGCATAAGCCGCTGTGAAAAATGATTCCCGTTTTTGCACCTGCAGATGGGAGCCTTGAGAGGCTTTTCTGACGCAGGATACTGCCAGATATACTATTGATCCAAGAGGAGAGAATTATGAAATATACTACTACAGTGGCCGATTATCTCACCTGGCGGGGGGATATTCCCTTTTCCGTGGACCCATTCAACGAGGTGGACAATCTGGTATTGTGCATCATTTCCTATATCAATTTCCGCCGGTTCCCGGAGCTGCTGACCCGGAATCCCCGGGAGGCGGTCTCCCTGCGCGACATCTGCCAAAAGCTCACGCAGGAGGACGAGCAGCTGGGCCTGTCCCAGCTGAGCTACATACCCGTGACGCAGCAGGCGGCGCAGACCGAGCGCTTTGCCGGGACGCGGATGTTCGCCTTTGAGGACCGCAGCGACCAGGAGACGCAGTTTGCAGCGGTGACCTTCCTGCTGCCGGATAAGTCCGTGTTCGTGGCCTTTCGGGGGACGGATACCTCCCTGGTGGGCTGGAAGGAGGACTTCAACATGAGCTACCTGGAGGCTGTTCCGGCTCAGGTGCGGGCGGCAGAATATACGGCTGAGATCATGAGGCTGTGCAGGTTCCATAAGGTGCGCATCGGCGGACACTCCAAGGGCGGCAACCTGGCGGCCTGGGCGGGCCTGCACCTGCCCCACAAGGATTACGGCCGATTGCTGGCGGTGTATAATAACGACGGACCCGGCTTCAACCGCAGCATGACGGAGGGGCCGGAATATGTGCTCCTAAGAGACAAGATGCACACATTCATCCCGGAATCGTCTATCGTGGGGGTGCTGCTGGAGCATTGCGAGGACTATACGGTCATTGCCAGCACGGCGAAGTCTATCATGCAGCACGAGGCGCTGTCCTGGTGTACGGAGCGCAACCGCTTTATCCATCTGGAGGAACGATCGACCATGGGCCGCCGATCCGACGACGTGCTGCGGGATTGGATCGGGTCTATGACGCCCCAGGAAAGGAAGGATTTTACAGACGCATTTTTTGAGATCCTCAGCATGGGCGGCAAGGCCCGCACACTGGATGATGTGCAGGAGATGGGCCTGAGCGGCGCAGTGGCGCTGGTGAAGGAATACGCCGGGGCGGATGAAAAGACCCGGCGAATTCTGGTGGAGACCTTCAAGCGCCTGGCGGTGGATATCGGGGAAGAGGTGGCGACCTCAGCCCAGGATGGCCTGAAGCAGGCCACAGGCTTCCTGCGCAATTTGGGCAGGAAAAAGCCGACAGAATAAAGAAAAAACCGCCCGGGGCCTCCTCTATAGGAGAGACCCCGGGCGGTTTGCATTTTTGGGCTTGATAAGCTTTTGCACCCCGGTGCGGCACCTGTGGCCGCACCGGGGTTTGCTGAAGTGTGTAAATTCATCCACATGGGATAGGAAAACTCTGCACCCGCTCAGCTGCGCTTTTTGGCCTTTTTACCGGTGAGGGTGATCCAGGCTGCGGCGCTGCCGCTGACGAGCAGGGCAGCCAGCCAACCGATGAGGCTGCTGTCACCGGTCTGAGGAGACTTGGTGGAGTTATCCTTTCCGGGCTTATGGGTGCTGTTATCACCGCTGCCTGTATTGCTGGTGCTGCCGCTGCCGGGGAGCTTGTCGATGACCGTATTCTCGCTGCGCTTAGCGCCGCAGACGGTACATTCCTCATGCTTAGAGCCCTTCTCGGTTACGGTGGCTTCCTTGTCGATCACCCACCGGAAGCTGTGGGCTGCCGTGTCGGCCTTGTCGCCGCACTGGCACTCATGCCAGTGGTTGGTGTCATCATACTTCCAAGCCGTACCATAACTATGGGTATGAGAATCTGCCGTGGGTATCATGGCCAGATCCGTTTCGACCCAAAAGCTCTGCGTGTCGCCGTCATCGCCTATGCGAGTGTAGTTCACTTCCTGACCGTTGATTTTCAGCGTGGCATCGGGGGAGATGTCAGCGGTATAGGCAGTCACATATACACCGTAATGATAGGTCTTTCTGGCTTCAAAAGCGGTGATTTTGTTTTTATAAATACCGCCTCCCCATTCCGGCTCCGTAGAAAGAATACCTGTGTCACTGTCCAGGCTCCACCACTCACATCTGAATGCGTAAGCTGCGTTTTCAGATACCGACCCTGTGAATACCGGCTTATCTCCGTCCTTAAAGCTGACGGTGACATCATGGATCTCAATCAAGTCAATTACCGCTGGATTAATGGACTCAGTCGGCGTGATCGTTTTAACATTGGGGAGACTCAGATATCCGTCTGTGGCGGGAACCGCTGTCACTGCGTTTCCGTTCACTGTAGCGGCGACTTCTCTGCTGAAGTCATATCCCCTTTCCGGCATCAGCAGAACGGAATATACATATTTTTTCCCGCTTTCAAACGCAGTAATGGTCGGCAAGGTGCTGTATGCCCCGCCGTCAGAGTGCCATACGGCAACGGGCACATCGTTTTCATTTAACTCCTGCCAGTATTCATCGGCAATCCGGTATTTGCCCTGATCGGCGACGGCTACCGTGGCCGTGGCCCGGGGGGCATCACCCGGCTGATAGTTGAAGTTCACATCCTGGATCGTTGCCGCAGTGATGGCAGTCGACGCTGATGTGGGTGTCCAATGGGCTTTCAGGGTAATGTCTGTAGTGACCGTTGTGTCGAAGGCATACTGCATATCCTCCAGATACCAGCCGGCAAAAAGGTACCCGTTCTTTGTCGGATCGGCGGGCTTAATGGCCGGAGAATTCAACACCTTCTGTGCTGTCACAGCACTTCCGCCGTCAGAGTCAAAGGTTACGGTAAATTCATCAAAGGAATAAGGGTATGCACCGCAGTCTTCAAAGGTGCCGCCGGTCATGGTGACCACGGCCTTGTCGTTGCTGCCGTACACCGCCATGCCAAGACCGCCCAGGTCTACCTTGCAGCTTTTTATAGTACCGCCGGTCATGGTGAAGCGGCCATCTTGATAAATATTTACCGCACCGCCGTTGGCACCGGCAGAGCAATTTTGAATGACACCGCCGTTCAGCTCAAAAGAGCCGCTCTGCTTAATAAATACTGCGCCGCCGTCATCGTTGGCTCTGCAACTACTGATGGTGCCGCCGTTCATAATGAAAGTGCAGCCGCTGCCAATGTCCACCGCACCGCCGTCATCGCCGGCTTTGCAGTCCATGATGGCACCGCCGTTCATAATGAACTTACCATACTTGACCTGTGTTTCCGTCACACCAGTGTTGGAAACATCCACTGCACCGCCGTCGCCGTCGGCATCCGTGCAGTTCACGATGCTGCCGCTTTCCAGGGTCAGCGTACCGCCTTTGACTTCAATTCCGCAGTTTTTGTTCTGCCCGTCGATCTTGCCGCCGGTGCTGCTATCCTTTATTGTCAGGCTTCCGCTGCTGCGCACCCGAATTATATCCTCATCTGTCCCGCTGCAACTCAGGGTATATCCATTAAGATCAAGAGTTACAGTGCGCCCCACATCAAGTTCCCAAGTGGGCTCAATGCTTCCGCCTAATTTGATCTCCGCGCAGTCCGCATTTTCAAGTGCCGCCGTCAGTTCCGTTTCATTGCTGACTGTCGAATCCACCGCAAATGCCGATATCGGTGCCAGCGACAGTATCATGCAGAGCGCCAGCAGGACCCTCAGCAATCTTGCTTTTTGTGTGTTGATCTTCATGTTCTCACATTCCTTTCTTACAATTTTTCTCCGTATTCGGAGCAGAAGACACTGTTTTATTTAACATCAGCACCGCAGGCTGGACAGTTCTCCGGCTTTCTTCAGGATTGCTTTTCAATATACCCGCTGACAGGTTCGGCATACATATTGTCGTCGGTCACTGCCTTGTACCGCTTGCCGTCGTACACATCGGTAAAACCGTTCGTAGCCTTGTAAATTTCGCCGGTCTCGGTATCGTAAACGCGCTCGTAGCCGAGGGTGGCGTCGCTCTGCTTCTGGCTCATAATGTCCTGACTCCTGTTGCGGCTTTCCCAGGAGGACATAAAGCCGTCCATGGTCGCATTGAAGTTCTGGCTGATCTGCTGAGCAAGGGCAACCTTTTCATTGCTTGCCTGATTGGTGGTGCTGACAAAGCTGTCGGAATACTGCAGGGTTTTGAAGCAATCGGTCAGCACACCTTCCCAATCGATAAAGGTGTCCTTTGCGGCGGTAACAGCAACGATGTTGTAAGCCATATAGTAGCCGCCGTCCACCGCCTGGAGCTGATAGCCTACCACATTGCCGCTGGAGATGGCAAAGCTGCCAAAGTCCACCACACTGGCGGCAAATAGGCCCTCGCCCTCTTTGCCGTTATCCGTGAATGTCGCGCGAAGCTGCTCATCGCCCAGGGCGGAGGACTTCAATGGGCTGGCAGAGGGATAGCGGTCGGTGACGGTGAAGTCATTGAACTGGGGGAAGGCATATCCGGAATAAGCAGGCTCCACCTCCGATGCAAATGCCGTATACTGTGAGAATATTTTGAAAAAGCCCTCTGTGGATGGGTTATCAAGCACGGCGGCCTTGGTGAAAAGGGCCGCCTGGGTATTTCCCATGCTGTAGTTCTGCTGCCATGCATCTTTGCCCGCCTGACTATGGAGCAGGACGTCTGCCTTCAGCAGTACAAACATCTGGTTTAGCGGCTCAGCTGGGTCGTATACCCGGATGCTGTGGTAGATGTTGGTGCCGCCGGACGTGACGGTCCAGCCCTTGGGGATAGTAATGCTGAAATCGGCAGTTTCATATTTTTCCGTCTGTGCGGCTTTGGCGACCGTCTGCGTGACCTTCACGCCGCGTTCTGTTTGTTCGGTTTTTGTGCCGTCATCGTTCATAACGGTTTTGCTGCCGCAGGCGGCAAGAAGCAAGGTCATGACCAAGGCCAGCGCAAGCGCCGTGATTCGTTTTGCATTCATCGTGTTTCTCTCCTTTTTTCCTTAATCCTGATTATAGTCCCAATAGAAACGGCAGGGATCGTATTTTTGATACGCACCGTATCCGTCTGTAAGCACCTCGGCAATGGGGAGCATCGTATAGTCCTCGGTGATCACATGGCTTGTGCTGATGTTGCGGACATCACCGTAAAAAGCGGTGAGCAGATCAATCTTTCTTAATTTCAGATCGCAATTGAGATGCTGTGCTGCAGGATAGTAGGGAGACACCGAGCCGTCCGGCGCAAGCTGCGCTTTTGTGTCGCTGTCGTCCAAAGGCTCCGAGGCATACACGATCTCATAAAAGGCACAGTTGGTCATCAGAATGTTCCGATTAAACAGCCGGATCGGTGTTTCGCCGGCAAGCTCGGACAGCTCCAATTCAAAGGCAATGTACTCCCGCCGATCCATGTCCCGATACCAATTCCAGCCGGTCGTACCCTTATCAAGATATTTGCCCGAAAAAAGCAGGCTGACTTTACCACCGGCAACGGCGATCATCGGATCGCCGGAGTAGACCTTATCGGCATTTAAGTATTCTGCCGTATGATCCTCCAGTGTCTTTCCGTCGGAAGCATAGCGGTAAACCCGTCGGAACAGCGGATACTGTGCCTTATCCATCGGTGAGGCCGCAAACGGCGGGCTGCTGACCTTATAGCCAGAGCCGTCATTTAAGTAGATCTCGCCCATTTCACCGTCATGGGTCAGACGCCAGTATCGGATGTTTTTTCCGGGCAGGGTGCCGACCTCCTGTATGTTTTTGCCGTTTACTAAAACGGAGTTGAAATTTGCCTGATACAGCTTCCCGTCAGCCACTACGAGATCGTTGACGGTTTTACTGTAGCCGTGATCCAGGTTACAATCGAATTCGGCGTACTCGTTTATAATGCCCTCGCCGCCGAGAAATTTTGTGTAGTCCGATTGGTCATACGGCTTGCCGCGCGCCTTTAAGAGCACCTGCTCAAGATTTACCGGCTCTGCCTGGGTAGCTGTGCTTTGCCCGCTGTCCGGGTCCGGCTTCCTGGCCTCGCCGGGGGAGGCGGAGCACCCGCACAGTGCAACAGCCAGCAGTGCTGCGCACAGGAACAGCCGGGGGACAAACAGAAATTTTGCTTTTCCAGCTTTTTCCATTCCTTTCTTCCTTTCCCACACATGTTATTATTTGCAATTATAGCATAGAGCAAGGCGGACTACAGGGCATTTTCCGAAGTGTCAATTGACACTTTTGGAATTATGCACCATGAAGCACTTTCCTTTTGGCTGCGCCTCCTGTATAATGACTAAAAACAAAACTATCCGGAGAAAAGCCATGAAATTCTGCCAGCAATTAAGTGAATATCTCTGCCGGCTCTCCTGCACAGGCAAGGAGCTGTGCGCCTTGGCCGGCATATCTGCCGCCTCCTTCAGCCGATATAAAAACGGAGAACGGGTCCCGGAGCTGGGTACTCCGGCCTTTGAGGGCCTGTGCCGCGCCCTGGGGGAGATTGCCGAGCAAAGAGGCTATGGGGACCTTACCGCCGACGCTGTGCGGGCGGCATTTGCTGCCTGCGAGGACTTTGTAGCCACGGACAAGGAGCAGCTACGCCGCAATTTTAACACCCTGGTGGCGGCCATGGGCATCAACTTTACCCGGCTGTGCCAGTACACCAATTATGATCCCTCCACCATCTTCCGCATTCGCAACGGGAGCCGGCGGCCTGCCGACTCCCGGCAGTTTGCCGGGGCCGTGGCCTCCTTTGTGGCCCGGGAGGTCGCTTCGCCCCGGGAGCTGGAGGCCCTGGCGGAGCTGCTGTCCTGCCCGGCGGAGGATATAGCAGACCTCTCCTTTCGCTATACGCGCCTGTGCAGTTGGCTGATGCAGGAGCAGCCTGCCCGCAGTGAGGGCGACATCACCGACTTTTTAAGCAAGCTGGACGAGTTCGACTTGAACGAGTATATCAAGGCCATCCATTTTGACGAGCTGAAGGTGCCCTCTATGCCCTTCCAGTTGCCCACGGCCCGCTATTATTACGGCCTGGGGGAGATGATGGACAGCGAGCTGGACTTTCTCAAGGCCACGGTGCTCAGCCGGTCCATGGAGCCGGTGACCATGTACAGCGATATGCCCATGGGCGAAATGGCCAAGGATCCGGAGTTCCCCAAAAAGTGGATGTTCGGCATGGCCATGATGCTGAAAAAGGGCCTGCACCTGAACCAGATCCACAACCTGGACCGATCCTTTGAGGATATGATGCTGGGGCTGGAGAGCTGGATCCCCATGTACATGACCGGGCAAATTTCCCCATACTATCTGAAAAACGCGCCCGGCGGCCCCTTTTTACACCTGCTGAAGGTGTCCGGAGCGGCGGCTCTCAGCGGCGAAGCCATCGCCGGGCGCCACGCTGAGGGACGGTATTACCTGACCAAAAACAAGCGGGAGCTGGACCATTACGCCATGCGGGCTCGGGCCCTGCTGGATAACGCATACCCCCTTATGGACATCTATCGCAGTGACCGGGAAAGCGAGAGGAATGCTTTCCTGCTGGCCGACACCAGAAAGCCGGGGCACCGCCGCAGCATTCTCTCCACATTGCCGCTGTATACGGCCAGTGAGGATCTCCTGGAACGTATTTTGGCCCGGAACGGCATTGATGCGGAACAAAAGCAAAGAATAAAAAGGTACGCCGCGGTGCAGAGACAAAGAATCATGGCCATCCTGGCAGAGGGAACGGTGGAGGACGAGAGCCCGGCCTTTACGCCGGAGGAATTCAGGGAGAAGCCGCCGGTGCTGGAGCTGTCGGGGGTGTTCTGCGAAGCCGACATTCCGTACAGCCAAGAGGAATATACGGCGCATTTGAACGATACGAAGGCCTTTGCCGCTCAGAATCCGAATTATAGCTGGGAGATGAGCGGAAGCCAGGCGTTCCGCAACCTGCAGATCCTGATCCACCAGGGGCGGTGGGTCATGGTGTCCAAGGGCAAGGCGCCGGCCATCCACTTCGTCATCCGTCACCCTAAGCTGCGCTATGCCATTGAGAGCTTCATCCCGCCCATAACGGAGCATGGATAGGCAGATGTCCGCCATACAAAAAGAGACCGGCAGACTTCTGCCGGTCTTTTCTTGTGCTATTGTGAAGGGATCTCTGTAGTGCTCGGCTTTATTTCGCCTGCCCGTGATAGTATTTTTTGGCGCAGAATTCCAGCCGGACCTCCACGGTGCCCTCGTCCTCCATCCAATCGGCAAAGTTGGAGAAATTCCGCTCTGCAACGCTGAATTTCAGCAGGTTGTGGGTGCGGACGTTTTCCCTTTTGCAGAAAGCATAGATCCACTCATCGAAGGTCATGCCGTCCTGGAGGCAATCCAGCATCTCCTGGGCCTTGCTTTCAAGAAAGCGGATGTTCTCGCCGATGAGGTCTGTGATGTCTGTCAGCACCTCCTTGTGAGCCACGATATAGGCGGGACAATGGAGGGCATAAAGGCTGCGCTTGCTCTCTAAGTCCCGGGCGATGAACATGGAGGTGGGGAGCTTGGCCCCCTCAATCTCCGAGCGGCTAATGAGACAATCCCCCAGGTAGGCTACACCGTCCGGGGTGATGATACCGATGTGGCCGGCGCTGTGGCCGGGGAGCTGCAGGATGCCGAATTTCACACCGCAAAATTCCAGCTCCGTGGCATCGGCGGAGATGATTACATCGGCGGTGAAGCATTCTTCCAGGAAATAAGCCCGGCTGCGGCCGTAGGTCAGGGCCACGTAGTTGGCCCGGTAGGCGTCGGGATTCACGGAGATGCCCGCCTCAATGATCTGCGCAGCGGCAATGGCGCCATACCGCTGCTGGAGATAGCGAACGTTGCCCGTGTGGTCAAAATGGGCGTGGGAGCAGAGAATGCCCTTGAGATGGAAGCCGTTGTCCTCCAGCAGGTGGGTCAGGCCGCTGCGGTCCAGCTTGGCATAGCCTGTGTCCAGCAGGACAATATCGGTGTCATTTAATTTATAAATAGGCAGCAGGGCTGTGGCGGCCACAGCCACATAGGTGCTGCCCAGGACATGGCGAAGCTCCATGAGGTGTTTTTCTCCTTTATATCTTTTGAATTTCTCCACCTTTTCCATTTTAAGAAAACGGATTGCCGCTGCCGCTTTTGCAAACTGATTTCGCAGTGACAGGCTGCAACGACAGATTTTGATAATCTCATTATATCCATCGAGCGAAGAAAAACAAGAGCTGCCTTTTGCGAAAATTTCATTTACAAAAGGCAGGAAGTATTGTAAAATACTGTGGAGAATAAAAACAGGAGGATTTGTATGGACGAGCCGAAATATAAACGGGTGCTACTGAAAATCAGCGGGGAAGCCCTGGCGGGAGAAAAGCACTTTGGCCTGGACTTTGGCGTTATGGGCCGGGTGGCGGATGTCATTAAGGAATGTGTGGAGATGGGTGTTCAGGTGGGCATCGTTATCGGCGGCGGCAACTTTTGGCGCGGCGTAAAGAATGGCGAGGGCTACATCGAGCGCACCCGGGCCGACCACATGGGCATGCTGGCCACGGCTATGAACTGCATGGCTATGGCCGACGTGCTGGAGCAAAAGGGCGTGGATGTGCGGGTGCAGACCGCCCTGGAAATTAAGGAAGTAGCTGAGCCCTATATCCGGGCCCGGGCCATCCGGCACCTGGAAAAGGGACGGGTGGTTATCTTCGGCTGCGGCATCGGCAGTCCCTTCTTCTCCACGGATACCGCGGCGGTGCTGCGGGCGGCGGAGATCGGCGCGGACGTCATCCTGCTGGCCAAAAATATCGACGGCGTTTATAACTGCGACCCGGCCAAGTTTGCCGATGCAAAGAAATTCGACTCTATTACCTATGACGATGTGCTGGCTCAGCATCTGTCCGTGATGGATAGCACCGCCACCAGCCTGTCTATGGATAATCACATCCCTGTCTTGGTATTTGCCCTGAAGGATCCCTACAACATCATCCGCGCCCTGCGCGGAGAAAAAATCGGAACGATCGTAAAGGAGGCTTAACCCCATGCTGAAAGACGAATACAAGGTTTACGAAGAAAAAATGAAGAAGAGCATCGAGTCCGTGAAGAATGACTTCGCTGCCGTGCGGGCGGGCCGGGCCAATGCCGCTGTGCTCAATCGCATTTCCGTGGACTATTACGGCACCCCTACGCCCATCCAGCAGGTGGGCAGTGTGGCGTCTCCGGATCCCCGGACCCTGGTCATCACCCCCTGGGACGGGTCTTTGCTGCGGGCCATTGAAAAGGCTATTCTGGAGTCCGACCTGGGCATCAATCCCCAGAACGACGGCAAGTGCATCCGCCTGTCCTTCCCCCAGCTCACCGAGGAGCGCCGCAAGGAGCTGGTGAAGCAGATCCACAAGTATGCTGAAAACGGCAAGGTGGCCGTGCGCAACATCCGCCGGGACGCCATGGATAGGTTTAAGAAGATGCAGAAGGCCTCTGAGATCACCGAGGATGAGCTGAAGCTGGCGGAAAAGGACCTGCAGAAGATTACCGACGACAACTGCAAGGAGCTGGATAAGCTCCTGGAGATTAAGGAAAAGGAACTGATGTCTGTCTGATGGGGCTGTTTTCCAAAAAAGTCTCTCATAAGGCGGGGCAGGTGGATAAAAGCCGCCTTCCCCGCCACATCGCTATCATTATGGACGGCAACGGTCGTTGGGCGAAGAAGCGCGGGCTTCCTCGTACTGCCGGACATAAGGTGGGCGCGGAGACGTTCCGCAAAATCGCCCTGTACTGCAAGGCCCTGGGCGTGGAATATCTGACCATTTACGCCTTCTCCACGGAGAACTGGAAGCGGCCCGCCGATGAGGTAAGCACCCTCATGAGCCTGCTGAAAAAGTATATGCAGGAGGCCATTGACACCATGGAGCGGGACCAAATGAAGCTGCGCTTTTTCGGCGATCTCTCGGCCCTGAGCCCGGAGCTGCAGGCCCTGGCCCATAAAGCCAATGAGGTGGCGGACCGGGTGGAGGGCTTTCAGGCAAACCTGTGCATCAACTACGGCGGGCGGGATGAGATCCTCCACGCGGCCCGGGAATGTGCCGCCGCGGGGGAGGAGATGACGGAGGAGAACCTGGAAAGACATCTCTACTCCGCCGGGATCCCCGATCCGGAGCTTATCATCCGCCCCGGCGGAGAGCTGCGGCTAAGTAACTTCCTGCTGTGGCAGTGCGCGTATTCGGAGTTTTACTTCTGCGATACCCTGTGGCCGGATTTCGGCGAAAGGGATCTGGACGAGGCCATCGTGGCCTTCCAGCAGCGGGACCGCCGCTTTGGCGGGATCAAGTAAGAGGATTAAAAAAGGAACTGAAGCTATGAAACAGAGAATATTAGTGGCGGTCATCGGTATCCCATTGCTGCTTTTGGTGCTTTGCTGGTTGCCCCATTGGGCTACAGCGGCGCTGCTGGCGGCACTGGGCGTTATTGGCGCCCACGAGCTGCTGGCGGCGGTGAGCGGCCCGGAAAAGACGAAACGGCTGTGGGTCTTGGCGGGCGTTTTGGCCGTGCTTACGGTGTTTGCCACCTACGCGGGCAGGGAGGAATACAAGGGCACGGTGCTGGTGGCTGCGCCCTGGCTGCTGTGTGCGGCGGCGGCACTGCTGTTTTTACTGGCGGTACGGTGGTACGGCCGGGAAAATGCCGTGGCATTTCAGGATATCTGCGCAGTGCTGCTGGGCGGCGTGGCCATCCCCTTGGCCATGAGCTGCCTGCTGCGGCTGCGGCTGCTTAACTACGGCGGCGGATTGGTGCTGATGCCCCTGGTGGCCGCATTTATGAGTGACTCGGCGGCCCTGTTTACGGGCATGGCCTGCGGCAAGCATAAGCTGGCACCCAAAGCCAGTCCCAAAAAGACCGTGGAGGGCGCCGTGGGCGGACTCGTCGGCGGTGTGCTGGGAATGATCGTCTTTCGCATCGTGTTCTTTTTCGTCACGCTGCAGCCGCTTTCCATCGGCTGGTGCATGGTCATTGGCTTGGCGGGTGCGTTTATGGGCCAGCTGGGCGATCTGAGTTTTTCTGTTATCAAGCGCCAGTGCGGCATCAAGGATTATGGCCGCCTGCTGCCGGGCCACGGCGGCGTGCTGGATCGGTTTGACAGCGTTATCTTCGCCGCTCCGGTGGTGTGGATGATTGCAACGGCAGTTGGAATGTGAGAATAAAATGAGCAAGTGTATTTCTGTTTTGGGCAGCACCGGTTCTATAGGTCGGCAAACGCTGCAGGTGGCCCGGGAGCTGGGACTAAAGGTGGCGGCTCTCACCGCCGGTAAACAAATTGATCTGTTGGAGCAGCAGGCACGGCAGTTTCGTCCGTGCCTTGTTGCCGTGTTTGAGGAAAACGCCGCCAGGGAGCTGCGGGAAAGGCTTTCGGATCTGCATATTCAGGTTATGAGCGGCATGGAGGGCCTCCTGGCGGCGGCAGAACTGGCCGACAGCGACACTGTGGTCACGGCGGTCATGGGCAGTGTGGGCCTGGAGCCGACGCTTGCGGCCATCCGCAGGAAAAAGCGCATCGCCCTAGCCAACAAGGAGACACTGGTGTGCGCCGGGGAGCTGGTGATGGCGGAGGCGGAGAAATACGGCGCGGAGATCGTGCCGGTGGATTCGGAGCATTCGGCCATTTTTCAGAGCCTCCAGGGCTGTCGGGATCGGGGCGAGGTGAAGCGGCTTCTGCTCACCTGTTCCGGTGGGCCGTTTTTCGGCAAGACATTTGCAGAGCTGGAGCATATGACGGCGGCGAACGCCCTGAAGCACCCTAACTGGAGCATGGGGTCAAAAATCACCATCGACTCCGCTACCCTTATGAACAAGGGCCTGGAGATCATCGAGGCCATGCGGCTGTACGGCCTGCCCCTGGCCCAGGTGGATGCGGTGATCCACCGGCAGAGCATCATCCACTCCCTGGTGGAATACCGGGACGGTGCCATGATCGCTCAGCTGGGCACACCGGATATGAAGCTGCCCATCCGCTACGCCCTGACCTATCCCTACCGGGCCGCGACCCCGGATAAACCGCTGGACCTGCTTTCCTGCGGGCCGCTGACCTTCAGCGCCCCGGATGAGGAGGCGTTCCCCTGCCTGCGCATTGCTAAGGATTGCGCTGCCGCCGGGGGCACCGCCTGCGCCATTATGAACGGAGCCAACGAGGTGGCCGTGGCGCAGTTCCTCCGGGGTGAGATCGGCTTCAACGACATCGCCCGCCGGGTGGAGCGGGCCCTTTCCCGGGTAGCGGTGAAATATCAGCCGAGCCTTGGGGATATACTGGAAGCAGACCGGTTGGGCCGGGAGGCTGCCCGGTAAAAAAAGACGCCGCGGCGTCAGATGGGAGCGACTATGTCCACTGTTTTGTATATTTTGGTTGCACTGCTGGTGTTCGGCGTACTTATCGCCGTCCATGAGCTGGGGCATTTTCTGGCGGCAAAAGCCTGTGGGGTGAAGGTGAACGAGTTCTCTATCGGCATGGGCCCCACCATTTTCAAAAAGCAAAAAGGGGAGACCTTGTATGCCCTGCGATGCTTGCCCTTCGGCGGATTCTGCGCCATGGAGGGGGAGGACGAGACCTCGGAGGATCCACGGGCCCTGGAAAACCAGGGCTTTTGGGCGAAGCTGCTGATCTTTGCCGCCGGGGCGGCGATGAATTTCCTGGCGGGCCTGCTGATCATCCTGTGCCTGTATGGCGGGGCAAAGGCATTTGTCACCCCGGTGATCGCCGACTTTGCCCAGGGCTGTCCCTTGGAGGGGACACTGTTAGCCGGCGACAAGGTCACCGCCATTGACGGCGAGCGGATCTATGTCTACAGCGATGTGAGCCTGCTGCTGAATTTGAAGCAGAGCGGCAGCCATGACCTGACGGTGCTCCGAAACGGCGAGAAGGTAGAGCTTACCAATGTCCCCATGGAACTGCGGGAGTATACCGACAAAAACGGCAATGCTTACACGGGCTATGGACTAACTTTTTCTGTGAAGGAGGCCAGCATCGGCGACCGGATCAGCTACAGCTTTGCCAACGCCATAGACTTTGTACGCATGGTGCGCCTGTCGCTGCAGATGCTGGTTACGGGTCAGGCCGGAGTTAAGGACATAAGCGGGCCGGTGGGCATTGTCTCTGTTATTACCGATGTGGGGCAGAGCAGCAGCTCGACCTCCGCAGCCGTGCGGAACATTGCGTATCTGGCGGCCATGATCGCCGTAAACCTGGCGGTGATGAACCTGCTGCCCCTGCCGGCGCTGGACGGGGGAAAAATCTTCTTCCTGGTCATCAACGCCCTGTGCATGCTGGTGATCCGCAAGCGCATCCCGCAGAAGTTTGAGAGCTATGTCCACATTGCGGGTTTTGCGCTGCTGATGCTGCTGATGCTGGCGGTGACATTTCAGGATGTGTGGAAAATATTTCAATAACTGGCTAAAATTCCTTCGGAATTTTATGCCAAAAGGCTTGCAGTCTGCTGCGCGCATAATTTTGCCGCAAGGCGGCAAAATTCCACACTGGCAGCCAGAGAGGTATTTTTCCCCACGCACATGTCGCGGTGAAAAATGATTTTAATTTTTTGCCGCCTGCGGGCGGCAAACTCTGCGAGGCTTTTTGATTTGCGTTTTTACGAGGGAGGAGCGTATGAGAATATGAGCAAGCAAATTCAGGTGGGCAGCGTGGCCGTAGGCGGCGGCGCGCCCGTGAGCATACAGTCCATGTGCAACACGCCTACGCAGGATGTGGCGGCCACGGTGAGCCAGATCCTCCGCCTGGAGAAGGCCGGGTGTGAGATCATCCGTGTGGCCGTGCCGGATCAGGATGCCGCCCGGGCCGTGGGAGAAATTAAACGCCGCATCCACATTCCCCTGGTTTGCGACATCCATTTTGACTATAAGCTGGCTCTTTTATGCGCAGAGCAGGGAGTGGATAAAATACGTATCAACCCGGGGAACATCGGGTCAAAAGACCGGGTGCGGGCTGTGGCGGACGCCTGCCGGGAGCGGGGCATCCCCATCCGCATCGGCGTCAACGGCGGGTCATTGGAAAAGGACCTGCTGGCCAAATACGGCGGCGTCACGGCGGAGGCGTTGGTGGAGAGCGCCCTGGGCCATGTGCGCCTTTTGAACGACTGTAATTTTGACGACATCTGCATCTCCGTCAAATGTTCGGATGTGCCGGTGAATATGCAGGCCTATCAGCTGCTCCGCCGGCGGACGGACTATCCCCTGCACCTGGGCGTCACCGAGGCAGGTACCCCCACCATGGGCATCCTGAAGTCAGCCATGGGCATTGGGGGGCTTCTGTGCCTGGGTCTCGGCGACACCGTCCGGGTGAGCCTGACGGCGGACCCGGCGGAGGAGGTGCGTGCGGCCAAGCAGATTTTATCTGCCGCCGGGGTGCGGCGCTTCGGACCCAACCTCATCTCCTGCCCCACCTGCGGCCGCACCAAGTACGACATGATCCCCATTGCCCGGGAGGTGGAGCGGCGGCTGGAGGGCTGCGAGAAGAATATCACTGTGGCGGTAATGGGCTGCGTGGTCAATGGGCCCGGAGAGGCTGCCGCCGCCGATGTGGGCATCGCCGGGGGAAAGGGCGAGGGCCTGGTGTTCCGCCGGGGCAAGATCCTGTATAAGGTCCCGGAGGACAAGCTGGTGGATGCACTGATGAACGAGATCGAGAAGCTGTAAGTATGGAGAAGATTGGATTTTTAGACTTTTTTGGGAGCTTTTTGCCGCCCCATGACCTGCGGCCGCTGCTGGCGGACGCCAAGATCGTGTCGGGCGAGCTGGATCGGGGGAGCCGCACCCTGGAGGCGGAGGTGGAGAGCCGGGAGGACATGCCCGACGCCGCCGTGGCGGCTCTGGAGCAGCTGCTGCAGGAGCATTACGGATTCCGCCAGGTGCGGCTGCGGTTTGTGTCCGCCGCCGGGAAAAAGAGTGCCGAGCAGGTGCTCTTTGGCAAGCCCATCAAGGGCAAGCCCGTCTCCATGGAGGGGCTGAACCCCAAAATGGGCGGCGTTGTGGTGGAGGGCAAGGTGTTTTTTGCCGATTGCCATGAGACCCGGCGCCCCGGGGTATGGGTGTTGACCTTTGACATGACGGATTACAAAAACTCCGTCACTGTCCGCAAATATATGCAGACCAAGGAGCTGGGTGGCCTGCAAAGCGCCATCGCCCCGGGGATGTGGCTGCGGGTCCAGGGCTTTATGGAGCTGACCCGGGACGGAAAGGACGTGCAGCTCAATCCCCAAAGCATCATGAAGGTCGGCCATGAGGGCCGGAAGGATACGGCGAAGGAGAAGCGGGTGGAGCTGCACCTGCATACCCGCATGTCCAACATGGACGCCTTGACGGACCCGGCGGCGGTGATTAAGGAGGCCATTGCCTGGGGGCACCCGGCTATCGCCATCACTGACCACGGCGTGGTGCAGGCCTTTCCCGATGCCTGGCACACGGCCAAGGGAAAAATAAAAATTCTCTATGGCGTGGAAGGGTATTTCATCAACAATCTGGACGATCGGGTGGCGGTTCACGGCCCGGCGGACCAGGATTTTGACGACGAGATCGTCTGCTTTGACATTGAGACCACGGGCCTGCAGGTGATGAAAGAGGCTATCACGGAGATCGGCGCGGTGGTGCTGAAAAATGGGGAAATTACGGACCGATTCCAAACCTTTGTAAATCCCGGCCGCCGCCTGACACCGGAAATAATCGGCCTCACGGGCATCACCGACGCCATGCTCAAGGACGCACCCCAGCTCAAGGAGGCCCTGGAGGCATTCCTGCAGTTTGTAAACGGGCGGCCTCTGGCGGCCCACAATGCGGAGTTTGACATCGGCTTCATCCGGGAGGGCTGCCGCCGGGTGGGGCTGGATTTTTCGCCCACCTATGTGGACTCCCTGATTCTGGCCCAGAACCTGCTGCCGGAGCTGAATAAATTTAAGCTGGATATAGTGGCGGAGCATCTGGACCTGCCGTCCTTCAACCACCACCGTGCCTCGGATGATGCGGGCATGGTGGGCTATATGCTTATCCCGTTTTTTGAGAAAATGCGCCGGGAGCTGGGCATCAATCGCCTACAGGAGATCAACGGCAAAATGCTGGAGCTGCGGCCCCTGGGCAATAAGAACCACCGCCGGCCCAAGCACATTATTATTCTGGCTAAAAACAAGCTGGGGCTCAAGCACCTGTATCAGCTGGTGTCGGCCTCCAACCTGAAATATTTCAAGCGCTTTCCCATCATCCCCAAGACGGAGCTGGCGGCTCACCGGGAGGGGCTCATCATCGGATCCGCCTGCGAGGCCGGGGAGCTGTTCCGGGCGGTGGTGGACCATAAGGACTGGGACGAGCTGAAGCGCATTGCCTCCTTTTACGACTATCTGGAGATCCAGCCCCTGTGCAACAACGCCTTCATGCTGCGCAGCGGCGAGGCCCGGGACGAGGAGGAGCTGCGGGACTTCAACCGCACCATTGTCCGCCTGGGTGCGGAGCTTAACAAGCCCGTCTGCGCCACCGGGGATGTGCATTTTATGGAGCCGGAGGATGAAATTTATCGCCATGTGCTCCTGGCCAGCAAAAAATTCCCCGACGCAGACAAGAGCCTGCCCATTTACTTTAAGACCACCGATGAGATGCTGGAGGAATTTTCCTACCTGGGAGAGGAGACCGCCTATGATGTGGTGGTGAAGAATCCCCGGATGATCGCGGACCTGGTGGAGGAAATTGAGTTGCTGCCCCCGGGACAGCTTTTCCCGCCCCGGCTGGAAAACTCTGAGCAGGAGCTCCACGACATGGTGTGGAGCAAGTGCCACGAGCTATACGGAGAGAATCCCCCAAAGCTGATTGTGGATCGGCTGAATGTGGAGCTGGGCGGCATCTTGGGCAAGTACGATGTGGTGTATATGTCGGCCCAGAAGCTGGTGCAGCGGAGCCTGGAAAACGGATACCTGGTGGGCTCAAGAGGGTCTGTGGGGTCATCGCTGGTTGCCTATATGGCGGGCATCACGGAGGTGAACTCTCTGCCGCCCCACTACCGCTGCCCCCGGTGCAAGCACACGGAGTTTATCACCGACGGCAGCTATGGCTGCGGTGCGGATATGCCGGACAAAAACTGCCCCGAGTGCGGGGAAAAGCTGGTGAAGGACGGGTTTGACATCCCCTTTGAGACCTTTCTGGGCTACGGCGGCGGCAAGGTGCCGGATATCGACCTGAACTTCTCCGGGGAATACCAGGCCCGGGCCCATCGCCACGCGGTGGAGATGTTCGGCGAGACACAGGTGTTTCGAGCCGGTACCATCGGCACTCTGGCGGAAAAGACTGCCTACGGCTTTGTGCGCAAGTACCTGGAGGAGCGGCAGATCACTGCCGGCAATGCGGAGATGAATCGCCTGACCCTGGGCTGCGTGGGGGTGCGGCGCACCACGGGCCAGCATCCCGGCGGCCTGGTGGTTGTGCCGGACGATATGGATGTGGAGGATTTCACCGCCGTGCAGCACCCGGCGGATGCCGAGGACGCTGAGACCGTCACCACCCATTTTGAATACCACTGCATGGAGGATAACCTCTTGAAGCTGGATATGCTGGGTCACGATGACCCGTCCATGATCCGCATGCTGGAGGACCTCACCGGGGTCAATGCCCGAGCCATCCCCTTGGACGACCCGGATACCATGAGTATTTTCACCTCCTCCAAGGTGCTGGGCTTTGAAAATGACGAGCTGCTTGGCCCCACCGGTGCCGTGGCCATTCCGGAGTTCAATACCCGGTTTACCCGGCAGATGCTCATAGATACCCAGCCCAAGGATTTTAACACCCTGGTGCGGCTTTCGGGCTTCTCCCACGGCACGGATGTGTGGCTTGGAAATGCCCGGGAGCTGATTGTGGGCGGCACAGCCTCGGTTCTGCAGACTGTGGGCTGCCGCGATGACATCATGCTCTATCTCATCTCCATGGGTCTGGACCCGAAAATGAGCTTCAAGATCATGGAGGCTGTGCGAAAGGGTAAGGTGAAAAAGGGCGGCTTCCAGGAGGGCTGGGTGGAGGCTATGGAGGAGCACGGTGTGCCGGAGTGGTACATCGAGTCCCTGGCCAAGATCGGCTATCTTTTCCCCAAGGCCCACGCCGTGGCCTATGTGATGATGGCCTTCCGCATCGCCTGGTTCAAGGTCCATGAGCCCTTGGCCTTCTATGCAACCTTCTTCTCCATCCGGGCCAAGGCCTTTGACGCGGAGTTCTGCTGCGCCGGGAAGGAGGCCGTGGAACGAAAGATCCATGAGATCGAGAATAACAAGGACGCCACCGCCGTGGAGCAGAACCTTATGGTGACCCTGGAGGTGTGCTACGAGTTTTATCTCCGGGGCTTCCACTTCGACACCATCGATATTTACCACAGCGATGCAACGAGGTTCACCATCACCGAGGGCGGTTTGCTGCCGCCGCTGATCTCCGTCCATGGGTTGGGCGAGGCCGCCGCCCAGGACACGGTGGAAAAGCGCAAGGGAAAGACCTTTATCTCCATTGAGGAGTTTTCCATGTGCTGCAATAAGCTGTCCAAGACGCATATCGAACAGCTGAAGGCCCTGGGGGCCTTTGCGGGCATGGCGGACACAAGCCAGGTGAATTTGTTTGACGGATTTTGAAATAAAACAGGAAGGAGCCGTTCGATTGAACGGCTCCTTCCTGTTTTAAGCGAGTTTTATTCGTCGTAGATGCCCAAAATGACGATGCCTGCCACCACCAGGGCAATCATAAGATAGTGCTTCCAGGAGAGCTTTTCCTTCAGGAAAATACGGCTCCACACCACGGACAGTACGCAGTAGGCGGAGATGATAGGGGCTGCCAGGGCCACATGCTCCGTGTCCGCCAGGGCGTAAATATAGGCGAACTGGCCGGCGGTCTCGCACAGAGCGCCCAGGTACTTGGGCCCCTCCCGCTTAGGCACCAGCTTCTGCCTGCGGATGAGCACCACATACACAAAGCACGCAATACCCGCCGCCAGGAAGGTCAGCTCATAGGCGCAGTTGGCGCTATCCTCGTTCAGGGTCTCCAGCACCTTGCTGTCGGCGAAGGTGCCCAGGGCGTCCAGCACGCAGTAGAGAATGGGCAGCACCAGCGCCAGGGCGGACTTGGCGTACTTATAGTTGCCGACCTCCTGGCGAGCCAGGCGCAGCTCGTCGTCCTCCCGGGCCTCCACAATACCCAGCCCGATAACGCCCACACACACCAGGGCCATGGCTGCATACTGGGCCGGGGCCAGCAGGGCAGACCCGGTGATGATGCTCAGCACCGCCACCATTGCGCCGGAGGAGTTGCAAATGGGAGACGAGATGGACAGCTCAATGTAGCGAAGCCCCACGTATCCCAGGGTCATGGACAGAATATACAGCAGCGACACCGGCAGATAGGTGAGGATGATGGAGAAATTAATTTCCGTCCCGCCGATAAAGATTTCATAGGCTGCGTGCAGCCCCATGACCACGCCCACAGCCATGACCATTTTCAGGTGGGCGTACTTGTCGTCTGCATCCCGACAGCCGATTTTAGAAAACAGATCCGATCCGCTCCAGAACAGAAGCGCGATCACAGAAAACCAAAACCACATAGATGAAAATACCCCTTATTATTTTATAGTTTAATGATTCCGGCGTCCGCCAGCTTTTGCATACTCAAAAGAATGCCCAGCTTGCCGTGAAACCAGGTGAGACCACCCTGGAAGTAGACCGCGTAGGGGGGGCGGATGGGCCCATCGGCGGAAAGCTCAATGGAGCTGCCCTGCACGAAGGCTCCGGCGGCCATAATGACCTCGCTCTCATAGCCGGGCATAGCCCAGGGCTCCGGGGTCACATAGCTATCCACGGCGGCGGCGGACTGGATACCCTTGCAGAAGGCCACCATAGCTTCCTTGCTGCCCAGCTCCACGGCCTGGATGATGTCGTGTCGACTCTCGGCGGAGCCGGGCACCACCCGGAAGCCCAGCTTTTCATAGCAGGCGGCGGCAAATACGGCGCTCTTCACCGCCGAGGCCACCACCGTGGGCGAGAGAAACAGCCCCTGGTAAAAGGCGGGCATCAGCCCCAGATTTGCGCCTACCTCCTGCCCAAGGCCCGGGGCACTGAGACGGTAGGCACAGCGGTCCACGCATTCCCTGGTGCCGCAGATGTAGCCGCCGATGGGGGCCAGGCCGCCCCCGGGATTCTTAATGAGGCTCCCCACGATCATGTCTGCTCCCAGGTCTGAGGGCTCCTGCATCTCCACAAATTCGCCGTAGCAGTTGTCCACCATGCAGAGCACGCCGGGCTTGCACTGCTTGCAGAAAGCGATCAGCTTCCCAATTTGCTCCACGGAGAAGGTGGGCCTCGTAGCGTACCCCTTGGAGCGCTGGATGGTGATGAGCTTGGTTTTGTCCGTAATGGCCCGGCGGATGCCCTCATAGTCAAAGGTGCCGTCAGGCAGCAGCTCCACCTCCCGGTAGCTCACGCCGTATTCCGCCAGGGAGCAGGGGGAGGGACGGATACCGATGACCTCCTCCAGTGTGTCGTAGGGCCGGCCCACAGGGCTTAAAAGCTCGTCTCCGGGCCGTAGATTGGCACTGAGGGCCACGGTGAGGGCATGGGTACCGCAGGTGATCTGGGGGCGCACCAGGGCTGCCTCCGTGTGGAAGCAATCGGCATAGACCCGCTCCAGATTATCCCGCCCCTCATCGTCGTAGCCGTAACCCGTGGTGGCGGCAAAATGGGTAGCGTTGACGCGGTTTTTCTGCATAGCGGCAAGCACCTTGCACTGGTTGTACTCCGCCACTGCGTCGATCTCCCGGAATCGCCCCGTAAGACCGCCGAGAGTCGCCTCGCCAAATTCATAAACGGCCTGGGAGACCCCCAACTGCCGATACATTTCGTTCATCATGATTCGCTGTCCTCCGTGTTTTGCAGAATTTCCTGAGCCACCCGGTCCAGTACCTCCGGCCGGGAGACCACCAGACCCTGACTCTCACTGCCCAAAATCAGCAGCGTGTCTCCGGGGTGGATATTAAAAAAATCCCGGGCCTCCTTGGGGATCACGATCTGACCCCGGTCGCCCACCTTGGCGGTGCCAAACACCCGCCGGGTAGGGGAACGGCCCAATATATGCTTGCCCTGGGGCATGACCTCACCTCACCTCACAAAAATCATCTTTTTCATACTTGTGTGACAGATGGCAGTATATCACACCCGCTGGAAAATGCAAGCCCTTTCCGCGAAAAAAAGCCCGTATTCCGCAGAATACGGGCTTTTGTCCACTTCACTCCAGCTTTTCCGGAAACTCCACTCCGTTCAGCCGCAGGATCATCCGCAGAGGATAGTCCCTGTCCAGGTAGTTCCGGCAATACCAATCAAAGGTAGCCTCCGGTAAATGCATAAGCTCCGGGGCCTCACAGCGGAACAGCTCAAAGGTTTTCTGATCCCCCGAGAGCAGGGCTGCCAGCACATCCAGCCTCTTTTCCTCCGCCAGGCGGTTCAGACACGCATCCATGATAGAGGCGCAGGCCTGCTCATCCGGGGGGGCGAACTGCTCCTTGTTCCCCAGCCAGTAAAGAAACTCGTTAGGGTCCAGATCCAGCTTGGTGGTGATTTGGCTCAGCTTGTAAAATTCCTGCCAATCTCTCTTTTTCAGCACCTGGATAAGGTACTGCACCAGCCCGTCATCCAAGGCGATACAATCCAAAAAAACCTCAAAGGCGTGCTTACCTGCGTCCGGATCCGGCTCCTTCTGTACAGGCTCCTCCGCCTGCTCCCCCCGGGCCTGGCTGGCCAGGACCCGGGCGGCGGAGAGCGCATCGTCCATAGAGAAACTGTCGTAAGCCGCCTGGGGGACTTCGTCTCCCGCTGCGGCGGCACAGGCGCGCACAAAGGCGGGGATGCCCATAGCGCCGATCTGCCGCTGCAGCTCCATAGCCCGATGCATTTCATCGTTTTCCATAAGTGTGATACCCTCCGGGGCGGTTAGGGAGCCCTCGCAGATCTGGGTCATATATTGCAGGTAATAGTCAAACAGTGTCATAGTACAGCCTCACTTTCCAGCCTTGACTTTACCACACCCGGCGGGGAATTGCAAGACGCCTGCAAATATGGTAAGATGGCCCAAAGGAGGGAAAGCCCATGCAGGAATATTACGCCGCGCCCATGGAGGGCCTCACCGGCTGGCGCTGGCGGCAGGTGCAATCGGAGCTGTTCGGCGGCGCGGACCGCTACTACACGCCCTTTCTCTCGCCCAATGCCAATTTCGAGTTCCAGACCAAGGAGCTGCAGGAGATCGACCCGGAGCATAACCGGGACCTTTTTGTGGTGCCGCAAATCCTTACCAATCGGCCGGAATACTTCGTTTGGGCGGCTAAAGAGTGCCAGAGCCGGGGCTACAGCGAGGTGAATCTGAACCTGGGCTGCCCCTCCGGCACGGTAACGGCGAAAAATAAGGGGGCTGGCTTGCTGCGGGAAAAGGACATCCTGCGAGCACTTCTGGACGGCATATTCGATGCCCTTCCGGACCTGAAAATTTCCGTCAAGACACGCATCGGCTGGGATGATCCCAACCAGTGGCCCGCTCTGCTGGCCCTGCTGAACGACTATCCCATCACCCTGCTTATTATTCATCCCCGGGTGCGAACGGAGTTTTACAAGGGGAGAGTCCACCGGGACGCCTTTGCCTGGGCGCAGGCGAACACCGGCCTGCCTCTGTGCTATAACGGCGACCTGCTGACCCCGGCGGATGTGTCTGCCGCTCCCAACGTGCCCTTGATGTTTGGACGGGGCCTCCAGGCGGACCCGTCCCTGCTGCGCCGTCTCCGAGGCGGAGAGAGGGCCAGTGCGGCCGAGCTGCAGGCCTTCCACGATGCCATCTATACCGCCTATCGCCGGGATTACTCCGGCGATGTGTCTGTGCTGCACCGGATGAGAGAGCTGTGGAATTACCTGGCCGGCAGCTTTCGGAACACGGAGCCTCTGCTGCGCGCCGTCCGCAAGGCCCGCACCTGCGCAGCCTATGAGCAGGCGGTCCGGCCGTTCTTTGCCCGGGCGGAGATGATAAGAGAATGAGAAAGCTGCCCTTCCGGATACGCTCCGAAAGGGCAGCTCTTTTTGCAATTCAGTTCAGCACAAATACGGTGCAGTTGCGGCGGCCGAAGCGGCAGGCCTGGTCGTATTCATCAAACCAAAGGTCCAGCTTGTGGCCCTTGATACTGGTGCCGCAATCGGCGGCGGTGGCCATGCCGTAGGTCAGGTACCCATCGTCTGTGTAGATATAGAACCGTGTGCCGTAGGGGAACACGGAGGGATCCACAGCAATGTTGCCATACTGAGTGGGCCGGCCGGAAGCCGTCCGGCCGTGGATGGCGTAGGCACTGGCATTGCACGTCACCTGGGAGGAGAAGGTCATGGTGTCACCGGAGGCAAAGAGCAGATACCCGCTGCCGTCATCGTTGCGATAAACGGACACCAGCTCGTCACCGTCGGCCACGGAATCCACCAACGTACCGTATTCTACCACTTGGGTGACGGAATTGTCCTCGGTGGTGGAGATAAACTCTGTCCTTTCCAGCTTACCCTTGACAAAAACATCCATGTAGGTTTGGGTCACAGTGCCGGGCACACCGGGGGTGATGATCTCCTCCGTGCCTTTTGCCATCAGAGGATCGGCAATCCGCTCCTCGGCAAAGTCTGTCTGCACCTGCACGTTGCGCAGGCGAGTGTACTGGCGGCATACAGTGATGCTGGGGGTATCAGCGGTGAGGTCCACCACCACCATCTCATCGTCTGCCACCTTCACATGGCTGCGGCGCAGCAGATTGGCCACAGTCTCGTGGCGGGTGGTGACAACACCGGTGTCTGCGGTGTCATCCTCTGCGGAGCCGCTTAAAGAGGCGGACAGCAGCTTTGTCTCGGGTCCGGAGCTTTTCGCGGCGGCGGAGGTCCCCTCCTCCACGGCGGCGAGCTGCACTTCCTGCCCTTTGGGCAGAATGAGCTGCACATCTGCGGCACCGGCGTTATTGGAGCCGGTGTAGAGCGCTTCGCTTTGGTAGTCCAGATCAGAGTCTGCGGTGACGGTATAGGTTTCCTGATCGTCAATGAGCAGGTACACATCCCCGTCTACCGGAGCGGGACCCATACAGATGCAAATCACCAGGCCCAGCAGCGTCAGTGGGGCCAAGAAGGTGAGCAGGCGCCGGCGTTTGAGCGGCCCATCCCGCAGAGTGCCCAGGCGCTTCAGAATCGTTTGGATCATACAGTGTTTCCTCCATTGCGCCGGCTTTTCAGACCGGGCCGGAGGCTCCTTTCGGTAGTTTCATTGGGAGACATCCCTTGAAAAGTTAAAGGAATGATGCTTATTTGTAATCAAAATGTAACACTTGTAACAAAACTGAATTTGACAGGAGTATATCACCTTTTTTACGATGTGTCAAGTTTTTCCGGAAAGGGGCGGATTTATGCACCCTTTGCCAAGGGAAAAATGGAAGGATCGAAAACGAAACGGAAACAAAATTGTTACAGACTCGGCGACGAAAAAGTCGTGGATTCGGTGTTGCCTCATGGGGAAAGTTTCGGTATAATGGAATCGTTATTTTAAAGCGAGGAGGGAGCGCTGTGCGTCCTGTATATATCCCCGTGGGCCATATCGTCAACGCCCACGGCATCAAAGGCGAGGTCAAGCTGAACCCGGAGGGCTTCACCCCGGAGTTTGTGGCAGAGTTTGATACGCTCTATATAAATGGGGAGCCCGTGCAGGTGAAAAGCCGCCGGGTCCACAAGTCCACGGTGCTTCTGACTCTGCCCGGGGTAGAGGATATGGACGCCGCCCTGGCCCTGAAGGGCCGGGAGGTCTCCATCCGGCGGGAGGATGCACATCTCCCGGAGGGCGAGTATTTTGACGCCGAGCTGGTGGGCGCTATGGTTTTGGATGACGCCACCGGAGAGGAGCTGGGACGGATCCGCCGGGTGCTGCACTATCCCGCCCACAAGGTCTACGAGGTCCGGGGCAGCCGGGAATATCTTATCCCAGCGGTGCCGGGGGTGTTCATTGCGTCCGTGGATCCGGACGGCGGCGTTATGCGTATCCACATGATGAAAGGATTGGCCACCGATGAGAATTGATATTATGACCCTCTTTCCCGATGCCATCGAGGCCATGATGGGCCAATCCATCATCGGCCGGGCCCGGGACCGGGGCTATATCCGGCTCTATACCCATCAGATCCGGGAATATACTACCAATAAGCAGATGCAGGTGGACGACTACCCCTACGGCGGCGGTCGGGGGGCGGTGATGCAGGCGGATCCCCTGTACCGCTGCTGGGAGCATATCTGCCGGGAGGTGGGGCAGCGGCCCCACACCATCTACCTGTCTCCCTGCGGCCGGACCTTCACCCAGGAGGTAGCCAAGGAACTGAAGGCGGCTCACGAGAACATCGTCCTGGTCTGCGGACACTATGAGGGGGTGGACCAGCGATTTATCGACGAGTGTGTGGATGAGGAGCTGAGCATGGGCGACTTTGTCCTCACCGGCGGGGAGATCCCGGCCATGGCTGTGGCGGATTGCCTGTTCCGCATGGAGGAGGGGGTGCTGCCCGAGGAGAGCTGCTACACCGACGAGAGCCACTGGAACGGGCTTTTGGAGTATCCCCAGTATTCCCGGCCGGAGGAGTGGCACGGGCGCAAGGTGCCCGCCATCCTCCTCAGCGGCAACCATGGCGGTGTGGATGATTGGCGCCGAAAGGAGAGCTACAAGCGTACCATGGCCCGGCGGCCGGACCTTTGGGCCCGGTTCGATGAGAGCGCCGTAAAGACCAAGCACGATAAAAAGATCCTTCAGCAGGCCAAGGACGAATTCACCGCCGAACAGGAACAAAAAGAATAATATGTGTTGCAAAGAACGGCAGGGATGCTCCATCGCATCTCTGCCGTTTCGCTGCCCACCGCCTAAGCGCAGCACAGCGTATCCGCAGGGGCCGATGCCTGCATCGGCATTCATAAATGCGCAGGGCGGGGTGCCCTCATCCCGCCGCTTCGTTAACCACCGCGCCCCTTGCAAAGCCCTGCCATTGCGCACGGTGGCTGTGGGGAACGAACCGAGCGTTGTCAGTGGCAGAATAAGCGAGGTGAGCGAGTGACTGCGGTCAAAATTTCAAGCGCCCGCCGTAAGGCAGCGCAGAAATTTTGGACACCGCAACAGGGGGCGTCCACATTCCCACACCCCCTCAAAAAAATCCCGGCTATCCCCCAAATTTCTCTTGACTTTTTCGGGGAAATGGGGTATCATTAGCAATGTTGTAAAGCTGATTTACTTTACAGGAGGAGGGCGAACCGTGAAAAACCAGACCTACCGCATGACCATGCTGCTTGATTTTTACGGCGAGATCCTGACCCAGCGGCAGAGAGAATTCTTTGACCTGTACTATAACGAGGATTTGAGTCTGGCGGAGATTGCGGAGAACTACGGTATCAGCCGCCAGGGCGTCCGGGACGCCATCGTCCGGGCAGAGACCGCCATGGAGGAGCTGGAGGACAAGACGGGCCTGCTCAAGCGCTTTATGCGCCTGCGGGAAAAGATCGACGCCATTGAAGCTGCGGCAGCGGAGATTCAAAAGCTCAACTACCGGCAGTACGATAATCCGGAGCTGGAGCGTTTGGCGGGGGAAATCCGCACCTGCGCCGCCGCACTGAAGGAGTAAAGCTATGGCCTTTGAGGGACTAAGTGAAAAACTGAATGAAACCTTTAAGCGCCTGCGGGGCAAGGGCCGGCTCACGGAGAGTGACGTCAAGGCCGGCCTGCGGGAGGTGCGCCTGGCGCTGCTGGAGGCGGACGTCAGCTACAAGGTGGTCAAGGACTTTATCGCCAGGGTCACCGACCGCTGCGTGGGCAGCGACGTGCTGGAGAGCCTGACCCCTGCCCAGCAGATCGTCAAGATCGTCAACCAGGAGCTTACCGAGCTCATGGGCGGCAGCAACGCCCGTCTTGCCACCGCGTCTAAGGGACCTACGGTGGTGATGATGGTGGGTCTCCAGGGCGCCGGTAAAACCACTAACTGCGCAAAGCTGGCGGGCCTCATGCGCCGCCAGTATGGCAAACGGCCCCTGCTGGTGGCCTGCGACGTGTACCGCCCCGCCGCCATCAAGCAGCTGCAGGTGGTGGGCCAGCAGCTGGACATTCCCGTTTTTGAGATGGGCCAGGGCGACCCGGTGAACATCGCCCGGGAGGCGCTGAAATACGCCTCGGACCACGGAAATGACATTGTATTCCTGGATACCGCAGGCCGTCTGCACATTGATGAACAGCTCATGGACGAGCTGAAGAATATCAAGGAAAATATCCATCCCCATGAAATCCTCCTGGTAGTGGATGCCATGACCGGCCAGGACGCCGTTAACGCCGCCACCGCCTTTGACGAGGCACTGGGTATTGATGGAGTGCTGCTGACCAAGCTGGACGGCGACGCCCGGGGCGGTGCGGCCCTGTCCATCCGGGCAGCCACGGGCAAGCCCATCAAGTTTGTGGGCACCGGGGAAAAGCTGGACATGATCGAGCTGTTTCATCCGGAGCGCATGGCCTCTCGCATTTTGGGCATGGGCGACATGCTTACCTTCATCGAAAAGGCCGAGCAGCAGTACGACGAAAAGCAGGCCAAAAAGCTTGAGGAGAAGCTGCGGAAAAACCGCCTGACCCTTTCGGATTACCTGGACCAGCTGGAGCAGCTGCAGAAAATGGGCGACCTGAGCCAGATCGCCTCTATGCTTCCCGGCGGCCTGGGCAAGAGCTTCGACGCCAGCCAGATCGATGAAAAGCAGATGGCCCATAGCAAGGCCATCATTCAATCCATGACGATGAAGGAGCGGGAAAATCCCCAGATCCTCAATGCTTCCCGCAAGCGGCGTATTGCCGCCGGCTGCGGCCTGGAGGTGGTGGATGTAAACCGTCTGCTGAAGGCATTTGAGGCCATGCAGCAGATGACCAAGGCTATGACCAAGGGCAAAATGCGGGGCATGGGCAGCCTGATGGGCGGCATGGGCGGCGGCTTCGGCGGCGGCAGCATGCGCAGCTTCGGCCGGAAAAAGAGACTAAAGTAAGATCAAAAAAGCTCTGCAGAGCTCGCGCCCGCAGGGTGCAATCCTTTTGGCAGAAAATTCCGCAGGAATGTTCGCCAGCTACAGAAAACAGAAATAAGTGCTGCTGCATTTATCCATAAAAAATTCATTTTATTTTTGGAGGAAAGTAACCATGGTTAAGATCAGATTGAGAAGAATGGGTGCCAAGAAGGCTCCTTACTACCGCGTTGTGGTGGCCGATTCCCGTTATCCCCGCGATGGCCGGTTCATCGAGGAGATCGGCACCTACAATCCCTGCGTGTCCCCCGCCGAGATCAGCATTGACGCTGACCGCGCCCGTGAGTGGATCAAGACCGGCGCACAGCCCACAGACACCGTTCGCGCTCTGCTGAAGAAGGTCGACGTCCTTTAATTTGAGGGTATGGCCATGAAGGAATTGCTGCTCTATATCGCCAGGAGCCTGGTGGACCATCCGGAGCAAGTTACCGTGACGGAGGTTGGCGAGGCGGAGGATCTGACGCTGGAGCTGCGTGTGGCACCCGAGGATATGGGAAAGGTGATCGGCCGTCAGGGCCGTATTGCCAAGGAGATCCGCACGGTCGTGCGGTCTTATGCCCAGCGCACCGGCGTGAAGGTTTCGGTCGATATCGTTGATTGATAAAAAGGCTCCGGAAGGGTTTCCGGGGCCTCTTTATTTTTGTCGGAAAAATCCATCATAGTCATTCCGAGGAGCAAAGCGACGTGGGGATCCGTAGCTTTTTATGAATGTGAATTCTGCAAAAAAGAGAAAAATCTGCATATAAGGAACGGATTGCCACAACCGGTCTGCGGACTGGTCTCGCAATGACATTTTTTGAGGGCCTGGGACGCCGGAATCTCTGTTTTATATGCCTGCCGTCCCGGGGAGGCTGCGGGCAAGTGAGGAGAGATTTTCTCCTGTACACACTTGACAAATTTTGCCCCATGGTGTACTCTTGCTATAGACAATTTGATATAGCTTTGTATCTACATTGCGGACTCTTGATGGGAGGAAGCCTCATGCTGTCTATGGAAATGCTGCTGGATGCCCAGCGTATCCTTGACCCGGTAATCAACCATACCCCCGTAGTCTCCACGAAAGACATTGTCCCGGATTGTGATTTTTATCTGAAGGCGGATTGCCTGCAGAAAACCGGCGCATTCAAGCTCCGGGGTGCATACTACAAGATCGCCACCCTTTCCGATGAGGAAAAGGCCCGGGGCGTCATTGCCTGCTCTGCGGGAAATCATGCCCAGGGCGTTGCCTTTGCCGCCCGGGATATGGGAATCCCGGCCACCATCTGCATCCCGGAGGGGGCGCCCCTGAGTAAGATCGAGGCCACCCGCAGCTACGGCGCCCATGTGGTGCTGGTGCCCGGTGTGTACGATGACGCCTATAGGGAGGCTGTCCGTCTGCGAGACGAGAAACGCCTCACATTTATCCATCCCTTCAATGACTATCGTGTCATGGCCGGCCAGGGCACCATTGCCTTGGAGCTGCACCGGCAGCTCCCGGATTGCGACATTTTTCTGGTGCCTATCGGCGGCGGCGGGCTCATTGCCGGCGTGGCTTATGCCATCAAGCACCTGATGCCCCGGTGCAAGGTCATCGGCGTGCAGGCGGCAGGCGCCGCCAGCATGGTGGATTCCATTCACGCCAATAAGATTCTCACCCTACCCTCTGTCCACACCATTGCCGACGGTATTCAGGTCAAAACCCCCGGCGACCTGACCTTTGACCTGGTGCGCCAGTATGTGGACGATGTAGTCACGGTGAAGGAGGGCGAGATTGCAAGTGCCATCCTTACGATCCTGGAAAAGCAGAAGCTGGTGGCGGAGGGCGCCGGCGCCGTGGGTATCGCGGCCGCCATGTATGGCAAGGTAGATATAAAGGGGAAAAAGGTCTGCGCACTGCTCTCCGGCGGCAACGTGGATGTGACCATGCTGGAGCGCATCATCACCCGGGGCCTGGCCAAGGAGCGCCGCACAGTCAGCTTCTCCACGGTCCTGCCGGATCGGCCCCATGCGCTGACCCGCTTTCTGAATATTATCTCCCAAACCGGCGCTAACGTGCTGGATATCCACCACGAGCGCCGCAATACCAGCACTGATATTGGCTCCTGCATCGTGAGCATGTCCCTGGAGACCCGCGATGCCCAGCATATTAAGGAAATCTATGACAAGCTGCAAACCAGCGGCTACGAAATCGACGAGTAAAGGAGAACAGATTATGAAAAAGAATATTATTGCCACCGCCAATGCTCCTGCCGCCATCGGCCCCTATTCCCAGGCCATCGATTGCGGCAGCTTCATCGTCACCTCCGGCCAGATCCCCATTGACCCTGCCACCGGCAACCTGGTGGAGGGCGGTATCACCGCCCAGACCCGCCAATCCCTGATCAATGTAAAGGCTGTTGTGGAGGCGGCAGGCTTAACCATGGATCATGTGGCTAAGACCACCGTGTTTCTGCAGAATATGGCTGACTTTGCTGCCATGAACGCCGTGTATGCCGAGTTTTTCACCGAGGGCAACTATCCCGCCCGCAGCGCTGTGGAGGTAGGTGCCCTGCCCAAGGGCGCACTGGTGGAGATCGAGACCATCTGCATTAAGTAACCGCTATAAAATAATCTCCCGGATTTGGCCTGTTGAACGGATCGCACCCGGGGCAATAGGTGCATTGCATAAAACCTGCCGGCAGCTGAGGCTGCCGGCAGGTTTTGCTCTTTCATTTGCTCGCAGCGGGCTGCCTACGGACCGGGCGGACGATTTCGCACCGCATCTACAAGCAGCACCGTCAGCCCGATGTATACGGCACAGGCCAGGGCCAAAAAAATGCAGAAAACGGTACACAGGATCTGCAGGGCCCGGCGGCTACGAAGATATTTCCTGGCCGAAACGATTCCGGCCAGGGCCAGCAGCATGATGACTGCGGCAAGCCATGTGGGCATACTTTTTGCCTCCTTATTACATGGGACGGAACACGTCAACCATGTCCGTGAACCACTTTAACTCCCGGGTGAAGCGCTGGCGCAGCTGCTCGGGCATCTCCCGGCCCTTGCCGGCGTCAAAGAAGCCCCGGCCGCTGTGGACAGCGATATAGAGTCTGCCATCGGCGCTGAGATTGACGGCGAATTTGCCGAAGGAGCTCTCCGCCAGCTGCAGGAGCCGCTCTACCCGGTTGGGATTCAGGATGCGAAGGGCCTCCTGCGTGTCGCCGCCGGTCAGATTAAAGCGTTTGTTAAATGCATCGTTTTCCGTTTGAATAGTCCCGGAGCGGAGCAGCTTATCCAACCCTTCCCGGGGCCAGATGGTCAGCCAGGTGGAAAATTCCCGACCCAGCTCACACAGCATCCATTGACCGGTATAGACCTCCTGCTCGTTTTTCTCCCACAGGCCGTTCTCCTCCCGCTGCACCTGGTTTTCCTCCGTCAGCCGGACGGTACATGCTTCTGTAGTCAGACCCCGATACGTTCCCCGGATGTATCCGCTGCCGCTGCAATGGCTGTGGCGGGGCAGGGGAATGTTTGTGTCCTCCGCGCGCAGCAGGCGGGGGGAGGGATCCATCAGCACATTTTCAAAGACGCTGGCTATGACGCCCGGGGCAATGGCGGCGAAAGCCTGCTGGCTGGCCTTGGTTTTGGACTTGCTCTGCGCCATCTGCCCCAGGGCCAGGAGCACACCGCCGATGACGATGGCCACGATGTTGCCGCCCAAAACGATGCCCGCCACAGCGATGAACACGCCTACCAGGGAGAGGAGCTTACCGCCCAGCTTGCCGCCCCTGCTTTTGCGCAGCTCCTGGGCCAGCTGCTCATCCGTTTGGTGTATATTTTGCTTTTCCATAATTTTCTCCTTATTTTTCAGCGCCGGTCAGGGCGGGACTCTCCTGCAGTATATCCAGCAGCCCTCCCATGCCCGTCAAAGAGGCCGTGAACCACCTGCGGATGCCGTCAATATCCCGCATATCCAGCTCCGGCGGGATGCCGGCAAAGACATATCTTGTCTGCAGCGCCAGAGTCAGCTGGCCGCCCCGGAGAATGAGACAGCTCACCTTGGCGTTGCTGGAGGCATTCTCCAGCCGCTGCACCAGCTCCCGCAGCTGCGGCGTCACCGGTGCGTCTACCTCCAGCCCGCCTGCGGTGCGTGCGGAAAAGTACCAGCTGAACACGACGGGATCGGTGATGTCCTTCTGCTTGCGCTCCTGGTACAGATCCCGGACGGCTATATCCAGCGCCGGGTCACAGATGCCCTTACAGCGGACGATAATGCCCCGGAAAACGGTTTCCGTGCGGGTCATCCAGTTGTCGTTGTCGGGGCCGGATTTTTCCTCCACCATGTGCTGCAGCTCGGCGTTGGCGGCGGAAAAACGCATCCCCTTGTGCTCCCCCTCGTGAAACTCCGTGATGGTGCTCTGCTCCCAGGGGCAGGCCAGCAGCTGCACCTTTTTCAGATAGGCATAATCAATGGGCAGCTCCGGCGTCTGCGGCTCCGGGCCAAAGGCCCGGGTCAGCTCTGTGCGGAAGAAGCCTCCCAGCTGCTGCTCCATCAGCGCCTTTTTCTTTTTCTGCGCCGGGAGCGCCAGCAGAAGGATCAGCCCCACCCCGGCGAAGGCCGGTATGCACACAAGCAGCACATCGTGCTGCACAAAGGCCGAGATACACCCGGCGATGACCAAAAGGGCCCCCAGCAGTATGCCGATGCTCTCCCGCCGCTGGTACCGGCCAAAGGCATCGGACAGTTCCTGATCGGTCATTTTTTCTTTTCCTATGGATTCCGTATTCTTCTTCATGCTTTTTCCCTCCTGCCGATTGGTTCCTCAGCCCAGATCGGCCCGGGCCGCCGCCGGAATATCCGCCTCCGCCACAGGGGAGAAGACCATTCCGTCCTCTGAGTTTTTCAGGCTGCCGTCTGCCTGGAGGACCAGGGACCCGGCGTAGCCGTAGCCTACCATGTAGAGGATGACCTCCTCCTCCCGGGGGTCCGCGTCGCCGGTGTTGATGATCTCGCCGCCTGCGTCCACCGTGTCCCAGTGGGCGCCGGCGTAAATGCGCAGCCAGTAGTCTTCGCCGCTGGACCAGTAGCCCACATAGGGCTGCATAAGCTCGGCGGTGGTCTTGGTGAAAACGGGCTTGAGATAGGCGTCATTCTCGCTGCCCCACCAAATGCCCTCCCTGTCCAGGGAGGTGCTCATGTCGTAGCACACGTCCTCGTTCTGCCGGGAATGGGCGCAGTAGTCCTCCTTGATGGTGTCGTGCTGGACCAGGTAGCCGTTATCCACGACGGCGGAACCCTCATAGAGCACCCACTCGCCGTTATTGTCAATGTCCAGGACGCTCTCCGCATTAGGATCACCGCCCAGATACCATGTGCCGGCGATGTCCTCAAAGCCGCCCTTGGTATTGGGGGCGGGGACCTTCAATTCAAAATAGCCGAAGCTGTAAAGCTCCATATCCCCGTTATTGGAGGCAAACAGATAGGCGCTGCCGTCAGCGTCGTTAAAGAAATAGATGAAGGCGTGGCCCGGCACCTGCTGGGCAGAGCCGCAGGCGGCCAACCGGTCATCCTTGTATAGCTCAAAGCGCATTCCGCCATCGGCCGGAGTTACCAGCATGGTGGTGTACTCGCAATCCCGGATGCCTACCCATTTGCCGAAATAGTCACTGTAGTCCCCCTGGGCGTCGGGGTCATAGACTGCGTCCTCAATGATGTCCGGGGCGCGATACTCCTCCTGCCCGCCGCCCTTGCTGCCGCAGGCGGAAAGGCACAGTGTCAGCACCAGAGCTGCCAGGAGCAGCGGATAGCTTTTTATTGTTTTCAAGTTTTTCCTCCTTCGCCCTTTCTTGGGTCAATGGGACTCCTCGGCCATAGCGAGCAGTTCATCATGACTCAGCTCCACGTTGCCGAACCGAATAAAGATGCCGTTAGTCACGGCGCTGCTCCACAGCTGCGCTTCTGCCAGCGGACGGAAACGCAGCTTATCCAAATACGGCTTCATGTCCAGCAGCAGCCGACTGCCGGATACAAAATCCACCTGCAGGATGTAGTTGTCCAAGGGCTTTACGGCTGAGATATATTTCCGGTTCAAGTTGGAGACACTCCTTTCCCTGCAATATAAAACGATCCACCGTACTCATTGTGCGGTGGATCGTTCAGCTTATCAAAAAAGCCTCGCAGAGTTCGCGTCCGCAGACGCGAAAAAATGAGATCATTTTCTCTCGCGACATGTGCGTGAGAGAAAATACCGCTCAGGCTGCCAGTGTGGAATTTGTGCGCCAACGGCACACAAATTATGCGCGCAGCAGCCTGCAAGTCCTTTGTCGGAAAAACCCGGAGGGTCTTTCGACAGCCTCAGCGATCCACTGTATTTATAGTACAGTGGATCGTTTTGCATTTCTACTAACCATCGGTTAGGTATTTATCAGCTCTGCCAGCCGCTGGCGCTTGAGGCGAGTGTCCCCGGTAATAGCCAGCTTGGAGTAGATCTGGCTGATGTACTGCTTCACGCTGCCCTCGGACAGGTGCAGCTTTTCCGCGATCTCTCGATTGCTCAAACGCAGGGCGGCCAGGGCCGCGATCTCCTGCTCCCGGGGCGTAAGGCCCGGGAGAGCCGGGCAGCTGCTGCGGCTGCGCCTGTCCTCTGCGGCTGCGCCCAGAGTCGTGATCCGGTGGATGAGGTCAGAGTGTATTGCCTCCGCCAGCAGTGGCTTGAGATAGCGGTAGTTTTCCACAAAGGGCATCACAAGGCCGTCTTTGGCAGCGTCTGCAAGGGCCTGCCCCAGCAGCGCCCGTGCCTCCTTGTGCTTGCCCAGCATCTCGTAGGCAGACGCCGCCTGCAGGCGGATGTGCAGCGCTACCAAGGCGTAGTGCTGCCTCCGGCAGGCGGCCAGCTGCCCTTCGCTGCGGCCAATGACCTGGGCATAGGAGCCCTGGGCCAGGCAGACCTGGTTTTCGATCAGCTCCATCATGGGCTTGCCCGGGGCCAGAAAGTTGATGGAGGAGAGCCTGTGCTCCCGGAATATCGGCGGCGTCTTACCGGGCATGCCCAGCAGCGCATAGTAGTAGGCACAGGCGGCATCCAGCATGTGCAGCCACTCCGTGTTATGCTGCTGCAGCAGCGCACTCCGGCGCTGGGAAAAGTCAAAGCGAGGGGAAAAGTCGGTCTGCGCCGCCAGCCGCCACGCCAAAAAGTCACAGCACAGCGCCATGCTTACCTGGCCGTTGTTGGCGATCTGAGCGTAGGCATGCTCCAGCTCGATCTGCGCATCTACGAAGCGGCCCTGCAAAAACGCCGCCTCCGCCCGCATGATGGTCTCCGCTCCCTGGCCGTGGCCGCCGGTGACCTTGTAATAGTGGGGCATGCACTCGTCCATCTCTGCCAGCTCCTTGTCCAGGTCTCCCGGCCGGCGGTGAAACATCATCAGCACCGACGGCGACCCAAAGGTCCACCCGCCCCCACTGCGGATAGTGATAGCCGGGCGGGACATCTGTGCGCTGGCGCTGCGGTGCAGGCGGCTCATGGCGCTGATGTCGTTGTAGCAGAGAAAGCTCTCAATGAGGTCACATTCCCCCAGCAGGTCGCCCCGCTCCCGGGCCGAGAGGGTCGGATGCTCTGCTATGGACTCCAGCAGCAGCGTCTTCATTGCCATCATCCGGGGAATTTGTCGCCAGGTGAATAGGCGGCGCATCAGCACCAGCAGGGATAGAGGATGGGCTTTCAATACCCCGGCGGGACATTCATCCAAAAATGTCGTCACGTCTGCCGGGTCCAGGGCTGCCAGGAGGATGCCCGCATCGTGCTCCACGGTGCGCAGCAGGGCATCCTGATTCCCACTTTCCTTGTAGGCGGACATAGCGTGGAGATACTGGCCATGGGCATCGTACCATGCGCCGCAGCGATCCAGATAGGTGGTCTGCTTGGCAGGGGCCATAGCCCGGAATTCCCGCTGGGCGCACTCCTTCATCATGTGGTGAAACCGGAAGGTAACGCCGTCCGGCAGGCGCTTGACAAAGGCGTTTTGCTCCGTCAGGGCCAGGAGGAGGGAGTCGGTGTCCTCATTTTCGGTGATAAACCGGGCCATTTCGGCGGTAAACTCGTCGGCCAGGCCCATCACTGCCAAAAACTCCCGCTGCTTCGGCGGAAGGGGGGCGATCATGGCAGCGGTAAACATGGAGTAGATGTCCGAGGTGTGGTCCGGCAGGGCCCCGCTTTCTGCCAGGGCCCGCAGCTGCAGGTACACGGCGGAGAACCACCCCTCGCTGGAATAGAGGAGGGCCTCCACCTGCCGGTCGGTGAGCGCTGTGCCGCAGCGGCGGGCATAAACGGCCAGCTCTGTGTGGTTCAGCCGCAGCTGTTCTACGCCGATCCGGCAAAGCTTCCGGCCCAGCCGCAGAGCTTCCTCACCGGGGAGAAAGCGGTCACGGCTGGCTACGATCATATGGATGTTATCCGGCAGACGGTTGGCAAGCATGCACAGAAAGACGGCAATGCGGCCATCGGTCAGCAGGTGAAAATCGTCGATAAAGAGGTAAAGCGGCACGTCACCGGACAGAACGTGGCAGAGATCATCCGCCAAAAGGCTGCCGGCGGCGTCATCAGCGGGGCAGGGGTATGCCCGCAAAAAGGGGAAACCTGCGTGGTCAAAGGCGTCCTGTACGCTTCTCCAAAAAATGGCGAGATTGTCGGAATACACGCTGATGCGGATGACCTGCAGGGGCTCCGATTCGGCCCGCTCCGATAGGTACCAGTTGATGGCTGTGGTTTTTCCGTAGCCCATAGGTGCCACCACAGTGGTCAGGGCGCAGTGAGAGATGGGCCGCAGACTTTCCTGCAGCCGTTCGGATATGTAAATGGCGTTTGGGTCCCGCTTTTGTTTCGGCATGGTCCGCTCCTCCACAAAAAACTTTCCTTTGCATAGGATTATAACTGTCTTGACGGAAAATGGCAAGGGCGAATGGAAAAAACGAAAAAGAGAGCCGCCTAATTGCCCAAGCCCGTGCAACAGAGTGGAAACAATGCCGCCCGGGCTTGGGAAAGGCAGGGGATCCGGTAAAAAACGACTGGACTGCCGCGAAAAAGGGAAAGGAGATGAAAAAGATGTACATTGACGCAAGCACCATCATCACGGCGGCATCCGTGGTAGGGGGCTTGGGCGTCCTGGGCGGTGCGGTGGCCCACGTGGTGCGGATCGTGCAGCGGGATAAGCGGCAATCTGCGGCCATCAAGGCCATGCAGGAGGAGCAGACCATCATCTGTTACGGCCTGCGGGGCGCCCTGCAGGGTCTGATCGAATCCGGCTGCAACGGCCCCTGCAAGGACGCCCTGGGCAAGCTGGATAAGCACCTGAACCAAAAGGCACATACAAGCAGCACAGAAGTATAATGGATTGTGCCCGAATCGGGCACAGAAAGGAGCAAACCATGAAAATCCCTGACAAGCTGTATGACATTCTCAAGTGGGTGGTCATCATCGTCCTGCCGGCCATCGCCACGCTGTACGCGGCCCTGTCCGCCGTGTGGGCCTGGCCCTACTCGGAGGAGATCGTCACCACCATCACCGCCGTGGACACGTTCCTAGGCGCGGTGCTGTGTATCTCCACGGCCACTTACAACAAGGAGGAAAATGAAAATGGCTAAAGTGTATCTGTCTCCCAGCAATCAGACCGACAACCGCTATGCCTACGGCAACACCACCGAGGCTGTTCAGTGCGGTAAAATTGCCGATGCCTGCCGCATCGCCCTGGAGCGCAGCGACGTGACCGTGAAGGTAGGGCATATGCCCTCCATGCAGGATAAGTGCAAGGAATCCAACGCCTTCGGCGCAGACCTCCATGTGCCCATCCACACCAACGCCTTTAACGGCACGGTCGGCGGCACCCGCATGTTCTGCTTTAACAGCAGCGGCGAGGGCATGAAGGCCTGCAAGGCCATTTTTAATCGGCTGGCCCCGGTGACCCCCGGAACCAGCGAGAATATCCGGGTGGATGCCTCCCTGTATGAGGTGCGGGTGCCCAGCGCCCCCACGGCCTATATCGAGTGCGAGTTCCACGACAACGCCACCACGGCCAAGTGGATCGTGGAGCATACGGTTGACATCGGCGAGGCCATCGCCCGGGGGATCTGCGACTACTTCGGCGTGACCTTTAAGGCGCCCGAGCAGCCCAAGCCCGCCGCCACCACCGATAAGCTCTACCGGGTGCAGGTGGGTGCATTTGCCGTCCGCGCCAACGCGGAGAAGATGCTCCGGCGGCTGAAGGATGCCGGATTTGAGGGGTATATCCGGGAGTAAAATTAATCGTACCGACCGATGAGCAAAATAGAAAGAGAGGGGCCTTGTAATAAGGCCCCTCTCTTTTTGCAGAAAAAATTTTGCAGATGGACGAAAAAATCTCGCCGGATGGGGTTAAACGTGTTATAATGCTATAATGTATTTAAAAAATACCTGTATACATGTGATAAATCCTATAGAACAAGGAGGCACAGATCATGGAGACCATTACGGCGGCTTTTGTGCGCCGGTGTCTGCCCCGACGGGATCCGGAGGGACACAAGGGCGATTTCGGTAAGGTCTTGTGCATCTGCGGCAGTGTGGGCTATACCGGTGCACCTGTTTTTGCCAGTCGGGCGGCGGTGCGTACCGGGGCGGGGCTGGTGTTTCTGGGTGTGCCTCAGAGCGTGTGGCCCGTGGCGGCAGTGAAAAGCGACGAGGCGATGCCCTTTCCTTTGCCGGAAACCGCGGACGGTAAGCTTTCCCTTTTAGCAGAGGAGCCTATCCGCCAGCGGGCGGCAGGCTGCGACGCGGTACTGCTGGGCTGCGGTCTGGGCCGGGATTGGCAGACGGACACCTTAGTACAGGACCTATTGAATATGGAAAAGCCCCTGGTGCTGGATGCCGATGGGCTCAACGCCATCAGTGAAAATACGGAGCTGCTGCAAAAGCGACCGGCGGTGACGGTGCTCACGCCACACGAGGGGGAATTTCTTCGGCTGGGAGGCGACCTCTCCCGGGGACGGGAAGCGGCTGCGGCGGAATTTTCTCAGAAATACGGCGTATACTTGATTTTAAAGGGACACCGCACCCTGATAGCGGACCCGGAGGGACGGCTGGCCGTGAACAACACCGGCAACTGCGGCATGGCCAAGGGCGGCAGCGGCGATGTGCTGGCAGGGATGCTGCTGTCTCTGCTGGGCCAGGGCTGTGAGACCTTTGACGCCTGCTGCGCGGCGGTGTGGCTCCACGGCCGGGCAGGGGATCTTGCTGCAGCCGACAAGGGTGAGCGGAGCATGACCCCCACGGACCTGCTGGAGCAGATCCCATATGCGCTGAAAAATATATAAAATGGGGATACGGAGAGCCTTTCAATCAATATTGGGAGGGTGATACCGTGAAAAAATATTTGTTGCTGATGCTCCCCCTGTGTCTGCTGCTGACAGGGTGCGCGCCTTCCAGGCGGGAGGCGGTGCAGGCCTACTACAAAAGCATCCGGACGGCGCAGATGGAGGCGCAGGTGGTGGTGCATCTTTCATCGGATGACAGGACGTTTTCCGTGACGGCGGCCTATGACCGGGAGAAAGGCGCAACCACCACCATCGTGGAGCCGGAGCTCCTGCAGGGACTCAGCGCCACGGTGTCGCAGGAGGATATGCATCTGCTGTATGACGGCAGCGTGTGGCCGGCCGGCGACGGCGGAGACCTGTCGGCGGCCAACTGCTTGCCCATGCTGCTGTACGCAGCGGGGGAGGGGTTCGTGACCCGGGAGGGAAGCGACCGTATCGGCGGCCAGGAGTACATATTTCTGACCACCGAGGCATCCGGCAGAGATGGAGAGAAATTCACCTGTACCCTATGGGTACAGCCGGAGACCTTTGCACCCTATGCATCCGAGCTGAGCCGGAATGGAAAGGTGCTGCTGACCGTGACATTTATGCAGTTTACCTGTGAGGCGGAGATGGGGGAAGATTAAAATCCTTCAAGGCACCTGGCGGGGCATGACCCCGACAGGCTGCGGAATGAGGATCGGGGGATATGAGCCATTATGACGGAAGTTTTCACTGGATAAAAAAGAGAAAGAGGCGGACGTTATGAAGTTTATGGAATCTACACTGAAGAGGACCTGGGCGGTTATTGACCTGGACGCCCTGAAGGAAAACTACGAAAAGCTGCGCCGGCACATTGGACGGGGCGTGAAGTTCCTGGGCGTGGTGAAGGCAGATGCCTATGGCCACGGCGCCATTCAGGTGTCTCGGGTGCTGCAGGAGAATGGCGCGGATTATCTGGCGGTGAGCAGCATAGACGAAGCTATGGAGCTGCGCCTGGGCGGCATCACCATGCCCATCCTGATCCTGGGTCACACCCCCAAGGAGCAGGTGGAAAACCTAATAAAAAACCGCATCACCCAGGCTGTCACCTGCAAGGCTAAGGCTCTGGAATACAGCCGGGAGGCCCAGCGCTGCGGCGGCACACTGAAAGTACATATCAAGGTGGACACAGGCATGTCCCGCCTGGGCTACCTGGTCAGCGGCGACCACTTTAAAAGCGGCGTGGAGGGTATCTGCGAGGCTTGTTGCCTGCCGGGCCTGGAGGCAGAGGGCATTTTCACCCATTTCGCCGTGTCCGATGAGCCGGAGAATGAGGAGAGCAGGGCCTACACAAAACAGCAGTTTGACCTGTTCACGTCCGTCATCGAAAAGGCGGAGGAGAAGCTGGGACGGAAGTTTGCCTTGCGCCACTGCGCCAACACCGGCGCCGTGGCCTACTGGCCGGAGATGATGCTGGACATGGTGCGCCCGGGTCTGCTGCTGTACGGCTACGGCGACGGGGCGCAGAAGCTGGGCCTGCGCCCGGTGATGCGCCTGATGACCAATATCGGCACCATCAAGGTCTATGAGCCGGGGACCTCTGTCAGCTATGGACGCATATTTAAGACGGAGCACACCACCCGTATGGGCGTGGTGCCCTATGGCTACGCCGATGGATTCTTCCGCTGCCTGTCCAACCGCTGCAGCCTGATGACCGCTTACGGACCTGCACCCCAGAGAGGACGCATCTGCATGGACATGTGTATGATTGATCTGACAGACCTGCCCCAGGTGAATGTGGGGGACGAGGTGGAGATCTTTGGACCCCACAATCCCGTGGAGAAGCTGGCGGAGCTGGCGGGGACCATTCCCTATGAGCTGACCTGCGCCGTGAGCAAGCGGGTGCCCCGGGTATACATTGAAAACGGAAAAGAGACGGAGCGGGAGCTGCTGCTGCGCTTTTGATGGCACCATAGGACTTCGGTGGGCATAGATTGGTATGGGACGGACACGGCACGGTTTTTTCCGTGGAGCGTATATTTTTCGCGGCTGCGTGGGACAATGAAAGTGACCCAGATACATGGGTACTTTTTCCGGCGGAGTGTGAACCTTGTGGAATCAACTGTCAGACGGGGCGAAATCTATTATGCCGACCTCAGCCCGGTGGTGGGCAGCGAGCAGGGCGGCGTGCGGCCGGTGCTGATCGTGCAGAACGACACCGGCAACCGCCACAGCCCCACCGTCATCGCGGCGGCTATTACCTCCCGCACCGGTAAGGCCAAGCTGCCCACGCACATTGAGCTGCCCGGCCAGAGCAGCGGCCTGCCCCGGGACTCCATCATCTTGCTGGAGCAGATCCGCACCTTGGATAAAAAACGCCTGCGGGAGAAAATGGGACGGGTGGAGGACGACATCATGCAGCAGGTGGATGCGGCTATCGCGGTGTCCTTCGGATTGCCTCATGAGCGCCTGGTATGAGGAGCATTTACATACCGGGCGGGAGTAGGCCATGAAAAAACGGAGAGGGAATTTCCTCTCCGTTTTTTTAAGCTGCCGAAAGAGGCCATGCCATTCGCAGGGGCGGAGAGACGCGGAGATCTGCAACCCCCTGATGCTGGAGATGCCCGGCGTTTTTCTGTTTTTTGGGCATGAATTTCGTGGAATATGCACAGGAAAATCAGATGCATGACGGCTGTCGAACGGCATACTATACAAAACGGGACGGAACACCGCGCGGAAAATGCTGCGCCGGGGATGAAAAGCACTACCACCTCTTGACGGAGTGTGGTACAATAAGTTACCAGACAATAACCTGTTCCACCCGTCCCGGTGGGTGCGGTGCAAAAAGGAGAATGGCAATGAAGTGTCCCTATTGCGGATATCAGGAGAGCAAGGTGGTGGATTCCCGACCGGCCGACGAGGGCAGCATCCGCCGCCGCCGGGAGTGCCTGCGGTGCGAGCGCCGCTTTACCACCTATGAAACGGTGGAGAGCCTGCCCATGGTGGTCATCAAGAAGGACGGCAGCCGCCAGACCTTTGACCGCAGCAAGGTGCTGCGGGGCATCCAGCGCAGCTGCGAAAAGCGGCCAGTGCCTGTGGCGGACATGGAGCGCATGGCCACCGAGATCGAACAGGAGCTGCAGAACAATCTGGAGCGGGAGATCAGCACGGAGCTGGTGGGCGAGATGGTCATGGATAAGCTGAAAAAGGCCGATGAGGTGGCCTATGTGCGTTTTGCCTCCGTTTACCGGCAGTTCAAGGACATCAACACCTTTATGAGTGAGCTGAACAAGCTGCTCAGCGAGAAGTGACTACAGGATGTTCCGCAGGGTCAGCCGCTGCATTTCCGACAGAAGCGTGAACTGTGTGCGCAGCTCTGCTATGTCCGAGCGCAGCCCGGCGTCATCCTGCTGCTGGGCCAGGGCGATGCACCGCTGGAGCAGCGCCTCCGTTTCGTCCAGCTCCTGGTGGACGATGATCATATGCAGCCACCCCTGCTGCTCCGTCCAGCGGCCGTAGAGGTCCGAGAGGGCCGCCTCGGCATTGGACCACTGCTCACGGCAGACCAGGTCATCGGCGGACTGAAGCTGCCGGATCCACGCGTTTGTATACCGGGCCACGCTGCTGCCGGCAAACAGGCACAGCAGCAGCGTCAGCAGTAAAATGAAAATGGGGATTCGAAAAGACTTCATTTGACAGCATCCTTTACAATACAAATCGTCTCCCCCTGCCCATCCACGCTGAGAAGAAAGATCTGGGTGGGGGCGTGTACGCCTTTTTCCCGCAGCTGCTTTTGCAGCCACGCTTCATCCCGGCCGGTCCGGCGCAGGTTATCCCGCAGCAGACGGCCGTCATTGATGATGACCGTGGGGAGGAACACGTCATCTTCACAGGTTAGGTTCATCTTCCGGGGAGTGGCCGGCTGCGCCGCCGTGCGCAGCAGCACTGACAGCTGCCCGCCGGTTTCCAGAATGGCATACTTCACATCCCGGATGTCTGTGATCCCTTGGGTGCGCAGCTCCTCAAACAGCTCGTCCAGGGTCAGGCGGTTGTGCCGCATGGCGGCCTGCTGGAGCTGGCCGTCCCGGATGATGAGGGCGGGCTTGCCGCAGATCAGTGTGCGAAAGCGCACACTGCGCAGGCTCAGACAACTGAGGAGCATGCTCATGGCCAGCAGCGTGATAATGGGAATGACCCCGTTTATTAGGGGGATACCAAAATCCTGCATGGGAACAGATGCCAGGTCTGACAGGAGCATGGTCAGCACCAGCTCGATAGGCTCCAATTCACCGATCTGCCGCTTGCCGGTGAGCCGGAGACCCACAATGAGCAGTAGATACAATATAGCGGTTCGAAAAAAAGCGGTAATCATAGGGTATACCTCCTTTGCGGCAGTATCTGCCGTTAGAGGTAGAAATATACAAAAAGCCACAGAAAGGAAAGGAGGCTATGGGGCAGGCCCCATCATAAGCGCCAGCGCCCGCCTATGGCGGGACGACGAGGAGGAGAGAGTATCGAAGGCTTCGGCGGAAGCTCTCCCGCACCGTTCGGGTGCGCACGCAGCGGGTAAATATGCGGGCGACCGCAAAACAGAGAAGCTGCGGCCGAACAGGAATGACAAATATCTGTGCGTTTGTCCTTCCGATTGTGAAACAATGACGATCAGGAGGAAAAAATAATATGTGTGGAATCGTAGGATATGTAGGTAAGCAGCAGGCCGCGCCCATTCTGCTGGATGGACTGCAGCGGCTGGAATACCGGGGGTATGACTCCGCAGGCATCGCTGTGAACGGCCCGGAGGGGATGCGCGTGAAGAAGGCCAAGGGCCGCCTGCAGGTGCTGAAGGACCTGACCCATGACGGCGCAGATCTGCCCGGCACCCTGGGCATCGGTCACACCCGCTGGGCCACCCACGGCGAGCCTAACGACATCAATGCCCACCCCCATGTGAGCCGCAGCGGCCGCATCGCCGTGGTACACAACGGTATTATCGAGAATTTCGCGGAGCTAAAGGGTCAGCTTCTGCACAAGGGCTACCAGTTCAAATCCGAAACGGACACCGAGGTGGTGGCGCAGCTGCTGGATTATTATTATGAACAGTGTGGGGACGTGCTGGAGGCCGTTCGGCGGATGCTCAGTGCTGTAGAAGGGGCCTATGCCCTGGGGATTGTGTCCACCGATGCACCGGATATGCTCATTGCCGCCCGAAAGGATGCGCCGCTGCTGCTGGGCTACGGCGAGGGGGAGAACTTTATCGCCTCCGATGTCACCGCCATCATCCGCCACACCCGGGATATTTCCTACATGGAGGACGGGGAGATGGCCGTGCTGACGGCGGAGAAGATCACCGTATATGACAGCCGGGGCCATGAGGTGGAAAAGAAACACCACCGTGTGGATTGGAATATCGATGCTGCCGAAAAGGGCGGCTACGCCCACTTCATGCTCAAGGAGATCTTTGAGCAGCCCCGGGCCATCCGGGAGGCCACTGCCGCCCGGCTCCAGGGCGGGCGCGTGATCTTGAAGGATCTGACCATGACACCGGAGGAGATCCGCAACATCGGGCGCATCATTATCATCGCCTGTGGCTCGTCTTACCATGTGGGTATGGTGGGCAAGTACAACCTGGAGCGGATGCTCCGGCGCAGCGTGGAGGTGGTGCTGGCTTCCGAGTTCCGCTACAGCGACCCCATTGTAAAGCGGGGGGATTTGGTCATCGCCATCAGCCAATCCGGCGAGACCCTGGACACCATGGCGGCCCTGCGGGAGGCCAAGAAGCGGGGCGCACGGATCCTGTCCATTGTGAACGTGGTGGGCTCGTCCATTGCCCGGGAGTCTGACGACGTGCTCTACACCTGGGCCGGCCCTGAGATCGCCGTAGCCACCACTAAGGCCTACAGCACCCAGATGGCCGTGCTGAATATGCTGGGCCTGTATTTCGGCGACATTCTCGGCACCATCGACCGGGAGACCTACAGCGAAATGGTTCGGGATCTGCAGCGGGTGCCGGAGTATATCGAGAAAATTCTGGAATCTGCTGAGAGCATCCATGAAATCGCTAAAAAGATCTGCAGGAGCGAGGATGTGTTCTTCATCGGCCGGAATCTGGACTATGCTCTGTCCCTGGAGGGGAGCCTGAAGCTGAAGGAGATTTCCTACATTCATTCGGAGGCTTACGCCTCCGGCGAGCTGAAGCACGGCACCATCTCCCTCATTGTGGACGGCACTCTGGTCATCGCCCTGGGCACCTATGGCCCGCTGTTTGACAAGGCCATGAGCAACGTGGTGGAGGTACAGGCCCGGGGCGCCAACGTCCTGGCTCTGACCACCGAGAGCCACGCCGAGGAGATGAGCCGCCATGTGCCCATGGTTATGACCATTCCGGATATCCATGACATGCTGCTGCCCCAGCTGGGCGTGGTGCCCCTGCAGCTGCTGGCATACTACATGGCGCTGGAGCGGGGCTGCGACATCGACAAGCCCCGGAATCTGGCCAAGAGCGTGACGGTGGAGTAAGTAGGAGGACCTATGTTTCATCTGGCCGTTGTATTTATGCCGGTGCTGCTGCTGGGATTGGGGATCGCTATCATTGCGACGCTGCTTGCGGGGCTGGGCCTGCTCATCGCGGCGATGGTGAGCGGCACCTCGGTGGCGCTGCTGGTGAAGGACAGGAGCCTGAAGCGGCTGATGCTGCTGGGCTGCGGCGTTTTGGCCCTGGCGGGCATCGCCTGCGTGGGATTGGTGCTGAGCTGGCCGTATCTTGTGGCGGCGGGCTGCTGCCTGGGTGCGGTAGTTCTGGCCATCGTGGCCCTGTGCGGGTGCAGGTGCATTGGCCATAAGGCCGGAAGGATAGGAGCGACGCTGCTGTTTGCCTTTGCCATGGCGTCGGCACTGCTCTTCGGTGCTATCATTGTAGCTATCGGCATGGGGTGAGATGCTGCAGGCCGGTCATTGAGCAAATGAATTGAATAGCAAAAAAGGGCGGGGGATACCCCGCCCTTTTTTACTGGAGAAATGGCTGCATTTTGTGGGATGGGGAGCATGGTGTAGACGGGACGGTGTGGGCATCATCCCCTGCGGAAAGACTACGTTTCTTGTGTAGGGCGCGATGCCCACATCGCGCCGCACGGTAGACGCAAGGATTTTCCCTGTCAGGCCAGGGCAGCACAAGCGCGGAGCGCGTCGCGGAATTAGACGCAGAGACGATGCGAAGGAAAGGTATGTGCTTATCAGGGGCGCTGCATAGGGTATTGCAGATTGCCGCAGCCGGTGGGCGCACTGGCTGCGCAATGACAGAGGGAGCAGGAGCGGCGGTGCAGGCTGGGGGCGGCGGGCTGAGGGCAGCCCGCCCTACACACAATTGGATAGATGCCGCGTCGGGCGGACAGAGACGTCCGCCCCTACAGGCTGTGCAGGCGGGTTTGCCGTTCTTTCATCTTACTTTCGAACTTCCCCCTTTCTTTTTTCTTTTGTTTGCGGTATACTTATAAATTGAACGGTATTTTTCCCCGGAAGGAGAGAGAATATGACAACAGCAGAATTGGTCCGGCAGCTGCGGCAGGTGCAGAGTATGTCCATCGTGGGCATGTGCAAAAACGCCGGCAAGACAACTATGCTCAACTGGCTTTTGGCCCACACCGGGCGGCAGCAGGTCCTGGGGCTAACCTCCATCGGTCGGGACGGCGAGAGCACCGATGTGGTCACCGGCACAGAAAAGCCCAGCATTTTTGTTCCGGCGGGCACCCTCATCGCCACCGCCAAGGATATGCTGCGCCTGGGCGACGTGACCCGGGAGATTTTGGTCACCACCGGCATCCCCACGCCTTTGGGCGAGGTGATCATCATGCGCGCCCGCAGCGACGGCTATGTGCAGCTGGCGGGCCCGTCTATTACGGCCCAGCTGAAAGAGGTATCCAAAACGTTTTTTGAGCTGGGGGCCACCCAGTCTATCATCGATGGCGCCCTGGGCCGCAAATCCCTGGGGGCCCGGAACGTGGCCGACGGCATCGTGCTGTGTACCGGTGCGTCCTATAACATGAGCATGGACAAGGTCATAGAGGACACGGCCAACTTCTGCCGGCTCATGGATCTGCCCAAGGCGGAGACGCTGCCGCCGGAGGCGGCGGAGGGGTTGGAGAAGTGCCTGAAGGAGCATGGGGAGGCATACATTCCCGGAGCTCTGACGGACAGCATGGTGGTGCCGCTGCTGCGCAGCGGCCTGCTGCGCGGAGGACGCCTGGTGGTGGCCGACCCCAGCAAGGTGCTCTTAAAGCCCGACACCCTGGATAAGCTGGCGGTGCGGGAGGTTTCACTGCAGACCAAGGACGCCGCTCGGACTCTGTGCGTCACGGTGAACCCGGTATCGGCCTACGGCTGGAAGTTTGACAAAGATGTGTTTATCGACCGGATGCGCCAGAGCGTGAAGGTGCCGGTCATCAATGTGAAGGAGGAGCTGGCATGATTTCCATTCGGTTTGAGGAGAGGCAGCAGATCGGCCTGCAGTACGCCCTGGAGACCCTCCATGGGTGCAGTCCCTTCGGTCAGGAGAAGATCCGCCGCTTACGGTACTATACCCCGGCGGAGCGGGCAGAGCTGGAGACGGAGCTATATAACGTGCAGCAGGCGGCAGACCACGCCGACCAGCTCAAGGGCGTATATGACAAGATCTGTATCCTGCTGTGCCAGATGAAGGACATCCGCAACTCTATCCGCCGCTGCCGAGACGGAGAGGTGCCGGACCATGTGGAGCTGTTTGAGATCAAGGGCTATCTGCAGCGGCTGGAGAGCCTGCTGCCCCTGTATGCGCAGATGAGCGAGGTTGCGCCCTTGCGGGAGCTCTCCTTCCACGATCCCAAGCCGGCTTTGGCCATCCTGGACCCGGACAACACCCGGTCCCGTGGCTTTTACATTCCCGACAGCATGACAGAAAAGCTCCGCCAGGTCCGCCGGACCAAGAAGGAGCTGGAGGAGAAGCTGCATGAGGCCAAGACCGATGCGGAAAAGGACGAGCTGCGCCTGCGCCGCACGCAGATCTGCGCCGAGGAGGAGAGCGAGGAGACGAAGATCCGCCGGGGCATGGGGGCACAACTGGCACCCCTGGCCGAGGCTATGCTGGAGGACGCTGAAAACGCGGGCCGCCTGGATTTTATCATTCAGAAGGCTATGTTTGCCGTGCGCTACGGCGGCGTGATGCCGGAGATTACCGACGGCCCCTTGGAGCTGACGGACATGATGAACCCGGAGCTGTGCGACCTGCTGAGCGAGCAGGGCCGCAGCTTTGTGCCGGTATCCATCGCCCTGGACCGGGGTGCTACGGTCATCACCGGCGCCAATATGGGCGGCAAGAGTGTGGCCATGAAAACCGTGGCACTGAATGTGCTGCTGATGCAGGCGGGCTTTTTGGTATGCGCCAAGAAGGCCAAAATGCCTCTGTTCGAGAGCGTGCTTATGCTGTTTGAAGATATGCAGTCCATCCAATCGGGCCTGTCCGGCTTCGGCTCGGAGATCGTGCAGTTCCAAAAGGCGCTGGACCAGGCGGAGCAGGGCTACTCCCTGTTTTTGTTGGATGAATTCGCCCGGGGCACCAATCCCGACGAGGGCGCGGTGATCGTCCAGGCGGTGACGAAATATCTCAATGGCATCCATGCCATCTCCCTGCTCACCACCCACTATGACAAGGTGGCCGATTGCGGCCGGGCCCACTATCAGATCATCGGCCTGCGGGACATCGACCCGGAGGCCATCCGCCGGGAGCTGGCCGTCAGCGGGGAGGACGGCATACGAGTCATCGCGCGGCACATGAACTATGGCCTATACAGGGTGGAGGGAAAATCCGATTGCCCCAGAGATGCCCTGAACATCTGCCGGATGCTGTCGCTGAAGCCGGAGATTCTGCATCTGATCGAGGAAAATTATTGAGAAATCAGGACACGAGCTCTGCGAAGTTAGATAAAAAAGGACGGCAAGAGCCGTCCTTTTTTCGTGGCCCGAAACAATGAAAAAACTGTTGCATCGTTCAAAAAACTTATTGTCTTTTTTCTCACAATCTCCCTTGACAAATTGGCTGAATGTATTATAATTTGAAGTACAGAATTCCATATAACAGACAATAGAGGCGCAGAAGACAGGGTAGTTGATCTCGGGGCAGCAGGGAGCCCAATGGAGAGCGGCGAAGGGGTCTTTTGCCGAAGGTGTGCGCGTCCTGCAGCGTATTCCTGGGGGTGCCGTGTAAGCGGTGCAACTGTCATGTCCTATGCAGACGTGGAGCGCTATTGGTCATAGACTTGACCAGTAGCGCCTTTTTTCATGCCCAAAGGCGCCGATTGGCCGGCGTTATAAGAAACTCTGTAAAAATTTATTAGGAGGAATTTATCATGGAAAAGATGACTTCTCTGCTGCGTCTGCGTATGAGCGCCAAGGATGCTCACTACGGCGGAAACCTGGTGGACGGTGCCCACATGGTGCATCTGTTCGGCGATGTCGCTACCGAGCTGCTGATTAAGTGTGACGGTGACGAGGGCCTGTTCTGCGCTTATGACAATGTCGAGTTCCTGGCTCCCGTATACGCCGGCGATTACATCGAGGCTTACGGCGAGATCGAGAAGATCGGCAACACCTCTCGCACCATGAAGTTTGAGGCCCGCAAGGTCATCGTGTCTCGCCCCGACATCAGTGCTTCTGCTGCCGATGTTCTGGCCGAGCCTGTTGTGGTCTGCCGCGCTCACGGCACCTGCGTCACCCCCAAGGATTGCCAGCGCAACAAGATCGAGAAGTAAGGAGCTGAGGATATGGAAAAGCTGATTATTACCGCTGCTATCTGCGGCGCTGAGGTCACCAAGGCTCAGAACGAGGCTGTGCCCTACACCGTGGAGGAAATGGTCCGCGAGGCCAAGTCCGCCTACGAAGCCGGTGCGGCTATCCTGCACATCCATGTCCGCGAGGATGACGGCACACCCACCCAGGATCGGGAGCGCTTCAAGGTTGTTATGGACGCTATCCGCAAGGAGCTGCCCGATGTGATCATGATCCCCTCCACCGGCGGCGCCACCGGCATGAGCCCCGAGGAGCGTCTGCAGCCTACCGAGCTGTTCCCCGAGATGGCCACCCTGGATTGCGGTACCTGCAACTTCGGCGATGAGATCTTCGACAACACTATGCCCACCATGCGTGCCTTCGGCAAGCGCATGCTGGAGAACAACATCAAGCCCGAGTACGAGTGCTTTGAGCTGGGCCACATTGACACCATTCTCGGCATGGCTAAGAAGGGTGAGGTCCCCGGCCACCCCATGCAGTTTAACTTCGTCCTGGGCGTGCACGGCTGCACTCCCGCTACCGTGGAGAACCTGGCCTTCTTTGCCAGCAAGATCCCCGCAGGCTCTACCTGGACCGTGTCCGGTGTAGGCCGCGCTGCTTGGACCATGGCTGCCGCTGCCATCGCAATGGGCGGCAATGTCCGTGTCGGTTTTGAGGACAACATCTACCTGGGCAAGGGGCACAAGGCCGCTTCCAACGGTGAGCTGGTGGCCAAGGTCGTCCGCATCGCCAAGGAGCTGGGCCGCGAGATCGCAACCCCCGCTGAGGCCCGCGAGATCCTGAGCCTCAAGCCCCTGAAGTAATCGCAAATAACATTTACATAATTTTTAGGAGGAATATTACAATGGCTGAACTGAAAGGCAACAAGTACGGTACCCACCGCGTTATCGAGCCCAAGGGCGTTCTGACCCAGGCCGCTTGGAAGATCGACAACGACATGAGCAAGGTCTATTCCAACGAGATCGTCTGCGATGTCACCTCCCTGAACATCGACTCCGCTTCCTTCACCCAGATCTCCGAGGCCTGCGGCGGCGATGAGAAGAAGATCGGCGAAATGATCCTGGGCATCGTCGCTGAGCGCGGCAAGCAGCAGAATCCTGTCACCGGTTCCGGCGGTATGTTCAAGGGCGTCGTCGCTCACATCGGCGAGGATCTGAAGAATAAGCCCGGCTTCGACCTGAAGGAAGGCGACAAGATCGTTTCCCTGGTCTCCCTGTCCATGACCCCCCTGAAGATCGACAAGATCCTGTCTATCCACAAGGATATCGACCGCGTTGACATTGTGGGTAAGGCTATCCTGTTCGAGTCCGCTCTGTATGCCAAGATGCCCGAGGATATGTCCGAGCCTCTGGCCCTGGCCGCTTTGGACGTGGCCGGCGCTCCCGCTCAGGCCCGCAAGCTGCCCAAGGAGGGCGACAGCGTCCTGATCCTGGGCGCCAACGGCAAGTCCGGCGTTCTGTGCGGCTGGGAAGCTATGAAGAAGGTCGGCCCCAAGGGCAAGGTCGTGGGCGTTGTCCGCAATCCCAAGCAGGTTCCCGGCCTGATGGAGCTGGGCGTTTACACCGATGTTATCGTGGCCGACTGCACCAAGCCCGTTGAGGTTATGGAGGCTGCTCTGGCTGCCAACGATGGCAAGGAGTACGATCTGTCCATCTGCTGCGTGAACATCGAGTCCTGCGAGATGTCCGCCATTCTGCCCGTCCACGATGACGGCCTGGTGTACTTCTTCTCCATGGCTACCTCCTTCACCAAGGCTGCCCTGGGCGCTGAGGGTATCGGCAAGGACGTCACCATGATCATCGGCAACGGCTACACCAAGAACCACGCTCAGATCACCCTGGATGTTCTGCGCGAGAATCCCAAGCTGCGCAAGCTGTTCGACGAGAAGTATTGCTAATTCCATAAATGCCGGATGCAGGGGGGCTTTTGCGCCCCTGCCTTCGGTCTATTCCCGGATAACAATTACTATTCAGAATTAAAGGAGATACAAATATGAAGACTCGCAATGGTCTGTTTGCCGATGTCCCCGAAAATCTGTGGAACGATTGGCATTGGCAGGTCGCCAACCGCGCTGAGACAGTTGAGGATCTGAAGCGCTACATGACCCTGACTCCCGATGAAGAAGCTGGCGTTGCCAAGACTTTGGGCAAGCTGCGCATGGCAGTGACTCCTTACTATCTGTCCCTGATCGACCTGGACGATCCCTTTGATCCCATCCGCAAGATGGCTATCCCCCGGGCCGAGGAGCTGGAATATGCCGACTATGAGGACGCCGATCCCCTGCACGAGGATACTGACTCCCCCACCCCCGGCCTGACGCACCGCTATCCCGACCGCGTGCTGCTGCTCATCACCGACCAGTGCTCCATGTACTGCCGTCACTGCACCCGTCGTCGTTTCGCCGGTCAGAATGACTGCGAAGTGCCTATGGCTCAGATCGACAAGTGCATCGACTATGTGGCCGCTCATCCTGAGGTTCGCGACGTGCTGCTGTCCGGCGGCGATTGCCTGATGGTGGATGATGACAACCTGGAGTACATCATCAAGCGCCTGCGCGCCATTCCTCACGTAGAGATCGTCCGCTTGGGCTCTCGTACCCCGGTGGTGTGCCCCCAACGTATCACTCCGGAGCTGTGCAACATGCTGAAGAAGTATCATCCCATCTGGCTGAATACCCACTTCAACACCCCCAAGGAGTTCTCTCCCGAGGCTGCCAAGGCCTGCGCTATGCTGGCTGACGCCGGTATTCCCCTGGGCAACCAGTCCGTGCTGCTGGCCGGCGTGAATGATTGCATCCATGTGATGATGGATCTGGTTCACGGCCTGGTGCAGATGCGCGTGCGCCCCTATTATATCTATGCCTGCGATCCTTCTCTGGGTCTGAGCCACTTCCGTACCCCCGTTTCCAAGGGCATCGAGATCATGGAGGCCCTGCGCGGCCATACCTCCGGCTACTGCATCCCCACCTTCGTGGTGGACGCCCCCGGCGGCGGCGGCAAGACCCCCGTTATGCCCAACTACCTGATTTCCGAGACTCCCCGCAAGGTTATCCTGCGTAACTTCGAGGGTGTTATCACCTCTTACACTCAGCCTGAGCACTATGTGCAGAACTGCCACTGCGATGTCTGCATGGGCAAGAAGAAGGTGGAGAAGACCGGTGTTGCATGGGTCGCCGAGGGCACCAAGCAGCGTTATCTGGAGCCCACCAAGCTGCTGCGTAACGAGCGCCACGTGAAGAAGTAAGGTAAAGAGGTAAAAATATGGAAAGCAAACTCGGCTTGAATTTTGATCTGGTCGAAAAGGCTCGTACATCCGCTGCCAACGTGGCAGCGGATGTGCAGGGCTTTATTGACCAGCATACCACGGTTACCGTGGAGCGCGCCGTCTGCCGTCTGCTGGGCATCGACGGCGTGAATGAGATGGACGTCCCCATGCCCAACGTGCTGGTGGACCATCTGCTGGCGACTTCTCTGCTGCCCGCCGGCGCCGCTTGGGCCATCGGTAACGCTATGGTGGAGACCGGTAAGGATCCCCAGGGTGTGGCTGAGGCTGTGGACAGCGGCGAGCTGGACCTTTCTAAGCTCCCCGCCCATTCCGACAGCGAGATCCGCGCGGCCATCACCCCTGTGGTGAACGCCACCGTGGAGCGCATCAACAAGAACGTTGCCAAGCGCAACGCTTACCTAAAGGAGTGGGGCGACAAGGAAGGTCCCTACCTGTATATCATCGTGGCCACCGGTAATATCTATGAGGATATTATCCAGGCCAAGGCCGGCGCCAAGCAGGGTGCCGACATCATCGCTGTGATCCGTACCACCGGCCAATCTCTGCTGGACTATGTGCCTTACGGCGCTACCACCGAGGGCTTCGGCGGCACCTACGCCACTCAGGAGAACTTCCGCCTGATGCGCGCCGCTCTGGACGAGGTAGGCGAGGAGCAGCACCGCTACATCCGCCTGTGCAACTATTGCTCCGGCCTGTGTATGCCCGAGATCGCCGCTATGGGCGCTTTGGAGCGCCTGGATGTTATGCTGAACGATGCGCTCTACGGCATCCTGTTCCGCGACATCAACATGCAGCGCACCATCGTAGACCAGTACTTCTCCCGTGTTATCAACGGCTACGCCGGCGTTATCATCAACACCGGTGAGGATAACTATCTGACCACCGACGACGCTATTACCGCCGCCCATACGGTGCTGGCCTCTCAGTTCCTGAACGAGGCCTTTGCCAAGGACGCCGGTATGCGCGAGGAGCAGATGGGTCTGGGCCACGCCTTCGAGATGGATCCCTCTGTGGAGAATACCTTCCTGTATGAGCTGGCACAGGCACAGATGGCCCGCGAGATCTTCCCCAATGCGCCGCTGAAGTACATGCCGCCCACCAAGTTCATGACCGGCAACATCTTCCGTGGCCACATCCAGGACGCGCTGTTCAACATGGTCACCATCCTGACCAATCAGCGCCTGTGCCTGCTTGGTATGATGACCGAGGCCATCCATACGCCGTTTATGTCCGACCGTGCTTTGTCCATTGAGAACGCACAGTATATCTTCCGCACTATGAAGGATCTGGGCAGCGAGCTGACCTACAAAGAGAACGGCATCATCCGCAACCGCGCCAACGAGGTACTGACCAAGGCCACCGACCTGCTGGCTGACATCGAGAAGCTGGGCCTGTTCACCACCATCGAGAAGGGTATCTTCGCCGATGTAAAGCGTCCCAAGGACGGCGGTAAGGGCCTGGCCGGCGTTGTGGTCAAGGACGACAAATACTTCAACCCCTTCGTTGAAGTCATGAAAGGCAAGGTGGCAGCAGAATGAGTAGCGGACTGTATAATACCCATAAGATCGATTTCGATACCACACTGGATCTGACCCGCCTGAAGCCATATGGCGACACCATGAACGACGGTAAGGTGCAGACCAGCTTCACCCTGCCCATTAAGGATGATGAGCGCGGCGAAGAGGCTGCCCGTCAGATTGCCAAGAAGATGGGCCTGGAAGAGCCCAACGTGGCTTACCACTCCGCTCTGGATAAGGAGTTTACCTTCTATGTGGTTTACGGCAGCTGCGTGCATTCCGTGAACTATGAGGACATCCATGTCATCACCGTGGAGTCTGATGTCATGAGCATGGAGGAAACCAACGACTACATCCGTGAGCATATCGGCCGCAAGGTCGTGATGGTGGGTGCCTCCACCGGCACCGACGCCCACACTGTGGGCATTGACGCCATCATGAACCGTAAGGGCTTTGCCGGCCACTACGGTCTGGAGCGCTACGAGATGATCGAGGCGTACAACCTGGGCTCCCAGGTCCCCAACGAGGACTTCATCAAGAAGGCGCTGGAGCTGCACGCCGACGTGCTTCTGGTTTCCCAGACCGTCACCCAGAAGGATGTGCATATCCAAAACCTTACCAACCTCATCGAACTGCTGGAGGCCGAGGGCCTGCGTGACAAGTTCGTGGTCTGCTGCGGCGGTCCCCGAATCACTCATGAGCTGGCCAAGGAGCTGGGCTATGATGCCGGCTTCGGCGCCGGAAAGTACGCAGACGACGTGGCGTCCTTCGCTGTAACCGAAATGGTCAAGCGCGGCATGAAATAAGATGCATGAATTCAGACGGCCATGAGAGACCCCCTTTCATGGCCGTTTGGTCTGTACGAAAAAAGGAGAAGCAAAATGGAAAAGGCGAGGATACATATTTACTGCGGCGACGGCAAGGGAAAGACCACGGCGGCCATTGGCCTGAGCGTGCGATCCTGCGGCCGGGGCTGGCCGGTGGTTTTAAGCCAATTTTTGAAGGGCTCTACCAGCGGCGAACTGAATGTGCTCCGCAATTTGCCCAACTACCACTACGTCGAAGCGCCTACGACCACCTGCAAGTTCGTTTTTCAGATGGACGACCAGGAGAAAATGGAGTATAGCCAGCAGGTGCGCCAGCACTTTGCCGACACGGTGGAGGCAGTGAAAAAGTATCACGCTAAGCTCCTGGTCATGGACGAGGTGCTGGACGCGGTGGCCATGGGCATGCTCAGTGACGAGGCTCTGGCCGAATTTTTGAGGAACCGTCCGGAGGATTTGGAGGTGGTCATGACAGGCCGCGCCCCTACGCCCTGCACCGATCCCCTGGCCGACTACATCACCCGTATGCAGAAGGTCCGCCACCCCTTTGATAAGGGGCTCAATGCCCGCCTGGGTGTGGAGTTCTGAGGAGGAAGGCCGGGAGAATATACCGCTATCCCTTGCATTTGCAGCCTAACTATGTTACAATTGGATAGTAAACAAATACCCATTGTTTAGTCCCTTAAATTAATAAGGAGGAATAGAAATGGCAAAGAAACCTGTACTGACTGCCGCTGAGGCAGCAAAAATGATTCCCGATGGTGCCACCATTATGTGCGGCGGCTTCCTGGCCTGCGGCCAGGCCCGTGCCATCGTGAAGGAGCTGGTGAAGCTGGGCACCAAGGACCTGACTCTCATCGCCAATGATATGGGCCGCGCTGTGGGCCCCAAGGGTGAAGAGTTCTTCGGCATTGCCGAGCTGATCCATACCCACCAGGTCAAGCGCATCATTGCCACCCATGTGGGCATGACCCCCGAGGTGGGCCAGCAGAACACCGAGGGCACTCTGGAAGTGAACCTGCTGCCCCAGGGCACTCTGGCTGAGTGCATCCGTGCCGGCGGTGCCGGTCTGGGCGGAGTACTGACTCCTGTGGGCGTGGATACCCTTATCGAGGAGAGCCCCTTCTGCATGGGCAAGGAGACCATCGATGGCAAGCAGTATTTGAAGATGAAGCCCATCCATGCTGACTTTGCTCTGCTGGGCACCTATAAGTGCGATGAGTTCGGTAACTGCTGGTACAAGGGCACCATGCGCAACTTCAATGTGGTTATGGCCACCGCCGCTGACACCGTCATCGCCGAATGCGAATACATCGTCCCTGTGGGCGATATCGAGCCCGAGAACATTCATACCTATGGTATGTGCGTTGACTACATCGTGGAAGGAGACAGAAAGTAATGGAAAAGTCTGAAATCAAAGCCTTTATTGCCAAGCGCTGCGCAAAAGAGCTGAAGGACGGCGATGTCGTCAATCTGGGTATCGGCCTGCCCACCATGATCCCCTCCTACCTGCCCGAGGGCGTTGAGCTGATCATCCACGCTGAGTTGGGTATCGTCTCTGCCGGTGCTACCCCCAAAGAGGGCGATGCTAACTATGATCCCTACCACGTCATCGACGCCGGCGGCGGCGTTGCCAGCGTGGCTTTCGGCGGCGGCTTCATTGATTCCGCTACCAACTTCGGCCTGATTCGCGGCGGCCATGTGGACGCCTGCTTCCTGGGCGCTCTGGAAGTGGATGCCCAGGGCAACCTGGCCAACTGGATTATTCCCGGCAAGAAGATGCCCGGTATGGGCGGCGCTATGGACCTGTGCGTGGGTGCTAAGCACTGCATCATCTGCATGGAGCACACCGCCAAGGGCAACCCCAAGATCTTTGAGAAGTGCCGCCTGCCTCTGACCGCCTCCCACTGCGTCAATAAGATCATCACCGAGATGTGCGTGCTGGAGGTTACTCCTGAGGGCCTGCTGATGACCGAGATCAATCCCGAGTTCACCGTGGACCAGGTGAAGGCCGCTACCGCTGCCCCCATCACCGTCGCTGAGAACCTTAAGAGCATGGTTGATTGATCCCCTCATTTGCTCCAATAAGCTGCAGCGCAGCTGCGGACCTATAGCGCAATATTGAGCGGGCCAAGCTATCAGGCATAGCAAGGACATGAAATAATCACCGAGAGAAGTCTGTGGAGGACTTTTCCCGGTGATTATTTTGCATCTGAATCCAGATTGCCGATCCATTTTTACAAGGCTTATTCTGCAGGATTTTCAAATAGTGTGGCATTTGCAATAGAAAAATAGAGATAAAAAGCTATAATAGGGATAATAATAAGCAGCGGGAGGTGCATTTTGTGAAAGTAATTTTGAACCCAGATCAGGAAATTGTCAAAACCGTCCGGGAGGGGCTTAAACGCACCGGGGGCTACTGCCCCTGCCGCCTGGAGCGGACGGAGGACACCAAGTGCATGTGCAAGGAGTTCAAAGACCAGATCAGTGATCCCAATTACGAGGGCTTCTGCCACTGCATGCTCTACTATAAGTCACTAAAGGATTGATTATACCGTCGTTTCACAAGGGCGGATACGGCCTTGATGGGCAGAAATGCGCCTATGCTGTGTCAGGCTTCTCGTTAAACGGCGATAAGAAAGGATATGATAACAATGGCTGAGATTAAGATCACCGCAGAAAACTTTGAAAAGGAAGTGCTGCAAGCCCAGGAGCCGGTGCTGGTGGATTTTTGGGCGGATTGGTGCGGCCCGTGCCGGATGCTTGGGCCTGTTTTGGAGGAGATCGCCCGGGATTACGAGGGCAGCCTGCGGGTGGGCAAGGTGAATGTGGACGAGCAGCTGGCCTTAGCCCAGCAGTTCGGCGTGTCCAGTATTCCGCTGCTGATTCTTTTTAAAAATGGGCGGCCTGTGGCCAAAGCCCTGGGCTACCGCCCCAAGGCAGAGATCCAGGAGCTGCTGAAGGACTTGTGATCATTTTTCCAGCAGCTCGGTGAAGCTGTGGATATAGCCGTCGCAGATGGACCGCATTTCCGCCTCCGAAACATCAAAATATGGGTCATACACGCCCACGGCGTGCATCCCCGCAGCCTTTGCACCCCGGCAGGCGTCCACCGAGTCGTCATACAGGGTACAATCCGCGGGATGCACGCCGCATTTTTTGGCCGCCAGCAGAAAAATATCCGGGTCCTTTTTATCCAGGTTCAGGTCGTGAGCAAAGAAAATGGTCTCGAAATACTCCATTAGGCCCAGGTGCGTCATGGCGCTGCGGCAGTGGGCGGGTACAGCGGAGGTGAGGACGATCATCCGTTCCCCCTTGCGGCGACACTGGTCCAGATACGCCCGGACGCCGGGCTTTGCCGGCACACGGGTGGCATAAGCATCTCCGGCCATTTCCATCCACTCGGCCATGATCTCCTCGGTGCTCTCCTGCAAATTGCAGTAGGCCTTGGTGAATACCGCCGCCTTGGGGAATATGGTGTGGGCCACGCCCTGGTAGTACTCCTTGGTGTAGGGGAAGCCGCGCTTTTTCAAAAAAGCAATGTCCACCTCCCGCCAAACGCCGTTGGAGTCGATGAGGGTTCCATCCATGTCAAAAATCAGCATATTTTTTTCCTTTCCAGCCAAAACCGCCAGGGGAAGTCTACGGCTTCCTCAGCGTAGTCGATGCCAATGCGCTTGCCGGTATGCAGGATATACTCTGCCGGCGGGGCCGGGGGAAGGCCGATGTCCTCCGGCGAATCGCAGAGAAAGAGTGTGTCCCCGGTGAGGTCCAGCCCGTTTTCCTGCCGGGTAAGCCCCAAAGCCCGGCAGCATTTGCCCGGCCCGTTGAGAAAAATCTTCCGCTGGTAGGTGCTTAGCTGCGCCAAAGGCTTTCCGTACCGCAGGAGGCTCATCTGCTCTGTGCCCCACACCGGCTCCAGACCCCGCAGCAGCACGGCGGAGGGTTCACCCTCCGGCTCCGTGACAAAGTTCAGGCAGCAGTGCATTCCATAGATCAGGTAGATGTACGCATGGCCCGGGGGACCGAACATAACGGCGTTGCGCTGGGTTCTGTGATAGCCATAGGCGTGGGCGGCCTTGTCCACCGCGCCCACATAGGCCTCCGTTTCCACGATGCGGCAAACCAGGGGTTGGCCCTGCCACATGCGCACAAGGTATCTCCCCAGGAGATCCCGGGCAATGGAGACTGTATCGCCGATATATTTTTCCTGCGGAAGCTTTGACATTTTCTCACCTCGGTGGTATCATCATACCATTATTGCAGGGATCTGTAAATATGAAAGAGGTGGCCGTGTGCAGGAAATCAACTATAAAAAGGGCTTGTCCACGTTTTTGCTGTGCTTTTTGATTTGGGGGTTCCAGCCGCTGTACTGGTATATCTGCGGGGAGTGGGACACCTTTTTTATGCTGGCCTGCCGCATTATTTGGGCGGCCATCTGCTGCCTATGTATCCTGTGGTTTCAGGGAAAGCTGCCCCAACTGTGGGCAGTGTTTCGGGACAGGCAGATGCTCAAGCGGGAGATTCCGGCGTCGCTTTTCCTGCTGGCGGATTGGGGCGTATACCTGTGGGCGGTACAGAATGGCCGGGTGCTGGAGTGCAGCCTGGGGTATTACATCCAGCCCATTGTGGTATTTGCCTTCGGCGCAGTAATCTTTCGGGAAAGGGTGAGCTGGCGGCATTTGGTGATTTTGGCGGTAGTGGTGGTAGGCATCGTACTGTCCACGGACGGCTTCGGCGGCGTACCCTATGTAACCATCGCCTTGTCCGCGTGCTTTGCCGTCTATGCGGCCATCAAAAAAAGCCTGATCATCGATTCTGTTGTCAGCACTACGGCGGAGATTCTGATGATGGTACCGGCAGCGCTGCTGTTTATTCTGCTATTCCGCATGGGGGACACCGGTATGGCATCCATTACGCCTCTGCGGCAGCTGATGCTCCTGGGTGCCGGCGTTGTGACGGCCATGCCCATGGTACTGTACTCTGTAGGCGTAAAGTATCTGCCGCTGACCACAGCCGGTTTCTGCCAATATCTGAGCCCCACCCTGGGCATCGTGTGCGGTGCCATTATGGGGGAATACCTCACGGCGGAAAAGCTGAAGAGCTTTGGCTTTATTTGGGTGGGAGTTGTCCTGTACTGCTTAAATACCATCTACGAGGAACGGAGGCGGCGGAAAGCCTTGCAAGCTGATGCCGCAAAGGAAAATGCGTAACTTATAGGCTGCAAAATCTTTGCCGAAAAACCCGGAGGATTTTTCGACAGTTAAAAAATGCGTAACCTGCGGGGTACGCATTTTTTATGGGTGACAAAGAGAGTGGAATGTGCTATAATAAAATGAATTTTGTGCAGCATAAGGGAGGGCACACATATGCAGGGCAGGCTTATCGTGTTTGAAGGGACAGATGGCTCCGGCAAGGCTACCCAGACCGCCCTGCTGTGCAGGGAGCTGGACCGGCGGGGCGTCCCCTACCGGAGGCTGGAGTTCCCCCGGTATCAGGAGGAATCCTCGGCGTTGATTCGGCTGTATCTCTCCGGAGCTTTTGGCAGCCATCCCGGGGATGTGAATGCCTATGCGGCTGCCACCTTCTATTCGGTGGACCGCTTTGCCAGCTACCGGCAGGATTGGGGACGGTTTTACGAAAGCGGCGGGCTGGTTATTGCCGACCGCTACACCACCTCCAACGCTGTGCACCAGACCCCCAAGCTGCCCCGAGAGGAGCGCAGGGCGTTTCTCAAGTGGCTGTTCGATTTTGAATACCGGCTGCTGGAGCTGCCAAAGCCGGATCGGGTGGTGTATCTGGACTTGCCTACGGAGATTTCTGAGGAGATGATGCGCCGGCGGGAGGAGAAGACCCACACTCAGGCGGACATCCACGAGCGGGACGAGGCATATCTGGCTGCCTGCCGGGAGAGCGCGGAGCTCATTATCAATCTGTGCGGCTGGGAGAAAATCGATTGCAGCCGGGACGGACAGATCCGCTCGCCGGAGGACATCCACCGGGAGGTGCTCGCCCGGGTGGAGGATCTGCTTGTCCCCTGAAGGGCAGGAGAAAGGGGGGACACAGGTCCCCGATTTCTCTCCGTATGTTCTCAGCAGGAGCAGCAGGAGTCACCACCGCCGCTGCAGGAGCAGCCGCGGCTATTCCCGTTTCCGCAGCAGCAGAAGAGCAGAAGCAGGATCACAATGAGCCAAATGCAGGAACAGTTGTTGTTGTCAAAGCACATGTTTTTCACCTCACTTACCTGTTGGTACAGTATTGTATGTGGCAGGGTGGAAAAATGGAACTTGTCCGGCTCATATTACAGATAAAATGCAGAAAGGACATACGATTATGGATAATGATAAGCGTTTCCAGACCCAGGATTGGGATACCGATGCGGTGCATCAGCGGATCATCAATGAGGTGGAGGCTGCATCTGCCCCCACTCCTAAGAAAAAGCACCGCAAGGGGAAATTTAACTGGAAGATCTATGTGGCGGCCGTGGTGCTGGGCTCCATGCTCCTGGCGGGCATCGGCTGGATCCTGGCCAATGACCTGTGCGCCCTGGACAAAGGCGATGAGACCTATACCGTGACTATCGAGGAGGGTGACGGCGTTTTCAAAATCGCCTCCAAGCTGAAGAAGGCGGGTCTCATTGAGCTGAAGGGCTTTTTTGTGCTGTATGAGATCTTCACCGGGGCGAAAAATGACATTGATCCCGGTACCTATGAGCTGAACACCTCCATGGATTACCGCAGCCTGGTACACAACATGTACGATCCTGACGCCAGACGCCGCGCCGAGGAGGGCCTGGTGCTTGTCACCATTCCGGAGGGCTACTCCGTGCAGCAGATTGTGGATCTGCTGGCGGAAAAGGGAATTGCCACCAAGGAGGAGCTGGTGGACGCCGTGTCCAACTTCGACTTCGGCGAGGAATACCCGTTTATTGACAACAGCCTCACCGGTCAGATCAACCGCCTGGAGGGCTATCTGTTCCCTGATACCTACGAATTCTCCACGGAAAAAACAGCCGTGTTCGCCATTGACACTATGCTTACCAACTTCAACACCAAGGTCAGCAATGAGCTGCTGTCGGAGATCCAGGAGAGCGGCTATACCTTCCGGGAGATCATCACCATGGCCTCCATTATCGAAAAGGAAGCCATCGGCGACTATGAGGAGCGGACCAATGTAGCCTCGGTGCTGTATAACCGCCTGAACAACCCGGACGCAGAGACAGCGGGCCTGCTGCAGGTGGATGCCAGCATCGACTATGCGCTGAGGCTAGAGGGGAAGGATCGCTCCGAGTTTTCCACTGAGCTGGATAGCCCCTATAACACCTATATCCACGCGGGTCTGCCCGTGGGGCCCATCTGCAACCCCAGTCTGGCCTCCATCCGGGCGGCGCTGAACCCCAGCCAGACGGATTACTACTACTATGCCTTGGGTACGGATGGTGTACACCACTTCTTCCGCACCTATAGCGAGCATTTGGCCTTTGTCAACAGCGATATGTACGCCCCTGCATGATGAGAAGGAAACCGGAGCTGCTGGTCCCCGCCGGGGACATGGAAAAACTGAAAATGGCCGTGTTATACGGGGCGGACGCTGTGTATCTGGCGGGTACGGCCTTCGGGATGCGGGCCTTTGCAGGGAATTTTACCCCGGAGGAGCTGCCCCGGGCGGTGCGTTATGCCCATGACCACGGTGTGGCCGTCCACGCTACGGTGAACACCATGCCCCGCTGGGGCGAGGCGGATCAGCTGCCGGCCCATCTGGAGCAGCTGGATGATGCCGGGGTGGATGCCCTGATTCTGGCGGACCTGGGGGCCTTTACCCTGGCGGGAAAGTATGCACCCCACTGCCAGCGGCACATCAGCACCCAGCAATCTGTGGCCAACCACGTCTGTGCCCAGGCCTGGTATGACCTGGGGGCCAGCCGGGTGGTGCTGGCCCGGGAGCTGGGCCTGGAGGAGATCCGGGCCATCCGGGAGAGGGTCTCGCCGGAGCTGGAGTTGGAGGTATTCTGCCACGGGGCCATGTGTGTGTCCTATTCCGGGCGGTGTCTGCTGTCCAACTACATGACCGGGCGGGACTCCAACCGGGGCGCCTGCGCCCAGCCCTGCCGCTACCAGTATACGCTGATGGAGGAAAAGCGCCCGGGGGAGTATTTCCCCGTGTTTGAGGATGAGAAGGGGACGTATATCCTCAATTCCCGGGACATGTGCATGATCGACCATTTGGATGACCTCATGGACGCCGGGGTGGACTGCCTGAAGATCGAGGGACGGGCGAAATCTGCCTATTATGCCGCCATCGTGGCCGGGGCGTACCGGCATGTGCTGGACGATGTGGCCGCCGGTCGTCCTGCGGACCCTGTGTGGCGGGATGAGGTGGAGCATGTGAGCCACCGACACTATTCCACCGGATTTTTTTACGGCCAGCCGGGGCAGTATTTTGAAAATTCCCGCTATATAAGGGAGTGGCAGATCTGCGCGGTGGTGTTAAGCTGCGATGAAACGGGCCTGGCCACGTTGAGCCTGCGGAACAAGTTCCGGGCGGGGGACCGGGTGGAGATCGTGGGGCCGGATCTGAAGCCCTTTGAGATGGCTGTGCCTATGATGGAGGACGCAGAGGGCCAGCCCCTGGAGGAAGCCAAAACGCCGCAAATGGAGTTTAGAATGCGGCTGCCGCAGCCGGTGCCGGCCATGAGCTTTGTCCGCCACGCGGTGGACCTCAGCGGAAGATAATAAGATGAAAACAGCAGCGTGTGCATTTTTGCACACGCTGCTCAATTTGCCCCAAAAGCCTCGCAGAGTTTGCCGCCCGCAGGCGGCAAAGTAGTCCGATCATTTTTCACCGCGACATGTGCGTGGGGAAAAATACTGCTCAGGCTGCCAGTGTGGAATTTTGCCGCTTTGCGGCAAAATTATGCGCGCAGCAGACTGCAGGCCCTTTGTCGGAAAAATCCAAAGGATTTTTCGACAGCAACAGCAGCGTGTGCATTTTTGCACACGCTGCTGTTGCGTATAATTGCATAAATATCAGTTTTCACCTATGATGCCGTACAACGCATCCGCCAGCCGGGCGTAGTCTGCCAGACTCAGCCGCTCACCCCGGATGTCCGCAGGGAGGCCGCAGCCCGTTATGATCCGTGCCAGGTCTTGCTTGGGGAGGGTAAAGCCCGTTTGCAGAGAGTTCACCAACGTTTTGCGCCGCAGGGCGAACCCGGCCTTCACCGTTCGCCAGAGCAGTGCTTCTGATTGCACCGTGACCGGGGGCTTTTCCCGGGTCATGCAGCGGATCACCGCCGAGGTCACCTTGGGCATGGGCAGAAAGCAGGTGTTCGGCACGGTGAAGAGCAGCTCCGGCTCAGTGTAGTACTGCATCAGCAGGGAAAAGGCGCCATAGTCCGCCGTTCCGGGCCGGGCGCAGATGCGCTGGGCTACCTCCTTCTGGATGAGGACGGTTATGGACGCAAAGCACCCAGCCTTTACGCAATTGGTCAGCAGGGGGGTGGTGATGTTGTAGGGCAGGTTAGCGCAGAGGATAGGCCGCAGGCCGGCGAAATGCTCCGCTACCAGGGCGGAAGGGTCCTGCTTCATAATGTCTCCCTGCACCAGGGTGAAGTTGTCAAAGCCCGACATAGTCTCCGCCAGCACCGGATAGAGCCGGTGGTCCAGCTCCACGGAAACCACCTTTCCGGCCCGGCGGCAAAGCTCCGCCGTCAGAGGGCCGATGCCGGGGCCTATCTCCAGCACGCCGGTGCGTTCATCCGCGCCGCTGGCATCCGCCGTGTCCCGGGGTACCCAGCTCTCAATGAGAAAATTCTGTCCCATGCCCTTGCTGAAGCGGAATCCGTGGCGCAGGAGCAGCGTCTGTATGTCGTTTCGGTTGCACAGATCCATCCCTGTACCTCCTGATTTTTTCCGGTATAATGCCGCCATATTTTTCGGTTCCCGGCGGAGCGGGGGAAAAAATGGCATAAGATAAAAGTATAATGGCCGTATTGAGTCATTATACCACATTTTTTTTCCTCCGTAAAGAAAAAAGCCCGTTGACATTCGCGTAGAAAAGGAATACTATATAGGAAAAGTAAGAAAAGTTATACTCACATAGGAGGATAAAAATGGGATTTAAAAAGGATAACGAGCGCTACTACATGGCCTCGGTACGTTTGGGACCCAAGGGGCAGATCGTGATTCCCAAGGATGCCCGGGAGATGTTCGGCCTGGAGCCGGGGGATCAGCTGGTGCTGCTGGCGGACCGAAAAAAGGGTATCGCCCTGCAGACCACCGACAAGCTCAATCCCATGATGCGCCGGGTGTTTGAGGAGACGGAAGCGGAGGTGGAAGAGGAATGAACGTCATGGAGATCCGGGGTCTGTGCAAGGCGTACCCGGTTTTTACACTGAAGGATGTGTCCTTTACCGTGCCCCAGGGGGCGGTGATGGGCTTCATCGGCCGCAACGGCGCCGGCAAGAGCACTACCATCAAGTCCGTTTTGGGCCTGGTGCATCCGGATGCCGGTCAGGTGGAGATCCTTGGCCAGAGCTTTTCCGGGGGCGAAAAATTCATCAAGGAGAATATCGGGGTGGTGCTGGGGGGCATCGACTTCTACCCCAAGAAAACAATCGCCACCCTTACCGACGTGGTCCGGCGGTTTTACGAGAACTGGGACCAGGAAAAATACCGCCATTATCTGCAGCTTTTCGCCATTGATGAGAGCAAGCGGGTGGATCAGCTCTCCAGCGGAATGCAGGTGAAGTACATGATCGCCCTGGCTCTGAGCCACAACGCAAAGCTGCTGATCCTGGACGAGCCCACCAGCGGTTTGGATCCGGTGTCCCGGGATGAGCTGACGGAGCTGCTGGGGCGCATCGCCGCGGATGGACAGCGCAGCGTGCTGTTCTCCACCCATATTACCTCGGACCTGGAAAAGTGTGCCAGCCACATCTCCTTCATCAAGGACGGACAGATTCAGTATACCGGGACTTTGGAGGATTTCCGGGCTCACTACGCCTATCTGCGCCGGGGCGATGCGCCCCTGACCCTTGAGGACATCATCGTTTCCGTGGAAAGGAGGCCCCTGGATGAAAACGCTATTATATAAGCAGCTGCGGCTGGTGTGCCACCCTATGACGCCGGTGTTCTGCCTGTCCGGGGCCATGCTGCTGATTCCCAACTATCCCTATTCAGTGATATTTTTCTATGTGACATTGGGGCTGTTTTTCACCTTCCTGAATATGCGGGAGCAGAAGGACATCTACTTTTCAGCCCTGCTGCCCATCCGCAAGCGGGATACGGTACGGGCGGCGGTGGTGTTTGCAGTGCTGGTGGAGATGCTATCGATGGTTATTACGGCGCTGTTCTGCCTGCTGTCAGCCAAGCTTCAGCCCGGCAAGGATAACGCCGTGGGCATGGACGCCAACCTCATGCTTCTGGGCGCGGGCTTTGTGCTCTATGGCGTGTTCAACCTGGTATTTTTTATTAGTCTGTATCGCAGTGGATACAAGGTAGGCGCGGCCTATCTCAAGGCCAACATCGGCATGTGGCCGCTGATGCTTGTGGCTGAGGCGCTGCCTCATTTTCCGGGCCTTCTGTGGCTGAACCGGGTGGATGCCCAGGCCAATCTGCGGCAGCTGCCCCTTCTGCTGCTTGGCATGGCGGTGTTTGCGGTGCTGACGCTCCTGGCTTACCGCCGGGCAGCGCAGCTGTATGAAAGGGTTGACCTGTAAAGAGCTATCCCTGTCATTCCGAGGAGCGAAGCGACGTGGGAATCCGTAATATTCATAGTGTAAACCTGTGTAAAATACAAACAATATGTGTTTAGGAGACGGATTGCCGCAGCCAGTGTGCGCACTGGCTGCGCAATGACAGACCTTATAACAGCAAAAGCGGAGCCCATGGGCTCCGCTTTTGCTGAAAAGAGAGAAAAGAATGAAGAAAGTGTGTTGTTTATGAAAAAGCCTTGCGGCTGAGTGGATGGCCTGCCCCTTGCATAAAAGGGCGGGCAGCGACCCGTGGTTTTGTTTTCCCTTTGCTTGCTTTTACTATACAGGGAAAAGCTTAAAGAAAAATAAAAAAATTAAGAATAAACTACGAACATTTCTTTAAAAAAGTGTAAAAAGCCCTGTGTGCCGAATCATTGGGCGCACAGGGCTTAAAAGATCACAGAGAATTGTCGCTTACGGCTGAAGGGTAAAGGTCATGGTGACGGGATTGTGGTCGGAGTAGGCAAAGCCGGTGTCGATAACAGTAGCAGAGCTGACGGTCACATTATCCGACACCAGGAAGCCGTCCACAGTGACCACATACTGCCCACTGTGGTAGGGGGCGTCGGCGTTGCGGCAGCTGGGGACGGGGTTATCCTGATCCAGGGGGGCGATCTTGGCAATGTTCTTCCCGCTGAACAGCTCTGCCGGTACGGGCTGGGCCCAGGTGTAGTCCCCGGCACTGATGCCGAAGACCTGATCGGAGTTCCCCAGCAGGTCCTTATTAAAGTCGCCGCCGCAGACACAGTAATTGCCTTTTTCGTACTCGGCCTGCATGTCGTCCAGCAGCATCTCCATTTGCTTGATGGCGATGGTCCCATCAGAGGTGTAGGCGGAGAGATGGACGGCGTAGAGGATCAGCTCCCGGCCATTTTCCATGGGCACCCGGCTGACGGTGTAGCACCGATCCAGGTCCACCAGCTTCATTACGCCTGTCTCAATGGGCAGACTTCGCCGCAGGGAGGAGGCAATGGGCGCGGAGGAAAAGGTCATCAGCCCTGAAACGGAGGAGCCGTGGGGCTGGGTCAGAGGCCAGAACAGGAAGGGAGAGTCGTAATTCTGCCCCCAAACGGAGCTGTACCCCGTTAGCGCCCGGCGCAGGATGTCGGCCTCATTGCGGTGATAGCTGCGGGTGGAATCGGTGTCCACCTCCTGAATAAAATAATAATCCGCCATTTGATCCTTGAGTGTTTGGGCAATGAGAGAGAGATTCTCGTCCAGCCGCTCCTTGGACCAGGCCCAGGATTCCGTTCCGCCATCCATAAAGAAGCTATAATCGTCCTCATAGGCCCCGAAGCCTATGTTATAGGACACCACGGTGTAGGGAACGCCCGTTTGGGCCGAGGATGCGGCAGAGCCCTGGGCTGTAAGAGTGAGATTGTCCTCAATGCGATGATAGTCCAAAAACACATAGGCCACATAGCCCAGAACCAGGATCACGAGAGCCAGCAGTACACAGCCGGCGATCTTCAGAGCTTTTTTCATAGAAGCCTCCTTCGGAGTGGGTGATGGTTTACTTTTTTCGTATTTTATATTATAATCTATCTACCATCGATTGACAAGGGCAGACACGGTTTTGACGGGCAGAAATGCGCCTATACCGGGTGGACCCCCTTGAAAATTCGGCAAGTATCCCCATTTGAAAAGAGGAATTGTTTTGAGAAAACTGGTGATCCGATTCAATGCCCCGGCTACGCTGACCTTTGCGCTGCTGGCTCTGGGTGCGCTGCTGCTGGGGCAAACCTTCGGCAGCGCCGTAACGATGAAATATTTCTGCGTGTATCGCGCCTCCCTGGCGGATCCGCTGACCTACCTGCGGTTTTTCACCCATGTGCTGGGTCATGCGGATTATTCCCACTACATGAGCAATATGCTGCTTCTGCTGCTGGTGGGGCCACCGCTGGAGGAAAAGTATGGCTGGAAAAAAATGGTATGGTTCATGGCCGCTACCGCTCTGGTCACAGGGCTGGTGCAGTTCATTTTCTTCCCAAACTCCGCCCTGCTGGGGGCCAGCGGCATCGTATTTATGATGATCGTGCTGTCCTCCTTTACGGAGAGCCGAGGCGGCGGCATCCCCATTACGCTGATTTTGGTGGTGATCTTCTACCTGGGAGGGGAGATCATTGACGGCATCCGCAATACGGACAGCGTTTCCCAGCTGACCCATGTGGTGGGTGGCGTGCTGGGTATGATCTTTGGCTTCCTCTACCGGGGCGGCCGGCGGCGCTGAGATGGTACTGCCCATTCTCTGTGCCGGTACACTGCTGGCGGCAGATTACGGGCTGCGGAGCCTGGCCCGGCGGGGAAAGCTGGAGCGGGCGCTTTTGGGCGGACGGATCCGGCTGGAGCTGCTGGAAAACCCCGGCATGGCCGGGGGTGCGCTGAAAAACCATCCCCATCTGGCCAGGGCTTTGTCCGGCGGAGCACTTTTGATGGTGCTGATTATGTGCCGGGGCGAGCTTTTGAACGGGCGGGGCATGGGCTGCTGGGGCGCGGCGCTGCTGTGCGCCGGGGGCCTGGGCAACGTGCTGGAGCGATTGTGGCGGGGCTGTGTGACAGACTATATTCGATTTCCAAGGCTGCCGGCCGGGCGGCTGCAGCGGCTGGTGTGGAACCTGGCAGACCTTATGCTTTCAGCGGGCGCGCTGCTGCTGGCGGCAGGCAGCATAAGCAGCTGACAGAAAAAGGAGCAAGATATGACAGACTACTTTTCCGTCCAATTGACGGATGACGAAATACGCGGCATCAGCAGCATCGGCCTGGCCCACATGGGGGACGGAGTGTATGAGCTGTTGGTGCGCACCTGGCTGTGCGCCCACGGCAAGGCCACGGGCAAGGGACTGCACCGGGCCACGGTGGCCCTGGTGTGTGCGCCGGAGCAGGCCCGCCGGGCGCAGAGGATACTGCCTGCGCTGACGGAGGAGGAGCAGGAGGTGTTTCGCCGGGGGCGCAATGCTCATGTCCACTCCATCCCCCAGCACGCCAGCCGGGCGGAATATCAGCAGGCCACAGCGCTGGAGGCACTGTTTGGCTGGCTGTACCTGCACGGACATCGGGAGCGGATCAATGAACTGTTTACACAAATGATGGAGGAATGAGCCATGGCATTGGATGCTGTGTGCCTGCAGGCGGCGGTGCGGGAGATCGCCCCACAGGTGGAGGGCTTGAAAATTGAGAAAATCCAGCAGCCTGCCCGAGATCAGGTAGTCCTGCTGCTGCGGGGCAGCCGGCGGCTGCTGCTGTGTGCCTCGGCCAGCCAGCCGAGGCTGAACCTGACGGAGGTGCTGCGGGATAATCCCAGCCAGGCGCCTATGTTCTGCATGCTGCTGCGCAAGCATTTGGCCGGCGGACGCATTATTACCCTGCGGCAAGAGCCGCTGGAGCGGGTGGTGACGCTGGAGATCAAGGCCATGAACGAGCTGGGAGAGATGGGCCGGTTTTCCCTGGTGCTGGAGGCTATGAACCGCCACTCCAACCTGATTCTGTGCGGCGGCGACGGGCGCATTATCGACTGCATGCGGCGGGTGGATTTTGAGATGAGCCAGCAGCGGCAGGTGCTGCCGGGGCTGTACTATCATCTGCCGCCCCGGCAGGAGAAGCGGTCGCCCTTGGATGTGGAGGAGCAGGAGTTCCGCACTCTCCTGGAAAGCGCTTCCCCGGAGAGACAGACGGACAAATGGCTGCTGGACACCTTTACAGCCATCGCACCCCTGTGGGCGAGGGAGATGGCCTTTCGGGCCGGAGGAAGCACGGATTGCCTTTTGTCGGCTGCGGTAGGGCGGCTGTGGTTAGAATTCAATGCCTGGCGCCGCCTGGTGCGGCAGGGAGAGTTCCTGCCGGTGGTCCTTGCCCGGGACGGAAAGCCTTTCGATTTTACCTTTGCTCCGGTTCTGCAATATGAAAATGCCTGTGAAATACGCACGGAGGAGAGCTTTTCCCAGCTTTTGGATCACTTTTATGCTCAACGAGAGCAGGCGGACCGGGTGAGGCAGAAGGGACAGGATCTGCTAAAGACCGCCATCAACGCTCGGGACCGGCTGCGAAGGAAGCTTTCCATGCAGGCCCAGGAGTACGAAAAGACCCGGGACCGGGATGCCCTGCGCATCAGCGGTGAGCTCATCACCGCAAATCTCTACCGCATGGAGCGGGGCATGGCAAGGCTGGAGGCGGAGAACTACTACGAGGAGGGCTGCCCCAGGCGGGTTATCCCCTTGGATGTGCGTCTATCCCCCCAGGAGAATGCCGCCAAGTACTTCAAGCGCTATAACAAGGCCAAGACGGCAGAAAAGATGCTGGCGCAGCTGATGGCCCAGGGCCGGGAGGAGCTTGCCTATCTGGAGAGCGTGCTGCAGGAGATCCAACAGGCAGAGAGCGAGCAGGACTTTAACGATATCCGCGCCGAGCTGACGGAGGGCGGGTACATCCGCTCCCACGGGAGAAAGCAGCCGGGCTTTCAGAGGAAGTCCGAGCCCCGGCACTTTCGCACGGATGCGGGGCTGCTGGTTCTGGTGGGCCGCAGTAACCGGCAAAATGACAAGCTTACCGGCAAAACAGCGGATAGGACAGATTGGTGGTTTCATACCCAGAAGATCCACGGCAGCCATGTGATCCTATGCACCAATGGTGTGGAGCCGGATGAGGGGAGTATTCTGCAGGCGGCCCAGCTGGCGGCATACTACTCCCAGGGCCGGGACGGCGGTAAGGTTGCCGTGGACTACACCCCGATAAAGTATGTGAAAAAGCCAGCCGGCGCCCGGCCGGGCATGGTGGTCTACACGACCTATCGCACCATCCTGGCCCAGCCGGACGGAGAGCTTGCCCAGCGGCTGGCAGTGAAATAGGAAACCGGCCAGCACGGCAGGGCTGCGCAAAAAACAGACACCCCCTATGTGGCTTGAAAGCCACATAGGGGGTGTTTTGCGAAGATATTTGCAAGAGAGCTTTCAGCTCTGCCTCAGGCGAACACCACCTGCACCAGCACCATGTACAGCACCGTGCCTACGCCGATGGACAGCAGGACATTCCGCTTCCACAGGTGCAGGGCCGCCAGCACCGCAATGGAGATTAGCTCCGGCAAGCCGTGGGGGGCGGAGACGACAGAGACGTTCCGCAGGCAGTATACCACCAGCAGGCCCATCATGGCAGCCGGCAGAGTGCGGCCCAGATAGGAGACAATCTTGGGCACCGGACGGTTATCCGGGAAGAGCAGAAAGGGGAGAAAGCGGGTCAGCATGGCCCCCGCCGTCACCGCCAGGGCGATGAGGAGGGCCTGGGTCGTTGTCAATGTCATAGCTTTTTCCTCCCAATAAGCAGCACGGCCAAAACCAGGACCATGGCGGGGATCACCAGCTGATCCGCGCCGAAGACAGCCCGGGCCGCAGCGGTACACACAACGCCGATGATGCCGCTGATGCGGCTGCGGGGATCGGATATCTGCTCAATGAACAGCACCACGAAAAGCCCCGTCAAAGCAAAGTCCAGGCCGGTGGTGTCAAAACGGATAAACTGGCCGGCCAGGGAGCCCAGCAGGGAGCCGCCTACCCAGTAGGCATAGTCCAGCAGGGATATGGCCAGGTAGAAATCCTTCCGGGATACGTCTGGCGGCGGCTCCGCCGAGAAAACGACAGAAAAGGTCTCATCGCTGAGTGTGTAGATTAGGATCGGCTTTGCGCCGCCCAGGCCCCGGTATTTCTCCAGCATGGACACGCCATAAAACAGGTGCCGGGCGTTGACCATAACGCTCATGATGAAGGCACCCAAGGGGTCAAAGGCCGAGGTCAATAGGGTGATGGCCGCGAACTGCATGCTGCCGCAGAAGGCAACTGCACTCATGAGCAGCACCCAAGGGGCGCCAAAGCCCTTGGATTGCATCAGAACGCCGTAGGCGGCGCCCAGCACCAGATAGCCCGTCAGCACCGGAACGGTGTGGGGAAACGCCGCAGCAATAGCCCGTCTCCAGGCGGAGGTGGTCCGGCCGGAGGCATTGCCTCCGGCCGGACGGTTTTGATTCGTATTAGTCATGGTTATAGTTACACACTGAAAAGAATGTCGGCATAGGTGGGATAGGGCCAGAATTCGGCAGAGGTATGGGTCTCCAGCGTGTTCACCAGGTGGCTGGCCTTGTACTCCAGGGCGTACACCACATCTCGGTAATACCGGGCGGACTCAATATCTCCCTCAGAGGCGGGGGCCTCCTCCAGGGCCTTGTCCATGGCCTGGGCGGTGTCATACAGCTCGTTATTCAGACCCGATAGCTGCTGCAGCAGCTCCGTCTCGGCGGCACAATCCAGGTACAGGGCCTTTTTGCGCTGCACGGTCTCGGCCAGCTCCCCGGTGTAGCGAGACACGGCAGGGAAGATGCTCCGGCGGATCATGGTCAGCAGGGTATTGGCTTCAATAGCCGTAATCTTGCAGTAGTTTTCTAGATGGATGCCGTACCGGGCGCGCATTTCCGCCTCGGAGAATACATCATGCTTGGTAAAGAGGCTAATGTTCTTGGCGTCGATATAGGCGGGCATGCTGTCCACGGTGTCCCGCCGGTTGCTCAGGCCCCGGCGCTTGGCCTCCTCGGCCCAGGATTCATCGTAGCCGTTGCCATTGAAGATGATGCGCTGATGGGCCTTAAAGGTGTTGTGCAGCAGGGCCTGAAGGGCGGCATTGAAGTCCTCGGCCTGCTCTAAAATATCGGCAAACTGGCCTAGCTCCTCGGCCATAATGGTATTGAGGACGGTGTTAGGGCTGGCGATGGATTGAGAGGAGCCCAGCATGCGGAACTCGAATTTATTGCCCGTGAAGGCCAAGGGAGAAGTGCGGTTGCGGTCGGTGGTGTCCTGGGGGATCTCCGGCAGGGTGTCCACGCCGATCTCCAGCTTCTTCTTGGTCATGTCTACATACGCTGTACCCCGGATAATGGAATCCAGCACGGCGGTAAGCTCGTCACCCAGGAAGATGGAGATGACCGCGGGGGGCGCCTCGTTGCCGCCCAGACGCAGGTCGTTGCCGGGGTAGGAGACGCAGCAGCGCAGAATGTCCTGATACTCATCCACACCCTTGATAAACGCCGCCAAAAACAGCAGGAACTGGGCGTTCTGGCTGGGGGTCTTGCCGGGCTTTAGGAGATTCTCCCCGGTGTCGGTGGCCAGGGACCAGTTATCGTGCTTGCCGCTGCCGTTGACCCCGGCAAAGGGCTTTTCGTGGAGCAGACACACCAGGCCGTGGCGGTCAGCCACCTTTTTCAGCAGTGCCATGGTCAGCTGGTTGTGGTCGGTGGCGGTGTTGGCGTTGGTATAAACCGGGGCGATCTCGTGCTGAGCCGGGGCCACCTCGTTGTGCTCGGTCTTTGCAAATACACCCAGCTTCCACAGCTCCAGGTCCAGGTCCTCCATGAATCGGGCGACTCTGGGCCGGATGGCGCCATAGTAGTGGTCATCCAGCTCCTGCCCCTTGGGGGGACGGGCGCCAAACAGGGTGCGGCCGCACAGCTTCAAATCCTCCCGCTTCTGATACATGCTCTTGTCGATGAGAAAGTACTCCTGCTCCGGGCCTACCTGGGGGATCACGTGCTTGGCCTCCGTATTTCCGAACAGGCGCAGGATGCGCAGGCTCTGCTGATCCAGCCGGCTCATGGAGCGCAGCAGGGGGGTCTTCTTATCCAGCACCTGGCCGCTGTAGGAGCAGAATACCGTGGGGATATATAGGGTTTTATCCTTGACAAAGGCATAACTGGTGGGATCCCAAGCGGTGTAGCCCCGGGCCTCAAAGGTGGCCCGCAGACCGCCGGAGGGGAAGGAGGAGGCATCCGCCTCGCCCCGGGACAGCTCCTTGCCGGACAGCTCCATAATCACGGCGTCCTTGCCGGAGGGGGTGATGAAGCTGTCGTGCTTTTCGGCGGTGACACCGGTCATGGGCTGGAACCAGTGGGTATAGTGGGTGGCGCCCAGCTCCGTGGCCCAATCCTTCATAGCCGCGGCGATCTGGTCAGCAATGGAGCGGGGCAGGGTGGTGCCCTGGGTCATGCATTGCCTCCATGCGTTATAAGCGTCGGGGGATAAACGCTGTCGCATTTTGTCCTCATTGAAGACCATGCAGCCAAACAGCTCCGGGATTTTCTTGATATTCTCGTCCATTGCAAACTCCTTTCGCCGCAGGATGCGGCAGTTGTTATAGCACCGCCTGGATTAAGGCGGGTGTTGCATATGTTTCGATAACAGCGGCCGCCGCAATCAGCGGCAAAGCCCACCACAGCAGGATCTGCCCACACTGCCTCACAGCGGCACCCACGGAGCCTGTCTGCTTTCCCAGCAGGGCGTCAGACACCGTCCTGCACAGGTACAGGCCCAGCGCCGCAGACAGGATCAGCGCCGGTATCTCAAAAATGCCGTGTGGCAGGATCCCTGTCAGGTACTTCCACAGGGGGATACCCTGGTGGACATAGTATCCGGCAAACAGGCCCAAGGTGGCGCCGTTTACGCCCAGGGCCAGGGCGGGCAGCCGGATAAACGGGAGCAATCCATATACTGTGGCCATGACCATAGCGGATAGGTTGTTCAGCAGCAGGGCAGAGAAAACAACGTTTCCGTCATCACTGGCCATGCCGCTCTGCTGGAGCATTTGGGAAAACTGCTCCACAATGCCGTCCGCCTGTGCAGGAAAGAGCAGGCTACCTATAAAGCTCAGCACAACGATCCCCGCAAAGGCCCATCCGGCGGTAAAGACCACGCTGCCCAGATCCTGCCGGTAAAAGGCGGCGGTACTTCCGTAGATCTGCTTCAGCTTGTACATCAGTTCAGCTTTTCAAGACCTGACCGCAGGCGGCGCAGGGTCTCTTCTTTTCCCAGGATGGCACAGATTTCCACGGCACCGCCGGGGGTTACCAGCTTGCCGGCAGCGGCAATGCGCACAGGCCACATGAGCTTGGCGTTCTTCACCTCCAGCTTTTCAGCCAGGGAAATCAGACCGTCATGGACGGTCTCCACCGTCCAGGTGGGGAGGGACTCCAGCATGGGAATGGCAGCCTCCAGCATGGCCTTGCAGACCTCAGGATTGGTCTTGGCCTTTTTATTGGTGAAAAATTCCACATCATATTCCGGACAGACATCAAAGAAATCCACCTTCTCGGGAATATCCGAAAGGCGCTCACACCGGGCCTGGAGAAGCCCGGCAATGGCGGCAATGTCAAAATCGCCCTTCACCGTCTGACGGATGTAGGGCTCGGCCACCTTGGCAAAGTCCTCCGGCACCATGGCCCGCAGGTACACGGCGTTGAAGTGGTCCAGCTTGGCCCGGTCGAAAATGGCGGGGGACTTGGAAATACCGGCAATGTCAAAGGCCTTCACCAGCTCTGGTAGGGTGAAAATCTCCTGCTCAGCCAGGTCACCCTTGGGGCTCCAGCCCAGGAGGGCCACATAGTTGAGGATGGCCTCGGTGAGGTAGCCCTCTGCCTTCAAGTCCTCGTAGGAGGGGTCACCATGGCGCTTGGACATCTTATTCTGCGCATCCCGCATCACCGGGGAGCAATGGACATAGGTGGGAATCTCCCAGCCAAAGGCCCGGTAGAGCAGGTCGTATTTGGGGGCGGAGGAGAGATATTCGCTGCCGCGCACCACATGGGTGATGCCCATGAGGTGATCATCGATGACGTTGGCAAAGTTATAGGTGGGCAGGCCGTCCCGTTTCAGGAGCACCTGGTCATCCAGGGTGCTGTTTTCCACGGTGATGTCGCCGAAAATAGCGTCATGAAAGGTGGTGGTGCCGTCCGTGGGGATCTTCTGGCGGATGACGTATGGCTCGCCGGCCTCTACCCGGCGCAGGGCTTCCTCCAAAGACAGGTCACGGCAGGGATCAGCGGCACGGCCAAAGTCGCCGCTGTCCTCCTCAGACTCAGCCTTTTCACAGAAGCAATAGTATGCAGCGCCTTTTTCCACCAGCAGCCGGGCATACTTCCCGTAGGTGTCTCGGCGCTGGGATTGGATATAGGGGGCCACAGGACCGCCCACATCGGGGCCCTCGTCGTGGGTGAGGCCGCACTCGGCCATGGTACGGTAGATTACATCCACCGCACCCTCCACCTGACGGTTCTGGTCGGTGTCCTCAATGCGCAGGATGAAGGTGCCGCCGTGAGAGCGGGCGATGAGCCAGGTATACAGGGCTGTGCGCAGATTGCCTACGTGCATATACCCTGTGGGCGAGGGGGCAAACCGGGTGCGCACCTTGCCGTGGGGAATCTTGGCCTCCATCTGCTCAAAATAGCTGTAATCCAGTTTCATGGCGATCAACCTCCGCAAATTAGTCACATTTATCCATAATAAAAATATACCATACTATTATAAGGTAGCTGCTGAAAAAGTCAAGAAAAAAAGCATATCCCGTTGCATTTTTGCGGGAAAGGTGATACCATAAACATAATTTGTATAAAATAGGGCTTCTGGCCCGTTTGCGGAAGGAGTAATGAAACATATGGAGAACACAGTGGAGAAGAAAAAGCGGATTTTCAGCGGCATCCAGCCCAGCGGCGAGCTGACCCTGGGCTCTTATATGGGAGCCATCCGTAACTGGGTGGACCTGCAGGATGAATATGATTGCCTGTACTGCATCGTGGACATGCACGCCATCACCGTGCGGCAGGATCCGGCCACCCTGCGCCGGCGCAGCGTGAACCAGCTGGCCCAGTACATCGCCTGCGGCTTAGACCCCAAGAAAAACATTATGTTCATACAGAGCCATGTGCCACAGCATGCGGAGCTGAGCTGGATCCTGGGCTGCTATACCCAGTTCGGCGAGCTGAGCCGCATGACCCAGTTCAAGGCCAAGGCCAAGCAGCATGCAGACAACATCACTGCGGGCCTGTTTACCTATCCTGTCCTCATGGCGGCGGATATTCTGCTGTACCAGGCAGACCTGGTGCCGGTGGGAGAGGACCAAAGGCAGCATGTGGAGCTGACGCGGGACATTGCTCAGCGGTTTAACGGCCTGTACAGCGACACCTTTACCCTGCCGGAGGCGTTTATCCCCAAGATGGGCGCCCGGGTCATGAGCCTTGCAAACCCAGAGAACAAAATGAGCAAGTCCGACCCCGATGGGTGCGTTTTTATGATGGACAAGCCCGAGGACATCATGCGCAAGTTCAAGCGCGCCGTTACCGATTGCGAGACGGCGGTGAAGTTTGACAAGGAGAATAAGGCCGGTATCTCCAACCTGCTGACCATCTACTGCGCTGCCACGGGCAAGACCGTTGCCGAGGCGGAGGGGGAGTTCGCCGGCCAGGGCTATGGCATTTTCAAGCCCGCCGTGGGCGAGGCCGTGGTGGAGCTGCTGCGGCCCCTGCGGGAGGAGTCCGAGCGCATCATGAAGGACAAGGCGTACCTGGAGAGCGTTTACAAAGAGGGCGCCGCCCATGCCTCCTACCTGGCCAACAAGACCCTCAGCAAGGTCCACCGCAAGATCGGCTTTGTGGCGAAATAAAAGTAGAATATTATAATAAGACTGTCGATAAAGTGGTATACTTGCGATAACGGTAAGGAAGGGCGTGTGAGGGAAACCCAAGAAGGGGGTCCCTCGCCATTGAAATCAATAGTTTCTGAAGCTTTTTTAAAGATTCAAAAGCTTCAGCAGAAATACTTTTTCGACACGCTGATGTTTCCTTGCAAAGGCGGAAAAAATTTGTTATAATCGATAAAAGTGAACGCACAAAAATTCACAGAGAAAGGATTTGGCAACTATGATCTATACCAGCGAAGTACAGCATATGTGCCCCATCGCCAAGGGCGCTTATCACGGCCCCGCTCCTATTCCCGAGGAGGGGAAGTGGGTCCAGGCCAAGGAGATCGGCGACATCTCCGGCTTTACCCACGGCATTGGCTGGTGCGCTCCCCAACAGGGCGCCTGCAAGCTGACGCTGAACGTGAAAAACGGCGTCATTGAGGAGGCTCTGGTGGAGACCATCGGCTGCTCCGGCATGACTCATTCCGCCGCTATGGCATCCGAAATTCTCATTGGCAAGACCATTCTGGAGGCACTGAACACCGACCTGGTCTGTGACGCTATCAATACCGCCATGCGCGAGCTGTTTTTGCAGATCGTGTATGGCCGTACCCAGTCTGCTTTCTCCGAGGGCGGCCTGGCAGTGGGCGCTTCTCTGGAGGATCTGGGCAAGGGCCTGCGCAGCCAGGTGGGCACCATGTTCGCCACCAAGGAAAAGGGCCCCCGCTATCTGGAGATGGCCGAGGGCTATGTGACCCGGGTGGCCCTGAACAAGGACGATGAGATCGTGGGCTACGAATTCATCAGCCTGGGCAAGATGATGGACTTCATCAAGAAGGGCGATGACGCCAATACCGCCATGGAAAAGGCCAAGGGCCACTATGGCCAGTTTGATAGCGCCGCCAAGTATGTCGACCCGAGACAGGAATAAGGAGGAGGACGAAATTATGGCACTGTTTGAAAGCTACGAAAGAAGAATCGACAAGATCAGCGGCGTCCTCGCTCAGTACGGCATCGGCTCCGTGGAGGAGTGCCGGGAGATCTGCCGGGCCAAGGGCTTTGATCCCTATGAGATCGTAAAGAGCATCCAGCCCATCTGCTTTGAAAACGCCTGCTGGGCCTACACAGTGGGCGCGGCCATCGCCCTGAAGGCCGGGGTCAAGACCGCGGCCGAGGCTGCAAAGCTGATCGGCGTGGGCCTGCAGTCCTTCTGCATCGACGGCTCTGTGGCCGAGGACCGCAAGGTGGGTCTGGGCCACGGCAACCTGGGCGCCATGCTCCTCAGTGAGGAGAGCAAGTGCTTCGCCTTCCTGGCCGGCCACGAGTCCTTCGCCGCCGCCGAGGGCGCCATCGGCATCGTGAAAAACGCCAACAAGGCCCGCAAGGAGCCCCTGCGTGTCATCCTCAACGGCCTGGGCAAGGACGCCGCCCAGATCATCAGCCGCATCAACGGCTTCACCTATGTGCAGACCCAGTTCGACTATTATACCAGCGAGCTGAAGATCGTCCGGGAGATCCGTTATTCCGAGGGGGAGCGGGCCAACGTCCGCTGCTACGGCGCCGACGATGTCCGCGAGGGTGTGGCCATCATGCACCATGAGGGCGTGGACGTGTCCATCACCGGCAACTCCACCAACCCCACCCGCTTCCAGCATCCTGTGGCCGGCACCTATAAAAAGGAGTGCATCGAGCAGGGCAAGAAGTATTTCTCCGTGGCCTCCGGCGGTGGTACGGGCCGTACCCTGCACCCGGACAACATGGCCGCCGGCCCTGCCTCCTACGGCATGACCGACACCATGGGCCGTATGCATTCTGACGCCCAGTTCGCCGGCTCCAGTTCCGTGCCCGCCCATGTGGCAATGATGGGCTTTTTGGGCATGGGCAATAACCCCATGGTCGGCGCCACCGTGGCTGTTGCCGTGGCGGTGGAGGAGAGCCTGAAGGGCTGATTTCTGCTTAATAATTTTGCAAAGGTCCTGCCGCGTTTGCGGCGGGGCCTTTGTGCTTTGCGCATAGATTCTGCGCTACAGCGGTTGACTTTTCGGGTACAGAGTGTATTATATATTTAGTGAATGGAAACGAATGTGAAAAATCAACTACTTTAGGGAGATGGAAAAATGAAGAGAAAAGGGAATCTTGGCGGCATTTTTGCCATGGCGCTGATTCTTGTGCTGACATTAGTCCTTAGTGTGGGCAGCGTGTCGGCGGCGGAGCCGACCATCGTTGACTCCGGAAACTGCGGCGCAAATGTTACCTACGAGCTGGATAGCAATGGCCTGCTGACTATCTCTGGCACGGGAGAGATGGCGTACTATGAAATGCAGTATGACTCCGCAAGTGACGAATACATCACCACTGCCCCGTGGGGCAACCAGGCAAAGATGGTTGTGATCGGGGACGGCGTGACCGGCATCGGGGCCGCAGCATTTTACGGCTGTTCGGATTTGACCAGCGTGACCATGGGCAGCAGTGTGACCAGCATTGGGGACAGTGCATTCAGCGGCTGCACGGGCCTGACCGGCATAGTGCTCCCCGGCAGCGTGACCGGCATTGGGGAGTATGCCTTTTCCAACTGCGAGAGCCTGACCGCCATAGAGATCCCGGAGGGCGTGACCACTTTGGGCAACAGCGCATTTTTCGGGTGCGATAACCTGAAGGAGATCCGCTACAACGCCAGAGCGGCAGTGGATCTGACTGGCTTGAGCGGTGCATTCCGCAGTGCCGGAGCCTCCGTGGGCGGGGTGAAGGTGATATTCGGCGAAAGCGTGGAGAAGATCCCCGGCAACATTTTCTCCAACTGCGAAAGCCTGACCAGTGTGACCATCGGCAGTAATGTGACCAGCATTGGGGACAATGCATTTTTGGGCTGCAAGGGATTGGTGGAGATTAACTATAATGCCAGGGCGGCGGAATGCGCGGAGGATTCGTTCGACTCCGGCGATGGGCTGAAGGTGACGTTCGGCGACAGTGTGGAGCGCATTCCCGACTACATTTTCCAGGATTGTCCGGGCTTGACCAGCGTGACCATCGGCAGCAGCGCGACTACTATTGGGCATTATGCATTCAACCGCTGCACGGGCCTGACCAGCATCAAGATCCCGGAGAGCATGACCAACATCGGGTATATGGCTTTCTCGGGCTGCACGAGCCTGGCTGACGTATATTACGGCGGCACCGAGAGACAGTGGAACGCCATTACGATTGACGAAGGCAATGACAGACTCCAGCAGGCGAACAGACATTGCGCCGGCAAAGAGAGTATTGTGTCGCCTGTTGTAAAGGCGACCTATATGGGCGCCAGCGGCAAACCCTACATCAAGTGGAATGCCGTGGCCGATGCCAGCCAGTACGAGGTGTACCGCGCAACCACAAAGAACGGGACCTATACGCT